>OMGO01000344.1_pt1 | contig 30204 bp, 29 predicted proteins | sample 1645901 | NCBI WGS metagenome assembly OMGO01 (sample SAMN05578592, study PRJEB25193) | human gut metagenome | biome: Human Microbiome; feature: human-associated habitat; material: feces | host: Homo sapiens | place: USA:Birmingham
GAGGGAGAGCTTGCCGTCGGAGAAGGCGCCGGCGCCGGAGAAGCCGGTGGTGATGGCGCAGGTGGGGCGGCAGTTGACGCAGTGACCGATCTCGGCCTTGGGGCAGTGGCGCTTTTCCACCGGCCTGCCTTTTTCCACCAGCAGGATGTGCTTCTTGCTGCCGCGGCGCAGCAGCTCCACAGCGGTGAAGATGCCGGCAGGGCCGGCACCAACGATGATGAGATCGTACTTTTCCATAACTCTTTTTATCCTTTGTGTTGAATTGATCTTGGGTTTCGTTTTTCAGCAGCAGTTTGCCATGCGGTCAGCGTCCTTGCCCTCTCCGTCTGCTCCCGCTGGTCGCAGCCACCTCTCCCAAAGGGAGAGGCAAAAATCTTCCGGCAGGCCAGAGGCTCTCCCTTTGGGAGAGCTGTCACCGAAGGTGACTGAGAGGGCAAGCCCGCTGACGTTATTTGTTCTCCTGCTCCACCTCGGCGCTCTCATCCACATAGTCGAGCTCCACAGCGGTAGACTCCACATCCGCGTGGGAGACATCCGGGGCGATGACGCCGTCGCCGTTCAGATCCTGGCCGGTGATGGCTTCCAGCATGGACTGAGTCTCCGGATGCAGCTTTATAAAGCGCCGGACGGCCAGCATGGTGTACAGGGCGCTCAGCAGGTTCAGCGCGCCTTCCAGGATGAGGATGAGGCCGATGGCCATCACCAGCGTCTCCATGGTGCCGAAGGGGTCCACCACCATCACGATGCCCAGCACGACGCTGAGCACAGCCAGCAGCAGAAAGATCTTCCAGCTCGGATACCCGCACCGGCGCAGCTCGAGAGCGTTCTGGATGCGGCCCAGACTGTCAAAGATGACGAACAGGCCGAACACGATGGGCAGCACCCGCACCACCACATCGCTGCGGATGATGAGGAATGCGCCCAGCGCCAGACAGACCAGCCCCGAGATGAGGGTGAGCTGGCTCTGGAATACGCCGCGCTCTACGACAAAATACCGCACCAGCTGCACTGCCGCGCAGGCCAGCACCACGCCGCCCAGCGCGCAGCAGACCACGTTGAGGGCCGTGCCGGGCACCATCAGCAGGAAGATGCCCAGCGCCAGATAGAGCAGGCTCATGAGGATAAGGTTCCACTTCAGCTTTTTTGCCATAGAGTTCACGTTCCTTTCAGGTTATACGGCCGCGTCCTGCTTTTCGGAGAGCGGGACGATGACGGTACGGTTGATGCGGGCCATGAAAACGAGGCTCAGCGCAAGGCTGACCACCTCCGCGATGATGAAGGCCCACCAGACCATGTTCACCTCGCCGGTGCGGCTCAGCAGCCATGCAGCGGGGATGAGCACCACCAGCTGACGGCAGACGGAGACGGTCAGGCTGAACACGCCGTTGCCCAGCGCCTGGAACACCGAGCTCAGCACGATGCCGGCACCCGCCAGCAGGAAGTGGGGGCAGATGATGCGCAGCGCCGGGACGCCGATGGCCAGCATGGCGTCGCCGGCGGCAAAGAGGCCCAGCAGCTTATCCGGCAGGAACTGGAAGATGCAGAAGCCCACCAGCATGATGCACTCGGCATAGAAGACTGCGAGGCGGATGGTCTTTTTGACCCGCTCCGGCTTCCGTGCGCCGTAGTTGTAGCTGATGATGGGGACCATGCCGTTGTTCATGCCGAAGATGGGCATGAACACGAAGCTCTGCAGCTTGAAGTAGACGCCGAAGACGGCGACAGCCGTGGCCGAGAAGGCCATCAGGATCTGGTTCATGAAGAAGGTCATCACGCTGCCCACGCACTGCATGGCGATGCTGGGCAGGCCGACGGTGTAGATGCGGCCGATGGCCTTGGCGCTGGGCCGGAAGCCCCGGAAGCTGATCTGGATGTCGGGGTTCTTATTGAGGTTGAAGTACAGCGTCATGCCCGCGCCGCAGAACTGGCCGATGACGGTGGCCGCGGCAGCGCCGGTGGTGCCGGACAGGGCCTCGCCGCAGTAGCCGAAGATGAAGATGGGGTCGAGAACGATGTTCACGACAGCGCCCACCAGCTGGCTTATCATGCTCAGATGGGTGCGGCCGGTGGCGGCCAGCAGCTTCTCGCCCATGGTCTGGGTAAAGAGGCCGAGGCTGAGCACGCAGCAGAGCCGCAGATACTGGATGCCCTGCCGGGCGATGTCCATGTCCGAAGTCTGTGCGTAGAAGTAGGGTTTCATGCAGGTGAGGCCGATGACGAGGAAGACGGCGTAGCTGCACAGGGACAGGAAGATGCCGTTCTCGGCGGTCTTATTGGCCCGTTCCTGGTTCTTTTCGCCGAGGCTCTTGGACAGCAGGGCGTTGACGCCCACGCCGGTGCCGACGCCCACGGCGATCATGACGTTCTGCAGAGAGAACGCCAGCGAAACGGCGGTCAGGGCGCTCTCGCTGACGTGGGACACGAAAATCGAGTCCACCACGTTGTAGAGGGCCTGCACTAGCATGGATACCATCATCGGCACGCTGAGCTTGATGAGCAGAGGGTTGATGTCCATGGTACCCATGATGTTTTCCCGCTCACCGGCGGGAGAGGATAAGGGCTGCTTGTTTTCCACGATTTCTCCTTTTGATGCTGATAACTTGGGGATGCAGAGTTCTTCTATGCCGCAAACGTGGGCAGAGCGCAAAAGCACCCCACCCACGCAGCATCATTATTTATTTTTCCCCCTCCGGGGCGGCGGGCATCAGCCCTCCATGGCCTTCTCCTTGGCCTCTGCGGCGGCAAGGATCATCTTCACGCAGGCGTCATGGCCCAGTGCGGCGTTGATGGCGAGGTCATAGTTGTGGGCATCGCCCCAGCGGTTCTGGGTGTAGTAGTTGTAGTAGGAAGCACGGTTGCGGTCGGTCTTGTCGATCTCGTCCTTGATGCCCTTTTCGTCCTTGGCCTGCAGCATGTTGTTCTCCTTGCCGTAAGCCAGACGCCACTCCTTGGGGGCGTAGACGAAGATGCGCAGCACGTCCTTGCGGTCGCGCAGGACATAGTCGCCGCAGCGGCCCACGATGACGCAGGGGCCTTCGTCGGCCAGCTGCTTGATGATGCGGCTCTGCAGGATGAAGACCTGATCGCCCAGCGGAAGGTCATTGCCCATCGTATACAGGCTGTACAGCAGGCTGTGGGTGTGCCGCTTCTCGCTGGCGGCCACGGCCTCCTCGGACAGTCCGGAATTCTTGGCGGCCATCGTGATCAGCTCCTTGTCGTAGAGCTTGATGCCCAGTGCGCGCGCCACGTCCTTGGCGATGTAGCGTCCGCCGGTGCAGTACTCGCGGCCCAAAGTGATGATCGTCTTTGCCATAATAGGTTCCTCCCATGTTGATGATTTATCCCAAAAAGCTCTTGGCTGTGCTGCCTCTCAGGAGACAGAAGGCGCGGTGCTTTGGTCTGCTTCCGATAGCGGCAGCGCGGGCGGCGGAGGCGCAGGCAGGCGCACCTCTGCAAACTGCATGGTGCCGGTATGGTCCACGATGTAGACGCTGCACCGCCCGCCTGCGGCGGTCTGCTCGGGCGGGAAGCGGAAGCCGCCGGTCCGTGTCCGCTCCATCCGCCGGAAGGTGCGGTGGGCTGTGGTGGCGTGGGCTACTCCGTCGTGGGGGCTGCAGGCCGCCCAGCCGGAAAATTCGGCCGGGAGCAGCTGCCGCTGGCCTTTCTGGGCCAGATACCAGCAGTCATCCTCGGCGCTGTACACAAAGTCGCAGGAGACCCGCCGAGGGCGGTTGGCCTCGGTGTCCCGGGGCTTGGGGCGGAGAGCGATGGCCCGCCCGGTGAAGTAGCGGGCAAAATCTGTCACCGCCATCGTGCAGTTCACGGCCCCGTCGCTGTCGGCGGTGGGGTCGTTGAGCAGGACATAATCGGCGAGGACCGCGTCGTCGTGGCCGAAGCCCCGCAGACCCATCCAGACCCCGATGGGGTCCCGCTGGCCCCGGATGCGGCGCTCGATGCGCACGGCCACGGAACAGCCGTCGTGTATCTGCTCCCGCAGGTCCTGCAGGTCCATCCACGCCTGCCAGCAGGGAAAACCGCAGCAGCCCGCTGCCGCGGCGGCAAAAGCGCCGTTGCTGGTGCTGCCGGTGGTCTTGTCCTCCATGACGTAGGCCACCTCTTCGGGCAGGATGTCCTCGCCCCAGCGGTTCATCAGGGCCGCCATCACCAGCGGCAGGTCCATGTCCCGGCCAAAGCTGGGGTCATGGGCCGAGAGGCAGTATTCCGGTAAGTACAGGCGGCGGTTGATGGGGTGGCCGCCCTGCTTATCCCACGCAAGGGGGCGGACCGCCGCCGCCAGCAGCCGGAGCGCCGGGGTGACTTTGTCGTCGTTGGTCGAAAGATTGACCTGAAGCTGGACGCCGGTGCCGCCGCCGGGCAGCGCCACCGTCACGGTGTCGCCCATCAGGAAGATGAGGCCGTCGTCGCTGTGGGTGCTGATGCTGGCCCGGGGGTAATCCGGCGCCCACTTGCCAAAGCTCATCCAGCCCGTCCAGCTGCCGCCTGCGTAGACGCGGCAGCGCACCTCCACCATCGTGTTCTGGGGCGCGTGGGCGTTCCAGCTGACGTTCAGGTTGCAGAAGGCCGGCATGGCGAACTCGGGCGTCGTGTAGCTGCCGTATTGCAGGTACCGCCCGGCCACGCTGTCCAGCACGACGCTGCCGTTGTCCAGCGCCACATTATCGAGCTGTCCGCGGGAAAATGTCTCCGTGCCCTGCAGCACCAGATTGTTCCGCTGTTCCATTGCACGCATCCCCTTTGTGTCGTTTATTCCTCGTCGTCGCTGCGCTCCTCGGCCATCTCGGCTTCATACTCGGCGTCGTGGAGCCTGCGGATGTTCTCTTCGATGCGGAACACCCGGTCAAGGTCGCCGTAGACGATCTGGCTGGTGATCTCCACCTGGAACCAGAAGCCGAACACCAGCATGAGCAGCAGGCCCAGCGGCATACAGAGGATGACGAGGCCCCAGAACAGTACCGTCACGAGAGACGCAGCCAGTGCGTGGGGCAGGAAAGCGATCATGCAGTTGACGCTGTTCTTGAGCGTCTGGCCGAAAGGCTGGTCCAGCAGGACCACCTGGGGCCACATGTAGGAGAACAGCATGTGGAAGATGACGAGGTTGAGCACCGTGGCCACCCACATGCCTACGCCGACGTTGGTGCCGTGGTAGAGCAGGTTGAAGCAGAAGTACACGAGGAAGACCTGCACCGTGACCACGACGCAGTAGAGCACGCCCGGCAGGATGCTGGCCTTGAAGTTCTGCCTGAAAGCCTTGCGGTAGGTGGTCCACCAGTAACCGGCCTCGTCGCGCAGAGCGCGCAGAACGGTGTCGTACATGCCCGCCAGCACCGGACCGGCCAGGATGCCGCCCACGGCGGCGCTGAGCACCATGACGGGCAGGCTGTTCATCAGAAAGCCGATGTACACCAGACAGATGACGGGCAGAAAGCCCAGACAGGTGAGCAGGTTTGCAAGGAACATCCCGCTCATATCCCGGCCCACCAGCTCGAAGAAGCGGCCCACGCCGGTCTTGCGGGGGGCGTCCTTTTCGACGCCCGGCCCGGACTTGAAATCGTTTGCAGAAGGGAACAGACTCATGTTGTGTGGATATCCTCTCTCGCTGTCCCGAAAGACGGCTTGCGTTGCACAGCACGGTTTTGGCAGGAAACGCCATTGTGCTGGCTTTCTGATTATAAATATACCCGGATTTTGTGGATTTTGCAAGCCGCAAAGCCCTCCAAATGTAAAAAAAGTATTTCCTCTCCCTTTTTGGGGCGGAGTGTGATACAATAGAAACGGCTTTTTGAGCCAGAAGGAGGTATCGCTCTGTGAGCATTTTCCGCACCATTGCGTTATTCGTTTATCTGTTCGGGTACATGATCGTCCATTACAGTGTACTGTGCAAAGCCGAGCGTGCGCTGGCCGCAGGCGACACCGAGACGGTGCGCCGGCTGGTAAAAAAGCACATCCCCCATTGGAGCAAAGGCATCCTGAACGTTACCGGCGTCCGGCTCAGCGTCGAGGGACTGGACAACATCCCGAAGGATGGCCCCTGCGTCTTTGTGGCGAACCACCGCAGCTACTATGACATCCCGCTGCTGCTGGCCGGCCTCGATGAGCCCTACGGCATCCTCGCCAAGGAAGAGCTGGAAAAAATTCCTCTGCTCAACCGCTGGATGAAGCTGCTGGGCTGCGTTTTCGTCCAGCGCGACGATGTCCGCGCCTCGGTGCGCGCGTTGAACGACGCCACCGCCATCGTGGAGAGCGGCCGGAGCTTCATCATCTTCCCGGAAGGCACCCGCTACAAGGGCGAAGAGGGCGGTGCCGGTGAGTTCAAGGCCGGTGCCTTCCGCATCGCGGTCAAGACCGGCGCACCGGTGGTGCCGGTGGCCATCTCCGGCGCACGGGGCCTGTTCGAGGCCCACGGCAACCGGGCCACACCCGGCACGGTATACGTCCGGGTGCTGCCGCCCATCCAGACGGCAGGCATGAGCCGGGCCGAGCAGAAGCAGCTGCCCGACGCCGTCCGCCAGACCATCCTGGCAGAGCTTTAAGACTTTGGAGGACACTGCCTCATGGCAAGCTACCGTTACGAGCGCGACATCGACCCGAAGGACACTGCCCCCCGCAAGGAAAGACAGTACACCCGCAAGGAGCGCTGGGCCAACTGGTGGGACTATAACCTGAAATGGGTCATCATCATCGGCATCGCCGCGGCCTTTGCGGCCTACAACTTCATCGGACAGTATTTCTTCGTCACCAAGCCCGATCATAACGTGGCCGTGGTGGCCCCCTACTATCTTCCCGAGGACACCGTGAACGCTTTGCAGGATGCACTGGCCGCCTACGGCGAAGACCGCAACGGCGACGGCAAGGTGGTCGTGACCCTCAACGTCTACACCCTCGACTACTCCGACACGGAGACCCAGACCGAGAGCGCCGCCTATCTGACCATGGCCGGCACCACCAAGCTGGCCGCCGACGTACAGGGCGGCCTCAGCTCTGTCTTTCTGCTCTGGGACCCGGCGGGCTTTGAGGAGAGCACCGGCTCGCTGCGGTATCTCGACGGCACTCTGCCCGCCGCCGACAGCGACGAGGACTGGTGGAACATGGTCTACAAGTGGGACGACTGCCCGGTCTTGGCTGGCCTTGACCTCGGTGACTACGGCCCCGACACCACCCAGAGCAGGAGTGGTTCCAGTCAGGAGTATATGTCCCAGTTCTATGTGGGAATGCGGGGCGCGTGGAACAGCGGCACTGCGGATAACCTCGCCGGAGGCGAAGAATTCTGGCAGAAGCTGACCGAAGGCGCTGTCTCCACGGCAGCCCCGGAGGACTGAGCCATGCGGTACCGTGTTCTCTCCAGGGGGAAGGCAAAGCATCTCAGCATCCCTGAAAAGCCTGCCGAAAAAACTGCATCCCTGAAGGCTGCCGACCTCGACAACCCCTATGGCCGGGTGTTCGGCACCCCCCGCAGCAGGGAAGACCTGCGCAAATAAGCAAGAACGCCCCCTCCGGCAATGCCGGAGGGGGCGTTCTTGGTTGCAATCTCTTCGCGTTGACGGCCCCGGATTTGAAATATTATCCACCCTCAAAGAGAGCCGGGCTTGTTGTTTCCTCATCCGGGTTATGGTATACTTACTAGGTATCATCGCTGTAAGAACTGAAATTTTACCCAAAGGATGTGGAAGGATGGACACACTGGAACAAGCCCGCGCCGAGATCGACGCGGTGGACGCGCAGCTGGCCGCCCTGTTTGAGCGGCGGATGGCTGCTGTGCTCAGCGTCGCCCAATACAAACAGGCCCACGGCCTGCCGATTTTTGACGCCGCGCGGGAGGCGGCGGTACTGGAAAAGGCTGCGGCCCGCATCCGGAACGCCGCCCTCCGGCCTTACTATAAAGACCATGTCCAGAACATGATGGATGTCGCCAAGCAGTACGAAGCTGAGGTGCTGGGCCGGAACCGCGCCGCCTATCAGGGCGTGGAAGGCGCTTTCGCCCACATCGCGCTGCGGGCGCTCTTCCCCCACGCGGAGGCCGTCAGCTGCCCGACGTGGGACGAGGTGTTCGATGCCGTCAGCCGGGGCGATACCGCCCACGGCGTTGTGCCGTTTGAGAACAGCCACGCAGGCGATGTCTCCGCTGTCCTCGACTTGTGCTACAACCACCCTGAGCTGTGGGTGGTGGACGTCTACGACCTGCCCATCTCCCAGAACCTGCTCGTCCTGCCCGGCACCCAGCTGGCTCAGCTCAGGCACGTTTACAGCCATCAGCAGGCCATCGCCCAGAGTGAGACGTTCTTAAAGCAGTTCCGTCTGCCCGCCACGGCCATGCCCAACACGGCCATGGCCGCAAAGTTCGTGGCCGAGTCGGGCGACCCGTCCAAAGCCGCCATCGCCAGCGCCGAGACAGCCGCCCTCTACGGGCTGGAAGTCCTCGTTCCCAGCATCAACACCGACGGCGACAACACCACCCGCTTCATCGTCCTCAGCCGCGAAAAGCCCACCGTGGGCAACCGCTTCTCGCTGCTGTTCACACTGGACAACAAACCCGGCAAGCTGGCTGAGGTCATCCAGGTCATCGGCCGCTTCGGCTACGACATGGAGTCCATCAAGAGCCGTCCGCTGCCCCATGTCCCCTTTGATTATTATTTTTATGTCGAGCTGGTGGGCGACCCCTCCGCCGACGAGACCGCCGCGCTGCTGCGTGAGCTGGACCATACCTGCCGCACGGTGCGGCTGTTAGGAGTGTATACAAAATGAGTGGATTTATCGGCACCAAGCTCACCATGAATCTGGGTGAGCGCAGCTATGACATCATCCTGAAAAACGGCGCACTGGAAAACCTGTACCAGTTTGCCCGCCTCGACCGCCGGGTGGCGGTGGTGACGGACGCAGGCGTTCCCGCCGAGTACGCACAGCGTGTGGCCGACCAGTGCCGCGACGCAAAAATTATTACGGTCCCGCAGGGCGAGGCCAGCAAGAGCATGAAGATCCTCGAAAGCGTCCTGCGCCAGATGCTGGAGTTCAACATGGGCCGCGGCGACCTCGTCATCGCCGTCGGCGGCGGCGTCGTGGGCGATCTGGCGGGTTTTGCCGCTTCCATCTATATGCGCGGCATCGACTTCATCAACTGCCCCACCACCACCCTCTCGATGATCGATTCCTCCATCGGCGGCAAGACCGCTGTGGATCTGGGGGAGACGAAGAACATCGTCGGTTCCTTCTGGCAGCCCAAGCTGGTCATCGTAGACCCCAGCACCCTCGCCACCCTGCCCCGCCGCCAGTACATCAACGGTCTGGCCGAGTCGGTGAAGGCCAGCCTGCTGGCCGACCCGGAACTGTTCGCCATCTTTGAAAAGGGCGACATCGACGAGCAGATCGGCGAGATCATCTACCGCAGCCTCCGCTTCAAAAAGAGCATCGTCGAGCAGGACGAGACGGAGCAGGGGATGCGCAAGGCCCTCAATTTCGGCCACACCATCGGCCACGGCATCGAGGCCGTCAAGGGCGTCAAGGGGCGCCGCACCGTGGGCCTCTACCACGGCGAGTGCGTGGCTCTGGGGATGCTGCCGATGATCGAGTCCAAGGCACTGCAGAAGCGCGTCCGTGCGGTCTACCGCCGTCTGGGCCTGCCCCTGCGTACCGCCTGCAACAAGGACAAGGTCTACGCCGAGATGCTCCACGACAAAAAGGCACAGGGCGGCCAGATCACCGTCATCAAGGTGCCGGGCCTTGGCTGCTGGCGCGCGGAGACCATCCCGGTGGAGGGTCTGCGCCCCCTGCTGGGCATGGAGGACTAAAGCCATGAAAAACACCTTTGGCAGCGCATTGGCGCTGACCATCTTCGGCGAGAGCCACGGCAGGGCCATCGGCGGGGTGCTGGATGGCATGGCCGCGGGTGTGCCGGTGGATGAGGGATTCATTGCCGCCTGCATGGATAAGCGCCGCGCCCGGGGCGACGGGCTTTCGACGCCCCGCGTGGAGGCCGATAACGTACAGCTGCTCTCCGGCGTCGTGAACGGTCACACCACCGGCACGGCCATCGCCCTGATGATCGAGAACCGGAACACCCGCAGCGGCGACTACGCCAAGACGGCCGACCTTCTCCGCCCCGGCCACGCGGACTATACCGCCTACGCCAAATATCACGGCTTTCAGGACGCCCGGGGCGGTGGACACTTTTCGGGCCGCATCACTGCCGCGCTGGTGGCAGGCGGTGCCATCGTGCTGGGTGCGCTGAACCGCGCCGGCATCGACATCACCACCCACATCGCCCGCTGTGCCGGCATTTCCGATACGCCCTTTGCGCTGGACGATGCCGCCGCACTGGCCGCTCAGGTGAGCGTGCTGGAAAGCAGGGACGAGGGCTTTGCCCTGCTGGATGCTTCCGTCGAAGAGCCGATGAAAACGGCCATCCGTGCCGCCGGTTCGGAGGGCGACAGCGTGGGCGGCATCCTTGAAACAGCCATTCTCGGCCTGCCCGCCGGTGTGGGCGAGCCGTATTTTGACAGCATGGAGAGCCTTATTTCCCACATGGCGTTTTCGGTGCCTGCCGTGAAGGGCATTGAGTTCGGCACCGGCTTCGGCTTCGCCGACCTGAAAGGCTCTGAGGCCAACGATGCCTTCCGCATGAAGGGCGATTCGGTGGTCACGGCCACCAACCACAACGCGGGCATCAACGGCGGCATCGCCAACGGAATGCCTGTCGTCTTCCGCACCGCTGTCAAGCCGACGCCCAGCATCTACAAAGAGCAGGAGACGGTGGATTACATTGCAAAGCAGGACGCGCCCCTCTCCATTCAGGGCCGTCATGACCCCTGCATCGTGCCGCGGGCTGCCATCGTCCAGACCTGCGCCGCCGCGCTGGCTGTGGGCGATTTGATGACCGCCCGCTGCGGCACCGCATGGATGGAGCGGCCCACCGGCTACCGCAGGGAGGGACTGTGATGGAATACGGACTCATCGGCTCAAAACTGGGCCATTCCTACTCGAAGATCATCCATGAGATGCTCTGCGGCTATCGCTACGACCTCTGCCCGCTTCCCACCGAAGAGGAGGCCCGGGCTTTCCTCCTCAGGCGGCAGTTCAAGGCCATCAATGTCACCATCCCCTATAAGCGGCTGGTGATGGAATACTGCACCTACATCGACCCCCGTGCCAAGGCCATCGGCGCGGTGAACACCGTGGTCAACAAGAACGGCCTGCTCTACGGCTACAACACCGATCATCTCGGCTTTGCCCACCTGTGCGACGCCCACGGCGTCGATTTTGCGGGCAGGACCGTCCTCATCCTCGGCACCGGCGGCACCCACAACACCACCAGCGCCGTCGCCCGCGACAAGGGCGCGGCCAGGGTGCTCACCGTCAGCCGGACGCCCGACGCCGCCAAAGGCCAGCTCTCCTATGAAGAGGCCGTTGCCAGCGGCGCACAGATCGTCATCAACACCACCCCCGCCGGAATGTACCCCAACGTGGGCGTGTGCGGTCTGGACGTGGCAAAAATGCCCGGGCTGGAAGCTGTGCTGGACGTGGTGTACAACCCCGATAAGACGGAACTCATCCTCCGGGCCGAAGAGGCCGGGGTCCCGGTGGCTGTGGGCGGCCTCGAGATGCTGGTGGCGCAGGCCGTGTACGCCGCCGAATACTTCCTCAGCCGGAAGTTCGACGACGCGGCAGGGGAGATCGGCCGCATCACTGCCGCACTCCGCCGCGATATGCTCAACGTGGCCCTCATCGGAATGCCCTCCAGTGGAAAATCCACCGTGGGCCGTGCATTGGCCGAGAGGCTGGGCAAAAAGTTCATCGACCTCGACGAGGAGATCGTCAAGGCCGATGGCCGCAGCATCCCCGACATCTTCGCCGCCGAGGGCGAGGACGGCTTCCGCGCGAAGGAATCCGCCCAGACCGCCCGCTTTGCCAAAGAGGGGCGACAGCTGCTCTCCTGCGGCGGCGGCATCATCAAGCGGGGCGGGAATCTGCGGGCGCTGCATCAGAACGGCGTCCTGCTCTTCCTCGACCGGCCTCTGGATGCGCTGACGGTGGGCGGCGGACGTCCGCTCTCGTCCAGCACCGAGGCGCTGAAAAAGATGGAGGCGGAGCGCCGCCCCCTGTATCTCGCGGCGGCAGACGCCGTTATCCCGAACAGCGGCACGGTGGAAGACGCCGTGACCGCCGCAATGGAGGCACTGGATGAAATTTTTAGTCATTAACGGCCCCAACCTCAACATGATGCACTTCACCGAGCCGGGCGTGACCGGTCAGCTGGATTACAACGGCCTGCTGGATTACCTCGAGCTGTGCTGCACCAAGATGGGCATGGAAGTGGAATTTTTCCAGTCCAACCACGAGGGCGACCTCATCGACGAGATCCAGTCTGCCGTAGGCCGGGCCGACGGCATCATCCTGAACCCGGGCGGCTACGCCCACTACAGCGTCGCCATCCTCGACGCGCTGCGCCTCTGCGGCGTGCCTGCCGTGGAAGTGCTGCTCAGCGAGCCCGACGAGCACGAGCCCTTCCGCAAGACGGACATCGTCTCGTTCGGCTGTCAGGGCCACTTCATCGGCGAGGGCATCAGCGGCTATCTCCACGCTGCCGCCTATCTGGCCCAGCTGCTGCGGCTGGACGGCAGTGCGCACACCCATTTAGTGATGTGAAAATCAACTCTCTTCTGCTGGAAAGCGGAGCAAAGAGGGCGTGGAAAAGAAGGATAGAAAGGAAGAATTTTATGATCATCTCCACCAAAAAGGGGACCCCGAAGGAAGAACTCGAGAAGATCGTTGACCGCTTCGAAAAGCAGGGCCTCGACGTCACCCTCATCACCGGCAAGGACTACAATGTCTTCGGCCTCGTGGGCGATACCACCAAGATCGACGAGCGCGACGTCCTCGCCAACCCCTGGATCGACAACGTGACCCGTGTTTCCGCCCCCTATAAGCGTGCCAACCGCCTCTTTCACCCGGCAGATTCCGTCATCGACTGCGGCGGCGTCAAGATCGGCGGCAAGGAGAAGGTCGCTGTCATGGCCGGCCCCTGCAGCATCGAGAGCGAAGAGCAGGCCCTCCGCATCGCACAGGGGGTCAAGGCCGGCGGCGCGACCCTCTTCCGCGGCGGCGCTTACAAGCCCCGCACCTCTCCCTACTCCTTCCAGGGCCTCGAGACCGAGGGCATCCTTGACATGGTGAAGGCCCGCGAGGCCACCGGTATGCCCATCGTCTCCGAGCTGATGAGCGAGGAACGCATCCCCGAGTTCGAGGAGTATGTGGACGTGGTGCAGATCGGCGCCCGCAATATGCAGAACTTCCAGCTGCTCAAGGCTGTGGGCAAGATGCACAAGCCCGTTCTGCTCAAGCGCGGCCTCTGCAACACCATCGAAGAGTGGATCATGAGCGCCGAGTACATCATGGCCGGCGGCAACGAGCAGGTCATCCTCTGTGAGCGCGGCATCCGCACCTTCGAGAAGTACACCCGCAACACCCTCGACCTCTCCGCCGTGCCTATCATCCACGAGAAGACCCATCTGCCCGTCATCGTGGACCCCAGCCACGCCACCGGCAAGGCAAACCTCGTGGAGCCCATGATGATCGCCGCTGTCGCCGCCGGTGCCGACGGCCTTGAGGTGGAAGTCCACTACGACCCCCGCCACGCATGGAGCGACGGCGCACAGTGCCTGACCCCCGACGCCTTTGCGCAGGCTATGGCAAAGTGCCGTCAGGTCGCATGGGCCATCGGCCGGGATATGTAAGGAAAGAGGGCTAGCCCTCTCCGTCTTTGCTTCGCAAATCCACCTCTCCCAGAGGGAGAGGCTACAACGTGGCGGCTAGGCGAGAGGCTCTCCCTTTGGGAGAGCTGTCACCGAAGGTGACTGAGAGGGCAAGCCGCCTAAAGGATGATTATGTTAGTAACGATAAAACAAGCCCCCGGCGGCATCGGCGGCACCATCACCGCGCCGCCCAGCAAGAGCATGGCGCACCGCGCGGTGCTCTGCTCGGCGCTGGCCGAGGGTGCTTCCCACATCGAAAACCTTGAATTCAGCAAGGATATTTCTGCCACCCTCTCCGCCGCCGGGCAGCTCTGCGCCAAAGTGCGCACCGGTGCGGATCGTGCCGTCGTGGAGGGTCTGGGGAGCTTTCTGCCCGTCAGCGCTCCGGTGGACTGCTGTGAGAGCGGAAGCACCCTGCGCTTTCTCATCCCCATTGCCAGCCTCACCGGGCAGAAAGTGACCTTTGTTGGCCGCGGACGGCTGATGGAGCGCCCTCAGACAGTATACGAGAAGTTGTATCAGGAGCAGTCTCTCCGCTTTGAACAGTCTCCGGCGGGCCTTGCCGTCGAAGGAACTCTGAAAAGCGGCGAATACGAGCTGGCGGGCAACGTGTCCAGCCAGTTCATCAGCGGGCTGCTGTTCGCCCTGCCGCTGCTGGCAGGCGACAGCACCCTCCACCTTATCCCGCCGGTAGAGAGCCGCAGTTATATCGAGATGACCCGGGCGGCCCAGCGCCGTTTCGGCGTCGAGAGCTGCTGGCAGGACGAAAACACCCTCCTCATCCCGGGCGGGCAGAAATACCGGCCTTGCGATTACATCGTGGAGGGCGATTACAGTCAGGCGGCATTCCCGGCGGTGCTGGGAGCGGTGCAGGGCGGCGTGACCCTCAAAGGATTATCCGCCGACACCCTGCAGGGCGATGCCGCGATCCTCGACATTCTGCGCCGCTGTGGCGCAAGCTTCCGCACCACCGATGCAGGCATCGTGTTCGAGAAAGCACCTCTCCACGGTGTGGACATTGACCTTGCCGACTGCCCCGACCTCGGCCCCGTGCTGATGGTCCTGGGCCTGCTTTGCGAAGGGACCACCACCATCCGCAACGCGGAACGTCTCCGTATCAAGGAGAGCGACCGCATTGCGGCCATGGAAGCCGAGCTTCGGGCCTGCGGCGGAGTCCTCGAGAGCGAGGGCGGCACCATCACCATCCACGGCTGTGCAGACAGCCTCCACGCCCCCGCCGCACCGCTCCATGGCCACAACGACCACCGTGTGGTGATGAGCCTTGCGGTGCTGGCGCTGGCCGCCGGGCTGGAGCTCTCCATCGACGACGCCGAGGCCGTGCAGAAGAGCTGGCCCCATTTCTTTGAAGCCATCAAGCCGTTAGGCGCGGAGGTAGAATATGCTGGATAAAACAAAGCGTTATCTTATCGTGGGCCTCGGACTGCTGGGCGGCAAATACGCCCTCGAGCTTTCCAAAGCCGGATTCCATGTGGACGGCATCAACCGCAGCGAGGGCCACTTACAGTACGCCCTCGACCACGGCTATATCGAGACCGGCAAGACCCACGATTTCGAGGACCTCGTCTCACAGGCCGACCACATCATCTTCGGCCTCTACCCCACGGCCCTCATCGACTGGTTCAAGACCTACGGCCATCTCATCAAGCCCGGCTGCATCTTTACCGATGTCTCCGGCGTCAAGACCGGCCTTGTGGAGCCGGTGCAGGCCATGTGTCCGGAGGGTGTGGAGTTCATCGCCAGCCACCCGATGGCAGGCCGTGAGACCTCCAGCGTCGAGCACGCCGCCGAGGTCAGCTTTGCCCCGGCCAACTTCATCATCACCCCCACCGAGAAGAACACCCCCGAGGCCGTCCAGTGGGCAAAAGAGCTGGCCGGGGTGCTGGGCTTCCGCCACATCTGCACCCTGACGGTGCAGGAGCACGACAAGATGATCGGCTACGTCAGCCAGCTCTGCCACGCCATCGCCGTCAGCCTCATGTGCGCCAACGACAACTCTTCTCTCTGCGAGTACACGGGCGACTCCTTCCGCGATTTGACCCGCATCGCCCGCATCAACGAGAAGATGTGGGCGGAGCTGTTCCTCTGGAACAAGGAGAACCTCATCGCCGAGATCGACCAGTTCGATTCCGCTCTGGACCAGCTGCGGGACGCCCTCGCGGCCGACGACCGGGACAAGCTGGAAGAGATGTTCCGTCTGTCCACCCAGCGCCGCGCCGCATTCGACAAAAAGGACTCGTGACCGTAAAGGAGGCCGCCCATGCCCAAGCAGGAGGGACAAAAATCCAAACTGTTGGCGCTGCTGCATATCTTTGAGCAGCAGACCGACGAGGAGCATCTGCTGAATGTGCCTCAGCTGGTGGAGCTGCTGGCCCGGCAGGGCATCCTCTGCGAGCGAAAGAGCGTCTACAGCGACATCGACGCGCTGAACGCGCTGGGCTATGACATCCGGCTGCGCCGGGGCCGCAGCGGCGGCTATTGGATGGCGACGCGGCCTTTCGAGCTGGCGGAGCTGAAGCTTCTGGTGGACGCTGTCCAGTCCAGCCGGGTCATCTCGAAAGCGTCCAGTGATAAGCTCATCCATAAGCTGGAAGGGCTGGCCTCCCAGTATGAGGGCAGTCAGCTCCAGCGTCAGGTCTATGTCGATGGCCGCCCCAAGAGCGCCAACAAAGACCTGCCCTACAGCGTGGATGCCCTCTTTACGGCCATCAACACCGGCAGGATGGTGCGCTTCCGCTACAAAAAGGCGGGACGCCCCGCGCCTTACACCATCAGCCCCTGGCAGATGGCGTGGGAGAACGGCTGCTACTACCTCATCGCCTATCAGGACGAGAAGGAGCCGGTGGGCATCCGCCATTACCGGGTGGATAAAATGGCCGGCGTCACGGTGTTGGACGAGCCCCGCCGCGGCAAAGAGCAGTTCGCGGATCTCGACCTGCCCGCCTACCTGAAAAAGCACTTCCAGATGTTCGGCGGGCCGGAGCATAGAGTCACCCTGCGGTGTACTTCCGACCTTGAATCAGCCATGCGGGAGCGCTTCGGCGCTTCGCCCATCTTCGTGCCGGAAGGGAAGGAGCACTTCCATTTCGACATCCCCGTCTGTGTCAGCGACCAGTTCTACGGCTGGGTCTGCGGCTTCGGCGGCAAGATAGAAGTCGTCTCGCCCGCCGAGGTGCGGGACGGCCTGCGGGCGCTGAACGAGCGGCTGGTAAAAATGCATCAATAAAAATAAAGAGGCTGCTGCAAAACAGCTTCATGAAAAAAGAATGCACAAAACCCGGAACCTTTTCGGGGCCAGAATGGCTCAAAAAGGGTTCCGGGTTTCTGATTTTGCGCTATTTCTTTGTGCGAACTGCTATCGCATTTTTATTTTGCAACAGCCCCACAGGTGCAGAAGATCAGTCCTCGATGAGCTCGACGGTCTTCATCTTGACGGGGGTCTTGGGCTTGTCGTTCCAGTCGGTGGGGACGGATGCGATCTTGTCCACGACGTCCATGCCGGCGACGACCTTGCCGAAAGCGGCGTACTGGCCGTCCAGATGGGGCGCGTCCTTATGCATGATGAAGAACTGGCTGCCGGCACTGTTGGGGTTCATGCTGCGGGCCATGCTGATGACGCCGCGGACGTGCTTGATGGGGTTGTTGACGCCGTTGGCGGCAAACTCGCCCTTGATGTTCCAGCCGGGGCCGCCGGTGCCGTTGCCCAGCGGGCAGCCGCCCTGGATCATGAAGTTGGGGATGACGCGGTGAAAGGTCAGGCCGTTGTAGAAGCCCTGACCGACCAGCTTCTTGAAATTCTCACAGGTGATGGGGGCAGCTTCCTCGTTCAGCTCGATGTCGATGATGCCGCCGTCTTCCATAGTAATGCGAACCATAGTTTTAACAATGCTCCTTTTATCATAGCCCGTTTCGGGGTGGGTGCGGCAGATGCTCTGCCGAAGCTCTCCTTTAGTATACCATACCTTTTGCAGAGCGCAACGGCGCAGATGCAACCTTTTTGTAAAGAATCACCGCATTTCTACCATATCCTGCCAGAAACGCTTAGGACAGTGGGTCATCCGGCCCTTTTCGTTGTGGCGGGCCTTGATCTCCAGCGTGTCGTAGAACTGCTTCCAGAGGGCCTGAAGCTCCTGTTCCCGGGCGCTGGGCGGGGGCAGCTCCAGCGGCGCAGCCAGCTCCAGAAGCTGGGCCTTGTGCTCCTGATAAAGCAATGCCGCCTGATGGACCGCGTCGTATATCATGAAGCTCTCTTCCGGAAAGCGGGAGCAGAAATGCCCCCGCAGCAGAGGCAGGATATAATTTTTGGGGTGGATGACCGCACCCAGCATCCCGTCGTGCTCCTCGAAGCGGACGAAGCCCTGAAACTTGTCCACCTCCCAGTCGAGACTCTTTTTCATCTCGTAGAGCGGGGCCACATCCGGGTGGCCCATCCGCTTGACCGTGCCGGGGCCGAGGGCGAAGGCCAGATGCAGGAAGCGGATGAGCAGCAATTCCTTATCCTCCTGCCCGGAGAGGAAATCCCGGCTGACGAGATATTCCGTCTCCCGGCCCAGTTTCCGGCCGAGGGCCGAAAAGACCCGCTGCGCTCTGGCAGAGTCCGTCTCGATGTCCCGGACGGGGTAGAGGGTGGCCGTCTCCCGCTGGGGCGTCCAGACGGCGAAGGGGAGCTCATGCTGGGCGAAGCTCTCGAATACACAGCACAGGAAGCCCTCAAAGCTGCCATCGTAGAGGTAGACCACATCGGCGTCGTGGAGCTTCCGGGGCGGCATCACAGTGCTCTCGCCAGACATTGCACCGCCTCCTCCCGCACCATCCGCTGGGCCGCCCGGGGCGGCACGCCCTGCTCCACCAGCCGGTCAACGGCGGGCGGTGCGAACATACTCAGCTGCTCGGCCCCGGCGCTGAAGACGTTGGGGTCGATGAGCGCCCGGGTGATGCGCTCCCGTCCGGCGCTGCCCCGGCCCGGGTGCGCCCCGGAAAAGCCCCGGCAGGTGATGAAATACTGCGCCCGCTTGAGCACGACGCCCATCCGCTTCAGCTCGTCGAGGCCGAGGGCCGACAGCCGCCGGGCGTCCCGGATGCGGCGGGCGCTCTTGGGGCCGATGCCCGGCACCCGCAGCAGCATCTCGAAGGGGGCGCGGTTCACGTCCACCGGGAACAGCCCGTAGTGCTGGACGGCCCAGTTGCATTTCGGGTCGAGATAGGGGTTGAAGCTCTGGTTGTCCTGATCCAGTATCTCGTCGGCCTTGAACTGGTAGAACCGCAGCAGCCAGTCGGCCTGATAGAGCCGGTGTTCCCGCAGGAGCGGCGGCTTGGTATCCAGCGCGGGCAGGCGGGTGTCGTCCGACACCGGGATATAGGCCGAGTAGAACACCCGCTTGAGGCCGTATTTCTGGTACATCCCCTCGGACAGCTGCAAAATATGGTAGTCCGTCTCGGGCGACGCACCGACGATCATCTGGGTGCTCTGGCCGGCGGGAGCGAACTTGGGCGCGTGGCGGTAGAGGGTCAGCTCCTGCCTGCTCTCTTCGCCTGCCACCGAGATCTGCTTCATGGGCCGGAAGATGGAGTGGCGGCCCTTGTCGGGGGCGAGAAGATGGAGGCTCTGCTCGCTGGGCAGCTCGACGTTGACGCTGAGGCGGTCGGCGAGATAGCCCATCTGCTGGATGAGCTCGGGGCTGGTGCCGGGGATGGTCTTGGCATGGATGTAGCCGCCGAAGTGATATTCGTTCCGCAGCAGCCGCAGAACGGTGAGCATCCGCTCGGTGGTGTAGTCGGGGGTCCCCAGCACGGCGCTGGAGAGGAAAAGTCCCTCGATGTAGTTGCGGCGGTAGAACTCGATGGTCAGTTCTGCCAGCTCCCGGGGCGAAAAAGTGGCCCGGGGAACGTCGTTGGACTTCCGATTGACGCAGTAGCTGCAGTCGAAGGCGCAGCAGTTGCTCATCAGGACCTTCAGCAGGCTGACGCAGCGGCCATCAGCGGTAAAGGCGTGGCAGCAGCCCGGCGCATAGCAGCTGCCGATGGTGCCGCGCTTCGCCGGATGGGACGCGCCGCTGGACGTGCAGGCCACGTCATATTTTGCGCTGTCGGCCAAGATGGTGAGCTTGTCCATCAGGGACTGTTCCATAGAAAGATACCTCCCAGAAGGGGATATCTCCCCCTTACCCCCACAGCTGCGGATCGGAAGCGCCGTGGGGCAGGGGAGAGACTCACCACTTGGCCTTCGTCTCGACCACGCGGCCCGCGATGTGCAGGCGGTTCAGGTCCTCACCCTTGATGACCAGCTCGTTGTAAGCGGGGTTGAAGGGCTGCAGAACGACGCAGTTGCCCCGCTGGATATACCGCTTGAGGGTGCCTTCGCCCTCGTCGCCGTAGACCAGCACGCCCAGGTCGCCGTTTTCCAGCGTGTCCTGCTTGTGGACAAGGGCAAGGTCGCCGTCCTGGATGCGGGGCTCCATGCTGTCGCCGCGCACGACGAGGTAGAAGTAGTTGGAGGGGTCCTTGACGCGGGCATACTCCTGCCCATAATCCTCCTCAAAGGCCAGTGCGCCGTACCCGGCCTTCACGGTGCCGATGACCGGGATGAGGCTCTCGGCGTAGTTGCCGAAAAAGCGCTCCTCGGGGGTGGTCACGTTGGACACCGGGCGGTAGAGCCCCAGCAGGAAATCGGCTGTGGTGCTCAGGATCTCAGCGATGCGGGCCACCGTGGCGGGGTCGGGAGAGGATTTGCCGCTTTCCCACTTGCCGACGGCCTGCTGGGTCACCCCCAGTTTGGATGCCAGCTCAGCCTGACTGATCCCCTTCTGCTTGCGGCACTGCTTCAAAAGCTCTGAAAACGACATGGTCGTACACTCCTTTACTCCGAGGTCAATATTTTATGCTTTTATTGTACAACAAAAAGATGTTTTTGTAAAGAGAAAAGTGAGCGGCCAGCCAAAAAAAGGTTGTCGCATGAGAGGGATTTGCAGGACTGGACGAAAAACTTTCAATTTGGGCTTGACAGAAGGCCGGAAATCTGGTAAATTAAATAGGCATTCGGTACGGCGTGTGCGAGTGCCCACGAGGAGAGATGTCCGAGTGGTTTAAGGAAGCAGTCTTGAAAACTGCCGTACGGCAACGTACCGTGGGTTCGAATCCCACTCTCTCCGCCATTTTTTTGAATAAGTGTAACGCACTTTGCTCTGGAGTAGTACTCAAGAGGCCGAAGAGGCGCCCCTGCTAAGGGCGTAGGTCGTCTAAACAACGGCGCGAGGGTTCAAATCCCTCCTACTCCGCCAAGAAAAAGCTCGATGGTTCGTTGAAACCACCGGGCTTTTTCCGTTATTGCATGCTTTTGTGAATTTTCGGGGGCCGATGATTTACTTTTGCACCCGGATTTCTTATAATGGGATAAAACGGAAATGCCGGAACAGGAGGAAACGAGCAATGGCACTCAAAAAATTTGCCCGCAGGGATGTCATCCTGCCCGCAGCGGTCTTCCTGCTCACATTTGCGGCGGCCCTGTTTTCGCTCCGGCTGCTCTCGCTCAATCAGGAAAAAGACGAGCGGCTGCGGGCGGTCTATGCGGCCGAGTCCACCATCAGCCGTGTGTCTTCCCAGCTGAACCGCTATCTGGCAGAATCGGACTTCATCAAAAAATATATCGAGTCGGGCCATGTGCTCCGTGAAGAGGAGTTTGCAGGTATATCCGGCAATATGCAGGATGGCAGCAGCGTCATCAAGACCCACGAGCTGGCGAAAGACGGCGTCGTCTCCCAGGTGTACCCGGTAGCGGGCAATGAGGCGGCCATCGGGCTCGATGTGCTGCATAACCCCGCCCGCAAAAAGGAAGCAAACCTTGCCAGGAACAGCGGGATGTACACCATCGCTGGTCCCTTCGAGCTGGTGCAGGGCGGAACGGGCGCGCTGCTGTTTGACCCCATCTATACCTATAGTAAAAAGGGGGAGCGCTCGTTCTGGGGCTTCTCCATCCTTGTTTTACAGTGGGACAACTTCATGGAGGAGGTCGAGCTGGACAAGATGGAGGAGGCGGGCTACCGGTATCAAATCTGGAAAAAAGACCCCTATACCGGCGAAAAGATCGTCATCGCGGAGAGCGAAGAGGATTTCCCCGGCAACGCGCTGGAAGTTGCGTGCAGCGTCCCCAACGATACATGGTATTTTGAGATCATCCCGAAAGCCGGGTGGTTCTCGGACCAGCAGCTCTCGCTGGATATCGCCATCGCCGCCATCATCGGCATGATGGCGGCCTATGCCTGCTGGGAGCTCATGAACCGGCACCGGAAGGACCTGCAGCACGAAGCGGCCCTTGAAAAGTCTGCGCAGGAGGCCCGGGCAGCCAACGAGGCAAAGACCCGCTTCCTGTTCAATATGAGCCATGACATCCGCACCCCGATGAACGCCATCATCGGCTTTTCGGAGCTTCTGGAAAAGCACATCGACGAGAAGGACAAGGTGCTGGATTACACCGAGAAGATACGCTCGTCCAGCGCATTTCTGCTCTCGCTCATCAACTATGTGCTGGAAATGGCCCGCATCGAGAGCGGCAAGGCTGTGCTGAAAGAAGAAACCGGCGACCTGTGTGCGCTGATGCAGACGCTCTCGGACGTCTTCGAGCCCTCTGTCCGGCAGAAAAAGCTGACCTGCACCTACCATACGGATGTCGAACATCCCTATATTGTGAGCGACCGCACCAAAGTGCGGGAGATCTTGCTGAATGTCATCAGCAACGCCATCAAGTATACGCCCGAGGGCGGACATATTGCGGTGTCGGTGAAGGAACTGCCGGCTGAGAAGCCGAAGACGGGCCGCTACACCTTTACTGTTCAGGACGACGGCATCGGCATGAGCGAGGAGTATCTGCCCCATATCTTCGAGGAGTTCACCCGTGAGCATACCAGCACCGAGAGCAAAGTCATCGGCACCGGCCTCGGCCTGCCCATCGTGAAGGCTCTCGTGGAGTGGATGCACGGCAGCATCGACGTTCAGAGCAAGCCGGGCGCAGGAACCACTGTGACCATCACCCTTGGATTCCCACTGGCGGATGAGGCCCAGAAGAGGGTAGAGGAGCAGGACGCAGAGGGCGACGCGGCCCGGCTCAGGGGCTGCCGCATCCTGCTGGCCGAGGACAACGACCTCAACGCAGAGATCGTCGTGACCATTCTGGAAGAGAGCGGCCTTACCGTGGAGCGCACTGCCGATGGCGAACTCTGTATCGAAGCGCTCAAGGCCCACCCGGCGGGCTATTATGATGCCATCCTCATGGACATCCAGATGCCCAACATGGACGGCTATCAGGCAGCGAAGCTCATCCGCAGTCTGTCGGGCAATTACCGCACCATCCCCATCATCGCCATGACGGCCAACGCCTTCGACGAAGATCGCCAGAAAGCCCTCTCCGTCGGCATGGACGCCCATCTGGCAAAGCCTGTTGATGTGAAGCGGCTGTTTGGGATTCTGCGGAACGTGATAAGATGAGCCTATCGTTTCATCTGTCAAAATCTCTGAAAATGAGGGCAAGGGCGGAGTGCTCGGAAAGGAGCATCCGCCATTGTGCGCCCCGGCTCGGTTCGGATTTCATCGCCACGGCCAGGGGGCTTCTGACAGATGCGATTCGTTCGGATCTGAAAAACCTGAAGGGGTTCCGGTTGGAAGCTCATCCGAGCATCTTGCTCGAAGCTGAGAGGCTCGACCGGTTGAACACCATCGTTCAGTTCCAGCTCGACAAAATTCTTGCGTGATAAAAAGAGTGCAGCAGAAGGTACTCCGGAAACGGCAGCTTTCTTGGTAGACGTTCCTGGCCGTTGGAACCCGCGCACTAACCGACAGCCCACTGGGCTGTCGATTGCCGCCTGCGGGCGGCTGTGCTTCTTCAAGTCCGCTGGTCCGAAATAACAAAAAGAACCCCGGCCTAAGCCGGGGTTCTTTTTGTTATGGGCCAGGCAGGACTTGAACCCGCGACCAAGCGGTTATGAGCCGCCAGCTCTGACCAACTGAGCTACTGGCCCACGAAGACGGCGGTCTGCCGCACATGGACTAACTATAAGTATACCAAAAAATCAGAAAAAAGCAAATCCCTTTGCCGGAATTATTTTGTGCGGCGGGCGTCGAACTTGCGCAGCATGAACTCGTCCAGCATCGCGGGCTGGAACAGCGGCTCTTTGTAGCCAAAAGCTTCCCGGATGAAGATGAGGGTCACGATGGTCTGGCGGCCCGGGTCGAACCGGAGGGTGTAGAGGGTGTCCAGCGGCTGCTGGGTGGGCTGATGGAGCGTCAGGTGGAGGGTGAAGCCGCCGTCGTTCTCCCGGCGGCACTCGTAGGCGAAGACATCGTCCGGGCTGTGCTGGTCCAGCCGGTCGAAGCAGTCGTCCAGCGGCAGGTCGGTGCGGAACTCGGACAGGCCGCTGGGGCCGTACTGGCTGCGGCGGCTCTGGTCTTTCCTAGACAGCAGAAATACGAGAAAGCCCAGAATGGCCGCGAGAAGAAGGACGGAAAAAACAGCGTTCATGTGCGCCTCCCGATGGAATTTGTGTCGAGTTTTCCTTATTGTAACACAACACGCCCCGAAATGTGTTATAATATTTGAAAAATTCCAAAAACTGATGGGGAGCCTGCGCCCTTTCTGCGGGCGGGAGGGACGATATGAAACTCAAATTCACGCGAAAGACCTGGTATTTCCTGCTGCTGGCTTCCGCAGCGGCCTCCATGCTCAACGGCTTTGCCGTCCTGAGCGGCACCAGCTTCAGCCTCATCGAGCAGATCGCATTCGCCGCGGCGGGCATCGCGGCCCTTTTCCTCGCGGCGGAAAAAGGCTCTGCCAGCTGGGAAAAACGCAACTTCACCGGCGTGTTTGTGCTGCTGATGGTGAGCTACATGGTCAACGGCTGGGCGGGCTACCTCTGCTCTGCGCTGGCCTGGCCGCTGCTGCTGAGCACTGAGTATAAGCGCGGCATGGCCATCCAGCGCCAGCTGCAGCTGGTGGGTGCCGCCGAAGCGCTCCACCTGCTCTTCCTGCTGATAGCGAAATACGGCGGCATGGCCGCGCTGGGCTTCTGGACGAACCTGCTCTGGGTGCTGGCCTGCGCCCGGGGCTGGGCAGCGCTGAGCCTCTATAAGATGCAGGAGGACGCATGACCCAGCGGCGGAGAAGAAGCCGCGCCCGGCGGGGCCGGTTCGGGCGGCGGGCATTCCTGGCCGGGGCCGGCTGCGCCGCGCTGGCCGGGGCAGCGGTGCTGCTGGGCCGGGGCCAGACAGCCTCGGCGTCGTCGGTGCCGCCGACGGACGAAGCAGCGCCCAACGCCGCCCTGCCCTCGGGTGAATGGCGGGCCGTCTGGGTGAGCTATCTGGAATGGGCCGGGATGGACTTTTCGTCCGAAGCAGCCTTCCGTGCCGGTGCGGCGGAGCTGATGGACAACTGTCTGTCCATCGGGCTGAACACCGTCATCGCGCAGGTGCGGCCTTTCGGGGACGCGCTTTACAGGAGCACCCTCTTCCCGTGGAGCCATCTCTGCACCGGCGTACAGGGGCAGGACCCCGGCTTCGACCCGCTGGACGTCCTCATCACCGAAGCACACAGCCGAGGCCTTTCGCTGGAAGCGTGGGTGAACCCCTACCGCCTCCGCTCCTCGGCGAAGATGCCGCCCGCGCTGGCGGAAAATAACCTTGCCAATATACATCCCGAGTGGGTCTGTGCCGTGGGCGAGGGGCTGTACCTGAACCCGGCCATCCCGGAAGCCGCAGACTATGTGGTGCAGGGCGTGGCCGAGCTGGTGCAGAACTATGCTGTGGACGGCATCCACTTCGACGACTATTTTTACCCCACGACAGACGCCGCGCTGGACGCGGCCCAGTTCGCCGCCAGCGGCGCGGGGGATCTGGCCGCATGGCGGCGGCAGAACGTCACCGCGCTGGTGAAAGCGGCCCACGACGCCGTCAAAGCCGCCGACGCTACCCTCCGTTTCGGCGTCAGCCCGCAGGGCAACCCCGACAACGACCTCGGCCAGCAGTACAGCGATGTGAAAGCATGGCTGGCCGCCGAGGGCGAAAATGCTGTGGTGGACTACCTCTGCCCGCAGATATACTGGGGCTGCGGCTATACCCTCCAGTCGGGCAGCACCCGCTTCGCCTTCGAGAACATCGTGCCGGAGTGGCTGGCCATGCCCCGGGCGGCATCCACGGCCCTCTACTTCGGGCTGGGAGCCTATCGCATCGGCGAGGGGGACGGCGGTGCCAATGAGGACAGCCAGAGCCAGTGGTGTACGGGCAGCGCTCTTGCCCGGCAGGTGGAACGTCTGCACAGCCTCGGCGCGGGCGGCTGGGCGCTCTACCGGTACGATTCGCTGTTCCGGTCGGCCCGGCCGGAGCTTGCCGACGCCGAACGTGCGGCGCTGGCCGCTCTGACTACAGCCTGAACTCTTGTATGGAAAAGCAAAATGCGGTATACTATATAAATCGTGTAAAACCTCGTGTTAAAACAAAATTTGAGGATAAAAGATCATGAAAAAGATAAAGCGAATCGTCCTGCTCGTCGTGGCGGTGCTGGTGCTGCTTGTGGCTGCATCCGGCATCAAGACTGTGCTGGACATGAAGAACAGCGCGGACAACGAGGTGCAGGAAGAGGACAGCACCCGCTGGGCCGAACCGACCAGCGACCCGCTGAACATCGAGGGCATTGCTGACGCCTCGGCCAAGTATGCCTCGGCGGCGGTGAACGGGAGCCTGAACCTCGTGTTCAACGGCATCTGGAGCCGCCAGACCGATTACTTCACCGTCCCGGGCGGCAGCCTGACCATCACCGGCTACGGCACCGCCGAGGGTACCCAGCGGTACAAGGTGTCCGTCTGGCAGAAGGTGGCCGGCGGCGCACAGTACGTCAACGGAAGCACCTATTATATCAAGACCGACGGTCAGAACTACCGCTGCGTCATCTCCGGGCTGGACCCGGCGGCCAGCTACCGCCTGACCATCTCCTACGATTCCAGCCGCTACTACCTCTATGGAGGACTCAAGGTGGAGGGTATTGCAGGATGAAGACACAGACCAAACATTCGCTCATGCTGATGCTCTGCGCCTTTATCTGGGGTACGGCTTTCGTGGCCCAGAGCGCAGGCTCCGGCATGGGGGCCTATTCCTTCCTCGCAGGGCGCAGCTGGCTGGCTGTCCTCGTGCTGATCCCCACCGTGTTCGCCTTCGACGCCGTGCGCAAAAAACAGGGCCAGCCCTACGGCTGGCCGAAGGAGAAGCCGGAGCGAAAGACCCTGCTGGCGGCGGGCCTCGTCTGCGGCACCTTCCTGTTCGCGGCCTCTGCGGCTCAGCAGATCGGCATCACCATCAACCCGTCCACGGCCAAGGCCGCGTTTCTGACGGCCATGTACGTCGTGCTGGTGCCGGTGTTCGGCCTCTTTCTGGGCCGGAAGGGCAGCGCTCAGCTCTGGGTCAGCATGGTCATCGCCGTGGCGGGCCTGTATATGCTCTGCATGAAGAACGGCTTCGGCGGCATTGAGACCAGCGACTGGATACTTCTCAGCTGCGCCGTGCTGTTCAGCTTCCAGATCATGTCCATCGACCACTTTTCGCCGCTTGTGGACGGCGTGCGGCTGAGCCTCATCCAGTTCATCGTGGTGGCTGTGGAGAGCTCTGCGGCGGCGCTGATCTTCGAGACGCCCACGCTGGCAGAGTACGGCGCAAACTTTCTGCCTGTGGTCTACTGCGGCGTCATGTCCAGCGGCGCGGGCTATACGCTTCAGATCCTGGGTCAGAAAGAGCTGAACCCCGCCATCGCCAGCCTTATCATGTGTCTGGAAAGCGTATTCAGCGCGCTGGGCGGCTGGCTGCTGCTGGGCCAGAACCTTTCGATGCGGGAGAGCGCAGGCTGCGCCCTCATCTTCGCCGCGGTCGTGCTGTCTCAGCTGCCCTTTGCGGAGCTGCGCAGATGCAAAAAGAGCGCGTGATGCTGCGGGCGGCCGGGGGCATCCCCTATGAGCTGACGCGGGGGCGGGTCAAGCGGCTCAACCTCCACGTCCGGCGGGACGGCACCGTGGCCCTCAGCATCCCCCTGCGCACGACGCTGGAAGCGGCCGACGCCTACGTCATCGCCGAGGCGGAGTGGATACGGGCCGCACAGGCCCGGCAGGCCGCCCGCGAAAAGCGGCAGGAGGAACTGCCCGACAAGGCGGCCGCCCTGGCCCGCTTCACGGCCATGAGCGACAAGGTCTACCCGGCCTTTGCCGGGGTGCTGGGCGGGCAGAAGCCCACCATCAAAGTGCGCAGCATGACCAGCCGCTGGGGCGTCTGCCACATGGCGAAGCGCCAGATCACCTTCGCGCTCCAGCTCTACAATATGCCCGAGGCGGCACAGATCTATGTGGTAGTGCATGAGTACTGCCACTTTTTGCAGCCCAACCACAGCCCGGCTTTCTGGGCCGAAGTGGCGAAGCTGATGCCGGACTGGAAAGCCCGAAGAGACTTATTAAAAGGATAACGGCCTTGCCCTCTCCGTCACCTTCGGTGACACCTCTCCCAAAGGGAGAGGCAAAAAGGCTCCCCCTTTGGGGGAGCTGGCAGACCCGAAGGGGTCTGACTGAGAGGGCAAGCCAGTAAAAAATAGAGGAGAAAATCTTTTGGAAAGCGAAAAGACCTCCGGCGGCGATAAATATTCGAAGCTCGCCGGCAATACTATCATCTTTGCCATCAGCAGCTTTTCGTCCAAGCTGCTGACGCTCATCGTCCAGCCGTTCCTGACGTATGCGATGGCCGAGATCTCCGACCTCGGCCTGTCGAAGATTTTGAGCCAGTACGCCAACCTCCTCATCCCCTTTGTGTCGATGGGCATGTCCAACGCCATCATCCGCTTCGGCCTCGACAAGGGCAACAGCGAAAAGCAGGTGTTCACCAACGGCCTGCTCACCATCCTCGGCGGCTTCGGCATCCTTGTGCTCTGCTGGCCGGTGGCGCAGTTTTTGCCCGATATGGCCCAGTACGGCCTGCTCATTTATATTTACGTCCTGATGAGCTGCCTGCGCACCCTCTGCACCCAGTTCGTGCGCAGCCGCCAGTGGAACAAGCTGGTGGCCGTGGACGGCGTGCTCTGCACCGTGGCGACCATGGCGTTTTATGTGCTCTATCTGGTGGGCTTCAAGTGGGGTGCCAACGGCTATCTGCTGGCCATCATCAGCGGCGACCTCGTGAGCGTGCTCTTCCTGATGTTCACCGGCAGGCTCTGGGATTTCATCGAGCTGAAGGGCATCAACAAGACCCTCTGGAAGCAGATGCTCCACTTCTCGCTGCCCATGATACCGGCCCAGATAAGCTTCTGGATCATCAACGCCTCCGATCTGTTCTTTGTGCGTGAAATGTGCGACGGCCTCGACGGCCACAGCGGCGACGCATGGAGCGGCCTGCTCTCCACCGGCTACTTCCTGCCCACCATCCTCACGACGCTGGGCCTTATCTTCTACGACGCATGGCAGCTGTCGGCTGTCACCGAGGAAGAGGGGAGAGCCAGGTTCTTTACCCGGATCTTCCGCACCTATTCCAGCGTGCTGTTCTGCTGTGCAGCGGGCATCATCTGGCTCTGCCGCCCGGTCATGCACATCATGAAGTCCAACTACTATTACGCATGGCACTTCGTGCCGTTCCTCGTGCTGGCGTCTACCTGCAGTTGCTTCAACCAGTTCATGAACAGCGTCTATGTCGTGAATAAGAAGTCCCAGCGCAGCATGGTCACCATGATGGCCGGTGCCATCAGCAACTGCCTCATGAACTACTTCTTCATCAGGTGGTGGGGTCCTGTGGGCGCGACCTATGCGTCCTTCCTCGGCCTCGGTCTGGTGTTCACCCTCCGCGCCATCGACGCCCACGGCATGATCGGGATGCGCGTCCACCCGGGCCGCGTCCTCGTCAACGCCGCCGCGCTGGTGTTCGAGGCTTTCGTGCTGCTGGCCGATACGCCGCTGTACGGCCTCTGGACGGGCATCATCACGGCCCTCATCATCCTGTACAACTTCTCCGGTGTCTGGGCCATGGCCCGCATCCTGCTGCCTAAAATTCTGGGCCGCCGGGGCAAGGCCCTCGTGGCCGCCGTGGACGGCTGGGCAGCCAAGAAGTAAAGAAGAAAAACAAAAAAACGGGGCTGTTGCACAACAGCCCCGTTATGTTTATCAGATCTGTTTGTTCAGCCAGCCGGCGATGTCCGCAAACACCTCGGCTTTGTTCGTCTCCACCAGCAGCTCGTGGCGGGCGCCGGGGTAGAATTTCGACTCGATGTTCCCGACACCGGCGTCCCGGAGGCTCTGGATGGCCCGCCGGACTCCGGCGGTGCGCTCGCCCACAGGGTCGGCGTCACCGGCGAGGAAGAGAAGGGGCAGGTCCTTCGGCACCCCGGCCAGAACGGCGGGGTCGTACAGCCGCAGGATGCCTGTGAACATGC
>OMGO01000371.1_pt1 | contig 27443 bp, 27 predicted proteins | sample 1645901 | NCBI WGS metagenome assembly OMGO01 (sample SAMN05578592, study PRJEB25193) | human gut metagenome | biome: Human Microbiome; feature: human-associated habitat; material: feces | host: Homo sapiens | place: USA:Birmingham
TAATACAATGATACAGATAAGGAGGCACGTCTATGGACTGGAGGTTCACCGACGACCGGCCCATCTGGCTCCAGCTGACGGAGCAGCTCACCCGGCGGATCATCACCGGGGTCTATCCCCCGGGGAGCCGCCTGCCCCCGGTGCGGGAGCTGGCCGCTCAGGCAGGGGTCAACCCCAACACCATGCAGCGGGCGCTGGCCCAGCTGGAAGCGGAAGGGCTCGTCTACACCGAGCGGACCACGGGCCGCTTCGTCACCGAAGATACAGCCCTTTTGGAACAGCTGCGGGACGAGACAGCCCGCGCTATGACCGCCGAATATCTCGAGAAAATGCGCGGCATCGGCTACGGCCCGGCAGAGGCCGCAAAGCTTATGACGGGCTGGGAAACAAAGGAGAGTGATTCAAATGAATGAGCTTTTAACTTGTGAGGGCCTGACGAAATCCTACCAGAAGGGGACAAACGCCCTCGATAACATCGAGCTGCACATCGGCTTTGGCCGCATCGTGGGCCTGCTTGGCCCCAACGGCAGCGGCAAGACCACCCTCATCAAGCTGGCGAACGGCCTCTTGCAGCCCACGGCGGGCAGCATCCGAATCGCGGGCATGGACCCCGGCCCGGACACGAAGGCCATCGTCTCCTACCTGCCGGATGCCGCATGGCTGCCCGACTGGATGCGGGTGGAGCAGCTGGTGGAGATGTTCCGGGATTTCTACGCCGACTTCGACCCCGCCAAGGCGAATGAGATGCTGGAAAAGCTGGAGCTTTCGCCCAAAGCACCCCTCAAGAGCCTTTCCAAAGGCAACAAGGAGAAAGTCCAGCTCATCCTTGCCATGAGCCGGAACGCCCGGCTCTACCTGCTGGATGAACCCATCGGCGGTGTGGACCCGGCGGCGCGGGACTACATCCTGAACACCATCCTCACCAACTACAGCCGGGACGCCTCGGTCATCATCTCCACCCACCTCATCGAGGACGTGGAGCCGGTGCTGGATGAGGCTGTGTTCCTGAAGAACGGCAGGATTTTTGCCCACCGCTCGGTGGATGAGCTCCGCGAGACCGAGGGCATGAGTGTGGATGCATATTTCCGGGAGGTATTCAAATGCTGAAAAAGTTACTGAAATATGAGTTCCGGGCCACCGCCCGCACCTACGGCGGAATGTATCTGGCCCTGCTGGCGGCGTCGGTGCTCTTTGGCGGGTCCGTCCGGAGATGGAACGGCACCAATAGTGACGCCTATTCGACTCTCGTGGGCCTGCTGAGCCTTGTCTACACCGCCGTCATCATCGGCACCGTGGTCGTCACCATCATGACCATCGTGCAGCGCTTCTACCGCAACCTGCTGGGCCGGGAGGGCTATCTGATGCACACCCTGCCGGTGACGGAAACACAGCTTGTGACCTCGAAGCTCATCTCCAGCACCGTGTGGAGCCTGTGCAGCATCCTCGCAGCCTGCCTTTCCTTCGGCATTCTGGCTGTCCTGATGATGTCGGATATGGACCTGCTTGAGCAGCTGCCGCTGATGTGGTCGGCCATCCGGGAGATATTTGCCCGCTGTAACATGGAGTTCTGGGGGGCGCTGGCTTTCAGCGGCGTCGTCAGCTTCGTGCGGATGGTCAGCGCCATCGCCTGCATCTATGCTGCCTGCATGGTGGGACATCAGTTCAAGAACCACCCCGCGCTGGCGGGCATCCTGAGCTTCTTTGTCATGCAGTATGTGCAGGGCTGGCTCGAAAAGCTGCTCCAGATCGGCACCGGCGTCTACGAGACGACCATCTATAGCGCCGTAGGCGATATGGGCAGCATCGAGGCTGCCGTATCGGCTCTGGGCTACATGGAGAGCGCGATGGTCACGCTGGGCGTCGCGGCGGCATTCGGTGTCTTCTGGTTCGGGCTGACGGTCTGGCTGATGCGAAACAAACTCAACCTCGAGTGATGTAACGTGAAAAAATCTGACGGAAAATTTTGAAATTCCCTCTTGACTTTACACGGATAAAGTGTATAATGCAATCAAACCGATGAGGCGGAAGAGAACCTGCAAAGCGCATCTTCAGTGAGCCCGGACAGTGAAAACGGGCGAGAGCGGGGCAGAGATTCGTGGGCCGCCGAGGGCCGGGCAAACGAGGCAGAGCCTTTAGTAGCTTGGGACGGAAGCCTCCGTTACAGGGCAGGGGAGTGTTGGCTCTCCGTGAGGGGCTTTGCGGCTTTCAAGAGGAAAGCGGGCAAGGCAAGCAAGGTGGCACCGCAGATTCGAATTTCTCGACTCTGTCCTTGTGGATGAACACACAGGGACAGGGTCGTTTTGTTATATGAGAACAAAAGCCCGTCCCGCAAGTGGAGCGGGTTTTTATTTTACATGCCGCCCGCTCCAGGGAAGGAGCAACCGCTATGAAAACCATGAAGATGATCTCCCGCCGCAGCTTTCTGAAAGCCGCTATGGCCGCCGCCACTGTTTCCGCGCTGGGTCTGACCGGCTGCGGTTCGTCCGCTTCGAGCACCGCATCCGGCACCGCTTCCGGTGCAGCAGCATCTTCTGCCGCCGCCAGCGAGGCAGGCCAGACCTTCAAGGTGGGCATTGTCAACTACGTTGACCACGCTTCTCTGAACCAGATCGTTGCGTCGGTGGAAGAGCGTCTGGACGAGGTGGGCAAGGAGAAGGGCGTTACCTTCGACTACGCCGACTACTACGCCAATGCGCAGGCCGACCAGACCAACCTGAACCAGATCGGCGCCGACCTCGTGGCCGACGGCGTGGACGTCATCGTGGCTGTGGCTACCCCCACCGCCGCTACCATGCTGGCTGCTGTGGAGGACACCGACATCCCCGTCGTCTACTCCGCCGTCACTGACCCCGCCGCCGCAGGCTTTGACACCGAGCCGAACATCACCGGCACTTCCGACGCCCTGAACACCGACGCCATCATGAACCTCATCCTGGCCGTCAACCCCGACATCGACACCATCGGCCTGCTGTATGATCTGAGCCAGGATGCTTCTACACAGGCCATTGCAGACGCCAAGGCTTTCTGCGACAGCAAGGGCATCAAGTACATCGAGAAGAACGGCACCACCACCGCCGAAGTCCAGATGGCCGCTGAGGCCCTCATCGCCGCCGGTGTCAAGGCTGTCTTCACCCCCACCGATAACACCGTCATGACCGCCGAGCTTTCCATCTACGAGACCTTCACCGAGGCAGGCGTCCAGCACTACACCGGCGCTGACAGCTTCGCCCTGAACGGTGCCTTCGTGGGCTACGGCGTCGATTACGTCCAGCTGGGCGAGGCTACTGCCGATATGGTGGTGGAACTGCTCTGCGACGGCAAGACCCCTGCAGACCTGCCGTTCCAGACCTTCGACAGCGGCATTGCCACCATCAACACCGAGACCTGCGAGGCTCTGGGCCTCGACCTCGACACCGTGAAGAAGGCCTTTGCACCCTACTGCACCGAGGTCGTGGAAGTGACCACGGCGGAGAACTTCTCTTAACCGCTGAAAGCCTCTCCCTTTGGGAGAGGTGTCACCGAAGGTGACGGAGAGGGCAAGGACGCTGTGAAAAAAGCAAAAACGCTGCGATAAGTTGACTCGAACAAAAGGTTATCGCAAGGCGAATAGCTTTTGGTCAGGCGGCTTGCCCTCTCAGGCGCTTGCGCGCCAGCTCTCCCAAAGGGAGAGCCTTAAAAAGGAAAATATTATTTATTAAGGAGCACACCATGCTGGCGAGTATCTTTTCGCTCAACGTCATCCAGACCGCGCTCGAGCTGGGCTGCATCTACGCCCTCGTTGCGCTGGCTCTGTTTCTGAGCTATTCCATCCTGAATATCGCGGACCTGTCCACCGACGGCTGCTTCACCCTTGGCTGCGCTGTCGCCTGTCAGGTGGCGCTGACCGGCCACCCCTTCCTCGCCCTGCTGGCGGCGATGGCGGCCGGTGTGTGCTCCGGTTTCATCACAGCTTTTTTGCAGACCCGCCTCGGCGTCGAGAGCATCATGGCCGGCATCATCGTCAACACCGGCCTCTACACCATCAATCTGGCCGTGATGGGCTTCTCGTCCACCATGTCGCTGGTCAAGACCGATACCGTCTTCTCCATCGCCAAGAGCGCCCTGAGCTTCACAGGCGGCGGGTATAAGCTGGTGCTGGCGGCGGCAGTCATCGCGCTGGCCGGTGCCGCCATGGTGGGCTTCCTCGGAACCCGCCTCGGCCTTTCGATTCGTGCCACCGGCGATAACGCTGCCATGGTGCGTGCTTCCAGCATCAACCCCGCCTTCACCATCACGGTGGGTCTCTGCATCTCGGGCGCATTGACCGCCCTTTCCGGTGGCCTGCTGGCTCAGTACCAGAAGAGCTGCGACATCAACGTAGGCACCGGCATGGTGACCATCGCGCTGGCTTCCCTCATCATCGGCGAAACGCTGGTGGGCAAGCGGACGATGGTGCGCCGTGTGCTGGGCGTCGTGTTCGGCAGCTGCCTCTACCGTTTTATCGTGGCGGTGGCCCTCCGCTTCAACGTCCCGGCTGCTGCCATGAAGCTGGTCAGCGCCATCATCGTGGCTGTGGCCATCTCGATGCCCGCCATCCGGGAGAAGATCGCCTTTGAGAAGCGCCGCAATGCGGCCCGTCAGGCACGGAAGGAGCGTGTGTAAAATGGAGATGCTCGAACTTCGTGACCTGCACAAGACCTTCAACCCCGGCACCGTCAACGAGAAAGTGGCCCTGAACGGCGTCAGCCTGACCATGGAAGCGGGAGACTTCGCCACCATCGTCGGCTCCAACGGCGCGGGCAAATCCACCCTCTTCAACGCCATCACCGGCGGCTTCATCGCCGACGAGGGCAGCATCACGCTGGGCGGCGAGGACATCACCTTCGCGCCGGAATATCAGCGCAGCCGGGTCATCGGCCACCTGTTCCAGGACCCGCTCAAGGGTACGGCACCCAACATGACCATCGAGGAGAATCTGGCGCTGGCCTACCTTCGCGCCGGGACCGCCCCCAACGCCATCTTCTCCCGCATCTCCCGCAGGGATAAGGAGATCTTCCGTGAGAAGCTGGCCCTGCTGGATATGGGCCTCGAAGACCGGATGAAGCAGCCGGTGGGCCTGCTGTCGGGCGGTCAGCGTCAGGCGCTGACCCTGCTGATGGCCACCCTCGTCACCCCGAAGCTCCTGCTTCTGGACGAGCACACCGCCGCTCTCGACCCTGCCACCGCCGAAAAGGTGCTGGACCTCACCAAGAGCATCGTGGCCGAAAAGAAGATCACCTGCCTGATGGTCACCCACAATATGCATCAGGCATTGGAGCTGGGCAACCGCACCCTCATGATGGACGCGGGCCGCATCGTCTTCGACGTCAAGGGCGAGGCCCGCAGCAAGATGACCGTGGACGACCTGCTCGAGAAGTTCCGCGAGAACGCCGGCAAGGCTCTCGACAATGACCGCATCCTCCTGAGCAAGGTGGAAGCCGACAACTGAGCATAAGCGAAAGACTGCCGCAAAACAGCTCTCTGAAAAAAACAATGAACAAAACCCGGAACCCTTTCAGAGCCAGGACGGCTTGAAAAGAGTTCCGGGTTTTGTGTTGTTTCTTTCTATCTTACAGCATCTTGGAGAGGAATGCCTTCAGGCGGGGGTGCTTGGGGTTGGTGAACAGCTCCTGCGGCGGCTCATCCTCCTGAATGCGGCCCTCGTCAATGAAGATGACGCGGTTGGAGACTTCGCGGGCAAAGCCCATCTCATGGGTGACCACCAGCATGGTGATGCCGGTGTGGGCCAGCTCCTTCATCAGCTCAAGCACTTCACCGACCATCTCGGGGTCGAGGGCGCTGGTAGGCTCATCGAAGAGGATGACGTCCGGGTCCATTGCCAGCGCACGGGCGATGGCGATGCGCTGCTGCTGGCCGCCCGAAAGGCTCTTGGGGTAGACGTTGGCCTTGTCGGCCAGACCCACGCGGGCCAGAAGCTCGTCGGCGCGCTTGGAGATGGCCTCCTTGTCCTTGAGCTTGAGCAGGCTGGGGGCCAGCTCAAGGTTCTTCTTGACGGTCAGGTGGGGGAAGAGGTTGAAGTGCTGGAACACCATGCCCATCTTCTGGCGGACAGAGTCGATGTGGTCGTCGTCCACCTCCACGCCCTCAAATTTGATGCTGCCGCCGGTGGGGATCTCCAGCCGGTTCAGGCAGCGCAGGAAGGTGGATTTGCCGCAGCCCGAGGGGCCGATGAGGCAGACCACGTCGCCGCGGTAGATGTCGATGTCGATGCCCCGCAGCACGTCCAGAGTGGGGGCAGCCTGCTTTGCGCCCTTCCGCTTTTCGCCGCCGTAGGTCTTGGTCAGGCCCCGGACTTCCAGGATCTTATCGGTCACTTTGTGCCAGCCTCCTCTCAAATTTTGCAAGCAGCCAGGTAAAGATCATCACCAGCACCAGATAGATCAGTGCCACGCCAAACAGGGGGAACATGGCCTCGTAGGTGCGGTTCATGATGCCCTGGGCCGCATACAGCAGCTCCTTGCCGCCGATGACGGTGATAAGGGAGGTATCCTTCAGCAGCATGATGAACTCGTTGCCCAGGGCAGGCAGCACCGCCCGGATGGCCTGGGGGATGATGATGACCACCATGGTGGTGATGTAGTTGAGGCCGAGGCTGCGGCCGGCCTCCATCTGGCCCGGGTCAACGGCCATCAGGCCGCCGCGGATGATCTCGGAGACGTAAGCGCCGGAGTTGATGCCCAGCGCCAGAGCGCCGACCATGGTAAAGTTGCGGCTGTTGTTGAAGATGACCATGCTCATGATCAGCAGCTGCACCATCATGGGGGTGCCCCGGATCACGGTGGTGTACACCTGACACACGGCGTTAAAGACCCCCAGCACGGGGTTCGAGCGGCCGGGGCGCTGCTGGTCGTGGGCCACACGCACCAGCGCCACCACGCTGCCCAGCAGGACGCCCATGGCCAGAGCAATGGCAGTGACCAGCAGGGTGGTGCCTACGCCCCCGATGTACTGGAGCCAGCGGTCCTTCAGGACAAAGGCCTGATAAAATTTGTAGAACAGCTCCTGCCCCATGTCCAGCCGGCCGCCGCTTTTCAGCAGCTGGCTCAACAGTTCGTATTGTGCGGCCATTCGCATCCTCACTTTCTTTTCGTCTGTTGTGATCTTGTCAGAATTTTGTAACCTATATCCCTTAAAAAAGGGGAGGTGCCCGGTGGGCCGCCTCCCCTTGAGGGGTCTGTTTACTCAGCCTTGATGTACTTGTCCACGATGGCCTGCAGGGTGCCGTCGGCCTTCAGCTCCTCCAGAGCGGCGTTCACAGCCTCCAGCAGAGCGGTGTTGTCCTTTGCCATGCCGATGGCGTAGTCCTCCTCGGCGTAGCTGGTGTCCAGGATCTTCAGGCCGGGGTTGGACTCCACATAGGCCTTGGCGGGCTCGTTGTCGATGACCACAGCGTCCACCTGACCGTTGTTCAGGGCCTGCACAGCGGTCAGGCCGTTGTCGTAGGCCACCACGGCGTCCTCGCCAAAGTCGTCGGAGCAGTACAGGTAGCCGGTGGTGCCGCGCTGGGTGCCGATCTTCTTGCCGGCCAGATCGTCCACAGAGGCAATGTCAGAGCCCTCGGGCACGATGACGGACTGGATGCCGGTGGCGTAGCTGTCGGAGAAGGACATCACAGCCATCCGCTCGTCGGTGACGGTGATGCCTGCCATGGCGATGTCGGCCTTGCCCTGCTGCACGCTGAGCAGAGCAGCGTCAAAATCCATGTCGTCGATCTGCAGCTCGAGGCCCAGCTTCTCGGCGATGGCCTGTGCGGTGTCCACATCGATGCCCTCAATGGTGCCGGCGTCGGTGGTCATCTCGTAGGGAGGGAAGGTGGCGTTGGTGGCCATGGTCAGCTTGCCGGCCTCCACGGTGGTCAGCTCAGCAGCGGCAGCGCTGGTGGAAGCAGCCTCAGAAGAAGCAGCAACAGAGCTTGCAGCAGCAGAAGAAGCGGTGGAGGCAGAGCCGCCGCAGGCGGTCAGGGCCAGAGCAGCAGCGGAAACAGCGGCGGCAGCCAGGAAGCTGCGGCGAGAGATCTTTTTCATATTCAAACACTCCTCTTTATGTGCATATCGTTTGCATCTCTCTGCTGCGATGCGATTCATCGAAAAATCAGAGAGCGTGTTTAGTATAGGTTGTACAATTTGAAAAGTCAAGTGTTGTGCAAAAATTCCATCAAATTGAAACCGAATTGCAAACAATTATGCAGAATAAAGCTGGAGAGTGATGTATATATGCAGAACCTCTCAGTCTGCTTCGCAGACAGCTCCCCTAATAGGGGAGCCCTTGGCATGTCGGTCAGGCTTACGCTGGACGAGCAGGGCTTGATTTATCGGGAGCTGTAGTGCCCTGCTGCCTGGATTCACGGCAGCTTGACAAATGCGTTGTCCCGAAGTGCCTGCCCCCGTAAGCGAGGCCCGGCATTTTGCGTCACCGAAAGCTTTCAGCAGTCAGCGCAGAGTGGCCCGGTTCGCCAGGGCCTCCCCTCGATAGGGGAGGTGGCAGCGCGCCAGCGCTGACGGAGAGGTTAAACCGTCCGTGCCAGCTCCTCCACGCTCCGCTTCGGCACGCAGTAGTCACCGTTCTCATCGAGGTAATACTTGATGCCGGTCTTTTCCGTCATCGGTACGACCCTGGCGGCGTGAGTGGGGCAGCCAAGAGCGACCATGAACGCCAGCTTGTCCGGCGCGGCGATGCCCAGCAGCTCGCTCAGGGCGGGCTTGTTGATGGCGCCCATGATGCAGCTGCCCACGCCCTTGGCCCATGCGGCGAGGGTGATGTTCGCCAGCGCGATGCCGGTGTCGGTGTTCAGGTCGCCGGGGATGGAGCTGTCCTGCACGACGGCCAGATACATCACAGGCTGCTCGTCGGCTTTGGGAGCACCCTGCTCCGGCGGCAGATAGGCGGCCCACTTGACCAGAGGATGGACCTTTTTCACCATCTCGGGGCTCTGCACCACCACCAGCTTCACGGCCTGACGGTTCGCGCCGCAGGACGACAGGCGCAGGGCCTCCACCATATCGTCCACCACATCCTGCGGCACCGGTTTCTGGGCGAAGCGGCGGTAGGTGCGGCGGGTGTTGAGCGTTTCCATAACAGACATCGGCAGACACTCCTTTACTATATAAGTACAGCCTGATTATAGCATGGGAGCAGGCGCAGTGCAAGGAATTTGGATGCGGCGGCAAACACGGACAAGACACGTCTGCGAGAGGAAGAAATGAGAGAAAAATCCATAAACCGGAGATAAAAATGACGATATAATGTTAATGAACGCTAAAATGTTGAAAAAATATTGACAAAAAAAAAAAAGCGTGTATCCTATTATTAGTTTTCGCAAACTAACCGTCTTTTGCGGAGACGCGCAAAGGAAAACAAGAAGAAACAAAACAGTTTATGAGGTGCAAGAAAATGACTGATATAACTCGTCGTAATTTTTTGAAGAGCGCTGGTGTGATGGCTCTGGCCGTGGCAGCAGCGGGTGTTCTCTCTGGCTGCGATAGCAGAAGCAAAAACCCTGTGATGGAGGATGTCAAGGTTGAGTATTGGTGCAAGGGCTATATCTCTGATACTCATGTCGAGAATGGTAAGTGTGATGAGACCGTTCAGGTTGTGAAGGGTTCGGAGACCATTAAGAAGGAACAGCTGAAGAATCTGGGCAAGGCTTGTAGTGGCTCTACCTCCTATAATGCCAGCAAGGTGCAGGAAGAGCTTACCATTGACCGGAAAACCAATCCGGAAGAGCCGATTGTCAAAATCTATCTTGAGTATTAAGTCGGCTAAGTTGTTTCATTAAAAAAACACCCGCAGCATGTTTCCATATCATGGGGAAACAGCGCTGCGGGTGCTTTTTGCTGTTACAGCTTATTTGCTCTTCCACCGATGCCCCTTCGGCATGGGCAGGCCCAGCACCAGCGCGATGCCCACAGCCAGCGCCACGGCCACCTTGAAGGTGGAGATGCCGTTGGCCAGCGAAAGGGCATTCTCGCCCTGAATGAAGTAGTAGGCGGTGTAGTAGATGCCCGCGCCGGGGACCAGCGGGAAGATGCCGGTCAGCAAAAAGACCGTCACCGGTGCCTTGAGCAGCACGGCGCAGATACGCGCCGCCAGCGACAGCGGGATGACCGCGATGAGGGAGGCTGCCGCCGCGTCGGCCCCGTATAAGACAGCCAGCTCGTAGACGAACCAGCCCACTGCGCCCACCAGCGCACAGCAGGGGAGGGTACGCTTAGGGCAGGCGAAGAGGACGGCGAAGCTCAGCGTCCCCGCCCCGGCCAGAAAGAACTGTGCCGCCAGCTGGCCGAGCTGTGTGCTTGTCAAGGTCATCATACCACCGTCACCCCCGTCAGCAGAGAAATAAGGCTCAGCACGAAGCCGGTGCCGATGGCGATGCTGGCCGCGATGAGCAGGGCGTCTATCATCCGGATGGTGCCGGAGAGGTAGTCGCCCTGCACGAAGTCCCGGATGCCCATGGTGAAGGCGATGCCGGGGGTCAATATCATCAGGGCGCCGATGATGGCGTGGCTGGCCTCAGTATCCAGCAGATGGCACCCCAGAATGCAGACCAATGTAATGAGAGCCGCCGCCGAGACCTTGCGGAAGCCGTTGGAAAGCCTCCGATTTTCACAGAGCAGCAGATAGCCGCTGACGATGAAACCCGCCGCCGCTGCCGCCAGCGCCGAGCGTATCGTGCCGCCGAAGATGAGCGCAAAACAGGCTGTGCCGCTCATCCCGGCGAGGAGCTGGGTCTTGCCCTTGGGGAAGGGGATGCGCCGGGCATCGGCCAGGCGGTGTTCAGCCTCGTCCAGTGTGACGCCCCCGGCTGCTATCTGGCGGGAAAGGGCGTTCACCGCGGCCACCCGGCCTAAGTGGGTCGTCCGCACCGGGACGTTCCGCACTTCGGCGATCTCTGCCGTGCCGGCGCTGGCGAAGATGCCGTTGGTCAGCACGTAGACGTGGAACTCCCGCAGATGGAAGCTGCGGGCCATGATCTCCATCGTCTGCTCCACCCGGAAGACCTCTGCTCCGTTTTCCAGCAGCGTCTCGCCCGCCGCCATGATAAAGTCCATGATGCGGCGTCGCTGCTCGTCGCTGGGATATAACTCTCTGCTGTCCATTCCGGCCCTCCCTGTCATGCCCGCCAAAGGGGGCATATCATCTCATGTTATACTGTATCACAATTCCGGCGGCTTGCAAAGGCGTCTTTTCACATTTTTGCACAACTTCTGTCCTTGCCGTCGGGGGCGCAGTGTGTTACACTGATAACAACTATGGAAAGATCCAGAAACCACAGGAGGAAATGACCGTGAAGCAGAGTCTGAGTTTCGCGCGCCGTCTGACGGCGCTGGTGCTGGCAGCTGTGATGCTGTGCGTGGCTGTCCCGGCGGCGTTCGCCGAGGATGCCGCGCCCGGTGCCACCACCATTGGCGGTGCAAACACCACCCTTATCCCTGAGGAAGAGGAAAATTGTCTGAGCTGGCTCTTCGGCTCCAAAGATAAGATTACACTGCCCTATCTGAACATCAAGGGCAAGGGCCTGCGCCGGAACCTGTCGCTGGACCTCGTGGACTGCCTGGTGGGCATCACCTACACCGAGCTTGGCTCCATCGGCAGCTATGTCAGTGCCAGCGCCGCGCAGGAGGCGTGGAAGGCCCAGGCCGTGGCCATCCACTCCTACCTCGAGTACCATAAGCAGTACGGCTCCTCGGCCAACGCCCTCATCTACACCCCCGTGGAGGACATCCCGTCCTCGGCCCGGTCGGCCATCCGCAAGGCGGTGGAGTCGGTGAAGGATGAGGTGCTGACCTACAACGGCAGCGTCATCGACGCCGTCTGGTCGGCCAGTGCGGGCTACAACACCCAGACCGGCGTCTACGGCACCTGCTCCAGCCTCGACGCCTGGGGCTCGGATGTGCCGTATCTCAAGAGCGTGGAAAGCCCCTATGAGCGCCGGTACCACGAGAAGATGCGCCGCGTCATCGGCAAGGATTATGACTATGTCGAGTACAACGACAGCCGCACCGGTGAGCCCTACCAGAGCGCCGACACCACCCACAAAGACCTCGGCGGCTTCGTCCAGTACAATACGTTGGTGTCCAATGGCCGCAGCTACCGCTATATCGGCCAGTTCGTGTCCTCCCGCTACTGCTTCGATTTCAGCACGGATGCAGCGGGTGTACCCTGTATGTACTACTACGGCTTCGGCCACGGCGTGGGCATGAGCCAGTGCGGCGCCGTGGGCTACGCCGCCGAGGAGGGGATGGGCTACCGCGACATCCTAAAGCACTACTACTCCGGCGTTTCCATCCGGACGGTGGGCAGCGGCACGAGCTCCGGCGGCGGTCTGTTCGGCTGGCTGCGCCGCCTGCTGGGCATGTAAAAAATCAAAAGGAATTGCGCAAAATACTTCTCAAATGAGACGTGATTTGGTATACTGTACACGCTTGTACACAAGAGACAGACGATTTCGCGTTTCACGCTCCAAAGCGGGAGCGATACGATAAAGAACAACAGGTGGAGAGAACGGAATGCAGTTGGAGAAGGAAAAGAAAGAAAAGCGGGAGCGGGAGCGCTGCCGCGCACTGGCGCAGCGCATCGCGGAGGAGGCAAACCCCGCCTCGGCGGCCCTGCTGGGAGAGCAGATGTCCCTGCTGGCCAAGGCCCTGCACCGTGCAGGTGTGGAGGCAGAAGAGTGGACAGAGGGCTCTGCGGCAGAGCTTCTGGTGGTGGCAGACCCCGCGTGGGAAACGCTGCCCGAGACCCTGCCCGCCCGGGTGCTGCTGGTGAGCGATGAGAGCACCGTTATGGCGGGCTGGGCCGAGCAGCTGGCCCAGAGAGGGTATTTCCGCGATTTTGGCTGGCGCAGCAAGGGCCGCGCTCAGCCGTCGGCGCTGTTCTGCACCAGCCAGCCCACCCAGCTGAAGATGGTGCGGGGCTACGAGCTGGAAATGGACATCCTGCGTGACCGGATGGTGCGCGCCGAGCGCACCTGCGGCGAGGAAGCCGAGCTCATCGCCCGGCTGCGCAGCGACCTTTCGCTCAGCCGCAGCCACGAGCAGCAGCTGGAAAAGGCACTGGGCGAGGTGACCGGCTCGAAGTTCTGGAAGATGACATGGCCCATGCGCTATGTCGTCAGCAAGAGCCGCCAGCTCTGGCACACTCTGCCCTTCTTCGTGCTCCTGCGGGAGCTGCGCAGCGGCGGCATCGAGGGCGTGCGGGAACTGGCCCGCGCCCGCCGCGAGTACGCCGCCCTCTTCCCGGGCAAAGTCATGCGCGCCGACCGGTTCGCACCGGTGGAACTGCTGGTGCGGCAGGCAGGCAATCAGCCTGCAGGCCCCAAGATCAGCATCGTGGTGCCGCTCTACAACACCCCGCTGGACTTCCTCGAAGAGCTGCTGGATTCCGTCGTGAACCAGACCTACCGCAACTGGGAGCTCTGCTGTGTGGATGCCGGCACTGCCCCGGGTGTGGGCGAGATGGTGCAGCAGCGCGCCGCTGTGGACCCTCGTATCCGCTACAGGAAGCTGGAGAAGAATGAGCTTATCCCCGGCAACACCAACAAGGGCATCGAGATGGCCACCGGCGACTTCATCGCCCTGCTGGACCACGACGACATCCTCCATCCCTGCGCCCTCTGGTATGCCGCCAAGGCCATCGCCGAGCAGGGAGCCGACTTCGTCTATACCGATGAGGCGACCTTTGAGGGCAAGGTGGAGAATGTGGTGCTCTACCACTTCAAGCCGGACTTCATGCTGGACAACCTCCGCTCCAACAACTATATCTGCCACCTGACCCTCTTCAGCCGTCGGCTGATGGACGCCGCAGGCGGCCCGGAGCGGATGGAGTACAACGGTAGTCAGGATTATGAGCTCTTCCTTCGCCTGACCGAGACGGCCCGGAAGATCGTCCACATCCCCCACGCCCTCTATTACTGGCGTTCCAGCCCCGGCAGCACGGCCAGCGACATCTCCGCCAAGACCTACTGCATCGACGCGGGCATTGCCGCCCTCAAGGCTCATTACGCCCGCTGCGGCGTGGCCGTGGACGATGTGTCCCTCATCCCTGGGACCCCGGGCTACTACAAGACCGATTATACCGTCGACCATCCGGGCCGGGTGAGCATCCTCATCCCCACCTGCGACCACATCCATGACTTGGAGACCTGCGTGGAGTCCATCTACGCCCGCACCACCTACCCGGATTTTGAAATCATCCTCATCGAGAACAACAGCAAGGCCCCCGAGACCTTCCGCGCCTATCAGCGGATGCAGAAGGAGCACCCCGATAACCTCAAGGTCGTCACCTGGGAGGGCAAGGGCTTCAACTACAGCGCCCTGAACAACTTCGGCGAGAAGTTCGCCACCGGTGAGTATCTGCTTCTGCTCAACAACGACACCGAGGTCATCACCGCCGCCTGGCTGGAAGAGATGGTCATGTATGCCCAGCAGAAGCGGGTGGGCTGCGTGGGTGCCAAGCTGCTCTACCCGGATGACACCATCCAGCACGCCGGTGTCGGCTTCGGCATCGGCGGCGTGGCGGGCCATCTGCACAAGTACTATCCCGCCAGCTCCGACGGCTATATGGGCCGCCTGAACTATGTGCAGGACGTCTACGCTGACACCGCCGCCTGCCTGCTCATCCGCAAGGAGATCTACGACGAAGTGGGCGGTCTGGACGAGAGCTATGCCGTGGCCTTCAACGATGTGGACTTCTGCGTCCGCGTCCGTCAGGCAGGCTACACCAACGTCTTCACCCCGTTTGCCCAGCTCTACCACTACGAGAGCAAGAGCCGCGGCATGGAGGACAACCCCGAAAAGCAGAAGCGTTTTCAGGGCGAGGTGCTGCGTTTTCAGGCCCGCTGGGGCGACCTGCTGGCTGCGGGCGACCCCTGCACCAATCCCAACTTCGACATCCAGCGCGAAGATTTCAGCCTGAAGATATTACCGCTGGAATAAATAAAAGAGGAACAACCTCTCAGTCTCGCTTCGCTCGCCAAGACCGGGTTGCGGCACCCAGCATCCGCTTCACTTTGCTTGCGTATTGCTGGCCGCTGCCCCAACAATGACTCCCTGCTTCCGCCACTGGCGGCGGTCGTCATTGTTGCCCCTAAAAAGGGGAGCCCTTGGCATGGCGGAAAGGTCTGAGCTATAAAAATGAGGAGCATAAAACTTGGAACTCTCTGCCTGTATCGTTGTCTATAACGGCTGCGACGAAGCCCTCAAGGCGGCGCAGACGGTGCTGCAATACACCCGCCGCCACCCGCTGACCCTCTATCTGGTGGACAACGCCAGCCCCGACGGCAGCGGTGCACGTCTGGAAGCCGCCGTGAAGGGCGGCGCCTTGAGCACTCAGCCCGGCCAGAAGGTCGAGGTGCGCTGCCGCAAGGAGAACGGCGGTTTCGGCACCGGACACAACACCGTCCTGCCGGAGCTGACGAGCGATTATCACTTCATCCTGAACCCGGACATCCAGCTCACCGCCGATACCCTCAGCGATTTGGCCGACTGGATGGCCGCCCACCCGGATGCTGTGATGGCCCGGCCGGGGCTGCGCTTCCCGGATGGCCGTTCCCAGAGCCTGCCGCTGCGGCGCTGTGCGCTGCGGCCCATGGTCTACCGCCAGCTGCCGTTTTTGAAATTCTGGGAGAAATATAACCGTGCGTATTTGATGGAGGGGGAGGATCTGTCCGCTCCCGTTGAGATCGAGTTCTGCACCGGCAGCTTTTCCGCCGTGCGGACGGCGGAGTTCAAGGCCGTGGGCGGCTTCGATGAGCACTACTTCATGTATGTGGAGGATGCCGACCTGACCCAGAAGATGCGCACCACCGGCAAAGCCTACCTCGTGCCGCAGTACACCGCCATCCATGCATGGCATCGTGCGGCCCACCGCAGCCTCAAGCCCTTTTTGTGGCAGACCGGGAGCCTGCTGCGGTATTTCCACAAGTGGGGGTTCAAGTTCTGAGAGCTTGCTGATGAAACAAAAGAGCGCCCTCCGCAAAAATTTTTGCGGAGGGCGCTCTTTCCTTGCTTTTTTTTCGATTTGATAGTAGAATAAGGTGTAATACTATCGCAAGCCTGCCAGTAGTGCATAGCGAGATCCTGCCAGCGCGCGTGGCCCGGGAAGCCCGGCGGCTGGTGGCGTATTACCACCAACATTGTTTACAGCGGACGCAGCTCCGCTTTGAATCCATACAGGACCCGGCGGATACGCTGCCGGGCCTTGTACAAGCTGCACAACTTTTTTATTTCATAATATAAGGAGTGCACAAAAATGAAAGGTATCATTCTGGCCGGCGGTGCCGGCACCCGGCTCTATCCGCTGACGATGGTCACCAGCAAACAGCTGCTGCCCGTCTACGATAAGCCGATGATCTATTATCCTCTGTCCACCCTCATGCTGGCGGGCATCCAGGACATCCTCATCATCTCGACCCCCACCGACACGCCCCGCTTCGAGGCGCTGCTGGGCGATGGCAGCCAGTACGGCATCCATCTGCAATATAAGGTCCAGCCGTCCCCGGACGGCCTGGCTCAGGCTTTCATCCTCGGTGAAGAGTTCATCGGCGATGACTGCTGCGCAATGATCCTGGGCGACAACATCTTCTACGGCAACGGCTTCTCCAAGATTCTGAAGAATGCTGTCTCCAACGCCGAGAACAAGGGCCGCTGCACCGTCTTCGGCTACTATGTGCCGGACCCCGAGCGCTTCGGCATCGTGGAGTTCGACGCAAACGGCAAGGTGCTGAGCGTCGAGGAGAAGCCCCAGCATCCCAAGAGCAACTACGCCATCACCGGCCTGTACTTCTACAACAAGGAAGTCGTCAGGATGGCAAAGCAGGTCAAGCCCTCGGCCCGCGGCGAGCTGGAGATCACGACCCTGAACGATATGTACCTCAAGCAGGATGAGCTGGACGTCCAGCTGCTGGGCCGCGGCTTTGCATGGCTGGACACCGGCACGATGGACAGCCTCGTGGAGGCAGCCGACTTTGTGCGGATGATCGAGAAGCGTCAGGGCATCAAGATCAGCGCCCCCGAGGAGATCGCATTCAAGTACGGCTGGATCGACCGCGATACCCTGCTGGAAAGCGCAGAGCGCTACGGCAAGAGCCCCTACGGCCAGCACCTCAAGAATGTGGCCGACGGCAAACTGAAGTATTAAGAGAGGCGGTATCCGCATGAAAATCATTGTTACCGGCTGCAGAGGCCAGCTTGGCACCGAGATCATCAAGCAGCTCCGGGAAGGCCGCAGTGAGCTTGGCCCCATCCCCGAGAAGCTGGTGAGCGCCACGGTCATTCCGGTGGACCTGCCGGAGCTGGACATCACCAACTACAAGATGGTGGATGACTTCATCCGCCGTCAGCGCCCGGACGTCATCATCAACTGCGCCGCTTTCACCAACGTGGACGGCTGCGAGGTGAACCATGACGTAGCCTTCAAGGCCAACGCCATCGGCCCCCGCAATCTGGCACAGGCCGCCACCAAGACCGGCGCCCGTCTGGTACACGTCTCTACGGATTACGTCTTCTCCGGCCGCGAGAACGGCGGCATCCCGCAGGATGAGGCCACCATTCCCGGCCCCATCAGCGCCTACGGCTCCACCAAGCTCATGGGTGAGAAGTATGTGGAGCAGTTCTGCCACCGCCACTTCATCGTCCGCACGGCATGGCTCTACAGCTACTACGGCAAAAACTTCGTCAAGACCATCGTGAACGCCGGCAAGAAATTCGGCAAGCTGGAGGTCGTCAACGACCAGTGCGGCAACCCGACCAACGCCGTCGATCTGGCCCACGAGATCCTGCAGCTCTGCGTGACCCACGAGTACGGCCTGTATCACTGCACCGGCGAGGGCATCTGCTCCTGGTATGATTTCGCATCGGAGATCATCCGCCTGTCCGGCGTGGACGCCACCGTGTCTCCCTGCACCAGCGAAGAGTACAAGGCAAAGCACCCGGACAGCGCCGACCGCCCCAAGTGGAGCGCTCTGGACAACCGGATGCTCCGCTGCACCGTCGGCAACGACGTCCGCGACTGGAAGGACGCGCTGGCCTGCTTCTTCGAGCACTGGGACGGCGACAATGGGATGAAAGCTTAATTGGCTTTTGTGAGGAAAAAGATTATGTTTAACCAGTCAGAAAAGAAACTGAAAACATGGGCGACGATTCAAGGCATGTTTTTCAGTGTTGTTGCGATTGTTTTAGGCGCGGTTATTTATTCTGCCGCAGCTGCTACAGATAATAATGCGGTAGGATTACTGCTCGGGGTAATCGTTGCAGTTGTTGTTTGGTTTTTGTCGATGCTTTCTGTATGGACGTTGTATTCATTTGCGGATTTAGTGGAATATACAAAAGCGAACAATGAAATTCTGGCTTCAATGGACTCGACACTGGGTCAGATTGCAGATTGTCTGTCCACTGGTGAAAATAATGAAAATGCGGAGTAATTGCAGAAAATAAGAGAGGAAATTTATGAAAAAATATCTTATCACCGGCTGCGCCGGTTTTATCGGTTCCAACTTTGTGCATTATATGCTCAAGAAGTACCCCGAGATCCTGCTGGTCAACCTCGACAAGCTGACCTACGCCGGCAACCTCGAGAACCTGAAGGACGTTGAGGGCGACCCCCGCCACGTCTTTGTGCAGGGCGACATCTGCGACAAGGAGCTGGTCGAGAGCCTGTTTGCAAAGTACGATTTCGATTACGTCATCAACTTTGCCGCTGAGAGCCACGTTGACCGCTCCATCAAGAACCCCGAAATTTTCGTCCAGAGCAACGTGATGGGTACCGTCAACCTGCTGCAGCGCGCCAAGGAAGCCTGGTACGACGCCGACGCCAAGACCTGGAAAGAGGGCAAGAAGTATCTGCAGGTGTCCACCGATGAGGTCTACGGCGCTCTGGGTGCTGAGGGCTTCTTCATGGAGACCACCCCGCTCTGCCCCCACAGCCCCTACTCTTCCTCCAAGGCCAGCGCTGATATGTTCGTCATGGCATTCCACGACACCTACGGTATGCCCATCAACATCACCCGCTGCTCCAACAACTACGGCCCCTACCAGTTCCCCGAGAAGCTCATCCCGCTGATGATCAACAACGTCAAGCACCACAAGCAGCTGCCCGTCTACGGTGACGGTATGCAGATCCGCGACTGGCTGTACGTTGAGGACCACTGCAAGGCCATTGATATGGTCTGCAACGGCGGCAAGGTGGGCGAGGTCTACAATGTCGGCGGCCACAACGAGCGCCCCAACATCTTCATCGTCAAGACCATCATCGAGCAGCTGCACGACCGCCTGAAGGACGACGGCATCAGCGAAGACCTCATCAAGCACGTCGCTGACCGTCTGGGCCATGACCGCCGCTATGGCATCGACCCCACCAAGATCAAGAACGACCTTGGCTGGTATCCCGAGACTCCCTTTGAGAAGGGCATCGTCCTGACCATCGACTGGTATCTCGACCACGAGGAGTGGATGGAGCACATCACCAGCGGCAACTATCAGAAATACTATGAGGAAATGTACAAGAATAAGTAACTTCTTGTAAATAGCCTGAAAGCGAAAAAGAGCAGGGCGTGCGGCTATATGGCTGCACGCTCTGCTCTTTTTTTGTCAGAGTTAAAGCTTGTCCTCTTTCATGCAGCGGATGAGCAGGGGCAGCTCATAGATGAGCATGGACAGCCAGCCGATGCCGTAGCTCACGGGCATGATCTGCAGATCGACCTTGAGCACCAGCACCAGCACAGCGGCGGCGGCCACGCGGAAGCCCATGTTGAGCATACTGCTGTTCAGGGTGATCTTCAAATCGCCGAGGCCGCGGAAGCCGCCCTGAATGCCGTTGGTCACGCCGGGCATCAGGTAGAAGAGGGAGGCGCACCGCAGGAACTTGACGCCCAGGTCGATGACGGCGGGGTCATCCACGAAGAGGGAGATGACGGGGCGGGCGAAGAGCAGGCAGACGGCCATCAGGCAGAAGCCGTAGATGAGCTCGATGCGCAGGCCGCAGAAAAAGCCCTGACGCACCCGCTCCTTTTTGCCGGCACCGTGGTTCTGGGCCATCAGGGTGGTCATGGCGTGGGCGATGTTCTGCTGGGGCATATAGGTAAAGTCGTCCACCCGGCTGGCGGCGGTGAAAGCGGCCATTGCGTTGATGCCCAGAGTGTTGACGATGGCCTGCACGGCGATCTTGCCCAGCTGGACGGTGGCCTGCTGCATGGCACTGGTCCAGCCGTACTGGACGGTGCTGCGCAGCAGAGAGCCGTCAAAGACGAACCAGCGCCGCCCCAGCTGAAGGACGGGAACTTTGAACTGGATATAGACGACGCAGAGCACACAGCAGAGCGCCTCGCTGAGGACGGTGGAGAGGGCGCAGCCTTCGCTGCCCCAGCCCAGCACCTCGACAAAGAAGAGGTCGCCGCCGATGTTCAGCACCGAGCTTATCATCAGAAAATATAGGGCGCTCTTGCTGTCGCCCAGCGCCCGCATGGTGGCGGCGAGGAAGTTGTAAAAGAAGGTGAAGATGAGGCCCGCAAAGACGATGCGGAGGTACTGCACCGCGATGGGCAGGATCTCTTCCGGAACCTGCATCAGCCGGAGCAGCGGCGTCGCCAGCAGGACGCAGAGGGCCGAAAAGACCAGCGAGAACACCGTGCCTGCGATGGCGGTGGTGGAGACCTGACGCTCCACGCGCTGGGTGTCTCCAGCGCCATAGGCCGTGCTGACAAGGATGCCGGCACCGAGGCAGAGACCGTTGATGAAGAGGATGGCCAGCGTCATCAGCGGGTTGGAGGTGCCGACGGCGGCAAGGGCGTCTTCGCCGACAAATTTGCCCACGATGATGCTGTCGGCGGCGTTATAGGTGAGCTGGAACAGGTTGCCCAGCACCAGCGGGATGGTGAATTTGACCAGAAGGGGCGTGATGGCTCCGGTCGTCATGTCTTTTGTCATGGATCTCTTCTCGTTTCCTTTTTATAATATGTTCTGGCGTGCGCTGAACACGGCCAGTGCCGAACGGCTCTTGCCGTTTGCGATAAGCCGGGCCGCTGCGTGAAGGGCGGCACCTGCGCTGGGGGAGGCCGGGATGGCATCGGTGCGCAGGACTCGCTGCGCCGCCCGGACGGCATCGGCGGTGGTGACGGCAGCGATGTTGTCCACTACATAGGAGTTGTAGTTGCCGGGAACGAGGCCGAAGCCGATGTCCGGGATGCCATGGGAGCCGGTGAGGCCGCTGCTCAGGGCCTGACTCTCGTAAGGCTCCACGGCTACGATACGGACGTCATTCGTCCACGCCTTGACCGTTTCGCCCACGCCGGTGATGGTGCCGCCGCTGCCCACGCCGATGACGATGCTGTCCACGATGCTGGAACCCTCCCGCGCGATGGAGCGCACCAGTGCAGGCCCCGTAACCCGGCGGTGATAGGTGGGGTTGTCGTCGTTGTTGAGCCAGTCCATATAGTACCAGCCCTTTTCGGCGGCGGTGGCTTTTGCCAGCGCCCGTGCGCCTGCAAGGCCCGCCTGGGCCGGGGTATGGATGATCTGCGCTCCGAGGCGGAGCAGGCTCTCCTGCCGCATGGCGGGGGCGTCCTCCGGCATGACCAGCGTCACCGGGTGGCCCGCCGTCAGCCCCGCCAGCGTCAGCGCTGTGGCAAAAGGCCCTGACACGGCCTCCACGATGGTCTGGCCGGGGGTCAGTGCCCCGCGCTCAAGGGCCAGCGCCAGCATCCCCTCAGCCAGCTCGTCCCGCGCCGTGCCGGTGGGGCCGTTGTAGTTCAGATAGGCGTACAGCCGCCCCCGCAGCCCGCAGGCCGCAAGATAGCCCCGCAGCTCGACGATGGGGCCGGGCAGCAGGGTCTGGTAGATGTTGGGGTAGATAGGCACGGGCGGTCTCCTTTCGCGTCCGGGGGAAAGCTTACGCCTATAACTTTAACGCAAAGGAAAGGAAGCGTCAAGCGGGGCTTGGGCAGAAAAGAGAAAAATCGGAAGAAAATTTGGCAAAATGACGCAAAAAGTCCTTGACAAGGGACACCCCGTCTGCTATACTCCGTATGTAAAGCAAAAAACCTTTACAAACAGCGGAGGTCAGAGCAGGACAGAACATGGCAAAAGACTTTGAAATGGGCTATCTGCTCGATTTTTACGGCGAAGTGCTCACGCCCAAACAGCGCGAGATGCTGCGCCAGTATTACAACGATGACCTCTCCCTCAGCGAGATCGGAGAAAACTTCGGCATCACCCGGCAGGGGGCGCGGGACGCCATCAAGCATGGCGAAACGGCCCTCAAGGAGCTGGAAGAAAAGGTCGGCTTCGCGGCCCGGTACCGCCGGGTGCAGCAGACACTGGAAGAGCTGGAGCAGCTGGTCATCGACGCCCGGTTTGAATGCACCGGCCCGAACGCCCGGCTGACCACCACCGAGTATGCCGCCACTCTGAACAAGATGCTGGGGCTCATCCGCTCCATCGACGAAGTGAATGAGAGCTGAAAACTGATTTGAGAGGAGCACCGAACAATGGCATTTGAATCTTTGACCGACCGCCTTGCCGGTGTGTTCAAAAAGCTGCGTGGCCACGGCAAACTGAGCGAGGCGGACATCAAAGCCGCCATGCGCGAGGTCCGGATGGCCCTGCTGGAAGCCGACGTCAACTACAAGGTGGCGAAGGATTTCTGCGCAAAGGTCTCCGAGCGCGCCATGGGCCAGGAGGTCATGGAGAGCCTGACCCCCGCCCAGCAGGTCGTCAAGATCGTCAACGAGGAGCTGGTCGCCCTGATGGGCGGCGAGGAAGCCCCTCGTCTGGTCATCAAGAACAAGGGCCAGACCATCATCATGCTCTGCGGCCTGCAGGGCAACGGTAAGACGACCCACGCAGCAAAGCTTGCAAAATACTACATCAAGCAGGGCCGCCGCCCGATGCTGGTGGCCTGCGACATCTACCGTCCGGCCGCTATCGACCAGCTGCAGGTGGTGGGCAAGCAGGCCGGTGCGCCGGTCTTTACCCTGCCCGGCGAAAAGCCGCCTGCCATCGCCAAAAAGGCGCTGGCCCACGCCAAGGACTACGGCAACGACATCATCATCCTCGATACCGCAGGCCGCCTGCAGATCGACGAAGTGCTGATGCAGGAGCTGGTCCAGATCAAAGAGGCTGTCCCCGTGGACGAGACTCTGCTGGTCGTGGACGCCATGGCCGGTCAGGACGCCGTGAACGTCGCCAAGACCTTCAACGAAACGGTCGGCATCGACGGCATCATCCTCACCAAGACCGACGGCGATACCCGCGGCGGCGCAGCCCTCTCGGTGCTGTCTGTCACCGGCAAGCCCATCAAGTTCCAGGGTACCGGCGAAAAGCTGGATGACCTCGAAGTCTTCCATCCCTCCCGCATGGCAGGCCGGATCCTCGGCATGGGCGATGTGCTGAGCCTCATCGAGCGCGCACAGGATGCCGCCGACGAGAAGCTGGCCGAAGAGACCGCCAAGCGGATGATGGAAAACAAGTTCGATATGAACGATATGCTGGCCCAGTTCGCCCAGATCCGCAAGATGGGCGGCGCGGGTGCCATGCTGAGCATGATGCCCGGCATGTCCGGCATCGACGCCAGCCAGATCGACGAGAAAGCCTTCGACCGCATCGAGGCCATGATCTACTCGATGACCAAGGCCGAGCGCGAGGACCCCTCCATCATCAACCCAAAGCGCAAGCGCCGCATCGCTGCGGGCAGCGGCACTCAGGTGTCCGACGTCAACAAGCTGCTCAAGCAGTTTGAGATGATGCAGAAGATGATGAAGCAGCTCAAAAAGAGCCCCAAGGGCTTTGCACGCAAGCTGGGCGGCCTGATGGGCAACCCGGGTGCCTTCAGAGGCATGAAATAATTCCGGTATACACCCCGCTGTGGGGTTGTACAGATAGATTTAATCCCCGCAAACCGGGGAACAAGAAATTTTTGGAGGATATTACCATGGCAGTTAAGATTCGTCTGCGCCGCGTCGGCGCCAAGAAGGCTCCCTTCTATCGTGTTGTCGTTGCCGACAGCCGCTTCCCCCGCGATGGCCGTTTCATCGAGGAGATCGGCACTTACGACCCCAATCAGGAGCCCTCTGTCGTGAGCATCGACGGCGAGAAGGCTAAGGCCTGGATCGCCAACGGCGCTCAGCCCACCGACACCGTTCGCGTGCTGCTGAAGAAGTCCAACATTCTGTAAGGTGGAGGGCTGACTCATGCAGGAGCTGTTGCTGGCAGTTGCCCGCGGCCTCGTGGAGGATAAGGACGCCGTCAAGGTCACGGTGGACGCCCCCCGTGAGGACGGCACCATCGTCTACCACCTGAGCGTGGCAGAGGGAGATATGGGCCGTGTCATCGGCAAGCAGGGCCGGATCGCAAAAGCCATTCGTGTGGTGATGCGCGCGGCTGCTGTGCGGGTCGATGAAAAGGTCCTTGTTGAGATCGACTAAGCACCCTACAGGCCCTTTGCTGTAATGGCAAAGGGCCTTTTTGATTTATGAACGGGCTTGCCCTCTCCGTCACCTTCGGTGACACCTCTCCCATAGGGAGAGGCACTGGCGTGCCGGTCAGGCCTACGCTGGACGAGGGAAGCTCTTGCTGCCGTAAACGGTAGTGCGCTGCTATCGCCGATAGCGGGCAGCTGCCGGAGGGCGCACCTACACACGAACCTATAATACAGGAGCAAATTTATGCAGCAATATCTGGAAGCAGGCAAGGTCGTCACCACCCACGGTGTGCGCGGCGAAATGAAGCTGGAGCTGTGGTGCGACGGCGTGGATTTCCTCAAAAAGACGGGCCGTCTCTACGCCTCGGCAAAGGGCGGCAAGTGCTATAATATCATCTCCATCCGCCCGCAGGGGCAGATGGCGCTGCTCCAGCTGGAGGGCGTGAACGATATGGACGCCGCCCGCGCCCTGCGGGGGCAGGTGTTCTACTTCGACCGCAGCGACGCCACCCTGCCCGAGGGCCGGTGGTATGTGGCCGACCTCATCGGCTGCGAGGTGCGGGACGCCGACACCGGAAAGGTGTACGGCGTCGTCACCAGCGTGGACCACCCCGGCGCACAGGACATCTATACGGTCAAGTCCCCCAGCGGCAAGGAATATATGTTCCCCGGCGTGGACGCCTTTCTGAAAGAGCGCAACCCGCCGGAAGGCTATATCCTCGTCACCCCCATCCCGGGCCTGTTGGACGACGATTTCGACAGTGAGCGGGAGGAGGAGTGAGCGATGGGAATGCGTGTGGACATTGTGACCCTTTTCCCTGAGATGTGCCAGCAGGTACTGGACGCCAGCATCATCGGCCGCGCAGCCAGGCGCGGCTGCATCGAGACCCACTGCCATCAGATCCGGGATTACACCCTCAACAAGCAGAAGCAGACTGACGACTACCCCTATGGCGGCGGCTGCGGCATGGTGCTCTATGCCCAGCCCATCGCCGACTGCCTGCGCGCCGTCCAGAAAGAGGTAGCGGAACAGGGACGCCCGGCCCCGCATATCGTGTTCTTGACGGCGGGCGGTCAGCGCTACACCGAAGAGCACGCCCGGCGGCTGGCCCAGTACGATAACCTGACGCTGGTCTGCGGCCACTATGAGGGCATCGACGAGCGCGTCATTGAAGCGTTTGCGGACGAAGAGATCTCGATCGGCGACTATATCCTCACCGGCGGCGAGCTGGCCAGCCTCGTGGTGGCCGACAGCGTCCTCCGCCTCAAGCCCGGCGTTCTGGCGGAGCAGAAGGGCTACGAGGAGGAGAGCTACTGGGACGGCCTGCTGGAATACCCCCAGTACACCCGCCCCGAGGTCTGGGAGGGCCGCGCCGTGCCTGACGTTCTGCTGGGCGGCGACCACCAGAAGATCGACGCGTGGCGGGGCGAAAAGAGCCGGGAGCGCACCCGTCTGCGCCGCCCGGAGCTGTATGAGCAGTGGTGCGAGAGCCACCCCATCACCGAGCTGCCCAAGTGGAAGCGGGGAGAGAATGTCCGCCTCGTCAAGACGGAAGAACAGTTTGCCGCTGCGGCAAAGCTGTTTGCGGAGGGACGCCGCGCCGTCTGCGCCGGAAACTGGACGGAAGAGTATTGTGCAGGCCTGACAGAAGAGGAGCTTCTCGCTCAGCTCAAGGCGGAGAAAAAAGGCGGCTGGGCCTGCTACCTGCACACGACGAAGGATGTGCCGGACGGCATGGTGAGCGTAGACCACAGGACCGGCCGCATTGAGCATCTCTTTGTGTCTGGGAATGCCCGCGGTAAGGGCATCGGCCAGAAAATGCTGGACTTCGCCCGCAAAAAGCTGGAAGAGTATGAGCATCCCCGCCTGAGCGTGCTGGACACCAACGCCCGCGCCATTGCTCTCTATCGTCGGATGGGATGGAAATTCACAGGCGAAAAAGACATGGAATTTGACCCTGCGGAATATCCTTCTGTTGTAAAGAAATGCGCGCTGCTGTGGATGCAGTACGAGGGTTGAGCGGAGTCTGCGGCAAGCGTCATACTCTGCCGGATAAGCACAAAAACAGTCGGAGTGCTGACCCTCTGTCGAAAAAATGTTGAAAACTTTTGTATTACCCCGCCAACACTGGGGGAATAATTTTGTTGTATTTGTATAAAAGGTGGAAAATGCCCCCCTCATCCTTGGGAAAACCGCCAAAAATTCGTCTGGGGACTGTACAACGGTTTCGGTTTGCGCTAAAATAATCACAACGCAACAGGCGCGAAACATAATTGCATTTCCCGAACGATAATAGATAGGAGCGTTTTACTATGTACGTCAAAGAAGTTACCGTTGAAAATCAGGTTGGTCTGCACGCCCGTCCGGCAACCTTCTTTATTCAGAAGGCCAACGAGTTCAAGTCTTCCATCTGGGTCGAGAAGGAAGAGCGCCGCGTGAACGCTAAGAGCCTGCTGGGCGTCCTGTCTCTGGGCATCGTGGGCGGCACCACCATCCGCATCATCGCGGATGGCGCAGACGAGCAGGCTGCTGTCGATGGCCTCATCAAGCTGGTGGAGTCCGGCTTCGCAGAGTAATTCAGTTCCATTTCGTGTATGAGCGGCGGGGGTCATCCTTGCCGCTTTTTTTGGTATGATGCATCAGAACAAAGGAGGCAGCCTCATGAAAGATTCGACGAAAGAAGCGCTGTTCAAGTTTGGCGAGTTCTGTGATTCCGGCAAGCCGTGGTACTGCTTTTTTGGCGTCTATCTGGTGACGCTCATCGTCAATATCACCCTTCTGCTCACCTCGGAGCGGAAGCCCAGGTGGTGGAGCGTGGCCCTCGACGTGTGCGGTCTGGCGCTGGCGGTGTCGAATATTGCCAGGACCGAGAGGATGCAGAAAGGCCGGCATAACATCGGATGACCAAGGCAGAACTTTACAAAAAGGCCTGTATGTTGCCGCTTCTGCCGGGCGTCTATATCATCCGGGACAAAAGCGGCACCATCATCTATAT
>OMGO01000453.1_pt1 | contig 21328 bp, 20 predicted proteins | sample 1645901 | NCBI WGS metagenome assembly OMGO01 (sample SAMN05578592, study PRJEB25193) | human gut metagenome | biome: Human Microbiome; feature: human-associated habitat; material: feces | host: Homo sapiens | place: USA:Birmingham
GATAAGTCTTCTCTCATTCTTAAAACATTTTTCAGTACACAAACCATGAACATCAAAGGACAGAAGATACCTGAAAACTGAAAGATGAGAAATAAAAAAACACTGAGAGAGGAGGTTTTTATATAAAAATTGTCACTAGAAAATCGGAGAAGCCTAACATATATGTCTATCCCCACTGATTTTCTTCTAAGCCGTTCTAATGTTCAATTTTAACAAGATAAATATCTCTGAAAAAAAATAAGGGACTTTTGCATTCAAAAGTCCCTTATTTTGTAATCAAAAGTCCTGTCTTAACATTTCAAAACACCGGACCTTTTTTCTGCTATTTTAGATCTGTCTTTACGGATGAAAAGAAACCGTTACTTTCCCCTGTACTTTATCGCCTTTTCGCAACGGCTTGTATCCTTTCTCAGCATGAGGGATCAGGAAGTTTTCCTTTCCCGGATTGTTATAATCGGCAACTAATAAGCGAATTGCATCGCCTTCTATCCAGGCACGGACATACTGCGTTCCGTCGGATTTCACTGTGACAGATTGTCCTGATCCGTCTTTCAGCCGGGCTGAGTAAATATTCTCCTTCGTAGAACGGAACATGTTTGAACCGGCTGCCGTCTGGTCATACGACCAGAATTTTACAGGTTGTTTGGAAGGACCTGCCAGTCCGGATACAGGCAAAGAGGCATCGAATGCTTCAGCTTGTCCCGTCAACGCTCCTATATGGTCTTCCGGATATACATTCCAATAGCCTTTCCGCTTCCAGTCCAGATGGGTAAAAGAAGAAGGTAAAGTAAATACCAACCCTGTTTGTCTCGGGGAAATATCCTGAAGCATAGTGAAGTCGTAGACAAAAGTGACTTCTCCGTTCTTATGAAAACGATATTCAAATATGCCTTCGGCTTCTTTATAAATTCCTTTTACTTTTATACTAATAAGTTCATCACCCGGCAGGCAAGTAACAGACTGAGCTATCCAATTTTCGCAGACTGGGTTATATGGCTTGAACTTCTGGTCTTTTCCGACCATCTGGACACCTTCGCCATCTCCGTTCAACGGCAGTACCATCAAAGCAGGTGATTGCAGCAATACGGCATTTCCTCCCTGACCGGCGGACAACAGTCCGTTGCGTTTATCCACAGTAAACACACCTCCTGCCGACTGAATCTCGATAACATCGGCTTTTTCCTGACAAGAGAGTTGTCCTGACTGCCCTTGTCCCTGTGGCTTGGTCTGTTCCGGTAAAATACGGAAACTGTATTCATCGATCACAAAACCACGGACACCGGTAACCGTCAGTTCCAGCTTCTCCGTATTCCGTAAAGATTCCGGCAACTGAATTTCGAACTCTCCTTCCGAGCGGGGAGCCATATCGGTTGTTACCCTGCCGCTCTTTCCCCCGGCTTTCCACACGATGGAACATTCCGACAGATCACTGAAATTATGACGGTTCTCCACATGGAAACGGACAATACCGTCGGCCGACATATTTCCTTTCTGTACGATCTTAACCGGACTGAATGCTTTCTTCATTCCCCAATATTCCGGTTTCTCACGTCGCCATCCGTCTATCGGTCCCCAGGTTCCGTAACCGACCGCCTTTTCACCCGGCAGGAAGAAGGTATCGTCGATACCGGCCCATATCGCACCGCCCAGAACACCCTGGCTATGATACATATCATTCCACATCTGGTCCAGCAGAGGTCCCCACATCGAACGAAGTCCCGGATCGGCAGCCAGCTCCAAGCGGTTGTAAGCATTCAGGTGGCAGAACTCGTCGAATGTGACGGGGCGTTTGCTATTGCGGTATTTATTCGGTCCGGTAGGCCCGGGATAATGATGATTGGTTACTTCCAGTTCGCCGTTATCGGCATCCGGTCCCCACTGGCTGAAGATGCGCGGACGTGTCGGGTCCATCTGCTTCACGACTTCTCCCGCCTTTTTGAAATATTCGGCATATTTCAATGATTCATTTCCCAGCGACCACATAATAACGGAAGGATGGCTGCGGTTCAGGTTTACCATCTCGACATGCTGGTTCACCAGTACGGCATCATACATCTCTTCCGGTACATTCGTGTTATGTGCCCAGCAGAAAGGAGCTTCCACTTCTACCAGCATTCCCAGTTCATCGCAGGCTTCCACTAAGGCTTCATCGGGCGGATAGTGGGACGTACGGATATAATTCACATTACCACGACGGAACAACTCGACATCTTTCCGCCACATGCCGTCATTCACAGAACGTCCGCGCAACGGCATGACCTCATGACGGCAAACACCCCGCAGCTTTACCGGCATATTATTTATATACATTTGGTTACCGCGAACTTCCACCTGGCGGAAACCTACCCGACGTACCGTTTCATGCAACACCTTCTTTCCGTCTTTCAAACAGCAGGTCAACGTATATAAATAAGGATGCTCGGAATCCCATTTCTCCGGTTTTGCGATACTGAAAGAGAGGCAGGCTTTCTCTGTCGCACCTGCTGCTATCTTTTGAACCGGGTTAGTATTTTGTTTTAACGCGATCTCTTTTCCGTTTGCATCTTCCAAAGAGAAATGAAGGGAAAGGTTTGAAGCGGGAACCGATGACTCATTGCTAATTTCAATATCCGTTTTCAGTACGGCATCCATATAAGTACTGTCAAAAGAAGTATTTACATGAAACATCGACATATTTACATCCGGTAAGGTAAACAGATACATATCCCTTGTTATCCCTCCCAACGGATGAACAGCGTACTGGGAACCGCTGGAAGTCGAATCGGCAAGGCTTTCCGATCTCACCGACACAGCAATTCTGTTCTCTTTTCCTGTCTGTACCAGCTCTGTTACATCCAGTTCAAAGGCGGTAAAGCCGCCCAGATGGGCTCCGGCTTCCTTACCATTTATATAAATATGGCTATCGCTATATATACCGTTGCAGCGTAGTTTGATCCGTTGGCCGTTCCAGGAAGAAGGGACGGAAAACGTACGGAAATAACCGGCCGCCTTTCCTTTTTCCACTTCAAAGCCTTGCATTACCCATTCGCCGGGCACTTCGATACTTTTCCAGTTGGTAACACTTCCTTGCTTCCAGAATTCTTTTTCCGGAGAAGGATTGAACTGCCAGTTCCCTCCCAAAGGGATCTTTTGCTTCTCCACCTTTACGGGCAAAGGGGAAAGACGCGGAACCGTAAAATCTGTTGCACTGACCGATTGCAGGCATAAAACCGAAACCAGCAAGTAGAATAGTTTCCTTACATTCATATACGTATTTTGTGTTTTAATGATATTAATACAATTTCCACAGGCAAATTAACGACATTTATTCTTTTCGGCCCATACAATAAATAAAACAAAAGACTTTAATTCGGAACTAATTTATAAGAAATGCTTCAAATACGGAACTACAGGCATAAAAAGCAAAAAGAGCCATTCTTCACTTATTTATTAAGTTGAAAAATGGCTCTTTAGACGGATTATAATACTTAGGATCCCGTTTTCCTATTTCCCATAAACATATACTTCAGCTACACTCGTATAAGGTTCACGGTTACTATCCGGAAGTAATAATTTCAGGTAGCGTCCCTTGCCTGCCCCGATAGTCTCCGGTAATGTAATTGACGAACTGTCTCCTTCGTCAAACACGGCAGTTCCTATTTTAATCCAGTCGGCAGTCTCGGCCTCAGGATGTTCAGAAACATAAAGTTCAATGCTTTTAGTATCCTTATTACCAGTCCTGCGATACAATTCAACCTTGGAAATCTTTTTCGGTGTTTGCATATCTATTACGGCCCAATGAGGCAGCGGTGCATCCCCGCCTTCGTAGGCTGACTGCCAATAGGTTCTTAAATCATCGTCTATCAATGCATCCATTCCACCACCTTCGGAGGTCGATACATCGGAAACGGACAAAACCTTCCACAAACTACGGTCATATTTATATTCTGTCGGGAAAGGTGTTTCATATTCTTTCCATGCAGTGGCAAATGTATCGATCGCTGCTGCTTCCGGAATATACAAAGACCTGTATTCAAAGGTTGAACCCGACTTTACATCCGGTAATAGAACTAAATCATCTGTAGAAGGGACTTTTGCTATTGCTTGTGAACCATCCTTTTTCACATAACGTATTTCACTACGAACCAAATATTGAGGTGCATAATACCACTTGATTGTTCCTTCCTGATCCGACAGTGACAAACTTTCTATCAGACGATCATTCAATGTTGCTTGGTAAGTATCCCCGTAAGAAGTTCCAAAATCTGTCATAAACAATGATTTATGTCCGAAATTATCAGTTGTCTGTATATTGAATGTATAAGATTTTTCTTCCAAATTATCCAATATGACAGAAATACTATCGTAACCGGTCTTCAGTTCAACAGGAATAATCAAAGAGTCAAGTCCGTCATTCCAATATACATCTATAGAACGGACATTTGGGGCATTATAGGTACGACAATTAAATAAAACTCGTCCTTTACCTGCAATAAAACTTACGGAATCCGGTTTAGGAGCATAAATAATCTCACCACCTTCTATATACTCTTCATGTATATCCATGAAATCTTCACAAGAAGTGAAAGATAAAATGGAAGCAGCCAGTATCGCTAAACTATATATTCTTTTCATAATTTTCTTGTTAATTTGTTGATACTATACATTATTTTTCGATTTGGCCATAAAAGTCAACATCTGCAATATTCGAGAAGGTCGCTCCTCCGAAAGCAGACATAAAGACTATACGGACATATCGTACCGAAGTCAGGGATACGTCAAATGAAAACTCATGTCCGTTATTAGCAACATCCATGTCCAAATCCGTCACGGTAGAACCAGGAGATCCGGAAGGTTTCACAATTTCACAGTCCATCACTTTTGTCCATTCGCTCCAATCTCCACTTTGGCTGGGTTCATGGTCACATACATATACCTCAAATGTTTTTGGATTACCATGACCGTAAGCAATGTTTGCACCAAAGTTATAAATACGTTGGTGTACAACCAATCGACTCAGTTTAGCAACAGTTCCTAAATCGAAAGTAGCCGGAGCACCCGGTAAAGCATTTGTAATAAAACATCCAAAAGTATTATGGTCATCGTCTAATATATAAGCGTCTTTTCCTTCCCAATTCGTCAAACTTTTATCGTTTGCCAAATTCATTACACGCATATTCTTTTTGTTCAATTTTTCTTCGAACAAAGGAATGACTTCTGCAGTGAGGGTGTCGGAATAATTATCAAAATTATCGTTTATTATCATGGAGAAATTTTTAGGTTCCGGAGCATAGCCTCTGATGTTGTAAACATTTTCGTCAATATCACTCATCATAATATTCATGGTTGACATTTCCCCGGTGGAATCCGGAGCTAGAAATTCAATGTTAAGAGGCGCCTTTTCCGGATTCCTCCAGCTGAAGCGGGCACCACCAAAGTCTTGCTCAATTGCTACTGATTTGATAGCTTTAGCCAAAGCTGATTCCAATGGGGTAAACTTCACTTCTATCGGATCTGACAACTCTTGGGCACGATTCACTGCATAAATAGTTGCTGTATGCTCCGAAGTGTCATTATAACCCTGGATTGCCAATTTATCTTCGTAATATGAAGCTGTCACTTCATACTCCTTACCATTAGTCGTAGTATATAAACATTTTACCGCCAATAAATCTTCCGTATTGGGAATTTTATAAGAGACAACAGCCCCACCGGCTGTGGGTTCAACTACAACATTGGTAACAACTCCCGGTTTACCTAAGCTTTCACTGATCGGTAACTGCTCTTTTTCTGAACAAGAAAAAAGAAACGGAAGTAATAATGTAAACTTTAAATATCTGGTATTCATATGTATGTCATAAATAATATAGATTAATAATTACCATCCCATATTCTGACGTAACAGTGGGTTTTTTACTATTTCTGACTCAGGTATAGGAGCAAAATAGTTTTTAAATTCAAAAGATTGCTCGTAAATGGCTGTTGGCGTATAATAGTTTTTAACATCTGAAGCATTGATATTCCAACCTTCAATGATACGATTTTGCTCAGCCAAAGCAGTTTTCCAACGATGGCTATCCCAGTAATAAGAACCCTCACATGTTAATTCTATTTTACGTTCCTGTCGGATTATATCACGCATTCCTTCTTTGGTGGTCGGTTTGTTCGGTTGTTTGGAATATTTACTCCAAGACTCAACAACACCTTTAAGACCGGCACGTTCGCGTACCATATCGATATATTTGTACACTTCGGCATCCGGTGCATCTTTCGATTCATTCAAAGCCTCCGCGCACATTAATAACAAATCGGCATAACGCATATCGGGGAAAGGATAAGATTCCCAAGTGATACTGTTGGCATCCCGGAAAGAGCTATTGATGGAAACCAGTTTTTTAGGCCAATAACCGGTTGCGTTATAGTGCCCCGGGTTTCCAACGGAAGAAACTTCTCCGAAACGATTTTTAGGATACAAGCATTCTGCATCATCATCCGGCATGTTTTTATAAGAATTTCCATACCACTTACCTCTGTCAAATCCTAAAGTAGAATAAAAGCGCGGTTCACGGTCAAAATTCAAAGCTGCTGTTTGTTCTCCTCGCTGAATATAATAGCGATGTTCCGCATCACTGACACGTAAACTATAACGACTGGCATAATCATACGTACTATCTTCTTCAATAGGAACACCGTTTTTTGAATAAAATCGTTCTACTGTCGATAAAGGCACACTCATTTTTTGCCATACATTATTTAATGAAGTAGAAGTTTCAAAATAAGTAAAACATTCCATTTGGAAACCACCGTCGACAATCGAAGCCGTATTACTCCAAATAACTTCGGGATTCCATCTGTGACTAATCACACCTCTTAATGTTTGTACCAACAACGTTTGATCGGACAAAGGTTTTGTTGCCACATAGTCTGATGTTTGATACAAACGGATACCAGCCGCTTCACTCACTTCTACTGCTTTTTTACATGCTTCTGCCGCAGCCGTCCAACGGGTAGGGTCATAAACCTGATTAAAGAACGGTTCACCATTATGATCCAGAAAACTATTATAGTCTGTGTTTCCATTAAACAAAGGGCTGGCCCAATACAATAGCACTTTAGCTTTTAGCATGTGAGCTGCCGGTTGTGTAAAACGACCTAGTTCCGATGACGGGTTGGTAAGTACTAACGGTAAACTTTCACTATCTATCACTTCGTTGATCAAATCCATAACGTATTGAAAGCAGTCGTCTACTTTCTCACGATAAACACGAACTCCCTGAGTCGATTCTGTCACAGGAGGACTTTCACGCAGCGGGCAAATAGGACCGTAATACGACAACAAATAGAAGTGCAGATAGGCTTTTATCAGTTTAACCTCGGCAATCATACGTTGTTTTTCGTATTCGTCCAGATCTTCAACGTTGACAATTCCTTTCATAAAAGTGTTGCACTCACGAATCCCTGCATATAATCCTCCAGTACCCCAATAATTGATAAGAGCACTCGTCGAACTATCAAGGCCTAATCCGAATTGCATTCCTTTTTCCGTATTATATTCCGTATTCAAAATCATTTCCAAAGCGCCGAAAATAGCAGGGTTTGCATTTCTGTTCATTGTAGACGGAAACTTTGAATAACAGGTTGCCAAATATTTTTCGACCGTATAACGATCTGCAAAAGCATGCTCTTCCGTTGCAATGTTGTCCGGAACGACATCCAAAAAGTCGCAGGATGTTGCAGCGACAGCCACACAGGTGCATAAAATATATTTAAATATTGATTTCATTTTCTTTCGTTTTTATTGTTTTAGAATCCTAAGTTAATGCCGACATTAAAAACACGCTGAATCGGATATCCAAAGCCATTTCCGGCCATTTCCGGATCCCATAGTTTGAATTTACTCCAGCACAAGAGGTTTGTTCCACTCACATACACGCGGAAATTCTGTACTTTGATCTTCTTGAGCAAGTTTCTCGGTAGTGTATAACCGACTTCAACCGACTTCAATCGAAGGAATGTCGCATCCTGCATGAACCAGGTACTGGTTTGATTATTGTTAGATATAGTTTGACTGGACAATCTAGGCCAGAAAGCATACGGATTACGGTTGCTCTCAGACCAATAATTATCAGCGATAACTTGTAATACCTGATTTTGCCCGGTCATACCATCGTCATGGTCTGTCCCCGAATTTCCATCGATAAAAGGAGATACCTTCTTTTGATCCAACCAGAATGACTGGCGTCCGGAACCTTGGAAAAAGAAAGAGGCATCAAATCCTTTATACCCGGCTGAAAGACCGAAACCATAGTTGATTTCCGGAGTTGTCGGGAAACCGATAGGCACTTTATCTAATTCTGATATTTTTCCATCCCCATTCACATCCCGGTATTTAATATCACCGGCCTTGTATTCTCCGAATTGTGTCGGTGAATTTTTTACTTCTTCATCATCTATAAACAAACGTTCGGCTATATATCCCCATTCTTGTCCTAATGATTTGCCAACTTTCGATAACCAGGGAGTGGCACTGTAGTCCGGTTCTTCCCATTCAACTGCTTCGCTGGTTGCATACGTAAAGGTTGCACGTCCGGTCATCCATAAATCTTTATTGAAACTCTTTTCATAATTGAATTCCATATCGACACCATGCCCTTTCGCTTTACCCAAGTTGGCTTTTACATCAGGTACAATACCCATTGTTCCCGGAATGATACGGTTCAAAAGGATGTTTTTTCTTCGTTCGGTAAAATATTCCACATTAGCAGATAGCCCGAAAGTGGTTGTTGTTTCAAAGCCGACATTCATCTTATAAGATGTTTCCCAACCGATTTCATCATTGGCATAACGATTAAACTTTACTCCGCCAGGATTATAATCCATCAAAGTACCCCAATGAACGGAAGAACCTGCACCCATGTTCACATCCGAAAGATAGTAGAAACGGTCATTTCCACTACCGATCTGGTCCTGACCGGCCATACCGTAAGATCCTTTCAGTTTAAATTGTGAAAACACATCGGTTAATGGTTCGAAAAACTCTTCATTGGAAACCATCCACCCCAATGCACCGGAAGGGAAGAACCCCCAACGGTTATTCTTCGAAAAACGTTCCGATCCGTTGTAACCGAAAGTAAATTCCCCGAAATAACGAGAGTCGAAGTTGTAAGCCATACGACCGGCTAAACCAATATTTCTATAAGGTAATGACAATTGAAGATTATCCGCAATACCAGATTTCTGATTACGCATCGTGTAAACAAACAAAGCATTCACAGTATGTTTATCATTAAACAAACGGGTATATTCTGCTTTCGCTTCCAAATAAACACTGCTGTTGATTTTGCGTTGCCCCGGTTGATAATTGATCCATTCTGTTCCGGTTGTCGGGTTCAAACGGCTCAACTTGTAAGACTGATCCTGCATATCGAAAGAGCTGATGCTATAATAGAAAGGAGTATATGCACGATCCACGGTATATTCCGAATAACGATCCATATTGACAAGTACGCTGGCCGTTAAACCTTCGGTTATCATATCCAGGTCCTGATTCACAACAAACTGAGTCAGCATGGTATTTTTACTGTATTCGTTATATCCTCTTAATGACTGGGCATAGGGATTGATATAATTGGCATCTCCGTAGTTACCAAACAAAATATGGTTCGCATAAGAATACTGCTCGTCCGGTTCATAATAGGGTTTGAATAATACCGGATTAGCCTGCATCACATGATTATACATGGTACTACCGCCACCTATTGGTCCGGAATAATCATCGAATGCCGCACTCATACGCAAAACCAACTCGGTAGTCTTTGTCAAGTTCACATTCACGTTCGAACGGATCGTATATTTCATCAAATTGATATTTGAGTTAAAGTTGTTACGCTTGTCAACCTTCATATTACCGTTGTCGCGTGTCATATTGGCCGCTACATAATAACGGGCTACCTTACCACCACCGCTTACACTAATATTTGCACGTTGGTTCATCGTCAAATCACGGAACATGGTATCATACCAATCTGTGGCTGGGAACAAATTCGGATAAAGGCCACGTTCGGTCATGGTTATTTTTTCTTGGGTATACAATGCCAAACCCATCGGATCACGTGTTTTGATCGCTTCATTATGCATACGCATATAAGTGACCGGATCTGCCAATTTTATCTTCTCGGTAGGAGTTGAAAACGAGTTTTCCACACGAACATTAACAGAGACCTTCCCCTCACGTCCTTCTTTAGTTGTTACAGAGATTACACCATTGGCACCACGTGCTCCATATAATGCCGTAGCTGTGGCATCCTTCATGATCGTAAAGCTGGCAATATCGTCGGTATTCAGACGAGACAAGTCTTCTGTTCCCAATTCGATACCATCAATCAAAATCAGCGGGTCTTTTTTAGCTTCCGCTCCGAATGTCGTGATACCTCGGATGAAAAAGTTTGCATTATCCTTTCCCGGTTCACCGCTTGTCTGGTAAGAAATCAAACCGGCTACACGACCTGCAAAGGCTGTGGTCAGGTTGCTACTCGGAATTTTGAGTTCTGCCGGTTTTACTGTTGTGATGGCAGAAACCACACTCTCTTTTTTCTGTTTTGCAAAAGCGACAACCGTTACTTCATCTAAAACATCTGCTTTCGGTTCCAAGACGATGTTTAAAAACTTTTCCCCCTTATACGTAATTTCCTGGGGTTCCATACCAATAAAGGAAACGATCAGTATATCGTTCACCTTGGGACCATCAAATTCAAAATTTCCATCTACATCGGCAATCACTCCTTTTGTACTCCCCTTAATCTGAACCGTAGCACCGGGCAAAGGGTCACCTCCGGTATCTGAGATCTTACCTTTAAATTTTGAACTCTGCAAAACACCTCCAACGAATGGCCTTGTTTCACTTTTTACACCAGAATGAAGGTTAATTTCAGTATTCTCTCTTTCAATGCCTAGCGCCTCATCTGCTGCAAACAACGATGGTGTGCAAACCAATGACAGAGGAACAAAAAGACCTAACAGTGTCTTTGTTTTCATAATGTATAATTTTACGATAAATAAAAAATGTCATTTGATTTTCTGATCAATTTAAATACATTCTGTCTCTTCCCTACTACTAATTCCATCCCGTCGGGAACGACCCATTTCTTTAGTTTGTTTTGCATAATAGTTAAATTTATGAATGGCACTTGCCTTTCAGGTTTATAATATTGTTTCAAAAATTGTATAAAACCAGTCAACCATAGTCTTAGTAGAACTATGGTTAAGAAGAGCACATGTATTTGTTCACCATAAACAATTATGCTCTGTATATCTGATATATACAGAGCATAATTTATTTTATCCGATTCAACAGCGATTCCGTTTTGTATACTTTTTTTAGGAAATAAAATCCGTATTCTCCATATACTTTATGGAAAACAGGATAAGTTTTTATCAAATAATCAAGAATTTTGTAAAGACAAATTTAGAATTGATATTCATCTGATTACGCGGAAGTGAAATAGTATGATGTATTCTTAAATTTTGAATCATAATCAACTGATTTTAATATAAGCTTACAGATAATATTTACTAATAATTGTCACGATTATTATAAAAAAGGCTGTAGTTCTACTAAGACTATGTAAAAATAAGGCACATCTTCTTTTTTAATATAAAATAGTCGTTCCTCTTTTTTGTCTATGCGACTATTTTTTCAGTAATTAGGTAATAAGGCTTAATATTCGTCGTATTTTGAGTCACACGTGGTCTGATAAAGATAAATATAGTGTGTGCACTCCTTCTCTTTCCTGCTTTTAGTAGTTTTGTGCACATCTTTTTGATATTAAAAGCTATAGCAAAGAAGGCAAAGTCCATTGTAACCTTGTCTTCTCCCACATGCCGGAACCTTTTGTATGCCATGGTGATGTATCCGCTCGCTGTCTTGTCACGTTTGGTTCCTATACGGTTCATGTGCTGTCCCATAGGACAAACGTAATAATCCTCTTGGGCATTGTAATGGAGACTTTCGGCATGGAACGGGTTGGGAGTATAACGAGGACGCTGTTCTTTATGGAAGTAGTTGTACTTGACAAAGGCTTCTATCCCATTATCTTGCATGAACCGGTAATTTTCTTCCGAGCCATAACCGGGGTCTGCCACACCGACAGTTGGTAAGCGGTTATAGCGTTGCTCAAAGGAGTGGAAGAAAGGATGGTTGTCGTATTCCATCAACTTGTCACGGTACTGCTCAAATTCCCGGACCTGCTTCTTCTTTTTCCAGATGACTTTCTTTTGTTCCTTGTCCTTTGTTACAGGCTGGTGTTCCAGCACCTCTTTAAGTTCATTCACTATATCTGAGAGCATGGCGGGAGTGAACTCTACGGGTGTGTCTTTCATGGAGTTCTCTTGGGCTATGACTTCATCCACCTGCTCCAGGAGAAAGCGGATCTTATCCATCAGCTTTGTACGGTTTTTTTCGACTGTCTTGCTGAAATTGTCAAGATTGAAATTATCAACAACAGTATTAACTATGCGAACCGGATCGTTCGCTGCTATGTTTTCATCAATTCTTCCGGGAAAAAGAACTGTTTGGTTGGGAATGTAAGGACGAAAATGTAACTTTACCATAATGAAAAACTTTATGCCTAAAGACACAAAAACTTTGGGCAATAACAAAGCCCGGGCTTGCGAAAGTCTGGGCTTTGCGCATAAAAAAAGGTTGTGCCAGCGTTTTGACACATTTACATTTGCAGTATTAAATATCCTAATAAAAATATAAGTGTATATTTGAAAAGAAGAGTTGCAGTGAACTAACTTTGACACTAGTCTTAAATGACTATGGGCTGAATCAGACTGCAACTCTCTTAATTGGAGAACCTAGCCAGTTAGAATTGTAGGCTCACGACCTAATAAATGTATTAGCTGTTTCTCCTTCATGTTTAATACTGTAAATACAAAGTTATGAATTATTCTCATTTTGTAGGTCTTGATGTAGGGAAAAAAACTTTCGATGCATCCTTAATGTCTGCGGACGAAAAAGAGTTGTCTCACAAGTCTTTTGATAACACTTCAGAAGGGATCCAATCTTTATTAGATTGGATAGCAGGTTATCATCTCTCTTTATCCAAACTCTTGTTCTGTGCTGAAAACATGGGAAGTTATGTCACAGAGTTATCTGTTTCCAGTGCCTCTATGGGTTTTTCCCTAGCTTTGGTTTGCCCGTTGACCATCAAGAAGTCCATAGGCTTGCAACGAGGCAAAAATGACCGCATTGACGCTAAAAGAATAGCGAACTATGCGGTATTACACTATCGAAAACTAGAGTTATACAAATTGCCTGACAAAGACTTGGTGAGACTGCGGGGATGGATTATTATACGTGACAATTTGGTCAAGCAAAAAGTATCAAGCATAAAGTTATTGGAAACATTCTCCCAGATGGCCAAGTTGGCTGATGTGACAGACTCCATTTCTTTTTTGGAAGAGCAGCTCAAGTCGATAAAAGAAAAGATCCTGCAGGTGGAAGAGGCTATGGAGCAACTAATAGCCGCTAGTTGTTCTCTTTGCACAAACTACTTGTTATTAAGAAGTATAAAAGGTGTAGGGATAATCAATGCCATTGTATTACTGTGTGTTACTAACAATTTTCAAAGATTTGACAACCCAAGGAAGTTTGCTTGTTATTGCGGGGTTGCTCCCTTTGAACATACTTCAGGTATTTCCATACGGGGAAAAACGCAGACTTCTCCATTGGCTAACAAAGAAGTAAAAGTGTACCTTACCCGGGCAGCTATTACTGCCATCTCTTGGGATCCGCAGATGAAAGCATATTATAAAAGGAAAATAGCGGAGGGGAAACATAAAGCATCTGTAATCAATGCTGTAAGAGCCAAAATCATAGCAAGGTCTTTTGCTGTGATACGAAGACAGACTCCATTTGTAACATTAGTCGTATAATAAAAAGGCCCTTAATTTCGAAAACATCTTAGATTTAGGAAGTAGCTATACACTTCTGAAGAGTAATTATGTCTATATACGAACTTACCCAAGGATACGTTAATGTTCGTAAACTTGGGTAAGATTTTATAGATATTGTTTGGAGAGGACTTAGAATTCAACCTCTTTTGAATTTCTTAAATCGCTTATTATATCTGCGACAGCTTGTCGCAGTTTTATAACCCTGTAATTTTAGGTGACCGATAGCCACGAATGTTGTAGCAGCGAGTTTCGTGCTTGTAGCGGGCTACTGCGATTAATGCACTTATGCCGTTTTTCTCTGCTTCTTTAGCGATTGTATGAATCACGACATGAGGGGAAAGACTGTATGGTTTGGCAGACATCACAATTTGCCATTTTTAAGGAGAAATAAGTGTGTCGTTAGAAATTCATCAGCCTCTCTCTCCTTTGGATTGAGGCGACATTTTCCGCCATGCTTTTTCTGCATCAGCCTTAATGGATGATAAAATTCGATACGAATTCGATCTTCTTCTCAGTCCTAGGATTGTCTAATCTGATTCCCATTCCGTTGGAAGTCTGGATTGAATTTTCTAATGTGGATGCTCCGGAACATCTATCATTGCGACATCACTTCACCAAGAACTTTCTCGAAAAGTTCAACAACATCTCTCTCCTTGCCGACCTTATGGAACACGAAAGCATCGAAACCACACGCATCTACCTGCACCGCAGCTCTACCGAGCAACAAGAAATCGTTGATAAAGTGATTACTTGGTAAAATTAGAAAGAATCTGTATGCTTGTGATGGTAAAGGAGTATACAGATTCTTTTGTATTGCAGTGAATTTAGATAAGATTCGGTAAATAAAAAATATCCTACTTGTTTTCTGCCAAACCAAAATAGCTTCGCATAAAATCGTAAGCTTCCTTATTGTAAGGTTGCGCCGGATCATTTGGGCGAGTTAAATAGGCTTGAATATTTCGCTCTAATATGAGTTTTATAAGGGCATAATAATTTATCACTTGAAATCTTCCATTTATATTTTGAGCATAAACAACACCTAAGGCAGAAGAAGCTATTATATAACCAAAAATATACATCTCATAATCTTGATTTGATGGAGGAAAGATATCCGAAGCATTAAATGGTTTGTTTGTGTCATGAGAATATATACACGCCAATAATGCGAGATTTCCAATAAAGGATCCGGCATTCACAAAATTAAAGACAACTCTATCAATCGTATCTTGAGAAGCTTTATTTATTTTCTCATCTATATTTTCATCATTGTGTTCTGCAGACTCTGACTTTTCGCTATTTACATTATCAGTAGTTGTTGATGATTGTGGAAGATTCTGTGTGATGTTTGATTGTGAATCCTTCGGATTTCTAAATTCATCACTATTCATTCTGCTAACCTGTTCTCGCGTCTCAATTGAAATACTTCTAACTTCAGATAGGCGATCTAAAACATCTGATAGACCTTGCGTCAATTCATCTGATTTTTTTGAAAATTCAGAAAGGGAGTCGGTTATTTTTGAAGATGCGGTGTCAATCTTGCCATATTGTACTTCACCTTTATTGTTAGACACGATTGCATAAATTATTGCGACTACGGAAAGGATTAATGACGAAAGAGTTGAAGCAAAGGAAATGTATGATACGATATCTGCCGAGTGGTCACTTTGTATGCATATATACGTTGCGAGCTCAACAATAAGAAATATACAAACACCGCATATATAACCTAAATGCAACCGTTTATCTTTAAGCGATGTCCCATATTTCAATCCGATAAATACAATCGCAACGATTGTAACTAATATCGAAAGAAGATTAAATGTTGGAGATGTCCAAAAACTGTTCATGATACAATTTATTCATTAATACCTATTCCTTTATTCTCAATAGCGTGGATTATTTCGAGTTTGAGGGATTCGGGGTAGTCCTCGTTTGCCATGTAACAGGTGATGATGCGTTGGAGCAGGTCTTTGTCAATGCGTCCGGCGGCAACGTGGTAAATGATTGCCTCCATGCACTGCATAAAGTTGTAGGCGTGCCAATAGTAGCCGTTATGCACGAGAAACCATACACCGATTGTCAATGCCACTCGCTTGTTAGAGTCTTCGAAATAATGCCCAGTGCATAAGCCGAAGACAAGATATGTCAGCTTTTCTACGAATGTCGGATAATACAGGTCGTTCTGCACGAAATCAAGTACCTTGCGGATTCCTCCTTCATCCTTTACGCCTTGCAGACCGCCACCGCTGGCTGCCACAGTCTTGCTGTAAACCACCAACGCCTCATCGTAGTCGATGTATTTCAGTCCCTCATTCATCCTCGGCTTGCTTTAGACGTTTTAGGACTTCGCGGTTGGCTTCAAGAATATTGTCGAAGTCTATCGACGCATCGCCTATAAACTTGTCGAACTCGTCGGGAGTAACCGCACGAAGGTACTCTGCCAGATTTACGTGCCAAGCATCGCGGAACGCAACATCACGAGATGCCATCTTCGATCTTGCATCATTGATGAACGGCTCCATCATAGGAGCAGCAGCCAAATCATCAATGATTGCCTTTACCTCTTCGATGGTCAACAATTTGTTCCCGTTCTCAGAATATCGCTTCTCTATCTGATGAGCCACGCCATTCTCAAATGAGGATATGCATAGTAGAACTTCGGCATAGAGCGTGTGACGCACGTTCTCCTCGTTTTGCAGACGAAGGACAACGCGATATTCCTTTGCATTTTCCCGGAACACTGCTTTATATATCAAGTCGGTTATCTGCTCGTACTTATAGGTGGGAAGCCCATCCACATACTTGCCGACAGCTTGAGTGAAGTTCTTGCGATAATTCTCGCTCTTTATCGCTGTTGGAAGATAATCACGGTCACGCCAGTTGATATACTTGGTGCCACCTCCGGCACGACCGTTGATTGTTGCAATTACAATATCAAGTATGCGAGTGCGGAGTTGTTTGGCCCTTTCGCTCTCCGTGAGAAGCATTCCGATGTTCAGGAATGCCCGGAATGTAAAGAACGACATAATGGTCGTTTTGGTAGGGACATTTATGTCATCACCAATTTGTATCTTAATATCTTTCAGCTCTTTACCTTGACTTAAAAAATATCCATTAGCACGAAGTTCGTCACCATGATCTTGTATATAACGTTTAATCGTTCGTTCATCAACACCATAGAAATCTGCAACCATCTTCGTGGTAAATAGCAGTTCATCGTGATACCGCAGGCCATCGACAGCCAAGTTTTCTTGGATGGTCTGGAGAGCATAGCGGTTGTTCAACACGTTTTGCCGCTCGATATTTGATGCTGTAAGGTCGTTCATATAGCAAAATTACAATTTATTTTGGATAGTAAGCTATCTGTGAGGATTTAAGTGTCAGAAAACATCCGCTTTTGTCGGATTGGCGATGGCGTCTATCTCATCGGCTATTTCATCAGATGAGAGCTTGATATAGTCCATAAATGTCTTTTGGGTCTTATGTCCGCTGACGTGCATCATCTGAACGATGGTGTATTTGTGGGTGAGGTACATATTGGTGATTCCACTGCGTCGAGCTGTGTGGGTGGTGACACAGGCATAACGGGGCATCACTACCTCACCTTTGTCGTTACGCTCAACAACGAGTTTGCCATCTTCTACCAATTTTTTCTGCTTCATCGTGAGCTTGGTCGTAACCATCTTTCCGAGTGTCGGAATAGTCTCAGACAGCTTTCTCAGAATATCCTTTATGTAACGGTTGAGTATCACATCAACCACCGAAGGAAGATTGTAGGCGTATTTCTCACAGATAGCCCTGAGGTTGGGATTCATTATCGGAATCTTTACCTCGTTGCGCGTTTTCTTCTGGACGAGTCGTATGACGGGCGTTCCCTTTGCGGTTGTTGTGAAACAATTTTTGTCGATGTCATTGTAATCGCTCACTCGCTGGCAGGTGTAGCAACCCACAAGAAATATGTCGCGCACCTCATCCTGCTTGCCGGACAATGGCATCTCGTATAATGCCTGCAACTCGGCTTCGGTAAGGTAAATTTCTATCGCCTTGTCTCCATCCTCGATTTTCTTCTTGGAGAAATATTGCATGGCGCGGTCGTTGTTGTGGATGCCGTCAAGGTAGGCGTAATTGACAATGGCGCGGAGATCGACAAGATACTTGTTCTGCGCCGATACCATGTAATCGTTCTTCTCCATAAAAGCAAGGAACTTGGTGACGAAAGCACGGTCAACCTGATACCATGTGAAACGGTGCTTTTTGTCGAACATGTCATAGAGTTTCCGAAAACTGAACCATGCCTTGACTGTCCCCGGTGCATATCTGTTATGTCCGTTCAGTCTGGCACCGCTCTTTATCTCTTCACAGAAGCGGTTAAGGAAATTCCATATTTTTGCACGCTCAGCATCGATGCCTTCCTTTATCAGTCGTTCCTGCTCTGCCTTGATCCGCAGTTCCTCTTGCTGACGCTCTTCCTCCTCGCGTTTGGCTTTCATTATTGCCTCTGCTTTCTTGGGATTGGCGATGGAAAGGATTTCCGCTTCGACATGAGATTTGTCGAAAGACATACCTTCGACCTCGGACTTTACAACAAGCTCAATCCTGTTGAGGGAATCATGCAGATTGAAATTCGCACGTTGGTGACGCATCCATTTTTCAGGACACGATAACGCCTCTCTCCATTCAGCCACATTTACGCGGATCTGAGACGAGAAGAGAGTGTCAACCTTATGTTTCTTGTTCTGCACCCTAAAGAAAAGAGTGGCTATTTCGTTCTTCTCGTCCTGCTTGCGGATGAAGAACCGGGAAAGAGATTTTGCCATATAAATCGAGGTCTGATTCCCTTATGAATCTGACACTGCAAAGTTAGTGACTTTTCCTGAATAGTCACTATAATAGTCACTATCTTTCTTGAATTTCCTGCTATCCGACTAAATTCAAAATAGTTTAATATGCTTTATTATCAACATATTAATATTGATTGCGATTTAAGCCGATTGATGATAATTTAACTTTAATATTGCTGGTGGCACCACTTATTAAAGAAGAAAAATGAAGCAAACCCCTGAATTCAAAGCGAGTTCAGGGGTTTTCCTTTTATATCCAATAGGAAAAATACACCGAATTCTGCGGTTTCAAGGTGTGTAATTCGGGGAGGATTTTTTTAAGGCTCAATTCCCTCCCGAATAAAACACTCTGTAACTGAATTCCACTGTTCCAAAATTACATTACCGGGAGAAAATATTAAAGTAGGGTTTCTCCTTAGAATAAATAGCATCCGGTTGAGAAGGACGAAGCTGTATCCTTTTATAGAATTGCGAAATACTTTCAGGCATAATAACGAGTATTTATTGCAAAATAAACAATTATTATCCGAAGAGAGCTTACTTTTCAGGTAATAACACTATTAAATCCTCACACTCTTCGATTAAATAGTATGCAATGAACACTAAAGATTCGGAATCTGATGCATTATCAAAATGCAGTATCGGCTTATTCTTAGGTTCGTAAAATGCTTCTCCACCTGTTAGCAATTGAGCTTTTTCTCCTTCAACCTGGAACGATAAAGTACCTGAAACAACATGCCCCACAACTGAGCAAGGATGTAAATGATACTCAGCCTTTCCACTTTGCGGAATAACGACTCTTTTAATTTCGACTTTTGATAAACCTTGCTTTTCCTTCAATTGGATAGAAAGAAGATTGGTTCTTGCTACGTTATTCTTTTCCATACTTGTGCAACAATTTAAAATGATTAATACAATGAATACTGCTATCTTATTCATGATAGATTTGTTTGCTGCAAAGATAGGACAGAGCAAGAGCTTATTTCATTGACCTATGTTAAGAGATTTAAGACGGCTCAAGGATTCAGGTTTTATTCCAAGATATGATGCTATATGATATTGTGATACATGTTGTTCTATATTAGGATAAGTTTGTAGAAGTAATTTATATCTGTCTAAAGCATTATCCATAAGTAATGATGTCTCTTTCCTGCATTTTTTAATAAAGAGAGTGTCTGCTATATATTTTCCCAATTTATACCACTCATTCGAGGCTTGTAGTAATTGGTCATAATTAGTTTTAGATAAACAATATATAACCGAGTCTTCCAATGCCTGTATGCTTCCTACACTTGCCTCTTTAGTTAGAAAACTTCTATAAGATGTGATAAATGAACCTTCAAAATAAAAGTCACTGATATAATCGTCTCCTTCCTTTTCTATGTAAGAGCGTAAAACTCCCGATTCCACAAAGCCTATAAATCTACAGATTTGTCCCTGATGCAATAAATAGTCTTTCCGCTTCAAAAAAACTTTATCGCATGTATCTATCAGCCTTCCATATAAATCGGACGATAGACCTACTTCGTTGATTAGAATGTTCTCTAATATCATATTTACAGTTTGAGAACACAAAATTACCCCAAAGACTTCTAATTAACACCCCATTTGCCAAACAAAATCATTACTTTTGTAACAAGATTAAAATAAATGCTGAATACTAATACCATACAGTCGCTCATTAATAGCGGAGAAGGCTATAATGTAGAGTTCAAAGTTCGTGTTCCCTCAAAGATTCGTGAACTGACAGAAGAGATTTGTGCTTTCGCTAATGCTGACGGAGGATATTTGCTCATTGGGATAGATGATAACGGTCAGATTGTTGGTACAGATTTGGAGAATGACAAACGTTCAGCCATTCAAGGCTCTATCAGTGAAATATCTCCAGCTCTCCATTGTGATATGTATGCGGTAAATATCGACGATAAAACGGTTCCGCCATGTTCTTTGGGAAACAACCTGAACGGAAATTTCCACACGCTGTGACAAGATGCGTTCTTTTCAAAGGAACTACTAAAGTATATATCATAGATGAGGTTCATATGCTGTCCACAGGAGCGTTTAATGCACTGTTAAAGACGCTTGAGGAACCTCCTTCTTATGTTATCTTCATTCTTGCCACCACGGAGGCCCACAAGATTCCTATCACCATTTTGTCCAGATGCCAGCGCTACGATTTCAAACGCATTACCGTGGATACCATAGCGGCAAGGCTGACGGAGCTGATGAATAAGGAGGGTACAGACGTGGAGGAGAAGGCCATCCGCTACATTGCAAAGGCAGCGGACGGTTCCATGCGTGATGCACTCTCCCTGCTGGACCAGTGTTTGGGCCGGGACAGGCACGTGACGCTGGACATTGTCAACCAGACGGCGGGGGTGGCCGCCCGGGATTACCTGGCGGCTTTGGCCCAGGACATTGTCCACCAGGACGCAGCCCACGCCCTGGAGGCCATTGACGGCCTGCACCGGGAATCCAAGGACATGAGCCGCCTGTGCGAGGAGATGGCGGAGTACTTCCGGGGGCTGATGCTCATCAAGACCATGAAG
>OMGO01000461.1_pt1 | contig 21060 bp, 11 predicted proteins | sample 1645901 | NCBI WGS metagenome assembly OMGO01 (sample SAMN05578592, study PRJEB25193) | human gut metagenome | biome: Human Microbiome; feature: human-associated habitat; material: feces | host: Homo sapiens | place: USA:Birmingham
AAGTATGTACGTTTCAGATATAGTTTGTTACCTTATTTGTATTCAACCGCTTGGCAGGTGAGTAAGGATAGCGATACGTTTATGCGTGCTTTGTTTATGGATTACCCTCAGGATAGTAAAGTTCTTGATATGGACAATCAATATATGTTTGGCCGGTCATTGTTAGTTGCTCCGGTAACACAACCGATGTATGTAGATGAGAACAAGCTTGTAAACATACAGGATACACACTCGACAAATGTATATTTGCCTATCGGTAACAGTTGGTTTGACTTTTGGACCGGCAAGCGATACCAGGGGGGGCAGTTGGTAACCAAAGAGACTCCTATTGACATCATTCCGTTGTATGTAAAGGCGGGCAGTATTCTTCCGATAGGACCTGACGTACAGTATGCTACGGAAAAGAAATGGGACAATCTGGAGATACGTGTTTATCCGGGAGCAGACGGCGAGTTCTTGTTGTATGAAGACGAGAATGATAATTATAATTATGAGAAAGGCGCTTATTCCACCATCTCTTTTTCTTGGAACGACAAAGAGCGGACACTTGTTATCGGTGACCGTGACGGTAAATATCCGGGCATGCTGAATGCAAGAAAGTTTAGGATCGTATTGGTGGATGAAGGGCATGGCACTGACTGTAAGCTTTCTGAAAAAGTCAACAAGGTTGTGACTTACAAAGGATATGAAATGAAAATACATTTATAAGAAATAGGGTTAGCTTGGAATGAAGCAATAATAATCCACAAAATAGGCAGCTATTTGCTATTTTAAATAGGAATAGCTGCCTTTATATTTGCGTTATCTAATTAATTGTAATATTATAATTTTTAAACCATGAAAAAAATACTATGCTTGATTTCGATGTTCTGTTTGTTTGGGAATGTGTTATCAGCCAAAGAATATCATGTATCGGTAAAAGGGAGTGATGCTAATAACGGAGATATTTCATCTCCTTTTAAAACTATAAATTGGGCTGCTCAGAAAGCGTTGCCGGGAGATACGGTTACGGTACATAACGGTGTTTATCGTGAATGGGTGAATCCGTTGAGCGGTGGGGAACGGGAAGGAAAACGTATCCTGTATCGAGTGGCCGAAGGTGAGAAAGCTGAAATAAAAGGTTCAGAGTTGGTGACTGGTTGGAAAAAGGAGAAGAAAGCAAAGGGAGTATGGAAGGTGGTATTGCCTAATTCATTCTTTGGAAACTACAATCCGTTCAATGACCGTCTGTATGGTGACTGGCTATGGTCTGAACGGGTTCATCATACGGGAGATGTATATTTGAATGATGTTTCGCTTTATGAAGAATTTAGCCTGGATAAGGTGTTTGCACCGGATACGCTCCGTACAATACGTGATCCTCAGGGATGTACGAATGTATGGTTCGCAGAAGTAGATGCGGATAATACGACGATTTATGCAAATTTTGGAGATATTGATCCGAATAAGGAAACAGTAGAAGTATCGGTTCGTCCTACTTGTTTTTATCCGACACGCGAGGGACTGAATTATATCACAATTCGTGGCTTCCATATAAGCCAAGCCGCCACGCAGTGGGCTGCTCCGACAGCCGAACAGGTGGGGATGATTGCTCCCCATTGGTGTAAAGGATGGATTATCGAGGATAATGTTATTAAGAATTCCCGAGCTAACGGTATCACTTTGGGAAAAGAACGTGCCAGTGGACATAATCTGGAATGTAACGACAAACGTCTGGACGGTACGTTACACTATGTAGAAGTAATATTCAATACGCTACGTCGCGGATGGAGCAAAGATAACGTCGGTTCCCATATCGTTCGGAACAACGTCATTTCTGATTGCGAGCAAACCGGTATCTGTGGTAGTATGGGAGCGGCGTTCAGCGAGATTTACGGAAACCATATCTATAATATCCTGGTAAAACAACAATTTGGCGGAGCTGAAATGGCCGGTATTAAATTACATGGTGCAATAGATACCTATATTCATCATAACCGGATTCATAAGTCGGGTAATTATGGAATCTGGCTGGACTGGATGGCACAGGGAGCACGCGTATCTTCCAATTTATTGTATGACAACCTGGCACAGGACTTGTTTTTCGAAGTGTCTCACGGACCTTATGTCGTAGATAACAACATCTCCCTTTCACCTCGTACGATACAGGAGAATACTGATGGCGGAGCCTATCTGCATAATATCTTTTCCGGAGACATCAACCGTTTGGACGACCAGCGTTACACTCCGTATCATTTGAACCATTCAACCGAAGTGAAAGGCATACGGACTATCACCGAAGGCGACCATCGCTTCTTTAATAATATCTTTATTGGTGGTGACAACAGTAAGTTAAAATATGGAATGATCGTATTCGATGTATCACAACGTCCTATTTATGCAGAGAACAACCTGTTCCTGAACGGTTCTCTTCCGATGACGAACAAGACGCAGGATTGGGTGGAGAAAGCAGTCAATCCGAAATTGAAAGTAGAGGAAACCCCCGACGGCGAGGTATATCTGGTAAGTGATATCAGTTTGCAGGAGCTGTCTTCTTTTAGAGGAAAGGGCATTGATACCGACCGGCTTGGTATTACGCAGTTGACAGGATTCCCGTTTGAGAACCCTGACGGAACTCCTTTCAAACAGGAAAAAGACTTTTTCGGTAATGAACGTTCTGCCTCTCCGGTTGTAGGACCGATAGAAAAATTGTCCTCTACCAAGCGCATCAAAGTGTGGCCTAATCTAAAAAAATGATTGTTATCCGGAGACGGTCTGTTGCCGTATCCGAATATGTAATATTTGTGAGATTTGTAAACAGGGCACGTAAGGGGATAATAATAACCCTGGGTGCCCTGTTTTATAAATGAAGTTGATTCAATTTATATTTATATTCAATGAAAGTAAAGAGAATAACGATAACGACCGCTTTGACGGTCTTGTGTCTTTTCGCGGAGGCGAAGATAAAACCCGTCGTACATTATAATTTCGGTAAATCGGGAAATGTGACCTATGCGGTGGCTCCCGATAAATTAAAACCAATAGCCGGTACGGGAGAGCTGACCGCTTTAGGCCGTCCTGTTTTCTATGCCGATGCTCCCGGTAAGAAAAAAATGAAGGGAGAAGGAGGTATTTTATTCAATGGTGACGGGGATGGCTACAGACTGGCGAACCCATTCGGCGCATCAGCCGAGAATCAAATGCTGGAAGTGTGGGTGAAGCCGCGTCATAATGGGCAAAGAGAGCAGAAGAAGCATTCGTCTCAGGTTGTTGTGGCTAATGGTAACGGAAAAGAAGGATATGTAATTGTCCGAAAAGGAGATAAATGGCAATTAATCTCCGGTAGTTCCGGTATTGTGACTATCGGCGAGGTTGCCGAAGATGTATGGACCCATCTGGCAATGGTAGTGGACGGCGAGAAAGGTTCCGTATGGCTGAACGGGAAGAAGACCGGAACATTTAATCCTACCAAGGCAATTGCTTCCAACTTCTCGATCGCTGTATCTGAAGAAGGAAAGGAGGCATTCTATGGTGAAATATATGAGGTCAGGTATAGTACGTTTACTGCAGGGAAGTTTGACCCTGACTCTGATTTTTTATTGGATTACAAGAAGATAAAGGAACAAAGCAAACAGCGTCTGACTGAGCGGCAATCTCTGGTTCGTCAACTGGAACAAGAGGGGGCGGGTAAGGAAATCGTATCGGAATTGCCGAATCTCCGCCAACAAAAAGATTGGTTGATTGAACCCGTAGAAAGCCAATGCCGTATGTACGTGCAGAAGTCGGACGATGGAGTGACTTCGATGTTTCAACTGAACAACGGACTGATTTCCCGTACTTTTTATGTCGGTGAGAATCTGGCTTGTGTGGGTTATAAAAATCATTCCAACGAAGCGGAGTATCTTCGGGCCGTAAAACCCGAAGCCCGTGTATGTATCGACAGTGTATGGTATGAAGTCGGAGGGCTGAAAGAACAGCCGGAGTTATCCTATTTACTGGATAGCTGGTATCCGCAACTGGAAGCATCCGACCTGGCATTTACATTGGAAAAGGTGGAAACAGGAATGCCGCTGGAACGTTACCCATGGACCCGGAAGTTTAATGCTGTTTCTACCGATTGGCCCGCCAAAGGGTTACGTATGGAAATGACATTTGTCCCGACAGGGAACATGCCCGCCGTAAAGGATGTAAAAGTGAAAGTCATTTATGAGATTTATCAGGGTTTGCCGGTTATGGCGAAATGGATTGAAGTTATCAACGAAAATGATACGAATATAGTGCTGAATGATATGGAATGCGAGGTATTGGCTGTTAATCAGGACCAGGTAAAACGCATCCATGTCGAAAGCGATTTCTCTTTTGCTCTGGTGAATGCCGATATAGAAGGCAGTGCACTGATGCATTATGCCGGAACTCCCAAAATCTACCATGTCGGCAGTTCTACGACCAGATGGACGGTGGATAAGGAGTATAATACCTGGGCCAGCCACAATCAGGCGGAGGATAAGTTTTTAGGATTTCCTCATCATAATCTGTTGATAAGTACACTGCCGATGGGCCCAAATACCCGGATAGGCAAGGATAACCCGTTTAAATCTTATATCACTTTCGAGTTGTTGCAGGATAGCGACGATCGTGAAAGGCAATCGTTGGGACATCGCCGGATGTATAAGAAACTGGCCCCCCAGACAACCGAATCGCTGATTGCGGGAGGTATTACCTCTCACGATGAGGAGAAACTGAAGTCTTTCATCGACCAGATGTCGGAATTGGGACTTGAACAGTTGGATATTCAGGCGTGGCCGGGTATCAGCCATGATAATCTGGACTCTGCTTATGTGCAATTATGGCGTAGAGTCGCTTCTTATGCCAAAGAACGGGGTATTGTCATGGGTGGTTATGAATTGCAGGTCGCTTCTCGCGGACGAGGAAAAGAGGTGGATTGCATCCATCCGGAGACGGGAAAACCGGGTAGTCTTTTCGGACAAAGTGTTTGTATTGCCAGCCAGTGGAAAGATACCTATTATCCGAAGATGTGGGAGTTCTTCGATAAGACTGGTTTTATGACTTACAATATGGATGGCCCGTATCATGGCGATCCTTGTGCTTCTACCGTCCACCCGCATCATACCGGCCTGGAGGATTCACAGTGGCAACAGTGGAAAACGCAGGTGGAAGTGATCCACGAATTACAGCGCAGAGGCATGTATATACCTATTCCCGACTGGTATTTCCTGAACGGACAATGTTCGACAGGAATGGGATATCGTGAAGCAAGTGCTAACCTGACTCCGCAACAGCAGTTATTATTAGGACGTCAGTATATCTATGACGGAACTTGGCATAAGATACCGCCTATGGGGTGGATGACCTTGCAGTTAGTCGGTTTCTATACGAATGATCCGCGAGTCGGTCTGGAACCGTTATGCGAAAATCTGGACCGTTATGAACAACAATTGATTCAGTTTCTGGGAAGTGGTTGCCATCTGACTATCCGTGGAAATCGTTTATACGATACCCCGGAGACAAAACAGTTGGTATCTAAATGGATTAACTGGTTTAAAGAGTACCGTGATATTCTTACGTCGGATATTATTCATGTCAGCCGACCGACCGGACGCGACTTGGATTGCATGATGCATGTAAATCCGTTTATCAAACACAAAGGGATGGTTATAGTCTTTAATCCGACCGACCGCGATATAACGAAAGAAATGCGTCTTCCGTTGTATTATACAGGCTTAAAAGAGAAAGCTACGATCATAACGTCCGATGGTAATAAACAACGTTTTTCATTGGATCAAAATGGAGAGTTAATTCTTCCGGTTTCTATTAAGGCACAGGGTACCTCCTGGTTTTTGATAGAGGAATAATAAATCTTATATGAATTATCATGAGAAGGCTAGTCTTTTTTTTAGGAAGTTTACTTTGTCATACTCTGTTAGTGGCACAGATACCCTATCAGCAAAGAGTCATTAAACCGGAGCCACGTCCGTGGGGCCCTTATCTGTGGCCTCATGAAACGCCGGAGACTCCTCCTGTCAGTCAATCCTCCGATTTGGCGGCAGCAGAATTTATGGGGCGGTCTGTAAGTTATACGGCAGCGGATACCTGGTATCCTTCATGGGCTTCGAACGATACGTTGTATTCGCCTTTTACAGATGGTACGTGGGGAATATGGAAGCTGGTCTTTTCTGCGACAGGGCCGAAGGCTATGACCGGTCAGGCCAAAATCGTAGGGAATGACCCGTTGAATTTGGAAGTGATCCCATTGGGAGCCACGACCGGTTCGGCGGCTCCTTATGGCGGACGTTATCCGTGTGGCAGTTTGGTACACAATGGCGTTTGGTATTATGGGACTTATTGCCTGGATGGATACCCCAGCGGATATAACTGGGGTACTTTAGGTCCGTTTGTCGGTTTCCGGATTTCTAAAGATTACGGACTGACATGGGAAGATACTCCTCATACACCTCTATCTCCTTTATTCGGTGAAACGGCTAAAGACAGTGGTTGTGTGAAAATAGGCGCTCCTCATTTTGTCGATTTTGGAAAGAATATGGAACATTCGCCGGATGGTAAAGCTTATTTGGTGGCACACGGGTCGGTTGCCGAAGATCCGCAGCCTCGTCCTGCAAATAATAGTTGGATTAGCGGTGATCAGATTTATCTGCTCCGGGTAACTCTTACAATCGAGAATATAAATGATCGGTCCAAATATGAGTATTTTGCGGGGTATAACCGTAAAGGTAAAGCAGTCTGGAGCAAGGACTTTAAAAAGATTAAACCTGTTTTTGAATGGAATAATCATTGCGGATGCGTTACAATGACTTATTTCCCTCATTTGAAAAAATATATCATGTGCATAACAGACGGGTGGCCTACCATAAAGTATATGAATACTTATTTTTTGGAGTCAGACCATGTTGAGGGACCCTGGAAGATGGTTACTTATATGAAGAATTTTGGTGAACAGGCTTATTTTGTCAATATCCCGTCCAAATTTATCGACAAGGACAAAAACTCTTTCTGGCTTTGTTATTCAGGTAATTTTGCTGCATTTCAGGAATTAAAGATAAATCCTCCCGGCGGTCGCTATGCGATGGTTTTGCAAGAGATGCGTTTCCTGGATAAGAAACAGTTGGCTGCTTATCCTTTAGCAGAGAATAAAAAGAAACTGGACATTGAGAAAGCAGAATGGGATAAACGAAACCCATTGACTTCAAAAGAAAATTTAGCGCTTCAGGCTAAGGTATCGGTTTCTTCTTTAGCGGAAGGTTATAGTGAAAAAGGTGTGAACGACGGGATTGTAGACGGATTCCCCGGACATCCGGAAAACGAATGGGCTTCTAACCAAACTGTAAATTCCTGGGTACGTTTAACGTGGGATAAAAAAGTAACAGTAGGGAAAATATGGTTGTTTGACAGGCCTTACCAATACGAGCAGATATTGTCTTGCGGTCTGAAAATGAGCGACGGTACGATAATCGAATTGGGAGCTTTGTCGAATGTCGAAGGTGAGGGGTTGGAAATTGCATTTGAACCTAAAGAGGTGGAATGGATTGAGTTTGTCGTGCTCGGTGTCGGTAATTCTCAAAACAGCGGCTTATCGGAGTTTGCAGTATTTAATAAATGAGTATTATGATATCATAGTAGTATGAAAGAAATGACATCTTTACAGCGTTGTATGGCTGTTCTGAATGGGGAAGTACCTGATATGCTTCCTGTGATACCTCAAAGTTTTATGTATGCTGTCGAAACAGCCGGGTTGAAAATCAGCGATGTGAACAAGGACGGACGAAAGATGGCCCAGGCGCATATTTTGTCTCAGGAAAAATATGGATACGATGGGTGTGTCATCGATTTCGATGATGCGTCGATTGCAGAAGCGATCGGAGCCAAGGTCATATTCAGGGAAGATGAGCCGGCTACGGTCGATGAAGAACAACCCGTATTGAAGGATTTGCGTGATATTTATGAGTTACCTTTGCCGGATCCGCAGAAATCGGGACGTTTATGTGAATGGCTGGAAGCTACCCGTACTCTGGTCGATGTTATCGGCGATCATGTTTTTATTATGGGACGTGCCGACCAGGGACCTTTCAGTATTGCTTGCCTGCTGAGAGGTACGACTCAATTTATGATGGATTTGTTGTCGGAAGATCCTCAAGTAATAGCGGATGTGATCGAGTATTGCCGTCAGGCAAGTGTTCTTTTTGCTAAAGCGCAGAAAGATGCCGGAGCCCACGCTACGTCTATCGGTGATGCTCTGGCCGGTCCGAATTTGATCTCACCGGATATGTATTGCCAGTTTGCTTTGGAACCGGAAAAGAAAATGACGGAAGAAGTCCAGGCTTACGGAATACCTCTTTCCCTGCATATTTGCGGTAATACAAATGCTATTATCGGGGATATGGGAACAACGGGGGCACGGATTCTGGAAGTCGATGGGAAACTCGACATGGAAGAGGCGCGAAGACTGGTTCCGATGGACACGATCCTGATGGGAAATGTAGATCCCAGTTTCCCGCTGGTACACGGTACGCCGGCCGAAGTGGATGCGGCAGTGAAAAAACTGGTGGAAGCAACCCGTGGCAGAAGCCATATCATCAGTTCGGGGTGTGCCATGGGACGGAATACTCCTCCGGAGAATTTCAAGGCTTTTATTGCTGCTGCCCGTAAATACGGTTCTTATGAGGAGATTATGCGTTTACAGAATCAATAGGGGAAGAGATGATAGAAACATATTATCACGATAAGGAAGGATATAATCCGTTTCTTATCAGGGAAGGATGGCAGGTTGCCCAATTGAATCATGTGGCAAAACACGGTTTGGCAGATATCGACCAGATCGAAGTTCACCGGGCTACGGATGAAGTCTTTATTCTGTTTAAAGGGGAGGCTGTATTGATTGCGGCAAAACCTGACGATAAAGATGTTCATTTTGAATGTGTAAAAATGAAGCCGGGAGTCACTTATAATATCCCGGCAGGAACCTGGCACAATATCGCAATGGATCCGGAGGTTGAAATCATTATTGTTGAAAAATCGGATACCCATAAACAGGATTGTGCCTATTGGGATTTGACTCCTTTGCAAAGGAATCGTTTGTATGCAATAATTGAAGATATATTAAAGTAGTCACGATGAAAAAAGGGATTGTGTTACTAAAAGGCTTTTTTCAGGAATGTGAGGATGGAATAGCTTGATCATTCGTCTTTCATTCTATCAATGTTGTTTTAGTATTCGAACCTTAAAAATGTAAAAAAAGACTGTTGCATATAAATCTTACCGGAGTGGTAGGTGTATTTATTATATAATGGTAAATTTTACATCGGTAGGTTGTTAGTCGATAAAGGTAATTTGTAAAATGGCGATTAAAGTAATAATCAGGTTTGATATGAATCTATACAAGTGTGTTTTTATATGTATTAGTTTTTTTGTGTTGTCTGGGTTTTCCCAGACACTATCAGCTGCACCTTCCGGGAGGAAGGTGCAGACTGATTGTTTAAAGTTGTGGTACACAAAACCGGCTACAGACTGGATGACTGAAGCCTTGCCGATAGGGAACGGTCGTATAGGCGCAATGATTTTCGGAGGAATTGAACAAGACACAATACAGTTTAACGATAAAACATTGTGGACGGGAAGTACGGTATCGAGGGGGGCATTCCAGAATTTCGGAAATATACGGATTGACTTCGGAACACAGGGACCAGTCACTTCCTATCAAAGGTCGCTGGATATAGAAGAGGCAATCGCTTCGGTCGGTTATCAACAGGAGGGAGTATCTTATAAAAGAGAATATCTGTCCAGTTTTCCGGATGATGTGATCGTTATCCGTTTATCGGCAGATAAGAAAGGGAAAATCAATTTCTCTTTATCATTAGAGGGTACCCATCCGGATGAAATCAAGGTTGTGGAAGGACGGGAGATCAGCCTGTCAGGCAAACTTACTTTATTATCCTATGCTGCCCGTTTGCATGTACAAAACGAAGGAGGTTCGCTGACTGTACAAAACGGAAAGCTCCAGATTGAAAACGCTGATGCTGCAACAATCGTGTTGGGGATGGGAACAAATTTCTCAGCGACCAATTCCTCCTATATCACGGAGGGAGATTCGTGGAAGAAAGCCGTAGACGCTACGGTTTCCGGGGCATCAGGAAAGAGTTACAAAGAAATAAGAAAAGCGCATGTCGCTGACTATCAAAAATTGTTCGGCCGGGTTCAGTTAAAGTTAGGCGAAAAGAAGTCCAATGTGCCGACCGATGAGTTGTTTGCCGATTATATGAAAGGTACATACCATCCTGTTGCCGATGTCTTATTTTTTCAATACGGGCGTTATCTGATGATTGCCTCATCACGTGACGGATTGGATGTACCGTCAAACCTGCAAGGGTTATGGAATAATAGTAATACACCGCCTTGGGAAGGAGATATCCATTCGAATATCAATGTGCAGATGAATTACTGGCCGGCGGAGGTCACCAACCTGGCAGAGTGCCATTTGCCTTTTATCAATTATGTCTATAACGAATCGCAGACGAATGAATCGTGGAAAAAGATGGCACGTGCGCAAAACTGTAGGGGGTGGACCATGCGGACGCAAAATAATCTATTCGGCTATTCGGATTGGAATTGGAACCGTCCGGCAAATGCCTGGTATTGCATGCATTTGTGGGAAAAATATCTGTTTAACCCCCAGGCGGATTATCTGGAACGTGTCGCTTATCCGGTGATGAAGTCGGCTTGTGAGTTTTGGCTGGACCGTCTGGTCAAGGATAAAGATGGTAGCTTGGTGGCTCCGGATGAATGGTCGCCGGAACATGGTCCCTGGGAAGACGGCGTAGCTTATGCCCAGCAGTTGATTAGTCATTTGTTTGAAAAGACGATAGAGGCAGGAAAGCTGATTCCTTCCGAACGTGAGTTTATAGCAGCATTGGAAATGAAATATGCGCAGTTGGATAAAGGCCTGCATATCGGAAGCTGGGGACAATTGAAAGAATGGAAATATACAGAAGATGATCCGCAGGATACGCACCGTCACTTATCCCATCTGATTGCTTTGTATCCCGGGGATGCTGTTTCTCCATTGACGATGCCGGAGTATGCGAAAGCCATCGAGAAGAGTCTGGATGCCCGTGCTGATGTAGGAATGGGATGGAGTCTGACCTGGAAGATCGCATTAAGAGCCAGGTTGTTTGACGGGGAACGGGCGCACTTGCTGTTGAAAAAGGCGATGGTGCTGGCGGATGGTTCGCAGGGTAGATTTGGCGTTTATCCGAATTTGTTGAATGCCTTGCCTTATCAGATAGATGGCAATTTCGGCGCGACAGCCGGAGTGGCGGAGATGCTGATTCAGAGCCACCGGAATGAACTCCATCTGTTGCCGGCCATCCCTTCCGTATGGGCGGATGGCGAAGTGCGCGGTTTACGGGGCAGGGGAGGATTTGAAGTAGACATGGTTTGGCGGAATAAGAAGCTGGCTTCCGCACAAGTTAGGGCTTCGGGAGATCGCGAGTGCACGCTTCGTACCGATGTCCCTTTGAAAGTTGTAAATGCCGGATACAGTTGTGAGAAAGACGGGCACGGGTATTATCTGACCACCTTTCATACAAAGAAAAACAAAACATATAAAATTATATCTGACAGATAATAAAATCTTATATCCAATGAAACTGAAAATACCCCTTCTTTTATTAGGTTGTAACTTCTTGCTGTATTCACAAAACAATATACTGGATACGATGTTGCCGGAGGACACGTCCTTTTTTGCCGGAAAAAAAGAATTGCTTACGGCGACGTGGCATGAGCCGTTCAGCTACAGCAGCATAAAAAGCAACCAGGCGCCCCTTGGCCCTTATATGGGAAATGGAGACGTAGGAGTTGTAGCATTTACATCGGATAATAGTCAGACATTAAAAATATCGAAAGTCGATTTTGTTACGGATGGTTGGACTGACTGGGCAGGTAGCGGGCCTGCCGCTTTGCCCGTTGGAGGGGTGACTGTCACGGTCAATTCTCCGGTTTGTTCGGGTTTTACCACGGTCAACCATCCTGATCCGTCCGCATTTTGTTACCAGATGGATCAGTTGAACAGTGAATTGCGCATGACAACTGCCACCGCCCAACAGGTGAAGATGACCAGTTGGATGAGTATGGAGGAGAATGTGATCATAACCGAACTGACAAACCCTTCGAATACACCGGTCAGCATCTCGGTGGATACGTATGCCGACAGCCGGGCGGCAGCTTATGCCACAACGGCTGACGTGGAGGGGACGGTCGCCAGGGTGTCGCGTCAGACAAAGACGGAAAAGGTCAGATGGATTTCCCAGGCCGGTATATCCACCCGGATTGTGGGGACGGGAGTTGCCAAGCCGGAACGCCTTTCCGGGGCGATGATCCGCACGACTTTCCAATTGGCGGCATCCGACACTGTATTTGTTGCCACGTATGTGTCCGGAGGTGGAAAAGGAAATGATCCGCAGTTGTCTGCAGCAAGCCGGCGGCTGTCCGGGCTTGATAAAACAAGCATCGCCTGGTTGAAGGACGATAAAACCGCCTGGTGGAAAGATATGTGGACCCGTTCGTATGTAGAAACAAATGATGAGTTATTGAACCGCCATTATTTATCGTCCATTTACTTATTGGCTTCTGCCTATAACGAACATTCGCCCGTGTCCGGAGGTATGTACGGCGTGTGGAATATGGATGATAAAATGATGTATCATGGTGATATTCACTTGAACTATAACAGTCTGGCTGGATTCTACAGCGCGTTCTCAGCCAACCGTCCGGAAATAGTATTGCCATTTTATAAGACCATTGAACTGCTTATACCCGAAGGCAAACGGCGAGCTAAAGAAGAAATGGGAGTGATGCATCCCTCCTGGGAAGGAAAATCTTGCCGGGGACTGCTTTTCCCAGTCGGTGCGTTGGGCATCGGAGTCTTTTATAATTACTATTGGCAGCAAACCATGAATGCTCCCTTTAATGTCCCTCTGTTCAGTTGGTATTATGAATATACCGGTGATATGGATTTCTTGCGTGATAAGGCTTATCCTTATATCCGGCTTTGTGGTGATTTTTATGAAGATTATATGCAGAAAGAAGCGTATGGAGATTCATACCGTTATACGATCACAACCGGAGGACACGAAAATTCTTGGGATTTGAATCCGCCTTCCGACTTGGCTTTTGTAGAACAAACGTTTAGCCTGTTACTCAAATACAGTAAACTGTTAGGGATAGACAAGGACCGCCGGAAAAAGTGGAATGACATTTTATTCCATCTTCCGGAGTATAAGGTAATAATGCCCACTAAAACGCCTAATCAAGGCCTTCCGGTCTATGCGAAGAATGAAGCCGGATGGGATTGGCCCAGCCATGCCATACAGATGCATTGTGCATATCCGTGTGAAGTGTTGAATTTGCATTCTGATTCTACCGCCTTGCAGATCGCCCGGAATACATTATATTATTACCAGGTTTCGCAAAAGGGATTTACCGAGACAATGAATGAACTGGGATTGAGCGCCTTTGTGATGGGGGCACGTGTCGGGATGGATTCGGATATATTGGTCGATAACATGAAGGCTTTGATAAAGACAGCTAAACCTAATTTCCTGATCATCGACGGACATCATTGCACGGAGAAAACAACTGTTATAGAAACAGTCAACTCTATGATGCTTCAGACGGTGGAGGATGTAATGTATCTTTTCCCTTGCTGGACTAACACGCCGGCTTCGTTTACCCGGCTGAGGGCTAAAGGAGCCTTCCTCGTTTCGGCCGGTTACGACGGAACGACGGTGTCCCGGTTGGAGATATTCAGTGAGAATGGCGGACAGTGCAAACTAAGCAACCCCTGGAAAGGTAAAGATATTCGGATTACCGAAAACGGTAAAGCCGTATCTGTAAAAAGACAAAATGATGTATATTCATTTAAGACAAAAAAGGGGAGTACTTATGTCATAAGATGTTCTTGATTTTACCCTGAATAAATAAAATATAATATCAGATATATGAAAAATGCGATTATCATGTGTGCCTTCTGCCTTTTGGGAGGAAGTTATGCACACGTAACGGCTCAGGCTTCCTGGCTGCCGACAGTAAAGAATACCGGCGCCCCCGTCCGGTTGTTGGAATGTAGTTACAACGAGGCGGAGTTGAAACAGTGTAAGGAAATAGCTGCGGCTTCTGCCTGGGATGTCCGTACGGAACAGACTGCGGTGAAAGATGGTAAAACGTATACCTTCACCTTTACCGCCAAACAGGATATGAAAGATGCCGGCGTAGCAGTCGCTTTCGACCAATATGGCTGGACGAGCGATAACTACGTGATGATTCCCTCTTCCGTGTACAATGGAAACCGGCAGCGTATCGTCAACCGTGCGTATGCGACCGGACTGGATAATACCGATTACCGCCGGAAAGACCTGGCACTGACCTCTAACCCTATTCCTCAATTGTCCCCGGAATATGGTGCCGGTTCCCGCCTGGAAGTGAATATAAGTAATACGGCAACTCCGGCTATCACGATCCTGGACCGGGCAAAACAAAAGGGTATATTCCTGTTGACCGACCAGGGTATAGACTGGAATAACCAGGTGCTGGACCATGCCCTGATCGTGGAGGAAACTCCCGACAGAAGTGTGGCTTCATTTATCATCAGTGCTCCGGGGGTACGTGAACGGAAGCCTGAATTTATCGGTTTCAGCAAGAGTCCCGACCGGGGGGTACAGGTGAAGAAAGGCGATCAGATCGTTATCCGGGTAACGGAAGTCATTTTCCCTTGTAAAGATGTACCTGAACTGCTGGCCCGTTTCATGAAAGACCGTAAGTCGCATGCCGGCGGAGAAGCGCCCCGCAACCTGATGCCGATGAGTGAAGTGTTGACCCGTATGGTGAAAAATATCGATGACCGTTACTATATCGGCGACCAGTGGCAATACTATTGCCCGGAAAATGCCAATTGGATGTCGTACGGTTGGATAGGCGGCCTGATGAATACGTATCCGATGCTGGCTTTGGGTGATGCGGAACATCTGCAAAAAGTAAAGAACACATTCGATTTCGCCTTGCCGCGTGCCAAAGGGAAAAGCGGATATTATTATGATGTGCTGGGAGCAGACGGAAAGCCTTTTTCCCGGGATGCCGCCGCCAATCATCCGGGAGTCGGACTGACCCGTAAGAACGGGGATATCCTGTATTGGATGGTTAAGCAGTTTATGTTGCTGAAAGAACAGGAAAAAGCCAATGCTATCGACCCAGAATGGGAAACCAATGTACGGCTTCTGGCGGATGCCTTCGTCAATACCTGGAAGAAACATGGGACATGGGGAAATTACCTGGACGTAGAATCCGGCGATATCGCCGTTTACAATACGACCAGTGGGGCCATGGCGGTGGCCGGCCTGGCATTGGCTTCCGGCTATTATAATAATCCGGATTATCTGAAGGTCGCTTGTGAAGCGGCTAAAGATTACTATGACAGTTTCGCATTGGTCGGTTTTACTTCCGGTGGTTGCGGTGATATCCTGCAAAATGCGGATTCAGAGACGGCAGTTGCTTTGCTGACTTCCTTGATGACATTGTATGAAGTAACCGGTAAGGAACAATATCTGAAACAGTCGGCCGACCTGGCAAACCTGTGTGCCACCTGGACTGTCTCTTTCCCTTACCGCTTGCCGGAGAATACTCCCCTGGCAAAGTTGGGAGCAAACCTGACCGGAGCCGTATGGGCCAGTACGCAGAATAAGCATGGCGCTCCCGGTTTCTGTACCCAGTCCGGCGATGCCTTGTTCAAATTGTATCGCTCGACCGGCGATGTATCGTATGCCGAACTGTTGCGTGATGTCATCCATGCGCACGCTGAAGGTATCCAGCCGAATGGAAAGATTACGGAACGCCTGACCTATTGCGATGCCGACAGCCGGGGTTCACGTGGCGACGGCGGACAGACGGGTTGGAACGAGACGAACGGTGCCCTGATGGCGTTGGAAATCCCCGGTATTTATGTGCGTACCGACCTCGGTTCGTTGTACATCTTCGACCATGTGGAAGCGAAAATAGTAAAGCAAAACAACAAGCAGACGGTTCTTCAAATTACAAATCCTACTGCCTATGATGCCACCGTAACAATCTTTGCCGAGAATGCGGAACAGGCTTCCCGCCCTTTGGGTGATAACGCTTTCCTGCAATGGAAAGACAAGGTGACAGTAAAGGCCGGTAAAACGGTAAACTATAAAATGAAAACAAATTAATATGGTACCTTATATGGATAATATGTGTAAGAAATGTATCTCTCTCCTGGCTGTATCCTTGACGCTTTTCGGTTGTACGACCGAAAAGACATGGGATTTTCAGACCGATTATTTCAGTATCGGCATTAACGACAAGGGGTATATCACGAGTATGAAGAATACGACTGTCTCCCCGAACCGCGAGTTCAGTCCTGCCGACAAACCCTCTCCGTTGTTGTCGCTCTATGATAGTGAAAAGAAAGTGTATTATACGCCCCAAAAGGCCGTTTATAATGCAGAGGCTGATTGTTTTACCCTCGAATACCCGAACGGTTCGGTAGCAACGATAACCCTGCAACCGGCCGATAAATATTTCAAACTGACCTTGAACAGCCTCGAACCCCGGAATGGCATCGACTGCATCCAATGGGGTTCCTATTATACCAATATCGACAACCTGCTGGGCGAAATCATCGGAGTGGCCCGCGATACCAGCGATGTAGTCAATTACAGCATCGGTATGCTTGCCCTCAACGACAATACCATTGGCGGTACCGCCGATATAGAAGGGGATGCGGCTCCGTTCCAATATATCATTCACACGCCCGACGCGAAACGTTTCCCGTTGCCGGATAGCCTGCATGAAGGACAGGTGTTTACACTGGGCGGAAACGGTATCAGCGACGTCGCTTTCTATGCCAATAAAGAACCTTATTACCGCATCATGTACGGAAATGCCGCGATGGTCGATAGTCTGGGACGTATCTTTTTGAATTATCAGTCGCGCGACCGTACGAAAAGTCGTCAGGTTCATTATTCCCTGATACCCAATATGCCGGCCAATATTCCGAACCATATCGATGTGGAACCGATTCCGGGAGTCGATTTTATCGGTTCTTCCATCGCCTTGTGGGGAAGTCCCGACAGCACGGCTTTGATGGACGTGATACAGGATATCGTCCTGTCTGAAGGACTGCCTCATCCGACTGTCAATGGAAAATGGATTAAAGACCCAGCCGCCTATTCGCCCGATGTTATGACCAGCGGAAACCAGTACGACAGCATCATTTCCTATACCGCCAAACTCGGTTTCCCGGCTATCCATGCCTACGACCAGGGTTTCTTGCGTCCCGACCGTGCCAATGAAGGCTATCTGGATGGCAGGAACCAGGAAAAGAAACCTTTCCGCTTTCACTCGGGTAACAAATCCCATCGTGAATTTGCTGACATGGCGGCCGCGAAAGGCATCATGCTGGGACGTGTCAATATAACGAATTCACTGGCACCGGGCACGAAGGATGCCAGTCCTGTCCCGAGCGATAGCCTGTGTTATCAGCAGAAACGCATCTTGATGAAAGACCTTTCCCCCGAAGATACCGTTATCATTGTGGACGATCCTACCTATCTGGAAGAAATAGCCAGCTGGGAAGGACATTGTGAAAATCTGAACATGGTAAAGATCGGCGGCGAACTGATTCATTATCTGGGTGTCTCCGAAACGGCCCCTTATACCCTGAAGAATGTGACCAGAGGTTATTGGGGAACCAAGCCAACCGCACATAAGGCGAATGATACCGTCTATAAATTGCAGGTAACCATCAATTACGGTTACGAAGGTATTATCCCGAATCTGGCCCTCCAGGACAAGATCGCCGAATATTATGCCGATGTATCCCATCTGTGCGGTTTGACCCTTTACGACTTCGACGGGCAGGAATTCCTGTTCAATAACGGTCACGGTTACTATTCCGCCAAACGTTTCTTCCGGAAAATGTTCGGTCGGGCGAAAGAGTTGGGAGTACCCTATATCCGTTTCTCCGGCGCTACCCTGTCGGAAGGTTCGTGGCATTACCAGAGTGTCTGGAATGTCGGTGGCGGACGTAACCTCTATGACATCGATACCCGCGAGTGGGGCAGTGCCACCAGCCAGGGAAAAGACTTGCGCGATGTCACTTATTCCAATTATTACCCGGTCTCTTTCGGTGGAAACTTTGCTATTAAAGATACCTCTACCGTTGAGCAGTATGAGCATGTTCAGGCAATCTCGGTCGGTTACGGGGCCACTTACTTCTTGGCGATCAACCAGAAAGACGTGGAAAGTTGCCCGCAGAAAGATCAGATATTTGCTGCGATCCGTACCTGGGAAGATGCCCGCCATGCCAACGCTTTCCCTCGTGCGATAAAGAAACTCCTGCGCGACCCGTCCTATGATTGGCGGCTGGAAGCTGGCGCAGACGGTGACAGTTGGACGCTTCATCGGCTTGTCGATGGAAAAAGTGTGGAAACCTTTGACCTGAAACGGGCGAAGGGTTATTAAAATAGCACAGTAGTGCCACTAAGGATAGCATTATAGTGTTACATATAGTAGCTCTATAGTGCTATGCATAGTGGCACTATTGTGTTATTTGTCGTTTGAATCTTGAATCTTTTTAAATAATAATCTATGTATATTTCTTCATCATCTTTTAGCTATCGTCTGTTAAGCGGCTTGCTTTTCTGCCTGCTGATTGCCTGCCGGAATGAGGCAGACAGTAATAATCAATATGTAAATAAATGGATTGGGACCGGTTTGGAAGGAAGGGTGGCTCCTGTGGCGTCTGTTCCGTTCGGGATGATGCAGATAGGAGCGGATACACGTCCGTATGGTGCCGGCTATCATTATGACGATCCCTCTATCCTGGGCTTCAGCCATCTGCATAAAAGTGGCGGAGGATGTGCCGATTTTCTGGATATCTTATTTATGCCCTTACCTTTGAATAGCGGTATGACGGACGAAGAACTTTATTCAAAACAGTATCAGGCGGTATTATCTCATAAAGACGAGAAGGCTGAACCCGGATATTATTCTGTCGGTTTATATGATAAACAATTGACGGTTGAACTGACGGCTTCCCGGCGCTGTGGCCTACAGCGGTATACGTATGCCTCTGAAGGTGAGATACCGGTGATTGTCGATTTAAAATATGGCTCGGAAAGTGCTTGTACCATACAAAGCGAGCATGATGTCGATACGGTGTATGCGTCGGCTTTTGAATGGATTGATCCGTATACCGTTCGTGGATATCGTTGCTCGAACGGATGGACGCCGGGGCAGCAGGTTTATTTTTATTCCACCTTTTCTTCCCCTATTAAGGAGTGCGTTTTATATGTCGACGACCGGCGAATGGAAGGGATGACTTCGGCGGAAGGAACGAACATAAAGGCTTTATTGACTTTTGAAAGTAATACGGGCGAATTGGAGGTCCGGACGGCACTCTCCTCGGTGGATACACTGGGAGCTGCCAAGAATCTTTGGGCAGAGACAAAAAATAAAACATTTGATGCCATCCGCGAAGAGGCCGCCGGCAAATGGCACGATGTGTTAGGGCAGATAGAAATCGAAACGACAGACCGTAAGAAGAAAGAACTGTTTTATACTTCTTTACATAATGTGATGCTGTATCCGTTTTTATTTTCTGATGTGGATCATTGTTTCAGGGGACCGGATTGGCAGGTTCATCAGACGGACGGGTTCGATTATTACGGGGGAGTCATCGGTTTTTGGGATACGTTCCGGGCGGCCTGCCCGCTTCTTTCGGTGCTTCATCCGGAGGTGGCCGAAGACTATGTAAAAACATTGCTGGAACATTACAAGTATGCCGGTCAGTTGCCTATCTGGACGTTGTGGGGCATTGAGAATTATCAAATGACCGGAATACATTCGCTTCCCGTAATTACCAACGCTTATTTGAACGGTATTATCGGTTTCGATACGGAACTGGCTCTCAAAGCAATGACCGAATCGGCGATGAAGGATACGTGCGGGTATTCGATGGGCTATTTCGTCGGATTGGAAAATTATAGGAAATACGGTTACGTACCTTGTGATATGGAAATGGAATCGGTGGCCCGCACGCTCGAATATGCTTTCGACGATAGGGCGCTGGCACGTTTTGCCGAACAGATAGGAAAAAGCGAAGAGGCTGCTTATTTCAATGAACAGTCTTTCAATTATAAAAATGTATTTGATGCTGATATTTGCTTTGTCAGGGGAAAGACAAAAGAGGGTAAATGGCGTACACCTTTTGCTCCGTTGGCCTCTTCGCACCGTAAGGATGATTATTGCGAGGGGAATGCCTGGCAGTGGTCTTTCTTTGTTCCTCATGATGTGGAAGGGTTGGCGGCTTTGATGGGCGGAAAGGAACGGTTGGCTGCCCGCCTGGATTCGCTTTTCACGATGTCTTCTGCATTGGAGGGCGACGATGTATCCGATGATATCTCCGGCCTGATCGGACAATATGCCCATGGCAACGAACCCGGTCATCATACGATTTATATGTATAATAAAGTGGGGCAGCCATATAAAACCCAGAAGTATGTCAATCAGGTACTGACAACCTTGTATAATAATACGCCGGATGGCATATGCGGGAATGAAGATACGGGGCAGATGAGTGCCTGGTATGTCTTTAGTGCCTTAGGTTTCTATCCGATGGACCCGGTTTCCGGCCAATATGAGTTGGGAGCTCCTTTGTTTGAATATGCAAAGATCAAACTGCCTTCGGGAGCGGATTTTATTATAAAGGCCAGGAATCTATCCGATAGCAATATCTATGTCGATAAAGTCTTTTTGAACGGGGAGGAATTGAAGCGAACCTATATTACTTTCGAAGAAGTATTACAGGGAGGAGAACTGGTATTCGAAATGAAGGGAGAAGATACGTTATAGATGTTGTTGTGTGTACAATAAATGTATGTGTTTTTATTGCTTATATAATTGATAGTCTGTATATTTGCAGTAGTAGATATTTGAAAAACATAATAATAAGATGTAATTTGTACAAGAAGTATGAAA
>OMGO01000479.1_pt1 | contig 20141 bp, 17 predicted proteins | sample 1645901 | NCBI WGS metagenome assembly OMGO01 (sample SAMN05578592, study PRJEB25193) | human gut metagenome | biome: Human Microbiome; feature: human-associated habitat; material: feces | host: Homo sapiens | place: USA:Birmingham
ACGGTTTATCAGGGGAATACGGATTATCTTCAGAAGAATTGTTGTCATCATTACAAGCTGTAAGTCCTCCTATGAAAAGAAATGCGGTAAATAGATAGAATAAGGTTACATTAATTTTTGAAGTTTTCATTGTCTAATGTACTATGTTTAATACTAGGTGCAAAGTATCGTTAGTACAATCAGTAATTATTCATTTGCAACTGAATAATGATGATTGTATGTAAGCAGGCTTTTGCATGGTATAGCAAAAGAGGATCATATTAGATCTAATTTAACAAATAAAGATTACACATTCTCTTAGAGTATGTAATTGAATAATGCGACTAAGGGTATTTCAGGTCATGTTATAATGTTATTTGTGAAAGACTGTAGTCTTTCTGGTTTGTAATTAGTATACGTTAACTTTAATGCTGTAGTCTTCGTAGAACTATGGCATTAGGCGAAGAATTGGTGGGCATAAATGGCAATTTATTTCATTTATTTATGAGAAATCGAAATATTGTCCATCATTGTAGTAATATTGTCCATTTTTATGCCTTTAAAAAGCTTGTTCTTTTGTATTATTAATTAAATAATATGAGAAATAGTGCCATAGTTCTACGAAGACTATGGTGTTGTTATCAACAAGAATTATGCTGTATCAAATTAATTTGTCTCAGTTTTTACTTAATTTGAATTGGGTATGAAGAATGACCTGTTCCTTTAAATTTTATTTTGTTGTTTATATAATCCTTGTTATTTAACCGTTTATTCGTAAAATGTCTGGTGCGTTGTTTGTATTGTTATTTTTAACTACATACTAAAAGAGAGCCTCAATGCTGTCGTTTTCTATATTTGCTTTCATTTCTTAAATAAATTGATTAAAATTAATTAAAACACAGAGGCGCTTTGCTCATTAGTCTGTAATCTTGTTACATTTGTGCATGACATACTTTTTATATACTCTAACATTATGAAAACAAAAGCAATTATTATCAGTTTCTTTTTTTGCCTGTTCATGGGAATATCCTTTTTGTGTGGAGCTACGCCCTATCTCTCTGGTAACCAGCCGACCGATTCCGTTTTATGGAAACAACAGCTGGATACGATGAAGAAAAATACTGCTGAATTTCATCTAGGGTATATCCTTACAGGTTATAAATACATCGGCAAAATATCTATGGAAGAGGATCTGGAGAGAGTAAAGCTTGCGATACTTGATGGTACAGGCTATCCCTTTGTAGAAAGTGGAAAAACGACATTGAAGAGTTTAAAAGAATTCTCTTCTATCGACAAGGAAGAGGCAGAAAATATGAGGAAAAAAGTAAAGACGTATTTGGATCAAATGTTGCGGTTGCGTCTTGGACTGGAAGAAGTGGAATTGGAATGGACATGCGATGGTACTATTTATAAGACTGTCTGTGTAGTCTCCGACACACTCGGGGTCATTTACGAAAATGTTTTTATCAATACCTTATGGCCCAGTACTACAAAGACTACTGTGGGGTATTCGGAATTCTAACACAAATTAGAACAACTATTTCGGGATCAAATACAATTGTTTTTTAGAATTAATACTATATAGCTGAAATCAGTTTGTATGTCTGGGCTGTTCTCTATGTCATTTCAGACTACTGCTTTCAGCTTTCAGTTGTTCGGGATGGCCTGTTTTTTCAATCTATCCGGCTGAAGGGATGAAACCGTGAAAAAGTGTATACGGAAATTCGAGGTAAAATAACTTCCAGCAAAGCATATATGTTTTGTCGTCAAAGGTCCTGACTTAACATTTCGAAACACCTATGTTTTACGAGTAGGATAACTACCTGCAGGCAAATGGATAACTATGGGTTGGAGAATGGATAACTATTGATTGGCAAACGGATAACTATCTGGTGGAATCTAAGTCCGGTTATATCACCTTTCAGTCGGACCGTTTATCTTTCAATGGGAGATTACGACTGACGCCTGAAAGGTGAGCTTTGAAAATTACATTGCTATGGGCTGGATTTTCTGCATGCTATTCAATGAGGTAGGATGTCTTTTAGATTTCTGATGACCTTGGATTTTTTTGTTAAGAGATTATAGTTATTATGTCCTCCTGAATACAGAATACAGTTTATTCCCAAAGCCTTTGCCACTTCCGCATCGTGTAATGTGTCTCCTATTATGAGTGCTTTTCCCGGATCCAGAGAATTTTCTTTTATCAGTCTTTGGCCGATTCCGATTTTTCCGGTAGCACAGATGTTATCTGAACCGTATATTCCTTTGAATTTATCCGTCAGGTGGAAACGGTCAAGCATGCGCAATAGATCGTTTGTCCCGGCAGCAGATAGAATATATTGGCTGATGCCTTTTGCATTGATCGCATCCAGGATAAAAGGGACATCAGCATGCAGCTTTATATCTTTCTCGTAGTTTTTATAACGTTCCATATATTCTGCGGATATCTTTTCGATTGACTCTTTTTCGAAGTCGATACCTATCCGGATATGGAACTGTTTGACGGGGAAGCAGAATATCTCTTTATAGGTATTTATATCCAGTAGGGGTAAATTCCTTTTTGAGAGTATTTCGTTGATAACCTTGACGTTTACTTCTACATCGTCTAATAACGTTCCGTTCCAATCCCAGATTAAAGTTTCTGTTTCTGATAAAATCATTTTTTTAGTTTAAGTGTTTTACTCGTCTTCTTTGGAGAAAGATCGTAGACAAAGATAGGCAGATTTCTTATATAATCCGGTTGTGTCGGTCGCGTTGTGGTACATTATTTTTATATTTGCGCCCGTCTCTTAATCCTGTGAATGTATGAAATATCTGCTGGCTGTTCTTATTTTATTGGTTAATACGGCCGTTCAGGCCCAAACGAAAGAAACCTGTCGGGTCGCCTTGGTGCAGGCACATCTTGCATGGGGAGATGTTGATGCAAACCTTGAAGCTTTTCAGAAGCGGGTAGAGAAATGCCGGGGATGTGATATGATCGTGTTCCCCGAGTTGTTTGTTTCCGGATGCGAAATGAAAAAGAAGGATAAGGAAGTCGCTGTACAGACGAAAGATGAAATAGCGGGTTATTACCCGGTTGTCATTGAGAAAATGAAGGAATGGGCGGCTGGTAGCGGAGCCTTGATAATCGGCTCTACGATATATAAAGAAGAAGGGGAATTTTATAATCGCTTACTTGCTGTCTTTCCTGATGGGCATTATGAATATTATGACAAACATAACTGTTTTAAGAAAGGTAGTTTTTCTCCCGGAGAAAAGCAGTTGGTTCTGAACTGGAAAGGACACCGTTTGGCTACTTATATCTGTTACGATCTCCGTTTCCCGGATTGGAGTCGGAATGAAGACCGCTATGATACTGCTATTTATATAGCCAACTGGCCGGAGTCCCGGCGTGATGATTGGAACCGGCTTCTTCGTGAACGGGCTATAGAGAATCAGGCCAATGTTATCGCAGTCAATTGTGCCGGGACTGATCTGGGAGGTATCATCTATGCAGGCGATTCTTACCTCTTGTCTCCCGAAGGGAAGATTGTCGGGGAATGTGAAGCCTACAAAGATGATATACTGATTGTAGAGTTGTGATTCATTGTTGGTTGATATCGGATATCTCGTAAGTTTTAAGATAATAATCAGAGTTAAATATTTTCAAGAGTTTATATTATGCTTGTTTAGTTGTATCTAATTAGTTACATTTGCGAGATGAAAGCAACAAGTAAAAAAGATAACGATATACGTGAATTATATTTCTCGGATGAGTTTGTAAAGTTCTATGATATGTTGCAGGATAAAGTGAAGGCTAAGTTTGAGCATACGATGGATGTTATCAGAACTGAATATGTGCTGAGTACGAAGTTTGTAAAACACCTGGAAAATACAGATTTATACGAAATGAGAGTGTCTGTTAGTACTAATGAATATAGGACTATTCTTTTTGCTGTTGATGATGATAATATCATTCTTTCAAAGAAAATATTACTTTTGAATGGATTTCTGAAGAAATCTACGAAAGACTATAATAAGCAAATAAAAATAGCAGAACGGATATTAAAAGACTTTGAGTTATGAGAAAGTTAGATGAAAATAAGTTGAGTAAACTGCATACAGCAGGTGAATTATTGGATAATAAATATGGGGAACTTGGAACCGAATCCCGTACAGCTTTTCATGAGAAATCAATCGCATGGTATTATGGTGAGATACTGCGTGATCGTCGGAAACAGCTAAAGATCACCCAACAAGAGTTGGCGGAAAAGGTTGGTACAGCTAGAAGTTATATTGCCCGTGTAGAAAAAGGGGAAACTGATATTCAGATTTCGAGCTTTTTTCGTATTGCTCGTGCTCTTGGAATAGAGTTTACCCCTACGTTCTTATGATTATTAACTTCGTTATTACCGGTCAATATCTTATATCCATTTTCTCTTCTCCATTGTCAACAGCTACCGGATATGCGTTCTTATTATAAGTATATTTGTAATAAGTCGTATGGGTGTTGCCGGTTTTTCCATCTGTCACGGTTTCTTCCGTAAGTGTGTTCCGATAATTGAGGTACTGGCGGGAAGATATTCCTGATGTAAGTGAATGATAACTGAAGAACCATAATGGTAATTCCACTTGGCTCATTGAACCGGGTTGGTCACTGTATTGAAAACTAGAGGTCGTGATAAGTGTCGAATCTTTGAGGTTGAACTTTTCGAGTTTTAACAGGTTTTTCGTTGATGGCTCGAAAGTTAAGGCATAGTAATATTTTCCATCCCATACTTTCTTATACCCTTCGCTAGTTATTTGAAATGCACCCAGATCTGTTATTTTTGTAGGAAATCCGTTTCCATCCAGTTCAATTTCCTGATTATAGGAAATATCCATGCTTGGTTCTCCACTTTGTTTTACAATGATTTTATTTCCTTCCTTTTCGAAACCTGTATAGCCGTGTCCGTCCGCTATATTGGGATCTGCAGGAGGAGCGTAGGAGATACCGCGAAGTTCATTGCCTTCGTAGTTGAAAGTAGTGGTGAAACCGTCTTGGTTCATCATTTGTAGCAACCGGTTACCGGAATACGATAGGTAGGTTGTTTGATTCTCTGTTTTGAATGCACTGGGGAGACCGTCTCTTCCTGTCGAACCGAAGCCTTCGGTATTCTCATCACAAGAAAACAGACAAAAACTTACAGCAATCAGAGCTGTCGAGACAAGGGTATGGATGAATAGTTTCATAATAATTAGTTGTTTATAGTTTTATAAATATGATGCGATAGTAATTTGGATAGTTGCATCTGTTGGAAAAAATATAAGTATTTACGTGGTGAAGTGGTGAGTGTCAGATAAAGGTCCTATGTTTTGAAATGTAAAGACCTGACTTTTTTGAGGTGTTTCCTGGCTTTTTTTCGGGCTGGTAAAAAATGGAAGAGGTGGTGCAAAGGCTTCAAGCCAATGTACCACCTCTTCTTATATATATGAATGTACGTGTTACCTACCCAATTCTTTATTATAGACTTCTTCATCATTAATAATGCGGAGTGCTTCTTTGAAGCTGGCATTATCATCATTGATTACCTGGAAATATTCTGCCATATCATACAGGTCACGGGCTATCAAAGCCTTTATCTGTAAGGCGATAAGCGGTTTTGAACGGTTGTATTCTTCTTCTTTATATTCGATCTTATCTTCTTTACCCAGATTAATTAACTCCTGAAGAGTTTCTTCGGGGACAACAAAGTCTTTCTTGTACTGGCTGAATTTCGGATATTTCTTGTTCATTGCCGCACGGTTACGGTCCAGGTAACTCATGGAAACACGGTTTACAAGACCGGATGCAACCAGGTTGCGGTGATAATCCGTATAACGGGTTGTGTCTACCGGAATGAAAACGTCCGGCATGATACCGCCACCGCCGTAAACGATACGTTTGGTTTCCAGTGTGTTGTATTTCATAGAATCCGGGAAATGGATGCTGTCGGCACTCATTAGCTCGCCGCGATTATAACGGTCGATCAGGTCATGCTGGTAATCTTCCAGTTTACCGTTTTCGTAATGTTTCTGGATACTACGTCCGGTAGGCGTATAATAACGGGCTACTGTCAGACGGATCATAGAACCGTCCGGCATCGGGATCGGTTTCTGAACCAGACCTTTACCGAATGTACGGCGTCCTACTACGACACCACGATCCCAATCCTGTACGGCACCCGAAAGGATTTCGCTGGCAGAGGCAGATGATTCGTCTACCATAACGACCAGGCGTCCTTCCTCAAAATTGCCTTTGGCTGTCGATTTGGCTTCGTCGCGCGGCTGTTTGTTACCTTCGGTATACACGATCAGTTTGTCTTTATCGAGAAACTCGTCTGCCAGTTCGATGGCAATATTTAGATAACCGCCCCCATTACCTTGCAGGTCGAGGATCAGGTTTTTCATACCTTGTTTTTGCAACTTGGCAAGTGCGTCGCGGAACTCATCGGCCGATGAGGCGGCAAAACGGTTCAGCTTGATATAGCCGGTTTGTTTGTCTGCCATATAAGCGGCGTCCAGGCTGGTTACGGGTATCTTTCCGCGGATGATCTTGAATTCGATCAGTTCCGGATTCTTATTTCGCAATACCTTGATGTTTACTTCAGTTCCTTTCGGACCACGCAGACGTTTCATGATGTCGGTCGTCTTCATTTTTACACCGGCTATCAGGGTGTCGTCGACCATGATGATACGGTCGCCAGCCATCAGGCCGACCTTTTCGGACGGACCGCCGGGAATTACCTGAATGACATATAAGGTATCGGTCAGCATATTGAACTGGATACCGATACCGTCGAAGTTACCTTGCAAAGGTTCGGTCATCTCTTTTGTCTCTTCCGGATCCATATAGTTTGAATGTGGGTCCAGCTTTTCCAGCATACCGATGATCGCATCTTCTACCAGCTTGGAATCATCCACCGGATCTACATATAGATTCGAGATGGCATATAAAGCCATGGATAATTTGCGGGCATCCTGATTCGGTTTCTGGGCCACAGCCGTTGTAATGGCAATCATTGCAACAAGCAGGGATACTACGATTCGTTTCATTTTAATTTTTGTTTCGTAAATAGTCAATATAAATTGGTTCCCTTCGGAACGAAGGGAGAAATATCTTTGCCATACCGCAACAATTCACGTACAATACTGGAACTGATGTGTGTATGTTCGGGTTCTGTAAAAAGAATGAATGTTTCAATGCCACTCAACTTCCGGTTGACGTCGGCAATACTTTTTTCATACTCGAAATCGTTGACGGTACGGATACCGCGCATAATGAATTCGGCACCGACTTCTTCTGCAAAATCGACAGTCAGTGAGTTATACGACATCACTTTTACCCGTGGTTCGTCTTTATAAAGACACCGGATCGCTTCCAAGCGTTTTTCAAGTGTGAAGTAAGTCTGCTTCTTATCGTTAATACCGATAGAAATGATGATCTCGTCAACCAGGGCTAGCCCACGGCTTACCAACGATTGGTGTCCGATCGTAAAAGGATCGAACGTTCCGGGGAACAAAGCGATACGCTTTTTCATTTTCAATGTTCAATATTTAATTTTCAATTGACAACGTCTTCTTCTACAACCAGATTGTCAATAATAAAGTTCTGTCTTTCCATGGTGTTTTTACCCATATAGAATTCGAGCATATCTTTAACCAAGTCTTCTTTTTTCATCGTTACCGGGTCCAGACGCATGTCCTTGCCGATAAAGTTTCTGAACTCGTCCGGTGAAATCTCTCCCAGGCCTTTGAATCGGGTGATCTCCGGATTCTTTCCTACTGCCTGGATTGCAGCCAGACGTTCTTCTTCGGTGTAGCAATAATACGTTTTTTGTTTGTTGCGTACACGGAAAAGCGGGGTTTGCAGGATATAGACATGATTCCGTTTGATCAGGTCGGGGAAGAACTGCAAGAAGAACGTGATCAGCAGTAACCGGATATGCATACCGTCGACGTCAGCATCGGTAGCGATGATAACTTTGTTATATCGTAGACCGTCCAGTCCGTCTTCAATATTGAGGGCGGCTTGCAGTAGGTTGAATTCCTCGTTCTCATAAACGATCTTTTTAGTCAGGCCGTAGCTGTTAAGCGGTTTACCGCGTAGACTGAAAACAGCCTGAAAGTTCGGGTCACGGCTTTTGGTGATCGATCCGCTGGCCGAGTCACCCTCGGTGATGAAGATACAACTTTCTTCTGTCCGGTCGCCTTTGGCATCGTTGAGGTGGATGCGGCAGTCACGGAGTTTCTTGTTATGCAGGTTCGCCTTCTTAGCTCGTTCACGGGCCAGTTTCGTTACACCGGCAATCGCTTTACGTTCCTTTTCCGATTCAAGGATCTTGCGAAGCAGGGCTTCCGAAGTATCTGTGTTCTTATGCAGGTAGTTGTCGAGTTCTTTCTTGATAAAGTCGCCGACGAATTTTGCCACGGTAGGACCTTCGGGACCGATATCTTTCGAACCCAGCTTGGTTTTTGTCTGGCTCTCGAACACAGGCTCTTCCACCTTAATACTGATGGCGGCAACGATACCGGCACGGATGTCCGAATATTCGAAGTTTTTATTATAATATTCTTTGATGACACGTCCCAGCGTTTCGCGGAAAGCGGAAAGATGCGTTCCGCCCTGAGTCGTGTATTGTCCGTTTACGAACGAATAATATTCTTCACCGTATTGGTTACTGTGTGTGATAACCACTTCGATATCTTCTCCGTTCAGATGAATGATCGGATATAAAGGCTCGGTGGTCATATTTTCGTTCAACAGGTCGACCAGTCCATTGCGTGAATGGAATTTCTTGCCGTTGAACATAATGGTCAGGCCCGAATTCAGAAAGACGTAATTCTTCAAAAGGCTTTCTATGAATTCGTCCTTGTATTGATATTCTTTGAAGATTTCCTTGTCCGGAATGAAATAGATAAGTGTTCCGTTTGCTTCGTCAGTCGGTTGGATTCCAGATTCCTCTGTAATGATGGCTTTGCTGTATTCGACCCGTTTACACTCTCCTTCGCGGAAGCTGGTAATCAGGAAATAACTGCTCAGGGCATTCACAGCCTTGATACCGACACCGTTCAGTCCGACAGACTTTTTAAATGCCTTGCTGTCGTACTTGGCACCTGTGTTCATTTTACTGGATACGTCGACCACCTTTCCCAGCGGAACGCCACGGCCATAGTCCCTGACGGAAACAGTTCCTTCTTCGACGGTCACTTCTATAGTTTTGCCATACCCCATCATGTATTCGTCGATGGAGTTATCGAGTACTTCTTTCAGCAATACATAGATCCCATCATCCGCATAGCTACCATCTCCCAGTTTACCAATATACATACCAGGGCGCCGGCGGATATGTTCCATCCAGTCCAGCGTCTTGATATCGTCGTCATTATACGCTGTCGGTTGTTGCATTGTTGAATTCAGTTCTTCCATAGAAAATCCTTATTTTAATTTTTTGATAAATGCTCTTCTTGTTTTGTGATGTTCACGTTTGAAATAGTCCCATTGGGCCTGTACGGCATTGTTGCTTGCCAATTCCGGATTACTTTCGGCATATTCGACTCCCAGACCGATATATACGGGAATAAGGTCGTTGAACAGCAATGCGTTTACCCCTTTGTTCTGATATTCAGGCAATACTCCCGTCAGATACAAATCGATTACTTTGGGCTTTGTTTTCAATGCTTTCAGCAGATGTATCCAGCCGAAAGGGAATAAATGTCCTTTTGCCTTTTGCATGGCATGTGAAAGGCTGGGTAATGAGATTCCGAAACCGACTACGGTGTCATCCTCTTCCCTGATGATAAGAGTCACCAGATCCAGACGGATCATCGGGATATACATTTTTACATAATAGTCGATCTGCTTCTGGGTCAGTGGAGCAAAACCATATAATGGTGCATACGCTTCGTTCAGTGTTTCAAAAATCTTTTGTGCATACGGCCATATCTCTTTCGTCTTTTTGAACTTCATTGTTTTAAGGCCATATTTCTTTTTTACTATTTCTCCGATGCGCAGGTGTTTGTCTGGTACACCTTCCGGGATATATATTTTAAATTCGTGCCAATCCTGATCTTTTTCGTATCCCATACGTTCCAGATGCTGCGGGTAATAAGGGAAGTTATAGATGGCGGCCATGGTTCCGAGTTGGTCGAATCCTTCGATCAGCATACCTTCATGATCCATATCCGTAAATCCCAGCGGGCCGTGAATCTCTTTCATTCCTTGTTCTTTAGCCCATTTTTCAACGGCGTTGAACAAAGCGTCTACGACTTCTGCGTCATCGATGAAATCCAGAAAACCGAAGCGGGCGCGCTGTTGGTTCCACACTTCGTTACTACGGCGGTTAATCATTCCGGCAATACGGCCGACGATTTTACCGTCTTTGTAGGCAAGAAAATAGATGGCATCGCAAACTTCGAATGCCGGATTCTTCTTCTTGTCCAGTGTAACCATCTCCTCCTCGATCAATCCCGGTATATGGTAGGGGTTGTCTTTATATAAATCAATATTGAACTTAACGAATTTCTTCAGTTCTTTTTTGCTGGTAACTTCTTTAATTACTACACCCATTGGTTATTTTTATTAGAACGGCAAATTTACATAATAAATTCGTTACATCGACCTTTTAGACTTAAGATTAGGACTTTTAACATGATACCCTGTGCCTGTTCGGATCTGTTTTAGGAGGAAAATAGTATTACCTAGGCATGTATAGTTTCATTAGGTAGAAACAGTTGTTTCATTACTAGGAACAAGTTGTTTCACTATAATGAAACAACTGTTTCTCCTAAAGGTAATAAGTGAAACAATCTGATTGCAGGTTAAAAACACTGTTGCCGGCGGGTTACCGGGTGGGATGAATACTTTTTTTCTTTAGGAATAAATTCCTGCCTATTCTTTATGAATGATTAAAATACTTTATATTTGCATTGATATAATGAGTAGCGAAATTGATTATTTACCATGAAAAATTTAATAGTGACCCTTATGTTAACAGTCCCTTTTCTTTCAGGAACATCATGTTCCTCAGCTCCTAAAATGATCCAGTCGGATCTGGCATTTAAAGCAGAAGCAACAACCGGTGAAGGTTCTATTTGGCATCCGGACAGAAATACCTTGTTTTGGGTTGATATAGAAGGAAAGACTTTGTATGAATATTATCCGGACAAGCAGGACTGTAAAACGTGGGAGTTCGACCGTATGGTTTCGACGGTGGTGCCGGAGACGGACAGCACGGTGGTTGTCTCTCTTCAGGATGAGATTGTACGGGTGAACTTGAATGACGGAAGTTTGTCATCTGTGGCACCTATTCCCGATTATGAAGGAAAAGTAAGATGTAATGACGGAAAATGTGATCCGGCAGGCCGTTTATGGATCGGAACGATGGGATTCGGGGCGCCTAAAGGTGCCGGAACATTATATACGGTTGTGCCTGACGGAACGGTGGAGACCAAGTTGGAGAAAGTTACCATCTCTAACGGGATTGTCTGGTCGGCCAATAAGAAATACATGTATTACAATGATACTCCGACCGGTAAGGTGGCTCGTTACCGGTATGATGAAAAGACAGGCGAAATCCTGTTTGATGGCGTTGCTGTCACCTTACCTCCCGGTTCAGGGGCTCCTGACGGGATGACGATCGATAGCAACGATAATTTATGGGTAGCTCAGTGGGGCGGTTTCGGTGTGTACTGCTACAATCCTTATACGGGTGAGTTACTGGGAAAAGTAGAAGTTCCGGCTCCCAATGTGGCCTCTTGTGCATTCGGCGGCAAGGATATGGATACGCTCTACATTACAACGGCACGGGCCGGACTTTCGGAACAACAACTGGAAGAATATCCCCTTAGCGGTAGTCTTTTTGTTTGTAAACCCGGAGCAAGCGGGCCGGAGCCTTACAAATTTAAACAACCGGCAAAGTGAACAATATAATTTAACCTGTTTGTAAACAGTATATCGATTATATTTGTTTATTTTGTGAGAGAGATGATTTATCTCTCATTTAATTACAAAAAATATATGACGAAAAACAAATCCGGGAAGAAGGATAATAGAGAAAACAAACCGAAGAAGAACAAGGCTAAACGTATGAAGAAAGAAGCCATGCTCCATTCCGTTATGTCCGTATTTCAATCCTCTCCCAAGGAACCATTTAACTATAAACAGATTAGCAAACTGATTGGCGTAGAGAGCCAGGTGCAGAAGCTACAGGTTGTAGACCTGCTGTATGATCTCTCTGCCGAAAATTTTATTACAGAAATAGACCGCGGACGTTATCGGTATAACGGTCTGGGTACCACTGCGATCGGTACATTCGGACGCCGGAGCAACGGGAAAAACTCGTTTATACCGGAAGATGGGGGTGCGCCGGTTTTCGTGGCGGAACGGAATTCCGGACATGCGATGGACGGTGATAAAGTGAAGGTGCAGTTGTTTGCCAAACGCAAGGGCGCTGAACCGGAAGCCGAAGTGATCGAAGTACTGGAAAGCCAGAAAAAGACATTTGTCGGCAAATTGCAGGTAACGAAAGGCTTTGCCTTCCTCATCACCGAGAACAAGACGCTGGCAAACGATATATTTATCCCGAAAGAAAAACTGAAAGGCGGCAAGAATGGCGATAAAGCCATTGTCCGTATCGTTGAATGGCCGGACGAAGCCAAGAACCCGCTGGGTGAAGTGGTCGATATTCTGGGTGTGGCCGGTCAGAATACAGCCGAAATGCATGCGATACTGGCAGAATTCGGCCTGCCGTATACTTATCCGGAAAATGTGGAAAAGGCGGCAAATAAGATATCGGAGATTATTCCGGAAGAAGAAATTGCCAAGCGTGAGGATTTCCGTAAAGTCCTGACCTTTACCATCGACCCGAAAGATGCCAAGGACTTTGATGATGCCCTTTCGGTTCGCCAGCTGGATAACGGAAACTGGGAAGTGGGTGTGCATATTGCCGACGTAACTCACTATGTAAAACCTGAAAGTCTGATCGACCGTGAAGCGGAAAGCCGTGCGACTTCCGTCTATTTGGTGGACCGTACGATTCCGATGTTGCCCGAACGGTTATGTAACCAGATATGTTCCTTGCGTCCAGACGAAGAGAAGTTATGCTTCTCCGCTATTTTTGAACTGGACGAAGAGGCCAACGTGAAGAAATCACGTATCGGACGTACCGTGATCAAGAGCGACCGCCGCTTCACCTACGAAGAGGCGCAGTTGGTGATCGAAACAGGCGAAGGTGATTATAAAGACGAAATACTGGTCCTGGACGCATTAGCAAAGAAGTTGCGTGAGAAACGTTTTAAGAACGGAGCCGTTAACTTCGACCGCTTTGAAGTAAGGTTTGAAATTGACGAAACCGGAAAACCGATCAGTACTTATATCAAGGAATCGAAAGATGCCAACAAACTGATTGAAGAATTTATGTTGCTGGCGAACCGTACAGTAGCAGAATTTGTAGGTAAAGTGCCTAAAGGAAAGACAAAGAAAACGTTTGTCTACCGTATCCACGATCTGCCCGATCCGGATAAACTGGAGAATTTTGCCGCCTTTATCCGCCGCTTCGGTTATAAGATGAAAACGGAAGGCAGCAGTAAGATCGATATCTCCCGCAACCTGAACCGTTTACTGGACGAAGTACATGATAAACCGGAAGAAAATCTGATTGAAACATTGGCAATCCGCTCGATGCAGAAAGCACGTTATACGACAGAGAATATCGGCCATTATGGTCTGGCTTTTGAATATTACACTCATTTTACTTCTCCTATCCGCCGTTATCCGGATATGATGGTGCACCGTTTGCTGGAACGTTATCTTGAAGGCGGACGCAGCGTGGTAAAAGCAAAATATGAAGAGAAATGCGACCATTGTTCTACGATGGAGCAGGTTGCGGCAAATGCTGAACGTGCGTCTATCAAGTATAAACAGGTTGAGTTTATGCAGGATAAGTTGGGCATGGTGTTCGACGGTGTGATCTCCGGTGTTACCGAATGGGGATTGTATGTTGAGCTGAATGAGAATAAGTGCGAAGGTCTTGTTCCTATCCGTGACTTAGGAGATGATTTCTACGATATGGATGAAGAGACATACAGCCTGATCGGCCGTCGTAAGAAACGCCGCTTCCGTCTGGGTGATCCTGTAACGGTGAAGATCGCAAATGCCAATCTGGAACGTAAGCAGCTTGACTTTATGTTGATGGAATAAAGAAGATATTATTGGATAAAACAAAAAGAGACAACCGGTCATTAATGCATCAGTTGTCTCTTTTTGTTTTATATAGAAAGTGATAAAGTCGTATTATTCTTCAACAGGCTGGAGGTTTTCGCCGATAGTGTATCCTAATTCGTCATCCCGTTTTTTATCCTGGAAAAGATATGAGTTTCCTTCTTCAGATTCGATATAGTAAAGGTTTGTATAGATAAAGTCCGGGTTGTCATGTTTTAATACTTTGGCAACATTGTCCGGGATAGGAGTATCCATGCTTAATTCATACACTGTCCTTCTCCAGAAACCTCTGTCTGTTGCTATTTCCCCATGAAAGAAAACATGTTTAATTGTATCATTGTGAAGGATGAAGTATTCATGCTCTCCGTCATTCATGTATCCTCTTATCTCTGCCCCTTTATATTTTTCGTGTATAAAATTAAAATGGTCTTCGGGCAGATTTACAAACCAGCGTGTATCGTTTGGAGTACATCTAAGGGTTCTCAAGTAAAGTCCGTCGTCATTGATATAAATATAATGTTGCATGTTGTCGTATTTTTTCCAGGGATACGTGAAATGTAACGTGTAGAGAGGCCTTGTTATCCCTGCTCGTTCTGTTTTAAATATCTCAATGTCCTGTACGCCAATATATCCGGCTTGCAGGAAAGAAGTCTGAACTTCAATGGGGAGTTGTTGGATATCGCTGATCTCTGTATAGGTCATTTTCCAGCTATCATTGACATACGAGATCAATGCCTCATTTTGTTCCGGATCTTTAAATTTTATTTGGTCGATGCCATCCGAATAATTCATGAAAGAAGTGATCTCAGCAGATGGATATCTTTTGGAGAAGTCGCTTTTGATTGCTGCGGGAATCTCATCTTCTATTGTTGAGTTCTCTTTATCACAGGCAGTAATACACATAAGTAGCATACATGCTACGATGTAATGGATACAATTAATTCGCTTCATAAGTTTTTATTTAGACAGGTAAATACAATAGCAATACTAGTTGGGTGCAAAGGTAAGAAAAACAAGGAATAGAAATCCTAAGACAGACTTCTGTTCCTTGTTTATGATGCATTATTTTTTTACCAGTAAATCAAACCGAGTGTGCCACAGCTAATTAGCGCTAATCCCAGTAAAGCATAAAATATACGTGCTCCTTTTCTGCCGAATTTATTTACGAAAGTCGTTGCTCCGCTGGTTTCGAAATACCAGTCGAAGTTAAAGATGGCAGCGACCAGGGAAAATGCTCCCAGGGCAATGAAGATGGCTAGTATGAAATAATCGGTAGGTTCCATCAGTTATTTCACTTCTACGGTTCGTGATCCGTCGGAATTTTCGCTGATCGTAACGTTTACCACGTCTCCCGGCAGCAACTCTTCGATCTTTTCCGGCCATTCAATAAAGCAGAGGGCGCCACTGTAAAAATAATCTTCGGTTCCTATCTGTTCTGCTTCACTGATCTTATTGATGCGGTAAAAGTCAAAGTGATAGATCAACTCGCCGGTCGTATCGCTGCGATATTCGTTGATAATGGCGAATGTCGGGCTGTTGATCACATCTTCTACGCCCAGCTCTTCGCAGATCGCTTTGATAAATGTTGTTTTTCCGGCTCCCATGTTTCCGTAGAAGGCAAAGACGGTACGGTCATCCATTCCGGCAATGAATTCTTTGGCTGCCTGGCGGATGGTATCTAAATTTTCAATCTTGATAATACTCATGATGTCTATTGATTATTGATCATTTGTAATCTACCCGCAAAGGTATATTAATTTTCAATTTTCAATTCTCAATTTTCAATTATTTTGGTATCATGGTAATAAACGGCACCATCATTTCCTCCATCGAGATAACTCCGTGCTGGAATGTATTCTTGTAATAAGAAACATAATAATTGTAGTTGTTCGGATAAGCGAAGAAGTCATCGTTCATCGCAAATATATATTTGCTGCTCAGGTTAGGAGAGGGCAGGCCTATCTTTTCCGGATCGCGTATCTCCAATACTTCTTTGGGGTTGTAATTCAAATTTTTACCAACTTTGTAACGGAGGTTGGTATTGGTATTCCTGTCTCCTATCACTTTGATCGGGTTATTGACGCGGATTGTTCCGTGGTCGGTTGTAACGATCACTTTATACCCTTTATCGGAGATGCGTCTGAACAACTCCAGGGTGGTCGAGTGCTGAAACCAGGAACGGGTTAGGCTGCGGTAGGCAGCTTCGCTTTGTGCCAGTTCACGGATCATCTTCATTTCTGTCCGGGCATGCGATAACATATCCACAAAGTTCAGGACAACGACATTCAGCTGGTTGTGCGTCAGTGAAGAGATCATATTCAACAGCTTTTCACCGTATTGTGAGTCGTGTACTTTATTATAAGAGAAGGTGTACTTCTTGCGGAAACGGTCGATCTGTGTCCGGATCAAAGGCTCTTCGTTCAGGTTTTTTCCTTCTTCACTCTCTTCATCCACCCATAAGTCCGGAAACATCTTTTCTATCTGTAAAGGCATCAGGCCCGAAAAAATAGAGTTGCGGGCATACTGTGTGGCGGTAGGAAGAATACTGTAATACAGGCTTTCGTCGAATGTAAAATATTCAGCCAGCAGGTCTTTGACGACACGCCACTGGTCCAGACGGAAGTTGTCGATCAGGATGAAAAAAACCTTTTCATTGTTATCCAGCAACGGGAATACTTTTTTCTTGAACAGATCCGGGCTCATCAGAGGGCGTTCCGCAGGGTTCTGTATCCAGTTTACGTAATTCTTCTTTACAAATTTACCGAAAGCGTTATTAGCCTCTTCTTTTTGCATCCGGAGCATATCGGTCATTTGTACCTGGCTGCTTTCCAGTTCCAGTTCCCAGTAAACCAGTTTCTTGTATAACTCCATCCAATCGTCGGTGGTCAGCGAATCGTTGATCTGCATGCCGATACGGTTGAATTCCTGCTGGTAGCCTACTGTTGTTGTTTCCGATATGATGACGTTTTTATGTACGTTCTTCTTAATGGAGAGGAGTAGCTGGTTCGGGTTGACCGGCTTGATCAGGTAGTCGGCAATCTTGTTCCCGATTGCCTGGTTCATAATGCTTTCCTCTTCGCTTTTAGTAACCATGACGACCGGTACGTTAGGGTTGATTTCCTTAATGTGGGCAAGCGTTTCCAGACCGGTCAGGCCCGGCATGTTCTCGTCCAGGAAAATAATATCGAACGATTGATCCCTGCAACAGTCGATAGCATCCTGCCCGCTGATCACCGGAATCACTTCATATCCTTTATCCTGTAAGAACAAAATGTGAGGTTTCAACAAATCGATCTCATCATCTGCCCAAAGTACTCTGTCTTTCTTTACTGCCATATTTGTTACCTTATTATTCTTACAAATTTAATCGGAATAGTTATATAATAACGCTACTTGCTATGGTTTTGTATATAAATCCTTGCTTTTTTACGAACTTTTAAGCCTGGGTGTACTGTTTAATATAATTTAATTGTTTATTTATCATGTAAATACGATGTTGTCGTATATTTGCGTACATATCGTAGTAGAGAACATATAGTATTAATAATTATACCATGAGAACAAAATTGTTATTTATCGTTCTCTTTTTGTCAGCAGTAATGACGGGGAACGGAACGGAGGACAGGAGTGAATACTTAAGAAAAGTATTAGATAATTTGGAGAAGATAAAAACGGCTACTTACCGTTTGCAGAGTGAAGCTTGGGAACCGGGCGACACAATACCGGGCTATTCTGTCTATACATTTGTAGAAGAATATGATAATCCGGCAGACACTGCGGTAGGTGCCAGTTATGCGGACTATTCGGATGCTGAGAAAAAGCAAATAAGTTCCTGTTATGATGGGGATGTACGTCTATCCTTTTACCATGATAAACACGGAGTTATGGTTGATGATTTTACTCGCAGAAACCTGCCTTTCAGACTGGTAGGCGTAGGAACTCCTTATTTCAACTATGCGAAGAATATTATTAAATATGTGCTGACAACCCAGGACAGTATCTCCGTGGACATGAAAGATTGCGGAGATGAATATCTGCTTAGTTTGGTTATTAACGAAGATGTACAAGTTGAATTTTTCGGACGACCTTACCATCTTCCCAAGCCACCGTTCTACCAAGACCCGACTTCCATATATGAGGTACACATCCGTAAATCGGATAATTTACCCTACAAGGTCAGAAGAGAAATGTCACATAACATAACTGAATATACTTATATAGAAGGCCAGTTTAATACACTGAGCGCTAAAGGAATTACTGCCTCCGACTACATCCCGGCAGATTACGAGGTCAGAGAATATGGCAAGAAATATGACACCAAGCCAGAGGTAAATATTACTGGTCAAAAAGCTCCCGATTGGACTTTGACGGATACCAAAGATCTGCAAGTCTCATTGTCGGACCTGAGTAGTAAAGTCATTGTAATGGAATTTACCGGAATCGGTTGCGGCCCTTGCGCAGCTTCTATCCCTTTCCTGAATAAATTGAAAGAGACATACAGCGCAGAACAACTGACGGTTCTTGCCGTTGAAATCTGGAATCGGAAAATGCCGTCACTTCAGAATTATGCAAATAGACAACATATAAACTACTTGTTTCTGGCCGGTAACGATGAAATAGTGAATACTTATCTGAATGGCGACCGAGGCGTTCCTTTTTTCTTCATACTGGATGAGAACAGAGTTATAAAACGAATCATAAAAGGTTATAATCTGGAACATACCGGGAAAGAAATAACCCAAGCAATAGATGAGCTATTAAAATCGAACTAGTGTCATTGAAAAAGTACTCGAGAACGAGAAAACGTTTTCAGGAAGTTGTTCAATTCCTCTCCAGGTGTTTCACCTATTTTCTCCAGGTGAAACAAAAGTTTCTTTGGCGGGAAACAAAAGTTTCTCCCGCAAGAAACAAGGGTTTCCTCGGGAGAAACGAAGATTCAGATTATAGTAATATTAATTCTTTGTCAGCGTATAATCCGTAATCCCCAGTGCCTCATAAGCCTGGAGCAACGCTTCGTCGTTATCGGAGATCATCAGTAACTTATCGTTTTCCATAAGAACCGTATTCCCTTTAGGGATGAAATAACGTCCGTCGCGCATCACCATAACCGCCAGTGTATGGTCGGGCAGGGTAAGCTCCATCAGTTTATTCCCATGCGTAAGCACTTCCGGAGTGATGTCGATTTCACTCATCGCGCTCTTGATGCCTTCCGGCAGTTCGATACCGAATACATCTTTTCGTTCCGGTTCGTCGATCATATCCAGCCATTTGGCAGCCTGTGTTACGGTAGTGCCTTGTATCAGCAACGAAAGGATGGTGATAAAGAATACCACATTGAATATCAGTCCGGCGTGTTCTATTCCCGCAATCATCGGATAAGTGGCGAAGATGATCGGTACGGCACCGCGCAGCCCTACCCATGATATATACAACTTCCCTTTAAAGGAGAAGTTTTTATAAGGAATCAGGCAAAGGAACACGCTGATCGGACGGGCGAAGATAATCATGAAGATACCGATCGTTAACCCGATGGGGGCCACCGGCAGCAGTTCGTGCGGGTTGACAAGCAATCCGAGCGTAAGGAACATCACGATCTGCCATAACCAGGCAAAACCGTCGAAGAACGTACCGATACTCTTTTTATGTACAATCTTGGCATTTCCTACCACCAAGCCGGCTATATATACGGCCAGGTAGCCGTTTCCTTTACATAGTGTAGTGGCGGCAAAAGTAAAGAATGCAGTAGCCAACAGCAGGATCGGATACAACGATTCGTTGTCGATATCTATCTTGTTAATGATAAATACAGCTATCTTTCCTAACAGGAAACCGGCAATAGCACCCACCGATAACTGGATAACCAGCGATAAGGCAGCATCAGCCAGGTTCATCCCTGCCGTTTGGATATAAGCGATCAGTAACAAAGTCAACATATACGCCATCG
>OMGO01000501.1_pt1 | contig 19297 bp, 18 predicted proteins | sample 1645901 | NCBI WGS metagenome assembly OMGO01 (sample SAMN05578592, study PRJEB25193) | human gut metagenome | biome: Human Microbiome; feature: human-associated habitat; material: feces | host: Homo sapiens | place: USA:Birmingham
GATAGCCGGCTGAGAAGAACGAGTTCTGCAGATAGGCAGCCATAGTCTGTTCACTCTCTGTAATGGCGGTCAGATTCTCCACTTGTATGGTCAAGACAATGTCAAATAGGAGCAGTACATAGAATCCAACGAAGTAGAGGATTTTATGGCGTAAAACAAAGTCGTAACAAATCAAATTAAATGCACGTTATCCCATTGATATACAGATACTTCTTTGATTTGATTTCTTTTATTTCCTTGACTGTTAAAAATCTATTTTTGGTGCATTTTTGTTGCACGTTTGTTACGCGAAACAAAATAATCTTTATAACTTTGACCTCAGAGAAGCCCGAATGAGGGCATAAAATAGAAACAAATAAAAGCATATAACAGTATGGGAAGACAAAAGAAAGTATCAAAACCGAAAGAGCCTGTTCGAATTCGTCAGCGCAAGTTGAAGAATGGAAATATCAGCCTCTATCTCGACATTTATTCAGATGGTGTCAGAAAATACGAGTCGCTGTCGCTCTACCTCGTTCCTGAGAAAGACCCGATTTCAAAAGACCAGAACAGACACGCTATGCAAGTGGCAAACAAGGTGAAGTCAGAAAGAATATTGGGGTTGCAGAACCGTGGCATCAAACAATGGGAGAAAATCAAACAGGAGAATATGCCACTGCTGACTTGGCTCTGCAAATATGAGCAGTCTGACGGCAACTTTGCCAAATCCACATTGAAAGGCAGAAAGGAGATGCGCCACAAGATAGAACAATACCTTGCCACGACTGGCGACATCAATATCTGTTTGGCAGAAATAGATGTTGATTTCTGCCGTGGCTTCGTGAAGTTTTTGAAAACGGCACATCATGGAGTGAAGAAAGACGCTACAGCTGTTATCAGTCAAGGTTGCGCACATCATCATCAAGCGGTATTCAATGGAGCGTTGAATAAGGCAGTGCGTGAGGGTATCATAGCAAGCAATCCAATGAAACTGTTGGATGCCAAGGAGAAGCATCAGCCAGCCGAAAGCGTAAGAGAATATCTGACCATTGACGAGTTGAAAGCCATTATGAAAGCGGACTGCGCCAACACGGAAGTAAAAAAGGCATTTGTCTTCTCTTGCTTTGCAGGATTGCGCTTGGGTGATGTACGTGCGCTCACATGGAACAAGGTTTTTCTTGCATCTGACGGAAAGACAAAGTTTGTCCGCACAATCATGGAGAAGACAAACAAACTCGTCAATGTTCCATTATCAAAAGAGGCTCTGAACTGCCTTAATGAAAAGGAAGACCCGAACGAGCCGATATTCACTTTGCCAGGCACTCCAACGGTATGTCACGACATTCGTAAATGGATGCAAAATGCTGATATTAAAAAGCACATCTCGTTTCACTGCTCACGGCACACCTTCGCCACGATGATGCTGACACTTGGAGTTGACATCTATACGACAAGCAAATTATTGGGACATAGCAATGTCTCTACAACACAGATATACAGCAAGATAGTGGACGAGAAGAAAGTAGAGGCGGTCAATAAGGTTGATAGTCTATTTGATTAGCACAAATAAAAAAGGTAACTGAAAATGAGTATAGAGATAAGAACAAGAGTGTTAAAAAATGGCAGTCAGTCGCTATACCTTGACTGCTATGAGAATGGTAAAAGGGAATATGAGGCACTGCATTTGTACCTTGTTCCAGAGGTAAACGAAGACGCAAAGCGAGAGAACAAGAACGCCATGAAAAAGGCGGTCGCTATAAAGGCAGAAAGACTCCTTGGTATTCGTAAGGAGGCAAAGTCTCCAGACGAAACGGCATTAAGAAAGGCATCGCCTGTTTTCTATGAATGGCTGCTTGATTATCACAAGGGATTGATTGACAGCCAAGCGTATTCCCAGAACTACATCAAGAATGTATGGAAGCTGATAGCCATCATGTGCCAATATCTGAAATACAGCCACAAGAGCAATATACGATTGATGGACTTCAACAAAAACGTATATATGGGCTTCTTGAACTATATGAGGGACATCTATGTTTCGCCAAAGTCTCCAAGCAACCCTCAGAAGTTGGCACAGTCCACCATGCACCAAATGCAGACCACACTCAACACAATATTGAACAAGGCAGTCAGAAACGGTCTGATAAGTGCAAATCCTTTTGCTTCATTGGATATAAGGGAAAGGGTCAGCAAGGCAGAGAGTAATATCGTTGCATTGACAAAAGAAGAGGTCATGTCATTGGCTTCCGTTGAAACAGGCAGTCCTGCAACCAAACAATGTTATATGTTCTGTTGCTTTACAGGCTTAAGACATAGCGACATATCCAACTTAAAATGGAAGGATATTCGCCAAACTGATGCGGGATTGGCAATCTATCTGCCTCGTATGCAGAAAACCAAGCACCCCATTCTGATACCATTAGGCAAAAAGGCTTTGGAATGGTTGCCCGACAGGGAAGATAAAAGTGAAGATAGCCTTGTGTTTAACACACCGCAAATCTGCAACTGCGACAGAGCCTTGAAACACATGGCAAAACGAGCTGGCATTACAAAGGTTCTCGGATTTCACACAAGTCGGCACACTTTTGGAACATTGGCTATCCTCGCAGGATGTGACATCTTGACTGTGAGCAAACTATTGGGTCATAAAAGTGTTAAGACAACACAGATATATGCTTCCGTAGCCATGCAGATGAGAGCGGATGCCGTCAAGCGAGTGGAAAAAGTATTTGGAAATTAGGGAAGAAAAGAAAGGGAGTAAGGAGGATAAAATCTCTTTATTCCCTTATTTCGTATCAAATGGGTATGAAAGTGTGAAATATCGTTATATTTTTACCTATTAGAGCCATATAACGAATTATTATCGCAAAATTTAATGTATATTTGCAGTAAAATTCGGTGTAAATATGAAACTGAACAGAATAAAAGACACGTTGGAAGAAAAAGGCATCTCTCAGACATGGCTTGCAAAACAGCTTGGGAAGAGCTTTAGTACAGTAAACTGCTACGCCAGGAATAAATACCAGCCAGATTTGGAAACATTGCTTGAAATATCAAAAATTCTACAAGTCGATTTGAAGGACTTGATAACAGACGAGGACGAGCGAGAGTAAAAACGCCAAATGCTGGATTTTTAGAACTGGACAAAATAACTTCCGATAATAAAACGTTATTTGAACATGGGCATAAGCAAAGAACTAACAGAAGAGGACATCAAGTTCCGCTATATCAATGAAGCCATCACAAGCAAGGGATGGTCAAAGGATAGTATATTCATGGAACAGAAGGTTAAATTTACTGACGGTAAAATTAGCCTTCATGGCAATCTTGTGCATAGAGAGAAGCCTAAGTTTGCCGATTATGTACTTTATGTGAACAAGGCAACCCCTATTGCCATTGTAGAAGCAAAGGACGCCAATCATTCTATTTCTCATGGTTTGCAACAAGCTATGACTTACGCCCAGATGCTTGATGTGAAATTTGCATACAGCTCAAATGGTGAAGGCTTTGCCGAACATGACTTTTTGACAGGCAAGGAACGCACTTTTGCTATGGACGAGTTTCCTACAAAAGAGGAACTTATCGAAAGATACAAAAGTGAAGTAAATGACGGCAAGGGGCTTAATGAGCAAGAGTTAGCAGTCATCAAACAACCTTTCTGCACAGGTCAGAATATATTTCCTCCACGTTATTATCAACGCAATGCAGTAAACCGCACGGTCAATGCTATAGCGAAAGGACAAAACCGTGTGCTTCTTGTCATGGCAACTGGTACAGGAAAAACCTACACTGCCTTTCAGATTGTATGGCGTTTGATTTATAGTGGTTTGAAGAAGAAAGTGTTGTATCTTGCCGACCGCAACATATTGGTTGACCAGTCGATACAACAGGACTTCAAGCCATTAAACAAGGTTACGCATAAAATAGATTATTCTAAAGACAAGAACCACTTGGAGGAATTGAAATCTTATCAAGTGTTCTTTGCCCTCTACCAACAGTTGATTGGGCAAAATGATGCCAAGAATTATCAAGAGCTATTCCCTAATCCCGATTACTTTGACCTTGTTATTGTTGACGAGTGTCATAGAGGAAGTGCAAAGGATGATAGCAATTGGCGAAACATCTTGGAATACTTTTCTTCGGCTACCCATATTGGTATGACTGCCACGCCTAAAGAAACAAAGTACCAGTCGAGTATCGGTTATTTTGGTGAGCCTGTCTATACATACAGTCTTAAAAATGGTATTGAGGACGGTTTCCTTGCTCCTTTTAAGGTAATCAACATCACAACGAACATCGGTAACGAGTGGAGACCAACAAAGGGACAAAAAGATATATTCGGCAATGAAATAGAAGACCGCATCTATAATAATAGTGATTACGACTATAACATTGTCATAGAAGACCGCATAAGGGAAGTTGCGCAAGAAATAACAAACTATCTGAAAAGTACAGACCGCATGGCTAAGACCATAGTGTTCTGTGCTGATGAAACTCATGCGGAACGTATGCGCATGGCTTTGGCTAATGCCAATGCTGATATCTGCAAGAAGAATCCTGATTATGTGGTTCGTATAACAGGTAGTGACGAATACGGAAAAGGCAAATTGGATTATTTCATTTCTGTTGCAGAGAAATACCCTGTCATAGCGACAACAAGTAAGTTGCTTTCAACTGGTGTTGATTGCAAAATGACAAAACTGATTGTTCTTGACCAACAAATCGGCTCTATGACAGAGTTCAAACAGATAATTGGTCGTGGCACTCGTCTTCGTGAGAAAGAAGGAAAGACATACTTCACAGTAATGGACTTCCGCAACGTAACACGATTGTTCGCTGACCCTGATTGGGACGGACCGATTGAGATAGACCCGAATTATCCGCCCAAGCAGAAAGAGCCTAAGCCGTATGTACTTCCTGACGACGACGACCCTAAAGGCGTGAAAGAACCCGATCCAGAGCCACGACCGAAGCCGATTGTTGCCAAAGATGGTTGTCAAGTGATGGTCATTAACAAGGTTGTTTCTGTATATGACACAAACGGTAAGTTGCTTCGCACGGAGAGCATTACCGACTATACAAAGAAAAGTATCATAGACACATACGCTACGATTGACACGTTCACTTCCAAGTGGCAAGAAACCAAGAAAAAGTCAGATATTGCTGAAATGCTTAAAGACAGTGGTATTGATCTTGCAGCATTGAAGCACGACCAAGACATGGACGATGTGGATGATTTCGATTTCATCTGCCATATAGCCTACGGCAAGAAAACACTTACACGACATGAGCGTGCCGAACAAGTGAAGAAACGAGACATATTCAGCAAGTATGGTGAACAGGCACGACTTGTGCTTGAAGCCTTGTTAGATAAGTACACCAAGGAAGGTGTGTCTGAATTGGAAAGCCTTACCGTGCTTGAAAATGACCCATTCCGCAAATTGGGTTCAAAGGCAAACATCGTGAAGTTCTTTGGTGGCAAGCAAGGCTATCTTGATGCCGTAAAGGAACTGGAACAATGTATATATAATATAGCATAAAAATAGAAACAAAATATGAGTTTATCAAATTTCGTAAAACGAGTACGCAATATAATGCGCAATGATGCCGGTATCAACGGTGATGCGCAACGCATAGAACAAATGGCGTGGATGCTGTTCTTGAAAGTCTATGACGAGAAAGAGAATGATTGGGAGTTGGACGATGATGATTACAAGTCTATTATTCCAGAAGAATGCCGTTGGCGCAACTGGGCGCATGACGATGGAAGCGGTAATGCCTTGACTGGTGATGAGCTGCTTTCGTTTGTCAACAACACATTGTTTGTGGAACTCAAAAACATAGAGGTAACACCAACTACCCCTATCCGTCAGGCGATTGTAAAGACCACATTTGAGGATGCCAATCAATATATGAAAGATGGCGTTCAACTTCGTCAAGTACTGAATGTGATTGATGGTTTGAACCTTGGTGACTATGAGGAAAGTCATGCTTTCGGTGAGATATACGAGACTATCCTAAAAGAAATGCAGTCGGCAGGTTCCTCTGGTGAGTTCTACACCCCAAGAGCCTTAACCGAATTTATGGCAGAGATAGTCAATCCGCAGATTGGTGAGAAAATGGCAGACTTCGCTTGTGGTACGGGAGGCTTTATCACCAGCTGGTTGGGCGAATTGGATAAGAAGGTCAAGACAGCTGACGACCGCAAAGAGTACAATCAGTCTGTATTTGGCATAGAAAAGAAACAATTCCCGTATATGCTATGCGTGACTAATCTATTGCTTCATGGCATAGACACACCATTGGTATATCATGACAATTCGCTTACAAAGGATGTTCTCAACTACACAGACGAAGACAAGTTTGATGTTGTGTTGATGAACCCACCATATGGTGGAAACGAGAAGTCGGACGTCAAGTCTCACTTCCCTTCTGATATGCGCAGTAGCGAAACTGCTGACTTGTTCATGGTTCTCATCATGTACCGACTGAAGAAGAATGGTCGTGCAGCGGTCATTGTTCCAGACGGTTTCTTGTTTGGAGCGGACAACACAAAGATAGCCATCAAGACCAAGTTGCTCAGAGATTTCAACTTGCATACCATTATCCGTTTGCCTGGCAGTATCTTTGCACCTTACACTTCGATTGCCACGAACATTTTGTTCTTCGACAATACCAGTGCGGAGGGTGCTCCAGAAGGTTATTCTACAAAGGAAACGTGGTTCTATCGGTTGGATATGCCAGAGGGTTACAAGCATTTCTCTAAGACAAAGTCCATGAAGTCAGAACATTGCAACCCAATCCGTGAGTGGTGGAACGACCGTAAGGAGATTATGATTGCTGATGGAGACGAGAAATCACGTTGCTATCCAGTGCAGGAGTTGATAGATTCAGATTGTAACTTCGACTTGTGCAAGTTCCCGAAAGAGGACGAGGAAATCTTGCCTCCTGCCGAACTGCTTGCTGACTATTTCAAGAAGCGCAAGGCTCTTGATCATGAGATTGATAAGACATTGGCGGAGATACAGCGTATCTTGGGTATAAAAGTAGATGTGGACGAATTGTAAAATGTGGAACGGTGTTCCACAAATCTAAAAAATTGGCATGGAGAATAAAGGTTTGGCAAACATAAATGATGCTGCCTATCAGAAGTTGATAGACAACATAACCACGCTATGGGGTGAGGCGAAGTCAAAAGCCATTGCTGCGGTCAATACGGAATTGCTTGATGCCAACTGGCAAACTGGAAAGTATATCGTTGAATTTGAACAGGGTGGTAAACAAAGAGCAGAATATGGCAAAAGGTTACTTGTAAACCTTGCAAAGGATTTGACGGCAAGAAATGGGAAAGGTTTTAACCGAACAAACCTTACCTATATGCGTAAGCTATACTTGGCATTCCCAAAATGTGGGACATTGTCCCACAAATTGACATGGAGCCATTATTATGAACTGTTGAAGTGCGACAATACGCTTGAAATGCAGTTCTATTATAAGGAATCCATCAAGGAATGTTGGAAGGTTAGGGAACTGAAAAGACAGATGAAAAGTTGTCTGTTTCAGCGACTTGCACTAAGCACAGATAAAGCAGGAGTTCTTGCATTGGCTAACGAGGGGCATCAAGTACAAACTCCGCAAGACATCATCCGTGACCCTTTCGTGCTTGAATTTGCAGGACTTCCCAAACAAAAACGCTATAAGGAGGGTGACTTGGAAAAGGCTCTGAAAGACCACATGGAGCAGTTCCTTTTGGAAATGGGACGTGGCTTTGCATTTGTGGGCAGACAATACTCCATGCAGATAGGAAGCCGGCAGTTCAAGGTGGATTTGGTGTTCTACCACTGTATCTTGAAATGCTATGTGTTGATTGATTTGAAGCGAGCAGAGATAAAGCATGGTGATATTGGACAGATGAACCTCTACTTGAACTATTTCAAAACCGAAGTATGTCAACCTGACGATAATCCACCCATTGGCATAGTTTTGGGAGCAAGGAAAGACGAACTTCTGATGGAATATGCCTTGGAGGGTATAACCAATCAATTGTTTGTGGCACGTTACCAACTCTATTTGCCAAAGCGTGAAGAACTGCAAGCGCAACTTGACAAGTTGTTGGACGAAGCAGAGTAACAACAATAAAATAAGGACATTTCGATTTTATAGCATAATTATGAAAAGTAATATTGGAATACAAATCATTTTGTCTATTGTACTGACTATGTGCAGTATCAATATAAATGCACAAACGGTTGGATATACATATCGACCTTTGGCTGCTGAGGGATGCAACATGAAATATAGCGTTGCAAAGCAAGATACGGCATATTACATTATCGCAACCGTAAAGTCAGACAGACTGAATTTCCTGAAAGAATCAACCATGTTGTTGAAAACATTCGATGGTGAAGTTATTAAACTTTATGGTTCTCAGATTGGTAGCGGCTCTGAAACGGCAGGTATTGTCTCTGGCAATATAGTCCTTCCTGTGACAGAAATCAGCTCTACAGCTCAATTCAAGATAAGTCCACAACAATTTGAGTTGTTGAAAAATGGTGTGGCTAAGATAAGGTTATCTACCATACCTATTGAGCATGAGCGGACATTTGCCAAAGATAAAATAGGCAAGAAACTTTATCAGTTCTTCTTGAAGCAGAAGAATAAGGACAATGATTTCTAACGATAGAAAATTACAATGAACGGAAAGCAATTAAAGAATAGCATATTACAATGGGCGATACAGGGAAAACTTGTACCGCAAGACCCTAATGACGAGCCAGCAAGCGTATTGCTTGAAAAGATTCGTCAAGAGAAAGAACGCTTGATCAAGGAGAAGAAAATCAAGCGTGACAAGAACGCATCCATTATCTACCGTGGTGAGGACAATTCCTATTATGAGAAGATACTTGCTACGGGGGAGGTGAAGTGCATTGATGAGGAGATACCATTTGATGTTCCGCAAGGTTGGGAATGGGAACGTTGGGGTAATATAGCCCAAACGATTCAATATGGTTATAATGCTCCTGCTTTAGAGCATGGTGTAATAAAGATGGTTCGCATCAGCGACATTCAAGAAAATTGTGTTCTTTGGGACAATGTACCATATTGTCTAATTGATGAAAATGATATTGATACGTACCTGTTGAAAGTAAACGATATTCTCTTTGCACGAACAGGGGGTACTGTAGGGAAATCATTTTTAGTTGAAGAAGTGCCAGAAAAAGCTATTTATGCAGGGTACTTGATAAGAACAAGATATAGTTCATTACTAAATCCTCGTTACATGAAATCATTCATGGAGAGTCAATTGTATTGGGAACAACTCAAAAATGGTACTATTGCCACAGCTCAACCAAATTGTAATGGTAAAACACTTGCCAAAATGTTGTTGCCCATACCTCCAACTAAGGAACAAAATAGGATAGTAAAAAAACTAACGCAATTGTCTTCGTTCTTGGATAATTATGGTCTATGCCAAGATAGATTGAATCTGTTGAACGAGGAGATAAAGGAACAACTAAAAAAGTCCATTTTACAGGAAGCAATTCAAGGAAAACTTGTTCCGCAACTTGCTGAGGAGGGTACTGCCCAAGATTTGTTGGAGCAGATAAAAAAGGAGAAGCTGAATTTAGTAAAAGAGGGCAAACTAAAGAAGTCCGCTTTGGCTACTTCCGTGATCTTCCGTGGTGACGATAACAAGTATTATGAGCAGATAGGCAAAAAATGCTTGGATATAACTGAGCAAATACCCTTTGAAATCCCAAGTAATTGGGAATGGTGTAGAGTTCGTAATGTATCAAACTCTTATATTGGCCTAACGTATAAACCGACAGATATTGACGAGAAAGGAACTATCGTATTACGTTCCTGTAATATACGAAATGGCAAGTTAGCATTAGATGATATTGTAAGAGTCAGTTCTTCCATATCTGAAAAATTGCTTATAGAAGAGAATGACATTATAATTTGTGCAAGAAATGGGAGCAAACGATTAGTTGGAAAATCAGCTCTTATAAGGAATTTGTCAGAACCAATGACATTTGGCGCATTTATGGCAATATGCAAAACTCCTATTTACGAATATATGTTTGCTTATTTGCAGTCTGATTTGTTCTTTGGGCAGTTGAGAGATGTGAGTAATACAACCACAATCAATCAACTAACCCAAAACAAATTCAATGATTTTCTTATTCCGATACCACCTATAAGGGAACAAGAGCGTATTGCTTTCAAAATAAGCCAGTTATTTCAAAAGTTGCGCTGACAACCCTATCTTTTGGACTATTCTTTTCTGCTCTTTAAATGGCGGAATGCCAATTATAAGACCATAGAAAAGCTCCTTGTTGAGGTGTGGAATAGCAGCTCCTTTCTTTGAATTGCGCAAAGTTTCTTTGTAAAACTGTATAAATGCCAAAATATAAGGTTCATACAGTGAAGAACTTATCCATAGTTGCTTGAAAGTGCTACCCATATAGCCATCTTGTGGTACGATGAAAACTTCACCAGAGTTTTCACCGTCCACAAGCATAATATTGTCACCCTTATAGACAAGTTTGCCTTGTTCAATAATAGTTCCAGAACTTTTACCACGTAAGTATTTGGCATCTAACAGGCATTGTTTGCCAGTGGTTTTCAAGCCGTCTGTAAGTTGGCAAACAGCATATAATCGAACAATAGACCAAGAACTTGGAAAGTCAAAAGGAAGTTCAATCTCTGTTACTTCGCTCCCTATCTGCTCATAATACTTGATAAAACCTCATTTATTTTGCCTACTATTCTACTTTGTTCTGCCATTGGAGGCAATGGTAGATACAACTCTTTCAGTCGTTCTTTACCAAGATTATAAAAAGCAGCACCAGACTTCTTGGTTATTCCTCGCATGGCCTCAATTAGGAATGGACTTTGAAGAAAATACACAAGTAGCAAGGAGTGATTAAAGTCTTGAATGTATGGGCTAATGATGAATACAAAACCGCCAGCACTAACATTATTGTAGTCTTTTTCTATTACTGCCATTTTACCAATATTCTCCAAACTGGTTACAGCAGGGGTAATGATGCAATTCTTCTTTAGAATTGTATTCGCATTGACAAACTCATCCGACACAAATATATCATCATCTTTGAATATATACTTATTGGGTAGAATGTTTCCACCACGCAATATTCTAATGCCTTTTTTATTTGCATTTGCTTGCTCTTTTTTGAACGAAGCACCTGTCTGTATTTCCAACAAGTCTTTGACCTTGCACCAAACCCATGTTTCGGGTATTTGGAACGGCAAAAACTCGTCTATACAAACAGGGCTGTTATCTATCAACTCATAATACTTGCTGTCTGTTCTATTTTATGTACTATTCTATATTGCTCTTTTATAGGTGGAACTGGTATTAGCAAATCTTCTATTCTTACTATTGCTAATTTGGGCTGACCTACTTTTGTTGTGCATTTCTTTATTTGTGACTGAACAAAATTTGAAAGCAAACAGTACATTAAGAATTTCTTACAAATACCTCTAAATACTATTTTGTCGGCATTTTCTGTTAGATTCGCATTATCAAAAACTTTTGGTATTTCGCCAACACTTCCTATTGTCCCAGCAACAGTTATATACAAGTCTTCTGTAGATATTGTATAAGATTTTATTTTTTGATAAATTGATTCGGAAATATAATGTATATCGTCTGTTTTTACAGTATTTTCTTTCATGTCTGCAACACGTATGTACATATGCCCTGTATTTTCCGTTGTAAGTTTTTCACCTACAGGTATTCTTTTTCCACCTTTAACTGATGCAATATTTCCTAACCTACACCAACTCCATGAGGACGGAATCCCAAATGGTATTTCCTCGTCAATACATACAATACTATCGCCAGACTTCTCCCAATACTTGTTATCGTCACCACGAAAGATGACGGAAGTAGCCAAGGCGGACTTCTTCAGTTTGCCTTCTTTTACTAAATTCTGCTTCTCTTCCTTTATTTGTTCAAGCAGTTCTTGCGCTGTGCCTTCTTCTCTTATTTGAGGTACGAGCTTGCCTTGGATAGCCTCTTGTAGAATGGATTTGCACAACTTGTCAGTAATTTCCGAGTTAAGTTTGTCCTGTAATAATTGATTGTTGCTATATTTTTCCACTAATGGCAACAGACGTTGTATTTTTTCGACAATTCTGTTCTGTTCTGCCAATGGAGGGATAGGCATCAAATGAGAAATCAATTTTTCTCTTGAAATGTTAGGCTGCGCACCGCCTTCTCCTTTCTTGATGAAGTCAATTTGACTACCCATCAAAAAGAAAAATAGGTAATAGTTGTAAATACCAAATGGAGTGCAAGCGCAACAAGCTTGATTTGTTGTAAGTTCCTTGCCAACAATCGCCACTTTACCTATGGTAGCACCATACATGGCAATAAGAACATCGCCAATTTTATTCATTCTTAATGAACATTCTTGCAACGCTTTATCTGTAATCTTTATTTCAGAATCATAGACAATTCCATTATTCAATTCTCCCGTTCTTAACCATAAAATCGAACCTCCATAGTAATCTGGATTACCCTTTGCTGGTGTTGCTCCGGCTCCCCAATCACCAATGCATCCCATTCTACACCATTCCCACCCCTGCGGAATCTCAAACGGCACTTCTTCATCAATGCACTTCACCTCCCCCGTAGCAAGTATCTTCTCATAATAGGAACTCATAGAACAAATCCATGCCTATTTATTAGGACAACATAATGTTTCACTAATAAACGATTAGAAATGGAATTAGAAAAATTTGAAGAGTTCCTAAGCCAAGGCAATATGGCTAAGAACACGATTTCGGCATATCTGTATGCCGTGAAGGAGTTTGGCTCTCGACACAAAGAGTTGAACAAGAAAAACCTGTTGGTTTACAAGACCTACTTGATTGAGACTTACAAACCAAAGACGGTGAACCTCCGTATTCAGGCGTTGAACAAGTACCTTGTATTTGTAGGCAAGACTAAGCTCCGCTTGAAGTCGGTCAAGGTACAGCAACGTTCTTATTTGGAGAATGTCATCAGCAATGCCGACTACACCTTCTTGAAGAACAAGTTGAAGAAGGAAGACAACTTGGAGTGGTACTTTGTGGTGCGTTTCTTGGCTGCGACTGGTGCCAGAGTGAGCGAACTTGTGCAAATCAAGATTGAGCATGTGCAAGCAGGCTATTACGACATCTATACAAAGGGTGGAAAGATACGCCGTATCTATATCCCTAAGACATTGCGCACAGAAACTGAAAAGTGGTTGCAGACACTCAACCGTACAAGTGGCTATCTCTTTCTCAACCGCTTTGGCGAGCGTATTACTACAAGAGGCATATCACAGCAGTTGAAGAATTATGCTGTGAAGTATGGCTTGAATGAAAAAGTGGTGTACCCTCACTCGTTCCGCCATCGTTATGCCAAAAATTTCTTGGAGAAGTTCAACGACATTGCCCTGCTTGCAGACCTTATGGGGCATGAAAGTATCGAAACGACACGTATATATCTACGAAGAAGCAGCATTGAGCAACAAGAGATAGTTGACAAAGTGATAACCTGGTAATCGGAGCATATTCTATATTTTTTGATATGTTATCCATGCTATTAAACTATGCAAACGAGTATATGCTTTTTACAGCAAGTCGAATTGATTATCAGCGTTTTGCATTACCTTTGCACTCAAAAGAAAATACGCATGGGATTATTCAAGAAGATAAAAGACATATTCAGCAACGACAAAGGCAAGGAGACAAACACGCAAGAGAACGTTTCCTTGCCTTCTTCTATAAATGTACCTCAACAGTCCACCAAGCAGCCTTTGGTAATGCCTGGTGTTACAGAGGTTATAAAGGCAAGGTCATATCTGAAAGCAAATGACACAGAACAGACTAAATGCCAATACGAGAGTGCGGTTCAAAAAGGATATTCATTGAACCTTGAACCCTATAATTGGCTACTTCGCCATTATACAAGCAAAGAACAATGGAGCGATGCCAAGCGTGTTCTGTTGCTTGTCCCTGCAAAATTCAGCCAAGATGCGCTTGTTGTCGAATTTAGGGAAGTAATAAGGCAACGAGAAGACAAACTACCCAAACAAGCCAATCTCCACAGAAACATTACCACCAAAGATACATTGGCAAACCGATACAGAAGTTTGATTGCTCAACTGCCCGAATTTGATTTCTATACAAATGGAAACGACACATTGTTTTCAGAAGACGTTCCAGTGTGCCATCAGATAGAAGATATAATCAGCCATATAGAGAATGAACTACGCAAGGCAAAGGTTGCCGAGAAAAGCAAGGATTACATCACTGCAACCAATATCTATGAAGAGCTGATTGCCAATGGCTATTGGAAGCCAGAGCCTTACAACCGTCTGCTTTATATCTATGACAAGGCAGGACTTACAAATGGGGTAAAGGAGTTACTTGTTCTTGCAATAAGTTTCTTTGAAAATCAGCAAAAGAAACAGAAACAGGAATTATTACGCCTTGCCGACAAGTACAAAAGCAGAGCCTATGCAGAGGCAAAAATAAATCAAGGAAAGACAGTGGCATATTTCGATGGTTTCTTTGAAATATACATGCCTTTCCCTGATATTGATGTCTGGAAGCGAATACTCGCTGACACTACCGCTTAATGCCCGAACTCTTCTTGGGATAGTGTTTGCTGTGGGCGAATCTCATGCAGCGTCTGGCAAAGCTGAAAATATCCTCGTCCTTATCCCTCCAAGGCAATTCCGAGTTAGAGCCACCGCCATCTCCCGACTGCGTGATGCTTGTTGCCCCATTGATGCCCTCAATGAACATCTTAACGGCTGTGCCAAGTACATCTTTGAAACGCATATCGCACATATCTTCAATGATGGTGTTTTCTGCCATTTTCTTGGCTTCGGGTATATTGGTGCAAATTCTACTGCTCATCGTCAGCAGTTCTTGAAAACTGCCAGCAAGAATAGAGGCTTGGGCGTATGTCTGCAAAGTACGTGATGTCTGCTCCTGCACGACACGCAATGTTTCAGCCTCAGACTTCTGCGCCCTTGTCATGGCTCTGAACTCGGCAAGGGCTTCATCGGCTGCACTCAGTTTTTCTCGTTTGTCCGTCAGCTTGAACTCCAAGGTGGACAACTGACTTTTGAGCCGTTCCAGTTCCTTTGACAACTCGGAATGTTCGCCATTCTGTTGTTCCAACAATTTCTCAACCTCATGGATTTTGTTCTCCACCTCAAACTTCTGGTGAGTGAGGTTTTCTATCATCGTTTTCAGACCTTTAACGGCATTCTCCTTTCTGCGAATGTCAAGTTCCAGTTTGCCATTTGCGATTTCCAACTCACGGCTTTCGGCTTGGAGTTGTCTATACCATTCGTCACGAGGGACATGCTGGGCATTGGTAGCCGAAACGGATTCGCCACGTACCAAGCCCCACTTTTTGTTGACCTCTGCCAAGTAGTCGTGGATAGCATCCAGTTTGTTTGCGTCACCACCAAAAGTATCTCTGTATTTGATACGCATCTTCTGTTTCTTCTCATCGTACATAATGGGCGTGACAAGGCAATGGATATGCGGTGAAGACTCGTCAAGATGAACGGAAAAGTCAATGATGTTGTCTTCGCCCCATGCATCGGCAACAGCCTTGTAGATGTCCTTTGCCCACAATTCTATCTCCGCTTTGCGCTTGACATGACTGTTGTCTGCGCCTTTCGCTCGCTCCACATTCTGGTCTCCGAAAGCCATTTCTCGCATTCTGTCGGCATCGCCCGAAAATATCATGTTGCAGGCAATGCGATATTTGGGCGTTTCAAGCCCTTTGTTAGGGTCTTCCGCACCAGTGGCTTCCAAGCGGTCTTGAAACCGCTCCAAAATGGGCTTAGAAGAGCCGAGAGGTACAATCTTATCGCCCTTGACTATCTCAAAGTTGAGATGCGCACGGCTCTTGTCGTAGTTAAACTTCTTGTTGGAGGCTTTTGCTTCCCATTGGGATTCCGTCCAACGTCTCTGATGTTCGTTATCTTCACCTGCCGAAAACGACTTGACGGCTTGTTGGTGAAACACTTGGTATTCTGGCATAATATTATTTCTAAGATGGGGTAATGAAATTTATAAAATGAGCTTGCTCTGGTGTCCTCCTGAGGGCTTGCCTGATGGAGCATAATTCGGTTGGTGATAACCATACCGAGGATTATGTTCCCCATCTACATTATGCGTACATATAGGCAAGCCTCTTCTGTTGTGTACCATCACTGCTCTAAAACGGTTTTGATGAAGTCTTGGCATTGCGTTCTTACTGGCAAACTGACAGCATGAAGGCAAATGCCAAGACTAAAAATGAATGAACGGTAGGTTACATTTCACGTTGTTCGTGGAATTGCTCCATATCTTCCGCTAACAACTGCTCTCTCACATCATCAGGGATTTCTTCCAAGGAATGGATTTGTTCCATTTCCGAAGGAGTGATTTCTGATGAATCGGAAGAAGGCAAAGGCAAAGTTGATGAAGTCGGATCTGAAACAGACTTGTTCGGGTTCTGTTCCGACTTCGCTTTGCCGTTGTCTCGCTTATAAAGGGCATTGGCTGTATAAACCGTTTCACCCTCATGCTTCCACGCTGCTATGCACCTCATATCCATAATGGTGGTAAGGCAATCAGTTTTTATTGTTACGATACCCAACTGTTCCAACTGTTTCAAGAAGCGGATAACTGTCTTTCGGTTGCAGTTCCATTCCTTTGAAAGTTCAAGAGCAGATACACAGGTTTGTCCTTGCATTAGTGGTTTGGATATGCCACGCTTGGTATAGGTGGTATCGGCAGTTGCCGTGTGGTGAAGCAGTCTGCGGAAACATTGTATTCTGTTGATGCCTCCCTCGTTGCTACTGAGAAAATTCAGCTGTTCGTCCGTCAATGACAAATAGTAAGTGACAGGGCGAGTTTTGTCTATCTCTTTTCTTTCCATGTCCGAATGGTTTATAAATGGTGAATGACTGAAAGGACAACAAATCATCGGTGAAGACCATGCTGTTGCCGTGGCATATCCTCACTGACAATCTCCATGAGTTTTCTATCCAAGCGTTGAAGCTCACCTTTGTTAAGACTGTTTATTGCCTCTATGCTTACTCGTAATGCAACGGCACGTCTTCCATACAAAATGGCTTGTTCGTCATTGTCTATGGCATGGTTTGCACCAGTTGCTTCAATGTAATCATTGACGGCATCCCTCATGGATAGTTCACGAAGTCCTGTCTTAGCCCAGAGGACAGACAGTTTGACTGCCTGTTCCTTCTTGGCTTCAAATTCTGTTGTCCTCATGGCTACTTGACACTTAAATTTTTCAAGATACGGTTGGCTTCTTCTGAAACCTGCGCCTTTGACGCAATCGCATTTCTGCGAATCCATGTCAAGAGTTCCGCTTTCTCAAAATACACCATCTTGCCATTCGGCTTGTAATAAGGAATGGTCTGCTCATGGGTCATCTTGTAGAGCGAACTTTTTGTCACTCCCATAAATCGGGCAGCTTCTTCCAAAGTCAGCACTTCCTTACCTGCTGACAGGGTATTTTCAAGCACTTCTACTCGCTTGGCGAGTTTTAGGTTCTCCAGCATGAGTGCTTGAACATCTGGAGTTACGCTTTGATTGGTTCGTGATTCCATAATCTGTTGATGTTTTAATTTGACTATTTCATCATGACCATTGTTTGTGATTGCAAGTTGAAAGTGGTGCAAAGGTATGTAAGATATTTCTCATTCTGTTAGAAATGCTTGGTCAATGACGAAATCTTAAGTTATATTATAATAATGAAGTTGTTTCATACTCTAAATCATACTTGGATGAAATAAAGTGAAGACAAAATCAAACTTAGAAACGATAGTAAGAATACAAGGGAAACGCTGTTTTTGGAACTTGGTTGTCAAACCCTCAAAACAGCCATAAAATGCAGAAATGGTGCTTGGGCTGTAATTTTATAGTTGCAAATACGCAATTATCTCTTTTTTATTTGGAAATTTTTGTTGCACGTTTGTTACGTGGAGGTGTTTTGCAAAATAACATTACTGATAATCAGTGAGTTACACATCGAAATAATCCCACGAAGTACAGCATAGCTCCGTAGAAGTGTACGGTCAGATAACGTATGAGCCACTTTGCCCAGGCACCTTCCCATTTGGGCAGAAGACTGAATGCCCACTGTATCGGTCCGAAGATGGTCAGCATCCCCAACAGGATTTGCTGGCAGTAGATGGTCGCCCACCAACCGATGCGATAAACTATCAGAGCGATAAGCATGATAATTTTATCCAGTCCGACCACTGCACCAGCTGTGAGTGAAGTAAACCATAGTCTGGATGCGTCCTTTTCCATGTTGGTCACTTCTTCAACACCGGTCTGTTCCATCGTGGACTCAATAAGATTCGGATCGGACGTTCCTGAATGTGCTACGTCAGCCTGAGCTTGCAAGGATGTATAGAGAGTGTCCCTGACATAAATGAGTTCCTGGACTTCCTCAAACTTATCTTCTATCTGTAAGGATTCTGCCTGATAAAGGTCATGAGTATATGAACCGATACAGTTAGGAATGTAAGAAAGAAAGTCGAGGAAGCACCAGCTGCTTCCGCTGTTGGTTATACCCGTATCTGCAGGTGGATACCACCAGCATAGAATAACGGATATAGCCAATGGCCGGAACAGTTTCATAACGTCCAAAGGCTCGTGCTTTACCATCATCTTGTAGGCTATATTTCCTGCCACTACAATAGAGAACAGAGCAGCGAGAGCCATGCACATTTGGAGAATCCACCAGAACGGTCCTTGTGAGCCTGTGAATGTGGCATCTGTAAGGAACTCGTTTGTCTGGAAAATCACGTCATCAATCTCTTCTTCAAGAATATTGATACCGAAATCTGAGAGTATATTTGAATCTGCCATGATTTTAGTTTCCTTTTATGTTATAATTCTCTGTTAATTGTGCCCTCCTGAATTTAGTTGCCCGGCTTCTCGCCAACGGCTAAATGCTTCGGTTGCATGAGAAGCAACATCAGTCCGTCTGTTCAAACGGGCAGACAATAAGGAAGCTGTTTTGCTCCTGTTGCTTAACTGAATCAAATACGCTATGAGAATTTCGTTCTGATGCTCTATATCAGCGTATATCGCAAGGTATTGTCTTTTCCTTTGGGCGTTTGGCATATAAGCGTCCTGGGTTTCTTTAATAGCTGTCTGGAACATATTGTAGTATTCGTTCCATCGCGTTCTATCATTTGCCGTACCTCCAGAACTGATGATGCGGTTGATATTCTTTTCAAAGTCTGATAGCTTTTTATTCACTTTG
>OMGO01000526.1_pt1 | contig 18351 bp, 20 predicted proteins | sample 1645901 | NCBI WGS metagenome assembly OMGO01 (sample SAMN05578592, study PRJEB25193) | human gut metagenome | biome: Human Microbiome; feature: human-associated habitat; material: feces | host: Homo sapiens | place: USA:Birmingham
CCTTATAGATGTACCCTAATTATACCAAGGCTTTCCTTAACTTGGAAGGTGTTTTGTAAAAAAACTTACTAAATTTCTGATTATCTTTTCATAAGTTGGTAAATGCCGATATATCCCGTATTTTAGGGCTTTATCGGTATTTTCTTTTTGGAAGATACCTTGCATAAGCTGGCATTTACCAGCATGAAAATGCAACCAAAAGTAGTAAATGAGTAGTAAATATAAGCTCCGATATTAACAAGCCAGCCTTTCCAGCTCCGCTTTTGCAGATTGAAATGTCCCGTGTGCGTAATAACCAAGTGTCATGGTTATGTTAGCGTGTCCCATGAGATATTGCAGAGTGTTAGGGTTCATTCCTCTGTTTGCCATATTCGTACAATAAGTATGTCTGAATGAATGTGGTGTGATGTTCGGTAACTTGTCCGTGTGATATTTGTTATACTTCTTAATCAATCCTCGCACCATGCCCTCATAGTTTCCTGCAACTTTAGGCAAGCCCTCACGGTTTAAGAATAGGAAATTGCTGTAACCACCTACAATCAGCGGTTGTGCTTTTCCTCTGCTCTTTAGTATTCTTTGGATTGCTTGATAAGCCCGTTCTGTCAATGGAAGTTCCCGTTTTCCGTTTTTGGTCTTAGGCGTTTCAATATAGTAGCCGATTTCGCTGTCTTTCAATAACTGGTGGTCTATATTGAGTATTCTGTTCTGCATATCAATATGCGTCGTCAATCCGCAAAATTCAGAAATACGAAGTCCCGTTTCCAGCAGAAGCACAACCTCATCATAATACTTGCTGTAAATCTTGTCCTTTTCCATAAAGGCAAGCAGGCGTTCTTCCTGCTCTGGTGTAAGGATAACTTTCTGCTCCGTATCATCTTCCAGAACATCACTTAGCTTAAAGTCAAATGGGTTCTTTCTGATACAGTCGTCTTGTATCGCCATGTAAAATGACGCTTTCAAGGAACGCTTATAGTTATCAATCGTTTTATAGGCATATCCTTTTTCACTCATTCTGATAGCCCATTCTTTAGCGTCCGACTGCTTCACAGTATCAATCGCCCTCATACCCAATGGGTCGTTTTTCAGAGCGTTCATAAGATACTGTCGTCCTTTTTCAGTAGCCCTTTTAATGTTCTTTCTTTGGCTGTTCTTCTTCTCATAGAGCTGGCAGACTGTCATTTTACCACCGACTGTGTCGATACCGTCGTTAAGGTCTTTTTTTATCTGTGCTTCTTTTTCCCTCAACGATATATCATCACGCTTTCCAGCAGGTGTCTTGTCTGTCGGTACAAGTTTCCAAGAATAGATAAATTGTGGCTTTCCGTATATATCGGTATATTTATAAACGTATCTTCCGTCTTTTCGCTGGCTCTCTCCATTACGCAAATTGCGATTTTTACTGTCTTTTCGTTTTACATTAGACATAGTGTAAAGCTCCTTTCCGTCATGGAATGAGCCGTGATACGCTATACCTTATTATACCATATCTACGGCTCAATGACATTAGATTTCGTCCAATGTATCTATGATTTTTTCAAATTGTTTTCGCTTAATCTGAATACGATTACCGTTCACGATAACCCAGCCAGCGTCAATATTTTCTTCGGCTAATTTACGCAATTTCTTTTCGCCAATGCGGAAGTATTTGGACGCTTCTTCAATCGTCAGCGTATATTTTTCCCAGATAGGCACATCAGTATTGTTCATAATCTATGCACCCCCTTTACTGTGTGTCATTTTTTACAAGCAGGCAGACGGCTTTGGAAAGCTCCGTTGGTATCTCAACCATTCCCATTCCTGTGGGCAGAACCGCACCATGCGGACGTATCATTATTCTGTGAGGATAGGTCGTGGCAAAGCGACTTTTCCAACGGTCACTCTCGGATCACTGCGTGGGTCGCTCGCTTTCTTTTGGAAAGGTCATGGCGTACAGTCCCCGTGGCTTGCTATCTCACAAACGTATCTGTCTGCTTTATTCAGTTGTCAAAGACCAGACGGGCATAATCAATCCCGATATGAATTAGAAGCGTTTAATATCAAAGTTTAAGATTTTACGAATAATCGCTTCTTTGATAAAACCTTTCATTTCCAAATCTACCGCAAGACGTAAGTTGTTGTTATCGTCGTAAAACGGACGCATACAGCACTGATTGATATATGGGTCATAAAATTCCAAGATTTTTGAAATTGCTGTTTCGTCGCCGTCGCAGGCTTTGGAAATAACCGTGAAAGTCGGTGTCAGCTCTTTTGGCATTTTTCTTTTTCCTCCTCAATCAGTTGCTTTAGCTTGTCTAGTGCTTGTATTCTGCATTTTGTTACATTAGCTCTGGAACAGTCAAGCATTTTTCCAATATAAGTGTCCGTGTCCCCAATGAAAAAATACTGTAAAACGATATTACGCTTTCGTTCTTCAATAGCTTTCAATGCACGAGCCAGTTGTTCATCTTCGATTGACACTTTTTCGCCACAGACTTCAAATACTGCAACATAATCCGTAGAATATGTATCTTCTGTGCCTATGGAATTTAAGAGGTCGTCCATAATTTCGGCGAATGGCATTTCCTTTTTCTCTGAACGACGTATTGCTCGATAGAAGTCAATCGCTCTATGACGTATAACTGTTTTAATAGCACAATCGAATTGATGACAAGTTTTTTCTTGTAGTTCTGACGGTTTCATTTTCCTCACCTCCTTTCGCTAATCGAAAAGAGGTGTCTGCCCCTTTTCATATATACCGCGTTGAAAGTGGGGTACAGCGTAACCAAAATCAAAAAAAACTTAAAAAATTTTTTTCTGGCATGAAAAAAGCCCGCACAAAACATATAGTCTGTACGAGCTTTTAAAACTGTGCTGTATTTAGTTGTTATAAAAATGCCGTTAGGTTCAAATTGATTTTGTCGAGGTATATCTAAAATATTCCATAATGACAACTCCTTTACGGCACTATTCTTTTTTATTCAGACAGAAAAGAAATTGCACCGTTTTTAATTTCTAAGATTTCGTCGGCTTCTTCTGCCAAATGCTTACTGTGTGTAACCACAACAACACATTTTCCTAATTCATGTGCAGTCTTTTTCAGCAAAGCAATAATTTCATCAGCGGTAGTTTCGTCAAGATTTCCCGTCGGTTCATCTGCTAAAAGTACATGAGCGTCGCTGGCTAAAGCTCTTGCAATCGCCACACGCTGTTGCTGTCCACCAGATAGTTGCAGTACATTTCTCTGCCAGTATTCTTTTCCAATGCCGACTTCTTCCAATAATTTTTCAGCATTTCCACTTCCACCTAATTTGACATTTTCAACCGTTGTCAAATAATCAATCAAATTATAATTTTGAAATACCAATGAGATATTATGCTTTCTGTGGTAATTCAGCCCTTTTTTTGTAATATCCTCGCCATTGCAAAGGACAGTCCCTTTTACTGCTGTATCTAAGCCTGCTAACAACGATAAGAGTGTTGTTTTTCCTGCACCACTCGGACCGATAATGGTATAAAAGATACCCTCCTCGAAAGTAGCAGATACATTATTCAAAATGGTTTTATCTTTTTTTGTTTTGTAAGCATAGCTTACATTCTTTACTTCTAACATTTTCGTCGTCCTCCTAACTCATTTCCGATAAAATATCTTTCGGGTTTCTCTTTAGTATTACAATTCCAGATACCAGAACAGAAGCCGTTATCAACACAAGAACACTTACACCGTCCAACAGATACATTTCTGGTGTAACCTCTACGCTGATACTCTGCACGTCCTGCTTTGGTGCAACGTATTCTGTGGATACTTTTCCCTCATTATTCTTTTCTTCCTCTTGCATTTGCTGAACCTGCTGTGATACCAGATAATTTGCCGTTACTTTGGAAACAGCAGGAGCGACAGCAAAGGATAACATAAGGGAAAGAATAGTAATCATAATCGCTTCACTCCAAATTTGCCCGATAATTCTAAATTTCGGAACACCGAGAGATAAGAAAATGCCGACTTCCTGCACTCGATTTTTCAGCCAGAACAGAAATACTAAAACAAGAATAACAAAACTTGCAATGGAAATTACCAATATCATCATTTCACTTACTTTTGCCAAATCATTAAAGTTTGAGGACATGGTTTCAGAATTTCCGTTATTGTCAATCAAATCATACTGTTCCCAGTTGATGTCCGCTTTTTGCAGATTTTGTTTTACTTCGTCGTAAGCTTCCACATCGTCCACTTTGAAATATGCTCTTTCATATAATGGACTCGTTTCACTTTCTGCCTTTTCTGGAAATCTCAAATCAGTAAATATCACATTTTCCGAACGGTAAGTATCGCCCTGCATAAGTGGGGACATCTTTTGATCCACTTGATAAATTCCAACAATCTCGGCTTCTGATACCTTTGAATTTTCGGTATCGTGATAATCATTAAAAGAAATCTTATCGCCGATTTTCAGATTATTTTGCTTTGCAAGTTCCTCTGAAATGACACACATATCTTTATCCTCTGGTGTTATCATTCGTCCCTCTTTGATATGCAGGTTGCCAGATAAAACATTTCTGTCAAGTTTCATATCTTTGTTTCCAATTAAGCTTACACCTCCCACATCTACACTTTGGTCTACATCTTTATCTTCAATTCTTTTGAAATTTACAGGGTTTACAGGAGTTGTTGCTGTTGTGATATTGTAATCAGCAATTCCTTTTGTTTTTGCCAGTTTCTCAATGTCTTTTATATCTAAGCTTTCAAATTCATTTGTCGTCCACCCTTGCCACCCCTCTACACCATTAACAACTACTTTTTTTTGATAAACTCCACCTAAATTTCCTTCTTTTTCCCCAATTTTTTCCGAAAGTTCACTAAATCGTTTTGTTCGGTACTCTGCATTTCTTTCTAAAAGAAAGCCTGCACCTATAGCTTGTCTGGTTTTGTCCTGCACCTCAATACTGGCATTTTTGCTCGCCACACCTGCAAGAAGCAGGGTACTGATTGCAAAAACAATCAACAATAAGAGAATACTTTTTACGGGCTTTCTGAACACAGAACGCCTTGCCAATCCAAAAAAATTCATGTACTATCCCTCCATTTTTGCTAATATATCTTTTGGGTTTGCCCGTAATATGGGAAGAATTGAGCAACACAATGCCACCAAAATAACTGCACCGCCTAAAAGGAACAACATTCCAATATCTTGTATCTGCAACACCACTTTCAGATTTTCTGTTACTGTTTCTGAACCAGTAATGACGTTTTGCAAAACACCAGAGAACAATTTACCAATCGCTGTTGCTCCTAAAACCGAAAGCGTAAATACACTACCTGCTTCTAATAAAGTTTGCAGGAAAATTTCACTTTTTGCTTTACCTAGGCTCATAAAGATTGCCACTTCCTTTTGTCTTGTCCTCATCCACATACATAACAGCAGGGAAACAACAACAGTACCAGTTACCAATGTAAGTACCAGCATAAGATTTGCCACCTTACTGATTTGCTCTAATGGAGCAGACATCTGTTGATAAAGGGTATCAGACGTGCTAAGTGCTATGTCATTTCCAAATATTTTTTGCAGACTGGTTTCCAGCACATCTAAATTTTCTGGTCTTTTTGAGTAAATGCAAATTTTTTCAAATGCAGGTTCTTTTAACAATTCTTTATAAGTGCTGTTGTCAATAAAGACTTGATTTTCTATTCGATTGACTGCGGTAGTTTCTGACGGCTGGTCTTTTTCCACATTTCCTGCGGACTTGAAAATCCCAATAATTTGAACAGATACTTTTGTTCCGTTTTCTGTACTTAGTTCAATCGTATCTCCAACTTTTAGCCCATTTTGATTTGCAAGGTTCGCATTGATAACAGCGCCTTTTTTCTCATGTTTGATATAATCGCCAGAAGATAAGCGGTACTGCATTTCTGAAAAAGGGCTGTCCTTTTCCAAATCATCATAGGATAGCAACGCTATTTTCAAATTTTCCTCATTCGTAGAGGTATTGAGAGTAACGGGAGCAAAATTATTCGGAAATACCTCTTGTCTGCCGATACGGTTGATAGCTGAAACATCTTCCAACGTTTCAATCTTGTTTGCTTCATTCTCGGTTATCTTGCTGTCCTTACTTGTAATTTCAGCTACAATCTTAGAGTTTGTCTTTTCCTGCATGGCTTGTTTGGACTCATTTGTAGTCCTTAAAATCATGCTTGTACCTAAAATCATACTGTTTACAAGTATCAAAACAATCAACAGAAGAATGGTTTTTCCTTTTTTTCGCTGTAAATAGCGAAAACCAAGTTGATAAAACTTCATACTTCACACCTCTATTCCCAACAGGCTATGACAACCTTTGTTGCATTGAAATGACTTGTGTCTGCAAACTCTCCATAAAGATATACATTTGATTGTTTCTTTACATCGGATATAGAACCCGTTGTTACATTTGTAACACCAGACTGTGCATTTACTGTGGCAATGACAAATTCACAATCTGGGTTATAGGTTACAGAAACAGCATTGTCTTTATTTTCCAATCCCGCTGCTTCCGATTTTATCCCAGCTCCCCCCTCAATTTCTTTTGCTTGACTTACGGAACAACCATTGTCTGTAAATTCCAAAACAATTCCTATCAAATTAGCAGACTCTAATATGTCGTTTTCTTTATTTTCTGAAGAACCATTTGCATTTTCTTCATTCGTATTAGAATTGACAATAGGATTAGACGTATCTGGCTTCTCATCTGGACTTGCACCACACCCCGTCAATGCACAGATACATAATCCAACTGCTACAAATTTACTGATGTTTGTTTTTTTCATTTTGTATTCCACCTTTCTTATTCGATATGCCACTATTGTAAAAGCAAACCATTCTAAAAATCCTGTAAAAAAGCAAGAAAATCATCATCATTTTTTAGAGGATTTTTACAGACTTTTCTGTTATACTGTCTATAATTAAAGCTTCTTGGACTGCTAATGTCCAAGATGATATATAGAAAAGGATTGATACATTATGAAAATACTTCTTCTGGAAGATGATTTAGAGTTATGTAAAAATATAAAAATTTCGCTGGAAAAAGAAAACTATATGGTTGATTGTTGCAATGACGGGGAAACTGCTATGCTGTATGCCTTAAATACAGACTATGCTTATGACCTTGCCATTGTAGACCGTATGTTACCGATTATTGACGGTTTAACAATCATAAAATCTATGCGTAAAAAAGGAATATCTATTCCTATCCTTATCATTACTGCCATGAGTACCCTTGATAATCGGGTTGAGGGTTTAGACGGTGGTGCTGATGATTACTTAGTAAAACCATTTCATATCAAAGAATTGCTTGCAAGGGTTCGGGCGTTGACAAGGCGACCTGCCAATATCCAATTATCTCCCAAATTACAATATGGAGATTTAACTTTCGATAAAGACAGCAGAACCTTATCCACACCAAATAATTCTCTTTTATTAACTTCAAAAGAAACCGAGTTGACTTTTGTATTTATGCAGAACCCAGAAACACTATTTTCCCGTGAACAGCTAATCCTTAAAATCTGGGGTAGTTCTTCCGAAGTAGAAACTGGCAATGTAGACAGCTACATTTCTTTTCTGCGAAAACGTCTAAAGGAGTTAAAAAGTTCCTGTAAAATAACAACGGTCTACGGTGCAGGGTACAAACTGGAGAAAGAAACATGTTAAATAACTTATACCGAAAACTTCATATTCTGTTTGCAAGTTCTGTTATGCTGATTATTACCCTTGTGATTTTCTTTGTTGTTGCGAATACGGTTTATACGGAGAAAATCAACGAAAGTACCTTGTTTCAAAGATTAACAACCTTGCTGATTTATCAAGCGGAAAGTGATTCTTCGGATATGGATAAAGCACTCAAAACCTACGAAGAGAGTTATCATATTTTTTCTTTGATTAACGACACAAAAGGGAATACCATTTATCAGAGTGATTTTCCATTTCCAACTTCTGCGAACAATCTGTTGCATGATGTAGAAAAGCAGATTTCTACACAGCCATTATCACAAACAGAAAGCAACACAACTTCACAAGGCGGTTTTCTGGAAATAAGAGGAACACATCACGATACTTATTTTGTTATTCCTGCTACCATTAGGACAGCAAATGATACCGTGTATCATGCAACCTTTTTTTATCAGACAGCCAGTTTGACGGATATTTTACAAAAGACATTGCCTATATATCTTCTTATCTGGTTTTTGGCTTGTATCGTTGTTATCGTACTAACCCGTTATCTTCTGAAAAAGTCATTTGCTCCAACGGAACGAATACTGCAAAGCCAAAAAGATTTTGTTGCAACAGCGTCCCATGAATTAAAATCTCCACTTGCTGTTATGATTTCTAACACGGATATGCTTCTTGATAATGTTTCCTTAAACGAGCAGGCAAAGCAAGCCGTACAGACCATAGATTTTGAATGTATGCGGTTATCCCATTTAGTCAAAGATATGTTGCTTTTGGCTTCTTCCGACGCTAAAACATGGATATTGCATAAAAGCACAATCAATGTAGATACCTTGCTCATTACGTTATATGAAACCTACGAACCCGTCTGCATGAAGCAGAATTTAGAACTAAAACTGCATTTATCCGAGGAAAGTTATCCTGCCATGCTTACCGACAAAGACCGATTATTTCAAATCTTATGTGTCTTTATGGATAATGCCATTCAACATTCCAAGAATAATTCCTTGATAGAGATAGAAGTAATCGCCACTGAAAAGAATATTGCTTTTTCTGTGGTAGACCACGGGCAAGGCATTTCTGATGAAGATAAGCACTATATCTTTGACCGCTTTTATAGTGGCGACAAGTCCCATGCTAACAAAGCGAATTTTGGACTGGGACTAAGTATCGCCAAAGAATTAACCCAAATGCTGAACGGTACTATCACTATTAATGATACTGTTGGTGGCGGTGCTACCTTTACTGTTAAATTTCCTCTGAAATAGATTAAGGCTTGCAGATCATACAATATGTATGGAGCAAGCCTTTTTTCAAATCTTTGTCTTTTTGGTAATCTTGTAAATATATTCTTCTGGGGTAGGGCGTTTATTACCAAAATACTTTTTGAAATTTGCCTGCACCTCTGGGTCTGGACTATTCATAGCTTCATCAATCGTCGCTTCAATATCAGCTCGTACATCAGCCAATGAAACACCGCCAGCTTTTGCACCTGCTTTCAATGCTTTTTTAATATCTCGTTTTTTAAGACCTATCATAATATTCATACTCCTTTTCAATATTAATGTCAGTTACCGATATATATAAATGTCATAATGCTAACTTACAATCTTTATCTTCAAGTAATATTTACAATTCTCAATGTGTTATTGATTTTCTATACAGTTACATAAATCATCTATAAAACCAAATACTGCTTTATCAAAACATTCAACTGCTCCTAATGCCTTTGCCATAATAAATAGGTGTCTATCCACAGAAGTTGTCATTATACAGATTGGTATATTTTTTGTAAGTTCATGCTGAAGTAATGCCGTACCTGTATCGTCTGGGAGATTATAATCGGCGCAAATGAAATCATAAGTATCTTTTTTAATTTCTTCCAGAGCAGATTTTACCGAACCAACACCTTTGACTTTATATCCTTTATCTTTAAGAGCCTTACATAATATTTCCCTATAAGTAAGCGAGTCTTCTATAATTAGTATATTTTTCATAAACACCTCTTACATAAAAGTGGATATTAAGCCAAAAGTTAGAATACCAACCATAAGTAACCCCCAAAAAGCACAAATACATAAAGCAACAATTGAAAATACATCTCGGCGTTTGGGATTTTTTACTACCGAAATCGAAAGACTAAAGCCAGACAATATTGAAATTACATTTAATGCAATCAACCCTGTTTGAAGTCCTCCTGTAATTTCTTCTGTAAAAAGAGAAAACAATAATGTGATAAATGGTAACAGCGAAATGACTAATGCAACAACGCTTAATTTATTTTTTTTCATTTTATATTACCTCATTTCTTTTCTTCCAAAGCATTTAATAGAAATACATAGTGCAAGTGCTGATATGATTACAGCACACGGGATAAACGGAAATAGTGATATTGAACTTCCTATACCTGCCGTTGTTACAGTATGTAATGCGTCTGATACTACATAACCGCTATAACAATAAGGGTACACTAACCATAAAGGCGTATTAGCAACTAAAACACCGGGAATTATCAAGAATAAATTTAATCCCATGGATAATAGTGGTTTTTCAAATAGTATGGTAATTGCCCACATACAAGAAATAGTTGGAACCATTGTCGCAAATAGTTTTACTGTCCACGTTAATAAATAAAAAACAGGAATAGTTTCTGTTACACTCATTATTTTAGTAGCGATAACGCCTGCAATAATGAATGAACTGAAAAAGATAAACAACTCAATTGCTAAAAAGCTTAATAATACAAAAAATTTTGCCAATGCAAGTTTTCCTTTACTGACGGGCAAAGCAAGCATTTTCAATATACCATTATTCTTTGTTTCTCTGTTGGCAATCATAACGCAAACAACTACCATTGAAAATGGAAGTAAATAATATCCAAAAAGTAATGCACTTTGAATGAACATTGCCGACCAAGCGTCTGTATATTCAGGCGTCATATACATACTAATACTAGATACGCCAGAAATCACAACTAAGATAGGCGGAATTAAAAGCAAAGGTAAAATCATAGACCTTTTTACTTTCATAAATTCTATTTTTAACAATTCAATGATTGACATACGATTACCTCCTTTATTCATAATGCTTTATTTTACCAAGATACCAGCCAATCACGAAGAATATGATTGTTTCAACAAATCCCAAAATTAAAACATTCATATCAATACTTGCCGTTGAAGCTACCGCAGGTTTCATCATTAGCACAAATGGATTAACTAGAAATAGAGATATATCTGAAAGGGACATTGCCATACCGCTAAAAAATCCTGCTACTCCAATGCCTAATGTAAACCATATATTTTCACATCGTGATGATACCAAAAGCATAAATGCTAATACAGGTAAAGTTGATACAAAGCAATATCCTGTATATTTAACAAGTGTTAATAATTCAAAAGTTCCGTTGGGTAAAAAGATATTTCCAATAATACACAACGCTCCGTTTTGTAATATGATACAAAATGCAAGCAAAATCAATAGTATATAAAACTTATTCTTGAAAATAGATGATGTCTTAAAAGGAAGCATATACATCTTTTTCATTGCATTTCCTTGAAATTCCATATTATATGTTAAAGTTGTTGCTACGATAATGCCAAACATATTAAGAACCATAATCATTCCGTAAAGCTGTGTCAACAAAACGTCCATAGGTGGAAGTGGTAAATTTAACAAAACTTCTTTACGAACTATAAAATTTGCAAAAGCATATAATGCACCAAGAAGTCCAACAATCGGTAACACTTCTAATATCCCAGTACGTTTACATTTTTTTAATTCTACGGTTAAATTTCTCATAATTTTAACCTCTGCTTTCTGTTGGCATTATCCTCATCAATCATAGCTAAAAACATTTCTTCTAAATTATCATTTTCAAAACCAGCTTGATGTGCCGTCAATTTCAAATCATCAAGACTTCCTTCAAATAGTAATTTTCCGTGATTTAAAATACCAATGTCGTCAGCTAGTAACTCAATTTCTGATAACATATGTGATGAAATCAGAACCGTACAGTCATATCTTTTTGGAAGTGATTTAATAAGGTTGCGAATTTCATGGATACCTGCTGGGTCTAAGCCGTTTGTTGGTTCATCTAAAATTAAAACTGGTGGTTCGCCAAGCAAAGCAGAAGCAAGACCTAAACGCTGTTTCATTCCCAAAGAATATTTTTTTGCCAAGCGATTGCCAAACTCAGATAATTCTACTAATTCTAATGCTTCATCAACGCTAGTCGCTGGAAGTCCTAAAATTCTACGAATAATATCAAGATTTTCTCTACCTGTTAAATTTGGATAAAATGATGGGGACTCAATAAATGAACCGACATTTTTCAAAATTTGGACACGGTCATTTGGAAAAGTCATGTTATCAATTTGAAACTCTCCATCAGTAGGTGCAGTCAAACCCAAAAGCATTTTCATAGTCGTAGATTTCCCTGCACCGTTTGGACCAAGAAAACCGTAAATACTACCTTTCTTAATGTGTAAAGATACGTGGTCTACTGCAATAAACTCTTTGTATGTTTTTGTCAAATTTTTAGTTTCAATCATGTTTTTCATAATTTTTAACTCCTTTCTTGTTACTTATAATATAAAACACCTACATTACAGCAACATTCTCTCTACCTTACATTTACCTTACAAATGATGAAATGGCTGTTCAACTTTTTTTAGAATGTTATAATAGGATAAAGAAAAATATAAAGAGAGTGTGACAAACGAATGAAAGATACATATTTAAAATCAAAAAAAATATTGATAGTTGATGATGAAGAAAATTTAAGAAGTATGCTTATTACCATATTAGAAGATGAAAACTTTTTTAATATTATTACCGCCGATTGTGTAAAATCAGCTTTGGAAATCTGTCAACAGGAAAAACCAGATATAGCTATATTAGATGTTATGCTTCCAGACGGGAACGGTTTTGAGCTTATGAACGCACTAAGAAGTTTCACCAATATTCCAGTAATATTTTTAACTGCAAAAGATGATATACAAGATAAATATTCTGGTTTTGGGCTAGGGGCTGACGATTATATAACAAAACCCTTTATGCCAAAAGAATTTATCTTTCGCCTAAATGCCGTATTACGCAGATGTTATAGGGAAGATAGTCCCCTTATAGAATTACATGATTGTAAAATTGATTTAGCTAATGCACAGGTTATAAAGAATGATGAAGTTTTACCGCTTACCGCAAAAGAGCATGATATTTTAAAAACACTTGTACGAAATGCTAATCATATTGTAACAATAGACGCTCTTTGTGAAGCTGTATGGGGCGATAACCCATTTGGTTATGGAAATTCTCTCCTTGCTCATATTAGACGTATAAGAGAAAAAATCGAAATTAACCCCTCAAAGCCAAAATCACTAATAACTGTTAAGGGATTAGGATATAAAATAAACGTGGAAAGCAGGTTATAATAATGCACAATTTTGGAAAATTTATCAGTAAACAGTTCTTTATATATTTATCAGTAGTAATTCTTATAGTTGTTTTAGATTTGGTGATTTTCTTCCTAACTTTTAATGGTACTGTCAGCAATATAAGTAAAGATAATCCTGTTCAGACACTAGAAAAAGTATCTAATAACCTTACTATTCAAAATGGAGAATATAAATTAAATAATAACTACCAAAAAGATTTAGTTATAAATGACATCTGGGGAATAGTAATAGATGATAACGGTAATGTAGTATGGAAACACAATCTACCAAAAGAAATACCATTAAACTATTCATTACAAGATGTTGCTACCTTTTCTAAGGGGTATATCAAAGATTATCCTGTATTTACATGGAAACAAGGAAATGATTTACTAGTATTAGGTTATCCAAAGAACAGCTATTCAAAATTTATGACTAACTATCTTCCCTTATCAGCAATACAGAAAACACCCTTTCTTCTTTTGATTATGTTAGTATCAAATATCGCCATTCTATTTATTGTGTATTATTTATCAAAACGAAATGTGATGTTAAAAATTTCCCCTATACTCAATGGAATAGATAAACTATCACACGGCGATACAGTTACACTTAATATAAATGGGGAGTTGGAAGAAATTGGAAATCGTATTAATGAAACGTCATTGCAATTAAAAAAACAAAATCAAGCAAGAGCAAACTGGATAAGTGGCGTTTCACACGATATACGGACACCTCTTTCCATGATTATGGGATATGCAGATAAAATATCTTCCACATTAAATATTGATGAAAACACTAAAAAGCAAGCAAACATTATTAAAACCCAAAGTGTTAAAATCAAAAATTTAGTTCAAGATTTGAACCTAGTAAGTCAATTGAATTATAATGTTCAACCAATTCAAGAAACACCTATTCATTTATGTAAATTGATACGAGAAATTGTTGCTGAATATCTAAACAGCAATATAAATAATAAGTTTGAATTTGAATTAAACTTAAAACCTAATACAGAGCTAATTACCATTATAGGCGATGAAAGATTGCTAGGTCGAGCAATACAAAATATTATTTCTAATAGTATTAATCACAATGAAAATGGCTGTATAATTTCAATTAGTTTAGAAGTAAACGGAAGTAATTTAATATTAGTAATCAGCGATAATGGAAAAGGCATTTCCGAAGAAAAATTACAAAAAATACAATCGACCCCTCATTATCTACAAAGTACAGATGATAGGTTAGATTTACGACATGGTTTAGGACTTCTTCTTGTGAAAGAAATCGTTTCCATTCATAAAGGAAATGTTTCTATTTCAAGTGCATTAAATAAAGGCTTTTCTACAACTATTTCTTTACCCATAAAAAATCAATGATAAAACCGTAGCTTGTATATTACATCAGAATGTTATATTACAGGCTACGGTCTTTTTGTATCAGTTATCCTACAATCTTCCAGTTACTATCCTTATGTAGCACAAGCTCATACTGCGATACCTGCGTCGCCTTTGTCTGATTATCAAGGAATTTTACAGCAACCTTGACTTTCACATTGTCCCCGTCCTTTGTAAAGGTAGGGTTTACCAATTCAGAATAAAGGTAGTCCCTGCCGATAGGTTCAAGAGTGTTTCCCGATACATAGTAGGCAAGCTCCTTTTCTGTGGCTGTTGGGTACAGCTTAAAGAATGTTTCCAGAAATGCGGTAGCGTCGCTTACGGTATCAGCGTCTACGCTTGCGTCTGCTTCTGGTGTCTTTGGCTCATAGTCTGATTTCTCGATTGCTGGTGCAAGGGTAGGGTTCTGAACGATTACCATATCCCCGTCAGCGTCTACATGGACTTTTACCGTATAGGTTGCCTTGACATTGCTTGTCTGTTCTCCCTCTTTTATCTGCTGATCTACTTCGTAGGTAGCAGAAAAAGTGTCCGCCCCCGACTGTTCGATACTCCACACAATCACATCTGTTACCGTAGAACTGGTCGGTATATCGGTTCTAATGGTATCCACATTCAAGTCCTGCAATTCCTTTGTCAGATAACCGCTGATTGCCTGCGTCCTTGCTTCAATCGCTTCTTTGCTGTTATTCCATGTGTAATAGGACTTCGCAAAGTTCTTTACGAAATTTTCTATCCCGTTGGTGTCCTGCAAGCGAAGTTCAATGATTTCTTTTTCATGGGTCGTGTGCTGGTCGATAGCCGTAAAATTCTTATACACCCCAAAACTCACGCTTGCGATAAGCACCACCCACAACGCAATCACGGTTTTCTTATGTGTGCCTACCTTGACAGTACGCACCTTTTTTTCTTTTGGTTCTTTGATAGTTTCTGTCTGTTTCTTATTCTTCTTAAACATATTTTTCAAGTCCTTTCTATTGTTTTACTCGTCCTGCACCGATTAAGTGCTGTTGCCAGTAACTACTGCTTAGGTCTGCATATCCTATCGGGTCGCCTGCATGGTACATCTGGTTATTTCCCACATATATTCCCACATGGGTTACATACGAACCAGCATTATAGGTGGAATGGAAAAACACCAAGTCCCCAGCCTTTGCCTGCGAGAGTGGAAGATGTTGGGTAGCGTCATACTGTGCTTGTGCTGTTCTCGGTAAGGAGATACCAGCTTTTCCATAGCACCATTGCACAAGTCCGCTACAATCAAAGGAAGTGTTTGGGTTACTGCCACCATATACATACTTCCAGCCTTGATATTTCAACGCTTCATTCATAATCGCTTGTGCCGTCGCATTATCAAAATGTGCCACGGTCAGATATTGATTGACTAATTCCACATAGAACATATTTCCATAGCCATACCGCCAGCCCCCATTCTTCGCAACGGCTATCGGGTTGGTGTAGGTTACTTTCTTTCCACCCGATTTCTCACGGGCAAAATTTTCCGCAAGGTTAAAGGTGTGCTTTTTTCCTTTTCCTGCCACATAGCCCACATAGCCACCGCCATAGTTATAGGACTGTATCGCTACATTCAAGTCGTCGATACCTTGATTTTTGCAGGAAGAAAGCAGGGACGCAAAATACTTACACCCCTGCTTGATTGAGCTTTCCGTATCTAAAGAGTTAGGCGGTAGTCCCAGACTTTCCGAACTCTGCATAACATCTTCTGCCGTACCGCCACTTTCTACTTGAATAATAGCCAGCAATACATTGACATACTCGGAGATACCGTATTCTCTGGCGTATTTTTCTACCATAGGCTGATGTTTCAAGACTTCTGCGGATAAATTCATACCCGTAATGCCAGAAGAAAAATTGCTGTTCTCGTCGTCGCTGTCCGCACTAATCAAGACACCAAAGAAAAGCACCAGAGAAAAGAGGATAGGAAACAGAGTGCCAATGATAGCGATATGTTTCAGTTTCATTTTTTCTTCTGTCCTTTCTTCATCACAAGGTTACGAGTTTTCTCTGTTGTCTGCTGGTTCTTTTGGACGCTCTGCGTCTGCTGAACCTTTGTCCTGTGGTCTTTTGTGTAATTCTGGCGTGTTTCCTGCGATACCACTTTTTCTACATTCTGCCTATGTACTGGCTGTGCAGGTTGGGTCGCTTTCTTATCAGAAGCACCAGAAGATAACGGACGCTCTTTGATAACATTTGCCTTGACTGGCTCACTTGCTTTTGAAGTGGTCGCTGTGGCAGGACGTTTGATTTCCTGCATTTTTTCCGCACTCGTCTTTGAAGCTGTGGCTGGTCGCTCATGGGGACGGGTAGCTCCCGTTGTCGCTGATCCGTCAGCCTTTCGCTGTGCCTGCCTTGCTTCTTGTGCCTTTTGAAGCTCCATACGTTTGTCAGCGATATTCTGTCTATGCTGTTCCTGCTTTTCCATGCGTCCCGTCTGTCTGGACTGCTGTTCCTGCACCATTCCACGCTTGAAGTCAGACACGCTGGACTTTGCCTTTTCCTTTGCAGAATACACCGCATAAGCGGTCTGTGTCGGCATATCCTTGATGTTTTCTTTGACAGCATTTGCCTTGTCTTTCACTTTATTTTTCGTATCTAAGACAGCACCCACCTTTGAGCCTGCACGCTGTCCCATGCTGGAAGTGGTATTGCCCCGATTTTCTTTAGAAGCCGTATTTTTTCTTTCGGCTCTCTTGCCAGCAACGGCACTTCCAGCTACCGCACCAGCCACACCGCCCGAAATACCGCCAGCACTTACCGCCCTTGCAATACGGTGTTCCATACGCCTAGCTCGATGTCGCATAAACAGATACGGTCTGCGGAAAATTCTTCGTCCCATGCTTTGACTGTCGCCAGCATTAAGTGAGAACATACTCATTAAGTCGCCCAGTTTCATATAAATACCAGCGAAACATACTATCTGCAAGAACGCCACCATGAAAAACGGATAATCTGTGGAAATGTTATAAAACATACTGGAAATGCTGAACGCCACCGTTACAATGAGCGTTATGCCTGCCCGTGTCATTATGGTATTAAATACCCTCACGATTGCCTGCTTTGCCATGCTTTCATAGCTCGGTATCATGGAAAGTAGAAAGCTGATAGGTAAAAACATAGCAAAGATAATAAAAAGTATCTGGCTGAACAACATCATGCCTGTAAGCAAGAATACAAATATCGTTATCCCTAAGTTGAAGAACAGTAGGAAAAACACCATACCCAAACGGTTTACCACCTGCGGTATTGTCAGATTGTTGTTGTCGTTATCCTCGATTTCTGTTTTCACGACTTCTTCTCTGGTCTTTCCGTCCTCGTCCTCTGGGCTTGCCGATACGAGAGCTTCGACACGGTCTGTCCCGATTTCCTCTGCATTGCTGTTGCCGAATTGTAGAAGTAGCCACGGCTGTTCCACTTGAATAGAAAATAAGCTGTCCCGTATCAAGTCCACGCTGTCCTTGCCCTCGCTGTCAGAGTTAGGGAGCATGATTTTTGTTCCCAAGTCAAGTGAAGCGGTACTGATGTCTGATGAAAATTCATTTATCTTCTTGATGTAGTCGGGAGCGTAAGCAATAAATAAAGCGGACAGCACGAACACCACAAGAAAATTGATAACCGCTTGAACCGCTTTGCTGGTTTCTCTTTTTATCAGTCCCGTATAGGCAACATAAATACCAATGATTAAAATTATCAGTAATAGAGAACCTACATAAAATCCCGTACTCCCGAAGCCATTCTCGGTAACACCTGCAAGGGTCTGTATGCTTTTTCCAATACTGTCTGCCATATCATTGATGAAGTCCAGCTTATAGGCTTCCTGCACCACAT
>OMGO01000528.1_pt1 | contig 18154 bp, 15 predicted proteins | sample 1645901 | NCBI WGS metagenome assembly OMGO01 (sample SAMN05578592, study PRJEB25193) | human gut metagenome | biome: Human Microbiome; feature: human-associated habitat; material: feces | host: Homo sapiens | place: USA:Birmingham
AAGTGAGCGTCAACTGATGTGAGCAATCTGGTGACAGCTCATGAAATCACTAACAGCTACAGGAGGTGAAGTTTGAAACAAAGAGGTAGTGGTTAGAGAAAAATAAAATTGCATAGTTTTTACACATCCAGTTTTAAAATTATAGATTTTATTCACATTTTCTCTTGTGTCTCTGTCGATGCCCAGGCAATAAACCAGAGCCTGATGATAGACATCCTGATATCTGCATTTTTCCAGATATTCCTCATAAAATTTTTCGTGTTTCTTGCCCTTGAAAGTAATTGTGCGAGAATTGCTATTCCCTGCTCTTAACGCTGTGTTTGTCATTTTTTGTTTTCCTCCTAAATTTTAATAAAAAAGACACTCCATTTCTGAAATGCCCTATAAAAAATAGGGACACCCGCTTTTAACAAGTATCCCTATAATCTATCAATGATCTGATAGCTCTCTATTCATTTTCATATTCAAGATTCTTTGTGTTCCCCGTCCCGAGGTCTAACGCAACAACAACGGTTACTTTCTTCACAAGGCTCTTTTCTTTGTGATTTTCACCTATTTTTCTGAAACTGAAAAACTCTACAAAGTGCGTAAATTCAAGGATTTCTACATATTCTTCCTTTGTAGCAACACCACAGCCTCAACGGTACTTTCGTTGTCCCAACAAAGTTCCTGTGTCTCCCTGTCTCCAAAATACACCGGAAAACGGAACTTTATGTGCTTCAGGAATCTGCCATCTGGCTGCTCCTGCTCATAAATATCCACCTGTTCTACAAAACTGTTAAGAAATTCTTTCTTCTCCAGGTCGGTGAACTTATCATATAGTTTATCAAAATATAAAAGAAATTGATAGACGTTTTCTTCTGATATTTTCTGTTGCCGGATATTCAGCAGGCGATTCTTAACTTCTTCTATACTGTTCTCCACGCCTTCAATTTCATCATACAGATGGTATAACCTTGTCTCCATATCCTGATATTTCTTCTCATAAAATTTATCCATGATATCCAGGCTATCCATCTGCTGTCCAAGTCTTCCTTTTGCTCCGGTCAGCTGCCTGTGCTGTTTTTCCAGTCTTTCAATCTCTTTTTCTATTTCTTCTGTATCTATTCTTGAACCGATTTTATTCAGAATTGCTTCTTCAAATTTAGGATTCTTCACCAGCTTCCGAATAACTTCTTCCACTGCATTGTTAATCTTCTCCTCACTCCATTGTTTACGATATCTACATTTATGACCATCTACCAGGCGACGATGTTTGCAGGCATAATAGAAATAATCCTTATATAAAGTTCCGTCTTTCTTTTTCTTTCGGTTCACGTTTCCATACATACCACTTCCACATAATGGGCATCTCAATATTCCGGATAAAATATGTTCATGATCGAGACTATGTGTCTTTTCATATTTCACACCTGTTTTTTCCCGTTTTTGATGTGCCAGCTCCCAGTCTGTTTCTGAAACAATCCCTTCATGGATACCATCGTGCAGCATATAATTTTCCTGCTTTACAATGCGGTATTCATTTCTTGTACCAGAAACTTTCTCGTTTTTCCTTCGTCCATAAGCCAGCTTTCCACAGTATACCGGATTATCCAGAACGCCCTTTATAAATGAAGCGGCAAATGCGTCCAGTGTATTATTCTGTCGTTTTTTCTTTTTGTATCCATGCTGGTTCAGCCATGCAGCAATCGCAGAGATTCCCATATTGGTATGAATAAATTTGTCATAGATCAGACGAATAATCTCTGCTTCGTCCTCTGCAATCTGCAATTCTCCATTTACTAATTCATAACCATACGGAGCAAATCCACCATTCCATTTTCCTTCCCTGGCTTTCTGCTTACGTCCTTCCATTGTCTGAACAAGGATATTCTCTCGTTCGATCTCTGCCACCGCAGACAGAACAGAAATCATCAGCTTTCCACTATCTTTTGAGCTGTCAATTCCATCTTCTACACAGATCAGATTCACTCCAAAATCCTGCATCCTCTGCAAAGAATTTAAAACATCTGCCGCATTACGACCAAATCTGGAAAGCTTGAACACCAGTACAAACTGCACCTCATCTGTTCCATTCTCAATATTATCCAACATTCTCTGAAATTCCGGTCTGCCCTCTACGCTTTTTCCAGACTTACCTTCATCGGAATACTCATTTACGATTTCCATGTTCTGAAATTCCGCATATCTCTTGAGTTTTTCTTTCTGAGCATCCAGACTGTAGCCATCTACCTGCATGGTTGTGGATACTCTGGTATAGATATCACATTTTATCTTTTTATTCACTTTTCCTCCTCTCCTCAGAACATCCCAAAGCAATTTCCAACAATTCCGTTGCAACTTGTGAATTTCTGATACGCATTAAGTTATCCCGGACATCAGCTTTTCCAAGTAGATTCATCCCGCCATGCCATACTATTTCATCATCAATAACGGCAAAACATTCTTCTACTTCTGTTCTTGTTATCACATTTATTCCTACCAATTGCATTGCTCTGATTAATTCATAGCATACATCTGACTTTCCGTAAGTAATATCTTCCGGATCTGTTGTAATAACTGTGACCTTTACCCCTACTTCCTGTCTCTTCTTGACTAGTAATAAAAATCTGTCAATTTTATCCTGTCTGATATCCGGACTGGAAATTACCACCATTTTTTCTGACTCTACAATATCTTGCTCGAATTTTTCGGTATAATTTACAGAATCAAATATTGCATTTATTATTTGTTTAGGTTGCAACTCTTGCGTCCAGATTGAAAATCCCATTTTCCTATATGTTCTCAATCTTTTTGCATACATTTTATCAAAATAACGCACATGCGAATCGATATAATCATATACATAAACGGCTTCTTTTCCGACATAATCTCTGTTTAATCTACCTACATACTGTTCCAGGCGTCCTTCAAAAGATACAGGTGCTGCAAGCATTAATACATCCAGTCTTGGGAAATCAAACCCTTCTCCTATTTTCTGACCAGTTGCCACCAAAATAAGCGATTCATTTTCAGGTATCTGCTTTAATTTTACTCTTATTTCAGCATTTTCCTTATCCGAATTATCCCCCTACAGAAGGAATACATGATCTGCTTTTTCCTTTAAGGCATCATGTAAAAATTTTGCATGTTCCTTAAATCTTGTCAAAATTACAGGAGTTTGTTTTCTTGCAACACAAGTTATAACATCATCTATGATCATTTCATTGCGCACCTTACTGATACTAATCAAATTATATGCTTTATTAATATTATCCTTGCTTTCTGCAGTATCAACTACTCTTGTGTATCTTAGGACAAAATAATGTCCAATCCCCTGTTCCTTAGCCCTCTCCAATGCAGTAAATCTATGTCTCAAAGGTCCTAACAGCATATAGATGATCCGATCAAGACTGTCACCACGTTTAGGTGTAGCAGAAACACCATATACGTATTTTGCATTTATTTTCTGCAATAATTCCATAGATGTGTTAGAAGCTGCGTGATGACATTCATCCATAATTACCATTCCGTAAGAATTAATCCGTTCATTAAATTTTCCTCTGCTGTACATTGAACCAACCATTGCAACATCTATAATCCCTGTCAATGTATTTTTATTTCCGTGCAAAACGCCTATCACACTATTTCTTTTTTTCTTTCTTCCTGTTTTTGTTTCATATTCCGGTGGTTCTTCTCTTATCTCTAAGAAATGATTCAATTCATCAACCCACTGATTAAGCAAATCTTTACTTTGCAGCAAAATGAGCGTATTTACTTTTCGCTCTGCAATAAGGTAACTACATACTACAGTCTTTCCAAATGCAGTTGCCGCACTCAAAACCCCATCTGAATGTGATAATAATTTTTCTGCTGCTAATTCCTGTTGCATTCGCAAATCACCTTTAAAAGATACTCTGATAGGTTGTCCTGTTTCTCTTTGATCTGAAACATCAACTGAAATGCCTGCTTTTTCACATTCCTGTATAATATTTTCCCGCAGTCCTCTCGGAATCTGTATATATCCATCTATATCCTTACCTAAATATACAGCACTGAAATTATAATAATTAGAATATCCCAGCCTTTTATTTTTGTAAAATTCCGGATTATCAAATGCCGCCAAACTACGGACCTGATTTTGTATTCTTGGCATAAGATTCAGAGTATCAATATAAACTCCATTGCCCAATACCATATGAAGCTTGCCCACAACATCTGACTTACAAAACTCACATTTCTTCTTCCATGGTTTCGGTCTGACATTCTTCTCAATATTAGTAAGCGTTCCTCTGACTTCTGCTAATTCTCCCTGCCATTTTGCCATGCATTGTTCAACATCTTCTATTCCCAGCTTTTTTGTTTTATTGAAAAGAGCATCCCATTGATCAGGATATGCATTCCAATTTTCATCTACAAAAGCACTATTTCCATTTTTAAGTGCCTGCCCCTGTAATGGCAATGCAATCAAATTACCTATGCTGCTTGCCACATCCTGCGAAGGATACATTCTATCATAATAATGAAAAGATTTCAGATTGATGGAAGTTGAACCCTTGTCTAACAGGAGAAATCCAAAATTCCTTGCTGTTGCCGCAGGTATTGCCTTTTTAAAGAAAATCCATACATGGGCACCTTTTCCAGATCGAGATCTCTCAACTAAAGGTCTGATACCATTAAGCTCACACATTTTTCTAAGCGCATCCACTTCTTTATGCCACTCATTATCCGTATTTGCAAAGTCCGTAACCTCTGCTCCTTTTTCGTGATTATCAAAATCAAATACAATAAATCTGCATGTTCCATTTGGCAGTAAAGGATATACACCTATTACATCTGATCCATCTTCTTTTGTGCCTAACAAATGAGCAATTATTTTTTTTACATCCAGACTTATCCATTTGGTATTTTCACATTCATCACAAAATACCTTCTCTTTACGTTGTTTAGGACAAAGCCGGTCATTCCAACGATTTGCACATTGTGGAAAATAACCCCCGTTCTTTCCCCGTCTGGCATATACATCTTCTCTTCCCCAAAACATCGAAAAGAAACGTATTGCCATTTTCTCTGTAATATATGGCGGATTTACAATACGACTCCCTTGATCCAGGTCATATTCTTCTGCACTTTCTATTTTTTCTTCAAAAGGATTCACCTCTTCATATGAAATGCCTGCTTTCTTCAATTTATCTTTTAATATCTTGTTCTCATATTCAAGCAACCTAACCATTTTTCTCAATGAATCAGCATCATATGCTTCTATGTTCAAACCTTCCACCTACAATTCTTATTATCTCGTAACATAACTTCCATTCAATGTCCCAACTTAATTTTAGTACTTGTTCCAACTATTTTCAATACTTATTTTCCGTATTGACGCATTTCTTCGCCAATCGTATAATTAAGTTAGATACAGAGCATTTCTGTTATCAAAATATTGCCCGCCCACCATTGGCGACTTATAAATGATTGGCTCGAAAATATTGTTCGCTTACCGGAAGCGTCTAATAAATGTCCGGCTTGAAAATTATTTAGAAATTATTTTTGTTTTCGATATTGTGTTTTTATCACACATTGCATATACTATAAATACACAAAAAAGCCAAAAAAGAGGAGGTGTTAGTATGGCTACTTCAAGTATTACTCATAATTTTGTCGTATCCAATCCAAATAGCGTAAAGCGTTTTGTCGCAGCAATTGACGAAGCTGACCGTGACCGCACACCAAAGCAGACACTTCCCGGACGTCAGTTAACGAACCCCAAGGAAATCTTAGCTTTAATGTCAAAAAGGAAGAAAAAACATGTCTGATAAATATTTTACCGTTAATATTCGGGCATATTTGGATAAAGACGAACCGACATATATCGGAGAGGAAAGTCTTTACGACTTACTCTCCGATTTTTCTTGTCCCAAAAATCCCGATGTGGAATACTTTTTATTACATAATGCGATTGAGTTTACCAAAAAAGATCAATCTATCACTTATCTGGTATTTGGTGCTGAAGATGCTTCACTGGTTGGTTATTTTTCACTTACAGTAAAACCCATCTCTGTCCGTGCTTCAAATATCAGCAAGACAATGGCAAAAAAGCTGTCCCGTGTCAGTATTTTGGATGAAGAAACACAATCCTATACTACCGCAGCTTACCTGATCGCCCAGTTGGGAAAGAACTATTCTCTTCCAAAGGAAAAACGAATTCCTGGAAATATTCTACTGGGATTTGCACTGGAAACCATATCCAGTCTCAAATATTCCGTAGGTGGCGTTATGGAGTTTCTTGAATGCGAAGATAATGAATTTCTTCTGAGCTTTTATACGCAGAATCATTTCAAGCCATTTGATACTCGTATTACCGCTTCCCAGAATAATGAGCCACACACTCTGCATCAGCTTTTAAAATTTATTTGATTTAAAAATGCATGAAAAAAGCGACAGTCTGATTTACATTTTGTATTTCAGGAAACTGCCGCTTCTTTTTCTTCCTTATTCTGTTTTTCTTCCTCCAACTCCCGGAGGACTTCTTCGCCGTACTTATCAATCATCCGTACCAGAAAATCAATGCACCGCTCAAATTCAATATTCTGTTGCATAAGCTCCTCCCGTTATTGTTTTGATCTGAGCTTATTTTACAGAACCTGCCGGAAAACCACATTGAATAGAAATTGATTGTAAATTGACACAATCACTTTAAAAATATCCGTATTTTCTTGAATCGAATGTATGTTCGTGTTATGATAGATATACTTAATCTTAACTACGAAAGGGGAATTTCTATTGAATCGATGCGATTTTTCTTCTATTAGCACTTGCTTAAAAAATCATATCAGCGAAAGTAATCAAATGAGTCAGCCTGATTTTTTATACGAATTATTTGAAGATTTTATGGATGATCCGACAAATCAGGATTTTTCAATGGACAACGGTCTGGTTTGCCGCTGGATGACTGGTCAGGCTAAAATCAGTCCTAAAATATCCGCTTACTATTCCAAGCCATCCACTCAGGAAAAATTAGCCCATACCATCCACCAGAATCTTCTTCCACTGATGTCTGACTGTAATATGGCTATACAAGATATTTACACTTTATTCATTCAGGATGACAGCATCTCAGATGCAAAAAAGAAAAATCTGACTCCCTTATATAAACCAGCCAGTTCAAGACTGCTGTTTCTTGCAAAACTGATTTCTTTTGGCATGGAACGCCAATTCATCAAACGTAATACCAAAAATCAGAAGCTGCTCGCCGGAGGCGCTTTATCCCCCATTGTGCTGGATTATATTATGGACAGTGAGGTTCCGAAACCATGCCGTCATTTTATCGGAAGAGATAAAGAACTGGAAGAATTATATACCGTGCTTGAGGAAAACCGTCATGTTTTCCTTTGCGGAATCGCCGGAATCGGAAAAAGTGAACTTGTCAAAGCCTACGCAAAGCGGTACATAAAGCAATACACCAATATACTTTATATAGAATATACCGGCAATCTTCATCAGGATATTACTGACATGGATTTTATTGACGATCCGCCGGAAAGCACTGACCAGGAACGGTTTCAAAGACATAACCGTTTTCTGCGTTCCCTGAAATCTGATACTCTGCTTATCATAGATAATTTTAATGTCACTGCCACACAGGACAGCTTTCTGTCAGTAGTATTAAAATATCGCTGCCAGATTTTGTTTACAACCAGAAGCAAACTGGATGAATACTGTACTCTGCCATTAAAAGAAATAGAGGATATGAACGCTCTCTTCCAGCTGACATCGGTATTCTATTCAGAGGCAGACACGTACCGGGCAACAGTTGAAAAGATCATCGAAACTGTTCACTCTCATACTTTTGCCGTGGAACTGGCAGCAAAACTTCTGGAAAATGGAATCTCAACTCCAGACCAGTTATTAACAAGACTTCAGGTGGAAAAAGCATCTTTCCATAACGAAGATAAAATTAAAATAATCAAAGATGGACAAAGCAGCAAAGCCACCTATTACAGTCATATCCATACGCTGTTTTCTTTATACACTTTATCTCTTGAACAGCAGGATATCATGTGTAATATGTGCTTTCTTCCTTCCACCGGTATTTCTGCCCGTATGTTTGCCAAATGGCTGGAACTGCCCACACTAAATGAGATCAACGATTTAATTGAGACTGGTTTCGTTCAGACAACAACACGTCGCACTATCTCTCTGCATCCGATGATTCAGGAAATCACCCTTTCAGAGACAAAACCATCTGTAACTCGCTGCCACATATTACTGGATTCTTTACAGAAAATATGTTTAATGCATGGAATGGAAGTAGATTATTACAAAAAGCTATTTCAAACAATCGGAAATATCATAGAATTGATTGAAAAGGATGATATACCAAAGTATCTGCTTTTTCTGGAAAATGCATTTCCATACATGGATAACTATAACTACCACAAAGGTATGAATGGAATCATTCAGGAACTGACGGGGCTGTTAAAGACAAAAAACATTGGCACCGACTCCGACCGGGCATTATTACTGGATTTTCAGGCAACTCTTGAAACCAAACCTGAAAAAGCAATAAAACTGGAAAAGGATGCACTTGCCCAGATAGAAACTATCACTGCTGACAATGCTCGACTTGTTTCCAACCTTCATGCCAATCTCGGTGGACTTTACCGCATGAACGGTCATCCCGATCTTGCAAGAGAACACATGGAAAAAAGTATCTCACTGCTTGACCAATTTAACCTGCTTCATATAAATGACAGCATACCTCAGATTGCCAATTATGCAATGTTCCTGACAGAACAGCAGGAACCCGAAAGAGGAATCTCCGAATTACAAAAATTATCCGGCATCATCAAGGAATACCATTCCGATGACTGTCTGGATTATGCCAAAGTACAGGAAAACCTTGGAACCATTTATCTGATGACTGCCAATCTTCCGCAAGCCAAAACACATTTTAAAAGAGCTTTCAAAATATATGAAAAGATCTGGGCTGATGAACCAGAAATGATTGAAGCAAAATATCAGGAAATTCAGGAGTTATATCCACAGATTGGATTTTGCATTGGAAAAACTCTATCCGGTCTTTTAACATAATACGTGCAATTTAAGGCGGGCAACTTGCCCGCCTTAAGTCTTTAAATTATGCTTTGATTTTTCCAGAAAATATTTTACTTACTTTGTTTTTCATGAGTATGAATACAATTTTTACTTATTTCCGTATCTGCGAAAACTCTTATAAATAAAAGGCAGTAAGGCTATTGCCATCACTGTATACATTACCATTACAAGCGGAATTTGTCGAAATACACAATTCCCAATCTGATAAATAAGTGGGACTTTTACACTTGCCTGTACATTTGTCAAAATTGTTGGTATCAAATTGAAAAGCGTTGTATACCCAGAAAGTGCCCGTCCTATAAATGGCAATAAGCAATATAAAAAGAACGGAATACAAACAGCGACACTAATTGTATGCATTTTAGCCGCTACTAACATAGACACTACAGCCGCCAGCATACTGGCTATAAATCCACATACAACTGTCAACAAATAGTATTGTCCATATGACATAATGTAAATACTATATGCCTGATACATTTGATAAGGTGTATTCATACCACTGGTTCCCATAATTCCAAAACAAATCACACTAAGTAATATAATTCCCATACAATAAATCATAACCGTCGTAGCTATTCCTGCCAGTATTTTTGTTTTAACAGCTTTTGTACGTCCATACTTTGTAGAGAAAAATACTGCATCTGCTTTTGTCTGAAAATCATCTGCAAATATTCCAGCACAAATAAAACCAACTATGATTGCCAGAATAATAGAATACGTTTCTACATACATAATCATAGTATCCCATGAACTATAAGATTCGTATTCTACTGGTAATTTTATTTCATTATATTTCTTTTCCAAGTATTTTTTCTGTACAGAAGTCTTTCCATATTCTTCTGCCATCTTTTCCATATTTTTATGATAAGTGTCATAGAACTCTTGTATATTTTCTTTTGTCATTTGATTCAGAACACTTTCATCATATTCTGCATCCGGTGTTAATACCGATATTATAAAACCCCTAATATCATCTATCGGTTGTAATGTCGTTCCGTAAATCGCATTTTCTTCTGAGGATTGTGTCATCGCATTTTTATTTTGTTCTATAACTTTTCCAAGTTCATCTTCTGTCAATGTCCCTTTCCATGCTCGTCTGTTATCTGTAAGTTTTCTTGTTGCCATAATTCCAGTACTAGCATTTCCATTCTCATCCACATAGCGATTACTTGTAACTGCAAATCCGCTAAAAATGACAGCAAGTATCAATGCCAATCCGATTGAAAATACATTAATTTTCTTTGAAAAAATTCGTTTTAATTCTAATTTAAGCATCTTGTTTTTCCTCCGATTTTTCTCCAAAATAAAATAGAAATGCATCTTCCAGATTTTTTTCTACAGCCACAGCATTGCTCCTCAGGAACATATCAAACAATACAATGCTGCCAAATGCGACATGGCTGCATAAAATACTGCAAATCCAAAGAATCAATATCTTTCAAAAAACGATATTTTCACCAAGGGGAAAGTCTGCCCTTTTTTAGTCAATAAACAAAATAAATTTTTTCTCATTTAATTATTGACATTTATTAGCTGGACTTTCAAATACTATTTTATCACAACTAGAATAGCTGGTTAAGTAATATGAACCATGTAAGAATAATTGTATAGGAAAAGGATATGGTTGAGAAAATGTGACTAGATTGACAAAAACAATCGGATTTGATATTCTGTTTAGGTAAATAATTACGTGGAGGATTCCGTATGAAAATTACTATTAGGGAAATTGCCAGACGTGCTGGAGTATCGACAGCTACTGTGTCTAGAATTATAAACGGTCTGGGTGGATATAACGATGATACAAAAGAAAAAGTTTTAGCGGTTATAGAGGAGACTGGTTATAAAGGAAATGCCTCAGCTCTGAAGGATTATAACCACCCTAAAGTAGATAAATTGATAGGAGTTTTAGTTCCTGATCTTGAAACTGATTTTTACGCAAAAATTATTTCTGGTCTTGAAGAAGTTGCACGTAAACAAGGCTATAGTATATTAATCAGTAATACAGGAAAAGAAGGAAAAAACACGTATGAAGATATTAATGTTTTAAAAAAGCGCAAAGTATCAGGAATTGCATTAGTAGGAACATTTTTGGATGAAATCTTGTATGAAAAACTAGAAAGAACAAAGATTCCTTACATCCTTATATCAAGTACATCATATAAGTATCAGGTTCCATATATTAAAGTAGATAGTTTTCAGGCAGTATATGCTGCGGTTGGTTATTTACTAGCGCAGGGACATACACAAATCGCTATGATTGCAGGTACAAGTAAAAAAGGAATGAGTAACCGTGAGATGGGATATAGAAAGGCAATGGAGGATGCTGGATTGACTGTTAAAGAAAGCAGAATTGCCTATGGAGATTTTAGCTTCCAAAGTGGTAAGACTTGTATGAAAAAACTACTTGATTTAGATAAAGAAATTACGGCTGTTTTTGCAGCAAGTGACGACATGGCTATAGGAGCAATCTCAGCAGCATATGAACGAGGTATGTCTGTTCCAAATGAATTGTCAGTGATTGGTTATGATAATACTAAAGTGGCTGAAATGAGTTATCCTCCTCTTACTACAATTGCACAGCCATTATATGAAATGGGAATCGAAGGAATGAAGATTCTGATAAAATATATAGAAACACATGAAAAACAAAGTAGTGTTGTAATGCCGTTTGAATTGATTGAAAGAAAAAGCGTAGAAGCTTATAATAAGTAAATAACTTGATCAATGATATGAAGAATACCTTTAAGAGGTATTCTTTTTTTGTGACGTTACGTGAATATTTACATGATAACCATTGACAAAAGGAAAAAACATACTTATAATCTAGGCATGTAAGTAAATAAATACGTAATAGGAGGGGCTTTAAATGAATGAAGAATGGAAGAAGAGGACAGTTTATCAAATTTATCCCAAAAGCTTCTGTGATTCTGATGGAGATGGAATTGGCGATATCCGAGGAATAATCAGTAAATTGGACTATTTACAAAATCTTGGTGTCGGAGCAGTTTGGCTTACGCCAATGTATTGTTCACCACAGGTAGATAACGGATATGACATTAGTGATTACTATGAAATTGATAAGTTATTTGGATCAAAAAATGATTTTTTAGAATTAGTTGAAGGAGCACATAAAAGGGATATTCGTATAATTATGGATCTTGTGCTTAATCATACTTCTACAGATCATATGTGGTTTAAAAAGGCTTTCATTGAAAAAGATAACAAATATAGGGATTATTACATAGTAAAACCAGGGGTGAATGGAAAAGAACCTAATAACTGGAAATCTTTTTTTGGTGGAAGTGCCTGGGAAAAAATCGAGGGTGAAGATAATTATTATCTACATTTGTTTGCGAAAGAGCAGGCAGATTTAAACTGGGAATGCGAAGCATTGAGAGATGAACTATCTGATATGATGAAATACTGGGTAGAACTAGGTGTAGACGGTTTTAGACTTGATGTAATTAATTTAATTTCTAAAGATCAGGCATTTCCTGATGATGATACTCTTAATGATATACCAGGTAAAAAGTATTACATAAATGGTCCAAGACTTCATGAATTTCTAAAGGAAATAAATACGAAAATATTTACGCCATTTGATGTTTTAACTGTTGGCGAGACTATGGATGCTTCTGTAGAGGATGCTGTATTATTGACAAGTCCGCAGGAGAAGGAACTCGATATGATTTTTGCAATGGAGCATATGCAAGTAGATTATAAAAATGGTGATCGCTGGAGTGTGCAGGATACAGATTTTCTTAAACTAAAAGATATCCTTTCAAAATGGCAATATAAGATGGAAGAAACTGGCGGATGGAATTCTTTATTCTGGTCTAACCATGATCAGCCAAGGGTAGTAAGCAGATTTGGCGATAATGGAAAATACAGAGTTGAGTCAGCTAAAATGCTAGCAACTGTGCTACATATGTTGAAAGGAACACCTTATATTTATCAAGGTGAAGAATTCGGAATGCCTAATCCTGGTTATGAAACAATTGAGGAGTTTGAGGATATCGAGTCTTTAAATGTATATAAGGAAAGAAAAGAACGCGGAATTGAAGAAAGTACTATTATGCAAGGCATTTGCAGACAATCTAGAGATAATGGTAGATCACCTATGCAGTGGAATGCTTCAGAAGGAAATGGTTTTTCTAGTGGAACGCCTTGGATAAAGATGGGAAGAAGTGCTTCTTTAATCAATGCGGAAAATGATTTAAAAAGAGAAGATGGAGTATTTCATTACTATAAAAAGCTACTTGAAATGAGAAAAACTGAAGAACTAGTAAGAGAAGGGAAGTATGTTCGTTTAGAAGAAAATGATCCTTCAGTCTGGTGTTATCTTAGAGAGGGAGAAAAAGAAGCTTTGTTGGTTATTGCGAACTTCTTTGGAGAAAAAACAGAGTTTAAGATGCCAAAACAATGGAATGACAATTATGAAATCACAGAAAAGCTATTGGCAAATTACTCTGATACAGAAATACCAGAGTCTTACATGAAACTAAGAGAGTACGAGACAGCAGTTTTTAGATGTATAAAGAAGAGGTAAAAAAATGACAGCGACAAAAGAAGAGAAATATCTTCAAATTTCAAAAGAGATTGCAGATTATGTTGGAGGAGAAAACAACATACTTGGAGTTGCGCATTGTGCAACAAGACTAAGAATCGTGGTTGAAGATCAGGCTAAAGTAGATATGAAAAAAATCGAAACAGTTGCGCTTGTAAAAGGGGCTTTTGTGACTGGAGATCAGATTCAGATTATTTTTGGAGCAGGATTAGTAAATGAGGTTTATGAAGTGTTTGCTAAATACACACATAAAGAGAACATGACATTACAGGATGTAAAAAGTCAGGCAACTCAGAAACAAAATCCTATCCAGAGGGTTATAAAATCACTCTCTGATGTGTTTATTGAAATTATGCCAGCAATTCTAGCAGCAGCATTATTGATGGGATTGTCTGGTTTACTTGGACAGCAGGGACTTTTTGGAAAAAAATCTATCGTTGAAATGGTTCCTATGCTAGCAGGGTTAAACCGATTCATTAGTATTGTTTCATCAAGTGTATTCTCAATCCTGCCATTGATTGTGGTATGGTCATCTACAAAAAGATATGGTGGAAGAGCCATTCTTGGACTAGTTATTGGTGCTTTGATGTTAAGCAACAATCTAGCAGATGCTTATCAGGCAGCTCAGGGAGCAGTAAAAGTGGAAACAATCAGTCTCTTAGGGTTGAAAATTCAGTTAGTAGGATTTCAAGGAGGTATCATAATCGCCTTGATGATGGGATTTGTAGTAGCTAAATTGGATAAATTCTTTGAAAGAAAAGTTCCTAATGCAGTAAAACTATTATTATCACCAATGTTTACAGTATTTGTATCAGCTTTCTTACTATTTACAGTTGTAGGGCCAGTAGGACGTCTACTTGCTAGCGGACTCACTACAGGTTTAGTATGGATGACACAGAATCTAGGATTTGTTGGATATGCCATTTTTGGTGGTGTACAGCAGATTATTGTAATAACTGGTCTACATCATCTATTTGGAGCTATTGAAGGACAGCTGCTTGTTGATACTGGAAGAGATTTTATTAATCCTATTGCTTCTGTTGCTGTATGTGCACAAGGTGGTGCCGTTTTAGGGTATTTGATTCCAAAATGGAAAGACGTAAAAAGTAGAGAATTATGTATTCCAGCATTTACATCTACTCTATTTGGAATTTCTGAACCGGCTATCTTTGGTGTGAATCTTCGTAATAAGTATCCATTTGTTGCAGGCTGCCTTGCTTCAGCTGTGGCAAGTGTATTTGTATATTTTAGTGGACTCACTGCTTTAGGATATGGAACAACAGTACTTCCTGGGTTTGCGATTGTCGCACCAGAAAACAACGGATATATTAATTATTTGATTGCACATCTGATTGCTCTTGTAGGAGGAATGCTTATTACACTATTCATAGGAAAAGTTGTAACTAAGAAAAATACAGAAGTTAATTCAACAACTGTAGAAAGCAAAGAAGAAACAAACAACGAAAACAAAATAGAGAGTGGTATAAAGGCATATGCTACAGGAGAACTCATTTCTATAGAAGATGTAAAGGATCCTACTTTTTCAAAAAAAATAATGGGAGAAGGTTTTGCTATTATTCCAACAGAAGGTAAAGTATGTGCTCCATGTGATGCAAAGGTAGAAACAATTTTCTTTACTAAACATGCAATAGGATTAAAAGCCGTAGATGGAACAGAAATGCTGATTCATATAGGTATTGATACTGTGAATTTAAATGGAAAATACTTTAAATCCTATGTAAAGGAAGGGGACTATGTAAAAGCTGGAGATACATTGATTACGTTTGAAATGGATAAAGTGAAAAATGAAGGATATGATACTGTCATTCCTCTTGTATTTACAAACCCGGAAAAGAAGTTTGATATTAAAAATACAAAAAGACGTTCTGTTTCACTAGGAGAAGAACTTTAGGAGGCATTATGCAGGCAGAAAAGAAGCCGATGACAAAAAAACAGTACTTTGATAAATGTAAGAAATTTGATAATTTGAGAAATAAAGTTGCTTCTGATCCATACCGAATGAAATTTCATTTACAGCCTCCTTTAGGGTGGTTGAATGATCCGAATGGTCTATGTCAGATTGGAAGTCAATACCATATCTATTTCCAGTACACTCCTTTTAATCCAAATGGAGGAACAGGATTATGGGGACATATGGTAACTGAGGATTTTATCCATTATGAAGAACATGAACCTTCCATTTTTCCGGATTCATCCTGGGATGCGAATGGTGCATATAGTGGGTCCGCTTATGAAGAAAATGGCGAGTACTATTTCTTTTATACTGGAAATGTAAAGTATGAAGGGGAAGAATATAACTATATTACTGATGGAAGAGAACAAAATGTTATTCTGACAATTACAAAGGACGGATATAATTTTTCAAAAAAGCAATTAATTATGACAAATAGTGATTTTCCAGAAGATATGAGTAAACATGTAAGAGATCCTCAAATTATAAAAAGAGGAAATCATTATTACATGATTCTAGGAGCCAGAGATTTGTCTGATAAAGGTTCTGTAGTACTTTTTAAGAGTAATGATTTATATCATTGGAAATATGAATTGAGATTTACTACACAGGATGTGTTTGGGTATATGTGGGAATGTCCGAACTATGTAGAGATTGATGGAAAACAGTTCTTGATTGTATGTCCACAGGGCATAAAACAAAATGGTCTTGATTATGCTAATGCTCATCAATGTGGTTATTTTCCACTGAACTATAAATTTGAAGATAAGACATATCAGTTAGGAGAATTTTGTCAATTAGATAGAGGATTTGATTTTTATGCACCTCAGGTTTTTAAAGATCATAAAGGTAGAAATATCTTGATTGGCTGGATGGGAATGCCAGAGAGTGATTATAATAATGACAAAACAGTAAAGAATGGATGGCAGCATGCATTATCATTACCGAGAGAACTATATGTAACAGAAGAAGGTAAATTAGCACAGAAACCATTAGAAGAATTAAAAAAGCTACGTACTAATGAAAAAAAGATGGAATTCAACAACGAGTTGAGTGTTTCAACTTCTATCTGGTTTGAGATTCATGTAGATTTTGAAGTCAGCAGAGATTTTGTATTAAAGCTACGAGAAAGTGCAGAGTTAAGATATGAAGAAGGAATTTTAACACTGGATATAACTAGCTGTGGTTCTGGACGAAAGCATAGAGGAATTGCTATTAAAACAATTGAGGATATCAGAATCTTCTCAGATTCCTCAAGTTTAGAAATTTTTGTGAATAGAGGAGAAGTAGTATTTACAACAAGAATATATGATTCTATGGAGGAATTGTCTTGTGAATTAAAAGGCGAGTACTTGAGTGGAGTTCTAAAATACTATGATCTTACTATAGAGAAATAGGTACAACTAAATACATATTATGTATCATGAAAAGATTAGTTGTTTCTGAATGCTTCTTCTGGATTTTTATACAATTAGACAAATAATACATTCGCTTAGACGCGGTACAGTTTAATGTGTATTGCGTCTTTTATATTGAGGAAAAATTCAACATGCAGGCAAAGCTCTTATTTCTTTGGGCGGTATGAAAGAAAATTTGATTAGATCATGTTTAAATAAATCACAGATCCATTTTGAATCTTTCTTGTCAGTTTTCTTCCCTTTAATTGCTTTGACATATTTTGGATGAGTTAAGTAGATATTGATTTCATCTTCTAAGATGTTGAAAATTGGAATCCAATATTTGCCAGTAGATTCCATGCATGCATCAAAGCATTTGTGATTAATTCTTTCACCGTAAGATTCGGATATAAGTCGATTTCCTGTGGAAGATAACCAATCTTTTTCTGTATTTTCTCATAATTTCCCTCGTTATACAGAATTCCATCAAGGGAAACCATTCCTTCCGTTTGTTTTAAAACAGTTGTAAGAACCCTCATCAAAGTGGTTTTTCCGGCACCATTCTCACCCAAAAGTCCGTAAATTCCCTTAGGTATTTCAAGAGATGCCTTATTTACTGCAACTACACCATTTTTAAATCTAACTGTTAAATCATTTATTCTAATACTCATAATCTATCCTCTTTTCTTTAAAGTCATTGGTAATACTGCAAATAAAAACAGCCCCGCTATAAAAGACACAAGCGTTCCATAAATCCAACTCTCGGACATTAATTGAGTAGGTTCACAAAAGCTGAAAGAAAACAATCCCAGATTTCCGAAAAATGAACTTCCCGCTTTTGATATAAGTCCAATGACAATTCCAAATAAACATCCAATACCTGCCCACATATTTCGAAGCAATGTACACAAAATCACAGAGCATATACTCCAAAGCCAGATAGTTCCAAACATTGCAATGAAATATAAAAGAAATATCTGAATACCCGAAATGCCTTCGTTTACACTGCCCGGTTTTTGCCAGAAAAACAAAACATATCCAACACAGGAAAGTATTAATAAATATAATACTATAAATGAGCAAGTTCGTGATTTTGCATAAAAGAAAGACACCTCGATTCCA
>OMGO01000544.1_pt1 | contig 17713 bp, 22 predicted proteins | sample 1645901 | NCBI WGS metagenome assembly OMGO01 (sample SAMN05578592, study PRJEB25193) | human gut metagenome | biome: Human Microbiome; feature: human-associated habitat; material: feces | host: Homo sapiens | place: USA:Birmingham
TTGTCAATAGCATTTTTAATCACAGGTTTTGACAGGTTTTCAGAACCCATCTGTTGTGCGGTATCAGGCGAATACCCGGCCCGAATTGCCGCTTGCGTTGCATTCAGGTCAATCAGATATTCTTCAACAAACCGCTTTTGCTTCTTGGTCAAGGTATTCACCCCCTTTGAAATCAAAAGAAAAGCGCCGAAGGTTCCCCCTCGGACGCTTTTTCACTTTATATGATAGCCGAAAAAACACTAAACTTTCAACAGGTGAAACTAAACTTTACTCGGTTCTTTCAAGAAATCGGCATTTTCCTTGGCAAAAGCAAGTAAAGCCTTCCCGTGAATTTCAAAAAGCCATTGGGTGGTGTACTCAAATTCAGCGGCTAAATCTTCCCACTTTTTCAGTTGGATATACCGGCCTACAAGAACATTTTGCTGGTCAAGGTCAGGAACTTTGCTGATCATGCTGAAGGCTTCCTTCTTCATGGTCACAAGTTCATCAATCCGGGTGTTAATATCATCTTCAAGGGACATGATTTTCACAATAGTTCCCCCTAAAGTGTCTTTTGGCCCGGAAGTCTGAACCTTGTCCGGCTTCAGTTCATAACTTTGACTGGTCAAACTGGATCGAAGGGTATTTACTGTATCTGTCAACCGCTGAATCAGGCGGTCAGTTTTTCGGATTTGGGCGAAATAATCTTTGGCCCGCTGGGAAAGTTCTTTGTCAGTCACTATGCCACACACACCCTTCCATGCATCTGTAACGAGAGGGAGGCAGGAACTTCCCGCCAATTCTTGCGGAATCTATTTTCGCTTTTAGCGCCTGCATTAAAGCCGCCTGCGCGTCGCCCTTGCTTCGCAGTGCGGTTAACACCGCCTCGTCCATACCGCCCTGCACCACCATCAAATGAGACACCACTGGATGTTTCTGACCTTGCCGGGGCAACCGCTTACACGCCTGCTGATAGAGCTCAAGCGACCAGTTCGGGAAACTGTACCAAATCATGTGATGCCCGCCATACTGCAAGTTAAGGCCGTACCCACAGGACGCAGGATGAACAAGAAGCAGATCCACACCTCCGGCATTCCATGCCGATGCATCCGCATTTCCTCCGTATAGTCGTACACGCAGATTCGGAAACCCCGCTTTCAGTGCTTCCATCAAGCGGTCTCGCTCATGCTGGAACCAGTAGAACACCAGTGCATGTTTTCCATGCAGCTGCTCCACCAACTCCAGGAATGCCTCGATCTTACAGTTGTGAATCTCCACCGGCGTACCGTCCCCGTCATACACGGCCCCGCTGCATAGCTGCAGCAGCTTTCCATTCAGCCCCGCGGCGGTTCCAGCCGTGATCACCTGATCAGCCACCTGGAGAAGCATTTCTCTCTCCAGCTTTTTATACGCTTTTCTCGCGGGTGTGTCAAGTTCCACGGGCACAACGTCCTCAATGTAGTCCGGCAGTTCCAGATAGTCCTCCGCCTTCATGCTGACGCAGATATCTGCCACAGCTTTCTCGACGCGCTCGTCCGCTCCGGGCATAGGCGTGTAGGTCCGGTAGGGCTGTCCAGGATAGGCATAGTCCTGAGTGAAAAACGCCTCCCGAAAGCTCGTCAGCGTCCGTCCGAGCCTTGCGCCGCCGTCCAGAAGGTAAACCTGCGCCCACAGGTCCTCCAATCCATTGGGTGACGGCGTTCCCGTCAGCTCCACCAACCGGCGTATCCGCGTCCGTACCCTTCGCAGGGCCTTAAACCGCATGCTCCGCGGATTCTTAAAGCTGCTGCTCTCGTCCAACACCACCATGTCAAAGGGCCAGCTGTTGCGATAATAATCCACCAGCCACGGTACATTTTCCCGGTTGATGACCCACAGGTCCGCCGGGGTATTCAGCGTCTGTATCCGTTTCTTCGACGTACCCAGCACTGGTAGAACCCTCATATCATTCAGGTGGTCCCACTGTGCCGCCTCGTTGTTCCACGTGGCTTCCGCCACTTTCTTCGGCGCCACCACCAGCACTCTCCCGACCTTCCATTGCAGCCGCAGTTCCCGGATCGCCGTCAGCGTGATGACCGTCTTGCCAAGGCCGCAGTCCAGAAACAAACCAATACTGTCATCCTGGATGAGCCGGTTTACAGCGTACTGCTGATACTTATGCGGATGGAACTCCATCTTGCCCCACCTCCTCCAAAAACTTGTCTACTTGCTCTTTGTTCCACAAGCACCTGACGTCCATTCCCAACCGGGCCAATGCGTCAGCCATCCACTTCTGTCTTTCGCTCAATCTCCCACCCGGCTGCTTCAACTCAACAAATATGACCCGCCCGCCCGGCAGTAATACAATTCTGTCCATCACCCCGGTGCACCCCGGAGATACCCACTTGAGGCATAAACCTCCCGCGTGTTTCACCCCGCGGCTTAGACGCGCCTCGATCTGTGATTCCCTCATGCAAAGCCCCCCGCGAATATTCATACAAATTCATAGCGGCAACAAAGAAACAGATTTGAGGGCGTTCCTATATACTTATACGTATTAGGCAGGTTAGAGAGTATATTACTAGACATATATTCTCAAACCTCCCTATTTTAAAGTACTCTATAGAAAATCTGTTGTATTTGTTGTTATCATTGATAAACCCCTAGGATATCGGCGTTTTAGATGCTACAAATTGTAATTTTGTATCTGTTGTGTTTGTTGCAATTTGTTGCCCGCAGTTTTCAACAAATTTTCAACTAGTTTTCCACTTCGTTGTCATTCTCATTATTTTGTCGCCCCCCCAACATGTATAAATATACTATAAATATAAATATTTATTCATTAAGGTTCCTTTATTTTTCGCTCGTAAACTCTTTGCTTTCCGTACGGTTTTCCCGCAGGTAAGGCATAGCCGACACTCTCCCATCCCGGCATCCGCGCAAGCAGGTTGTTGATCTCTCTGGCATCTCGCTGGCGCATAGCGCCTCTGTGCATCCCCAGGGCTTCGCACCATATCTCGATGGCGCACACCCGCTGTCTTGGAGCCGTAGCATCGTCGCACTTCATGCCGCCGCTGCGCCAGACCTGTCGTTTCTGCAAGTCCCAACCATTCCATCCCATCGGCACTTCTTCCTCCAGAAAGTCGGCAATGATGCCCTCCCATGGGTGCTGTTCCCGGTGGTCCTCCTGCACACCGCGCGCGGCTTCCTCTATATCCCGGGACAGATACAGCTTCTCGCCCTGCTTCCAGTAATGCATAGCTTCGGCCCATAGTTGGTCGCGTTCCCGCGTCAAGTCCTCGCCTGGGTTTTTCGTCCGCTCCCGCCGGTCAATATCCACGGGCCAGAAACGGCGGTTTCCAGTGGTATCAATCAGGCAATCCCGGGTATTAGAGGTTCCAAAGAACACGCACTGCCTCGGCCTGTCCGCGGCATACCGGCCGTAAGCAGCTCGATAATAGTCGCTCTGTTTGGATAGGAACATCTTGACGGCGTTGATCTCCGCTTTCGCGAGTGCCTGCATTTCGGCCACCTCGTTGATCCAGGTTCCCTGAACGGTCTCCATTGCGTCTTTATCACCGAAGGTGCGCAGGCTGTCGCTGAACCAATCCCCTCCCATCTTTGCCAGAAGCGTGGACTTATACCGCCCCTGCCCGCCCACCAGCACCAGCATAGTGTCATACTTGACGCCGGGGGTCATGACACGGGCCACGGCTGCGGTAAACGATTTGCGCGTCACGGCGCGGGTGTAGGGCGTGTCCTCAGCGCCCATGTAGTCTATGAGCATCGTGTCCAGTCGGGGCACGCCGTCCCACGTGAGGCTGTTCAGGTAGTCGCGGACAGGGTGGTATGCCTGATCGCTGGCGCAGGCGTCTACTGCGTCCAGCACATCATTCTTCGCCATCTTACCGAAGAAGGGTTCCAGATAGATACGTAGCTGCGCGGCGTCCGTATCGTTCCAGGTCTTGCCAGCTTCAGCGCGGCTCCAGGGCAGGTTTCCCGTCACATCAATTCGGCCTGAGAACTGGTTCAGACGCAGCTGGCCCCTCAGTTTCGGATCGTTGCTCAGAGCCGTGCGCAGGTTCTTCATGGACTTGACAGGCATACCCTGGGCGTCCACATCCATCATCGGCGGACGCCGCCAGGAACCATCGTCATCCTCGCCATCCTGTTCCAGTATAGCGCCAAACGCCTCCTGCACTTTCTCCCATCGTTCGTCGCTCAGCAAGCCAGCAACAGCCGCATCCGTCACTGCCAGCTCCATCATAGCTTTATAGCTCGGAAGCCGATTGACCGGCGTTCCCGGCGCCGCTGCGTCGTCCAGCTCCTCGAATTTGTGGAGCCGCACGCAGTCGAATGCATTCACCAGCTTACCGCTGCACGGGTCGGTGGCGTGGTGGGAATACAGGAATTTGCCGTTGTCGTAAATTACGGCGCCGCCTGCGGCGGTGCCCTGACAGAAAGTGTAGCGGCCCGCTGTAGTCGTTTCGGCGTAGATGCCTGGCAAGAACTTATCAATTGCCGCGGGTACGTCATAGACGCGGCAGAACGCTCCTACAACGCCCTTTTTTTCTTCCGGGTCTCCCTGTTTCGCCGCCAGCCGGGCTTTTGGCGTCGCCCCGGGATGCTTTGGCCAGGAGGTCACATCGCGCCAGTCGGTGTATGTAGCTAACAGACCATCCACCGATAGCAGCGGCTTGTCGTCTGTATAATAAATGTACTCGCCATCCCGGCAGCAGCTGGGCCAGTACATAAGCCGCGCCGCTTCGAAAGTCGTCGGGTCTGCCAACTCCATGCCAATCTGCTCCGCCATCTTCCGGGCCAGCGGTTCGTATTCATCCGCCGTGCAGGTCCGATCGAGTGGAAAGAGCACCCGCAACCGGGGCGCGTCCGGCCGGTGCTTTCGCGTGGAGTAGATACAGTAGCCGCAGCCCAAAGCGCCTATGCTCGCACTTACACGGTCCGCTTGTCCATTTGGGATGTTATCCAGATCTAGGGTTATAATGTCCCTGCCGGTCACAGCTGACGCCTTACGGCGAACGCCGTTGAGGGTTCCTGCTACAAACCCACCAACATCTTTCCGTTTGTCCTGCTCCCCCTTGGGCAACTCCAAGTATTCCGCTACAGTTTCTGTACCGCGCTGCGGCGTCCGTAACCGTTCCCATAATTCGGAGAGCCACATTATTTGCGGGAGCCAGTCGACAGAGTTCCGGCTGGCTCCTACAGTGATTGTAATTTGCCGGTCATTTATCATTCCAACAACTCCCATTTGTATCCTCTTGGGTCTAAGACTTCCTGACGCAGCCGTCGTTCCAGCGATGACAGTGTCAGCCCGCTTTTCTTAGCGGCCTCAGTAACGCTCCTGTACAGCTCCATGTTCCCGTTTCGATCGTATCGCACAATAGCTTTGCTCATCGCTCGGGAACATGCCGCGCTTGTTATATCTGTAAGTGCCTTGTAACTTAAATTTTCGAGGGTGCATTCAAATTTTACGCCATTTTTAGGAATTGCACACAGGCCGTTTTTGTCGGCGTATCCTCCGCAAAAGCATCGGTCCAGTAGCCGAAAAACGCCTACACGCTTTTGTTTTCCGTCTAATCCGCGCAGTATGACCTCCGCCCGGGACCCCCTTGTGTTAACCATCAGAGATATCCACTTGCCTCGTTGAAGCTGCTGTACAACGCCAAGTTCATTTATCCGGTAATTGTTTAAATACCCCGTAATAGTCTTCCACATTTGTGTCAGTCCTCCCACAGCTTCTTTACATCCAGGCCAATCTGCTTCAATCGACGCGTAAGCATTTCATCCTCAATACCGTCTCTTGCGTACGCTTCGAATTCTGTCAGCAGCCCCGCATAGCTGGTCATTACACGTTGGATCCTTTGAGCGCCTATGCCCAGTGCTTCGTTAAAGGCTATCAGCATCAGCCATTGCGCACGGCAGATACCCTTTCTGGTTATTTTGTCCATCTCTGCGGCTGCAATTTGGCGTTCTCTATGTGTCAGCGTTGGCCGGGTGTAAGCTTTCATGATATCTCCCTCCCCAGATTGCTATAAATAGGGGCCGCGGCGGTCCATTTTGGGGCTGGGTGTTTCCAGCAGGCATACACAAAATCCCTTTTATTTTGCGGTTACAAATATACGCCTTGACCGTTTCCGCCTTTTATGGCCGCCGCTCCTTTCGGCCGAAATAGATACGCCCGCAGTTATCATACAGCATTTCAAATCCTTGTACGCCCCGTAAAATTTTGTATGCCCTTCTTAGTTGATCAATATCAAAATAGCCAAAGTGGCACTCGTCTGTAGGAATTCCCATCTGCTCTGCGAGCCATGAGTACAGGTCATTTCGCTTCTTGTGCGCCTTTGGTTTTCCTTGCCAGTGTAGATCAAAGAGAGCATGGCACATTTTCTTTCCTGTGCGCATTGGCTCGTCCGCAAGCAAACCCAGTGCTTTCATGGGGTGCGGTTTATGCGTTCCCACATAGGCCCCGCAAGATTCGCAGTGGTAGCAATACCCGCTGCCGTATTGGCGCCCGTAAATGCGGGCGTTTGATTCGTAAGTTACTGGTCCGCCGCAGATATTACAACGGGTCGGATACAGGTTAATCATAGAAATCAATCCTTTTTGAAAAATCCATTGGACCATCCTTCCGCCTTGAGGGGAAGCCCCTCGGCCCATTTCGGAACGGCCGCCATCAGTCGTTTCATTTCAGCCAGATCCTGTTTCTCCGGTGAAACGTCCACCACAATCTCGTCATGGATGTGGAACACCACCGGGAAACCCGCTTCTTCGAGCCTGGTGATCGCGTCGGCAAGACAGTCGCGGGCCACTGCCTGCGTGCAGTTATGCACCAGCACCGGGCCGCAGTTTCCCATCACTGTGAATCGGTGGCGCGGGCCTGCGTTTTTGAGGTCGTAAACCGGTTCGTAACGTCCGGTGTAGCAAACAACATATCGTTTGGGCATCCGTTGTCGATTCTGTATAACAACGTGGTGACCCCAATCCCGGATTTTTCTGATGCTTCGGCTACTGTGATTTCGCCCCAAGGTGATTCGATTACCCGATTGTATCGTTTGTTTCTTCCTTGGGTTTTGTATGAAACCCAGCGGCAATTTTCCGGGCAGTAGTCTCCGTTCACATCTATACGGTCTATGGATAAACCTGGATGATATGTTGGCGACATATCCGCCCAAAAATTCTCGAAGTTCTCCAACCACCTGTCGCACACTTTGATTCCGCGGCCTCCGTAGTTGTCCCATGCCTGGGCCGTTGGGAGCAGGCACCGCTCTTTCATGGAGCGCCATACATAATACAGGGGGTGTTTCGATAGGCCATGGGTTGTTCTGGATTCGCTTATCAGCTTGTACCGCAGGCAACCGCACGATTTCTGCTTGCCTCTCAGAAATTCGGTTGCGGGCATTGTGAATGCTCTGCCGCAAGCTTCGCAACGAATGTTCCAGATTGATTTTTTGCCGTCTGATCCGGCGTAAGATACTGCCGTCAGGTAGTTGTACTTCATACCTGTTAAATCCCGCGCTCTGTGATGCATTAACCCATCCTCCTTCTGTGTAGATTTTGTGGTCAGGGGTCATGCGGATGCCGTCAACACAGATGACTTCCTGCGCCCCTTTGTCGATAAGGCCCTCATGGCATACCCATCGAGCACCGTCCCAAACCTTGTCGGCTGATGTAACACAGTCCAACCGTGTCCATCCGCTGTTCGTCAGCACTAATGTGCCGCCGGACAAGCAGTTTTCAACAAGTTTCCCGCCATATGTCTCGATCCGTTCCCACTTCTTTGTGGTCTGATTCTGGCCCATATAGGAGACAGAGGGCCTGCCGAAACGGTTTTGTGTGATTGCGGGTTTAGGATAATAGAGCGAACGCCCGCTTGGGAGTTGGAGTATCAGGAAGTCCAGACCGCTGTTTGTGTCAATGCTCCTGCTCACAACTACCCCATGCGGCAGAAAAGAGGTTCGGCCCTCCGTGACAGCCGCTTTCGCCGCAGCCTCCATTATCCCCCATAGCTTTACAATGTTCGGGTTGGCGCCGCGCCACAGGTTCACAAGCTCCTGTACCTCCTCATCCGACAGGCTGTCCAGCTCATGCCCGCTGTCCATTGCGCGCATGGCTTTCACGCCTCCCTGATAGCCCAGTGCCAGCGTGGCGACCTTGCCCTTCTGCCGGTAGGCGTATTCAGGCTGTCCCTTTTTGATTTTCTCAATAGGGACGCCGAACATCTGCGACGCGGCAGCTTCGTAGATTTTTCCATGCGTCCGGAACACTTCCAACACCCAATCTTCATCCGCCAGCCACGCGATGACCCGCGCTTCTATAGCGGAGAAATCCGCGTCCAGCAGCATGTTTCCGGGCGATGCAATAAAAGCGGTGCGGATGAGCTGGGAGAGGGCGTCCGGCACGCTGCCGAAGATCCAATTCAACCCATCAGCGTTCTGCGCTTTAACCAGTTCTCTCGCCAAAGGAAGTATGTTCCCGGAGATGTATGTCCTGGGTAAGTTCTGCACTTGCACAAGTCTGCCTGCCCACCGGCCGCTTCGGTTTGCCCCGTAAAATTGCAGGGTCCCCCGCATCCTGCCGTCTGTACAGGTTGCAGCGGCAAGACTGTCGTACTTCTTGTTCGAGGTCTTTCCCAGCTCCTGCCGGATCTCCAGCATCCGTCTCGCGGGGCCTTCCGGCAGATCACTCTTGAGTATCTGTGACACGGTGCCCTTTGCCAGATTGGGCAATTCATCTCCGGTCTGTTCTGTAAGCCAACGAGTCAATTGTGCTACGCTGTTTGGATTCTTGAGTTCGGTGAGAGCATGCGCCTCTGCGATATAGTTCTGCCGCGTCTTTGCATCCAGCTCTCGTGCAGCTTCAACGAGTGTCATGTCCACCGCAATCCCCCTGGTGTTGATGGAAAAATCTATCTCCCACTGTCCCTGTATCTCATCAGGCACATCGTAGCCGGATAGGTGCTGTTCGATTTCCATTTCGGTTACTACGTCCTGTGCATTATATTCCTTGAACAGCTCCCACTTTGCGGGGTCATGGTGGGGGAGGTTGCGAACACGGTCTCCGTTGGCCTTTGTGGGCTTGCAGGGGACGCAGAAATAACGGATAAGAGCTTTACCCACCGACATTTTCTGCTTGTCCTGCGGCAGCCCCAGGGCCTTTCCACAGGCGTCCAGCCCGGCGGGGTAGCCAAGATACATTCCATGGATCATGGTGCAGCGCCATTGAGACGGCGGAAGTTGCCTGTCAAAGTACCGACTCAGGCATGTGATTTCAAATGAGGCGTTGTATGCATGCTTGATTGTGTTCTGTCCGAACAGATGTTCTGTTATATCTGCGGGTATCTTTTCGTCCGCGGTTAAATCTACTACCTGTACGGGCGCGCCATCAAGGCTATAGGCGAACAATAGAACGGAAAAGGCAGGGCTTTCCGCATATTTGTACAGCCCTGCCTTTCCAATATCTATATCGCTGTATGTTTCTATATCGCAGCTAAGATGATGAAGCGTATTGGCCGGCATAACCTATTACCAGGGGAGGTCGGCGTTAGGGGTCCATCCGGTATGCTGCAGAGATGTATCGCCGCCAGGGATGACGCTGAATGCGCGCTCCGCTGTTACATGCTCGACCAACGGCTCGTCATCACGGAGTTTCTGCACGCCGTTCAGGCCACATCCGACGCCCTTCTTGCCGGCGGAATTGTAGGCAAAGAAGTTAATGTTGACGTTGGCCCACATGCCGGAGTACACCTGGGCGGGGTCGATGATCTTCTGCACCTGTCCATCCACCACGAAAGGAGGGCGGTCCGCCTTTGCGGAGGCGGTGAACACCCACATGCCCCTGCACTCTGCGCCGAAGGAGGCGCCATCGCTTGGCCTTACGCCGTCGCCGTCATGGACGCAGATGTTGGGCTGAGGCGGCCGTACGCCGCCCCAGGACTTGGACACGCCCTGCTCGATCGCCTGTTGGATGGCGGCGTCAATAGCGGTCTTGGCCTCGGTGTTCGTCTTGGGTACAAGAATGGTACAACTGAATTTGGGGTCCCCGTTCGGATTGTTATAAGGGGGTTTTGCCTGAAACAGGTTGCAGTAGGACAAACGGACGTTGTTGATCGTGATAGCCATAATTACATTTCTCCTTTTTAATAAATATTTATGCTATTTTGGACAGCGGATCGAATTTCTTCGGCTTTCGCAGCACTAATGCCATTGATACCCAAAATATATTCAAGTTCATCCATGACTGCGGCCGCCCTCCGGCAACAAGCTTTGGCTGTTTCGTCCCCGCAATAGTCGCGAATGATGGATATCAGTGATGTACTGCCTACTAACGTATGGTTCTTACCGTCCTTGGTGGTTATGATCTCAGGCATAAATAGCTCCTTTTTCGCTTATTTTCTCGCTTGGGCCGACTTGGGAAATTGCGTCTCGCGGCCTTTTGTTCTATGCAGGGTTTCTTTCGTTCACCACCCCGAATGCACACGCCGCCGGGCTGTACGCCCGCCGTTTGTCACCCTCCGGCGCAAGGGTGGGCTTACCAGGGGTCTTGGTCCACAGCCCTTCAGCAATTTCCGCGAATGCTTTTTTTCCGAGGGTTTTTTCCAACCCTGCCACAGATACTGGCTTTCGTTCGTACAATATCGTTTCCGCCACGCCCCGGATTTGCAGTTGAGTAAAGGCTTTATCGCTGCCCCCGCTCCATTCCCGGCCGCTGCGGCCCTCCACAGCTTTCCATCCCGCGATATGCCGGCCCTCCAGCGTGGCTTTCAGGGCATAGTCCTCCAAATCTTTAAGCCATGACGCCACTTCTCTGGCACGTGTCAGAATTTCGCCAACCTGGTCATCATTGAGGGTCAGCGCACCCGTCGTCTGGATGCTCTTTGCGCCGTCGCTTCCCGTACGGGCAGAGTGCATTATCGGTTCTACGGTGAACATTCCCTCCGCGCGCTTACTGCAAGTGGCTTTGGCCTTACAGAACTTGCACCATTCCCCCGCCTGATAGTCCTCCACGCCGTCAAATGCACGTTTTGCGGTGGGGCGTACTACTTTTTCCGTCCATTTGATAAGCTCAGAAAGAGGTGCCTCCCATTCTCGGACGCCGCCGGCATTCGGCTGTACGATAGACATATGTATTACTTTGATGCTATCCCCGAAAATGGGGCGAAAATATCTTAGAGCGCCCCAAGCGTAAAGCATCATTTGCGGGTTGTTCTCCGCCTCTACCACGACACCGGAGCCGTTCTTGTAGTCCACAACGTCGATGCGGCCAGAACCGATCATAAGGCAGTCCGCCGTCCCAAAGCCGTCCGGCACGATGTCGGAGAAGTCCACTCGCGCCTCCAGAGCCACCGAAGGGGGTTCCGGGTAGGATATGGCTAAGGATTTCAGATGCTCCAAATATTCGTCTGTGGCGAACTCCATAGATTTGTCGTAGTGTTCAGATTCCTTTAGCTTTTTCAGCTGCGCATTAAAGGTGCGCTTGGGCTGATTTTCGATGAAATACTGCCGGGCCTTCAGTTCGGCGATTTCGTGGGCCAGCCGCCCGGCTTCGGCATAGATACTTGTATTGTCCGGCATATTTTCAGTCAGCCTTGCGGAGCCGGGACAATGCAGCCACCGGTGAGCCGAGCTTGCTCCCAGCAGGGCGTGTTTCTCAGGGGGCATAATCAGTCTCCTCTCTTTGTTGATCGAGGCGTATAGATTCGATTATCTGCGTTTTTTTCCGCCTTGCGTACATCACCTAATAATCGTTCAAGGGCCTTAATAACTGCCCGATTGTTCTCTATCCAGTCGAGTACAGGCGCTGTGCGCGGAAAAGTATTTCTCTCATTTTGTACCTCCTGCAAAATTTCATATCTTTGCCCCTAGAGAGCGCATATCGGTAGCGAAAGCGTCCAGTTGGTTAGGTTTCAGATCCTGCGCGCACGTAACACTGTACTTTTGCAGCAGGGCGTTCAGCGGTCCAAGCGCGCTGGAGTCCCGGCTGATCAAGTCGGCGCCAGCCTTTGCAATCAGGGCCCCTGTGATCTGCGGGGCTGCTGTGGTTGGTACGACCGCGGAATTTGGGGCATCGTTGGCGGCGGGCGCGTTGAAAGCCTCCGCCTGAGGGGCCTCGCTCTCATTGTGCGCATGGCAGCGGCAAGTGAATGCTTTTGCCAGTGTGGTAGCTGCCATAAGCAGATCGGGGCAGTTGATAGTTACGTTGATGTCCATTGTAGTTCCTCCCTGTATGTATTTTCATTCTCCGCAGCGGTTTTCTTCCGATGCTTTCTCTGCTCCTGAGTGGGTGGAGTGAGTGCGGAAAGGACAACTTCTATTGCCTCACACATTTCTTGCACTTCTTGGCTTTCGCAACGGAATTCATCGTCTGGTCCAAGAAAATTTTTCAGCACTCTAATCGCTTTTTCCCTCGTCATGCTCATTAAACCTCCTCTTCAATCCATTCATTGGGATGCCACCAACAATGCCGACAGTGGCTGGTATTATCGCACTTGTCGCAGCAATTCGCTCCCTCGAGGCATCCGTCAGTGCCTCTCAGGTCGCAGCTTCCGCAAATACACTCCTGGCAATGTTTATCCTGGTCACTGTACATTCTCACAATCCTCGCTTATACGGCAGCAACACGATCCGCCCATCCTTCTCCGCCTGCATAAGTTCGCGAATGCGGTCAGAATCGCTTGGGTGGCATTCATACGGACACCCTGGCCCTTCTGGACAAAAATCACCATCCAGATTGCATTTCCGGTTTGCATAGAATATACAGCCGAAATCGTATCCACTTATAATCCCCCGCGGCTCTATCTGTACTGTCTGCCCAACGGCTCGCTGTAGGTCTTGGTTGATCATTCCTCATCATCCCACATTTCCTCGTCATCCTTCTCCCAAAAGGGGCAACTGGCATTTATTACAGACAGGAAGGTTCCACCGGCGTCATTGCTCAGGTCTGTTTGTGCATCCTCCCCATTGTTCTTCACTCCTCCGCGTTTATTGCCAAATGGCATAGCGCCTAGCGCTTTGTCAAAACACTCATCACACCATGGATTCCCATCTACAGTACATACAATTTCTTTTATTGCCCCGCATTTGATGCATTTAGCTTTCATTTTTATTGTCCCTCTTGTATACTATAAGGTGGATTTTTTTATTTGCTCAGGGCTTCCCGCCCTTTATGATCTGGAAGTTTCTTCTGCGCATCTCTGCGCCTCCGCAATTACTTCTTTGATATTTGGCAGCATCCGTTCATCGCAGGTTCGTCCTAACCGTTCATTCATTAGGAATCGATTAAGTATTTGCTTGGCTTTGTTTGTATGTTTCTATTCCTCCAGTTCTTTTTCAAGTTCTGCGCAATATACCATCCTCCGGCCGCATTTACTGCACCAAGCTTCACCAATCCCCATATACCATGACGCGCTGCTGATGTGGCGCCAAGTACGGCAGTATGGGCATAGCCAATCGTTACATATTTCGCCTCTATACCTCATTTCAATGTGCCGGTATGGCCCCCCTGTCAGCTTCCAGACCCTCTCCTTGAGGCGTTCAACCTCCGCCCGTTTATCAGCCTTTTTCTTTTCAGCTTCCCTCCGCTCAAAATCTTCCTGCATCCATTTCAGTTTCTGGGGAGAATAATCTATCTCGGCATACATGCCCTCATAGATTTCCTCATCGCCATCCCAAGAGCAACAAGGTGGTTCGATCGGGGTTCCACCAGGACCCCCGACCCAACCTCCAGGGCAGTCGTTCTTATAAAGCGGACAATCGTCACAATCTTCTATCTCGCTTGCTTTCTTCATCTCATACTCCTTCATCCCACTCTATTCCCGTTGTAGATGACTACCATAGAGGGGAATGGGGCGCGATCGTATGTGTTGCCGTCCTCATCTGTGAAATGCAGCCGTCCGCGCACAAAGCGAATTTCCGCACATCTGTATATGTAATCGTGAAAATAGGCCGTGTCTGTTCGGGCCGGAATCAGCAGGACAACCGTTGTCCCGTTCCGAGATTCTTCGTAGGCTTTGCGAACCCACTTCCCGATTTTCCGTCCGTATGGGGGATTACAGAATACAGCACCGCCACCTGCTATGCTCCACGGGCTTTTTATCCCATCGGTTTCCGGGGTGTAATATTGCGGACATTTCGCGCTTTTTGAGGTCGCTGCCGCATCAAGGGTGAAATGAAATTCCTGGTTAAGTTTGTCAAAAAAGTCTTGTGGCGTGCAATAGTCCATTTTTTTGCTGCTTAATAAGGATGCGTTCATTTTAATGTTGTTCCTCCGCTATTTTCGGGTATTTGCCGCAAATACCGTGCGCGTTCGTCTGCCCCTGGTTGGCTGCCTAATTTTCATGCTTGACGGCTTCTTCCCTTGTGATATAGTGGTGAATTCCAGGGGCGCATTCATGCCAGCGGTTTGTATCAAAATTGGGGATCTCAATTGTTTGTCCGACAATGTATTCAATTTTCGGGCTGTGGGCGTAGTCGCTCAATACCCGATCACCCGCGGGGCGCCCCGCCAGATCTGTAATGCTGATCACCTTCGCCTTGCTGGCCCTGCATGTGCGACTTGTAGCCGACGAGCGAAGGGCGTCATATGGAATTTCCAGCTCCACGATTAAATTATTGGCCTTTTTGTAAGCTGTGTATGTGCCAGTCTCCGGGCATTGCAGAGGATAAAATGCAGTATTCGAATCCCACGACAGAGTATCGATATTTAACGCCTTGGACAGATTGGCCTCGAACAGGTTGGCCCCGGACAGATTGGCCTCGAACAGGTTAGCCCAGGACAGGTTGGCCCCGGACAGGTCAGCCCAGGACAGGTTGGCCTCGGACAGGTTGGCCTCGGACAGGTTGGCCTTGGACAGGTTGGCCTCGGTCAGGTTGGCCCCGAACAGGTCAGCCCAGGACAGGTTGGCCTCGGACAGGTTGGCCTCGGTCAGGTTGGCCCCGGTCAGGTTGGCCCCGGACAGTTTGGCCCAGGACAGGTGGGCCCCGGTCAGGTTGGCCCCGAACAGGTTGGCCCAGGACAGGTTGGCCTTGGACAGGTTGGCCCCGGACAGGTCAGCCCTGGACAGGTTGGCCTCGGCCAGGTCAGCCTTTACGCCCTCCGGTTCACCCCGGAGCCATGCTGCGTGCTTGTCAAGGATATCTTTGATATTCATTTGATTTCTCGCTCCTTTTTTCAACCCACATATCTTGCGTGCCTTATGATTCGGCATCCGTCAATTTGATTCTCAGCTTTGCAATCTCAATCGCATGACGGTATGCCTGCGCGTGCTCATTGTCTTCATGCGTCCTTGTAACCGCAGCTGCAAATTCGTCGATTGTGCCATGAAAGCATCCGCATGATACGCTGATGCCGTTGTCTGCGTTGCGGAAAAATGTTGTCGTGCCATCACGCGAGCCGATGTGGGATATCCAATATATGTCCCGCGGGCCGTCGACCCGCGCATTGCCGCCGACCTGCGCATTGCCGCCGACCCACGCTTTGCCGCCGACCCACGCTTTGCCGCCGACCCGCGCATTGCCGTCGACCTGCGCATTGCCGTCGACCTGCGCATTGCCGCCGACCCGCGCGTCGCCGCTGACCAATGCATTGCCGCTGACCCGCGCGTCGCCGCCGACCCGCGCTTCGCCGCTGACCCACGCATTACCGCCGACCCGCGCTTCGCCGTAGACCCGCGCTTCGCCGTAGACCCACGCATTGCAGTAGACCCACGTATCTCTATCATGACTTAAATTGAGTTCATTCTCTATAAATCCACCTAAATCACCAGCATGTACATTAGAAAAGTCCCGTGTGGCCCTAATGCGGTGCAGCGTCTTGCCAAATATGTTGGTCGTTTCCTCGGTAAGCTCGTATTTTTTCATTTGACAACATCCTCTCGGTCTGTTACAATTAAAATGGTTTATTTTCTTATGCGCCTCGCGGGATGCCAGTCCTGTGGGGCTTTTTTGTCATATCCGTACACAACTGAATCCCCGCACGTATGTACCCTGTTTCCGTGCCTGCCTGCGCGCCAGCTCCAAAGCCTCCGCATAGCTTACGTTTACACAGTACCGCTCGGTTGTTCCATCCCCGTAGATCACTTTGATTCGCCTCATGTTTTCACACTCCTTTTTTCGTAATGTTCACAGGTGTCGTATCCTTCCCATTCCGCCGCTGCGTCCCCGACAAGCCCGCCGCCCACCTCGTTTTTCGCTGGTTTCACTCATCCCCCCCCTATCTGTTAGGCAGTCAGGCCAAAGAAGGTGTTGAAAGCTTCAGCGCCCACATACTCCCTGAACTTGGCGGGGTTAATGTAGTAATTCCAGTTGTTCCCTGTTCCGGGAACCGCATTACCAAATGGTAGAAGCCCACGCTGAAGGCCGATCCGCACAAACTGATCAGATTTGCCCATGCACCGGGCCGCTTCCTTCACACTAATCTTCTTCACTGGGGGTTGGGCATCCTTCACCGGGGCGGCCCCATATCCCATCAGGAAATCAAAGGTCACGCCAATGGCATCCGCCAGCGCCTTCACCCGCTCCGGGCCGGGGGTATTTTTCCCGGAACGATACTGATTAATTGAGGGCTTGGAAATCCCGGTCAGTTCAGACAGGGTGGATTGCTTCAAATCAGCCTGTTCCATTGCGTACTTCAGACGCTGTGCAAAAGTGTTCACGCTTATAACCTCCTATTTCAATTCCCGAGAAGACAGGGCCTATTTATCAAATTAGCCACGTCGCTTGTCCATAGCTTCGCACAGGCGGTCACGGCTTGCGGCCCTGGGCACACTATGGCCGTTTTTCCAGTTGCTTACGGTATCAGGTTGGCTTCCTATAGCTTCAGCCAACCCCTTGACAGTCCATCTCTGTTCCCCGAACACACGCCGGAACTTCTTATAGTTGAAATAGGAATACTCCGGGAGCTTGCGTGTTTTTGTGGTTTTCACCACGGCGGTTTTCGGGGCCGGGAGATGAAGATGAATCATTTCATGAAGCAAGGTTCCACAGGTTTCTTCAAAGGACCGGTTCAGATATTCAGCACACAGATTGATCTCATAGTGGCCTTCATCGTCACCAGCCTTCCAAGCCTTCCAACTGGTACACCAGCCATAGGCCCCACGGGTATGATCCGGGGAAACGGTGATCACAGGCTTTTCCAGCTTGTCAGCAAAGAACCGGGCGTTGAACTTTGAAAATAAGTTTTCAAGTTCTTCAATGACCGGCTTCAGGCTTACTTCATTCATTGATGTTCTTCCTTTCTTATGAGCACTTATAGTGCTCAATCGGGGTATAAAAAAGCTCCTGCACCGTCTTACCAAAAAAGTTGGCAATCCGAATTTTGACTTCATCACGGGGAACTCTTTCATCCCGTTCATACATGGCCCAAGAAGATTTCGTAATACCAAGAATGGCGGCAATTTCTTCTTGGGTTCGATCCCCACGCAGTTTGCGAAGAATCATTCCCGTGGTTTCCTTCTGGATCATGTTCTCACTCCCTTTCTTGTTTTCGTGCACCTTTTGTGCTCGTCTGCTATTATAGTACACCCAATGTGCTCAAATGTCAAGTTGAATCGAACACTAAAAGTGCATAAAATAAAAAGGCACAATTTGTGCACTATGCTGGATTGACCTTGTGCACAAATTGTGTATAATATAAATGAAAGGGGTGTTACTAATGGCAAAGTTCAATGAGCGTTTGAAACTTTTACGCCGGGAATCCGGTTTATCTCAACAGGATTTTGCAAAGCAACTCGGAACTTCTA
>OMGO01000565.1_pt1 | contig 17047 bp, 16 predicted proteins | sample 1645901 | NCBI WGS metagenome assembly OMGO01 (sample SAMN05578592, study PRJEB25193) | human gut metagenome | biome: Human Microbiome; feature: human-associated habitat; material: feces | host: Homo sapiens | place: USA:Birmingham
CCGTTGTTCCGTGTCAGTGGTGGCGCATTATAGGGAGTTATTCCGGCCTGACAAGCGAAAAATATAAAAACTTTATCGTTCGCTCATTTTTCAGGCAAAACATCTTAAATATAGTCTTTTCCGTCTAACTTATAGACAAAAACGAGCCCCGAAGGGCTCGTTTTATCATTTACTGGACGGCGACAATCCGGTCTTCATTAACTTCCAGGCGAATCACTTTACCCGGAACCAATTCACCAGACAGTATTTGCTGTGCCAGCGGGTTTTCGATCTGCTGCTGGATAGCACGTTTCAAAGGACGTGCACCATAGACTGGATCGTAACCGTTCTCGCTCAGCAGTTTCAGCGCCTCGTCAGAAATGTGGATTTCATAACCACGTTCTTCCAGACGTTTGTACAGACGTTTCAACTGAATCTGCGCAATCGAGGCAATGTGCTGTTCACCCAGCGGATGGAAGACCACCACTTCATCAATACGGTTAATGAATTCCGGACGGAAGTTATGGCTTACCACACCGAGCACCAGCTCTTTCATGTGCGCATAATCCAGTTCACCGAAGCGTTCCTGAATCAAATCGGAACCGAGGTTAGAGGTCATAATGACAACCGTATTACGGAAGTCGACCGTTCTCCCCTGCCCGTCAGTCAGACGACCATCATCCAGTACCTGCAACAGAATGTTGAAGACATCCGGATGCGCTTTTTCCACTTCATCCAGCAGGATGACGGAATACGGACGACGACGCACAGCTTCGGTCAGGTAGCCACCTTCTTCATAACCGACATATCCCGGAGGCGCACCAACCAGACGAGACACCGAGTGTTTCTCCATAAACTCGGACATATCGATACGGACCATCGCCTCGTCGCTATCAAACATAAAGTTCGCCAGCGCCTTACAAAGCTCAGTTTTCCCCACACCCGTTGGGCCGAGGAACAGGAATGAACCAATCGGGCGATTTGGATCCGCCAACCCCGCACGGCTACGGCGAATAGCGTTAGATACCGCATCAACCGCTTCGTTCTGACCAATGACGCGATGGTGCAGTTCTTGTTCCATACGCAGCAGTTTTTCGCGCTCGCTTTCCATCATGCGAGAAACCGGAATCCCCGTCCAACGCGCCAGCACTTCAGCAATTTCGGCATCGGTCACTTTATTACGCAACAGACGCATAGTTTTGCCTTCGAGCTGCGTTGCGGCTTCCAGTTGCTTTTCCAGTTCCGGGATTTTGCCGTATTGCAGTTCAGACATCCGCGCCAGGTCCCCCACACGGCGAGCCTGTTCAATAGCGATTTTCGCCTGTTCCAGTTCCGCTTTAATGGTCTGCGTACCAGAAAGCGATGCCTTCTCTGCTTTCCACTCTTCTTCTAACTCGGAGTACTGACGTTCTTTGTCGCTCAGTTCTTCGTTGAGCATATCCAGGCGTTTTTTACTGGCTTCATCAGACTCTTTCATTAACGCCTGTTGTTCCAGTTTGAGCTGGATGATACGACGATCGAGTCGGTCGAGTTCTTCTGGTTTTGAGTCAATCTGCATACGAATGCTGGATGCTGCTTCATCGATCAGGTCGATGGCTTTATCCGGCAGCTGACGGTCAGCAATGTAGCGATGAGACAACGTCGCCGCTGCAACAATTGCCGGGTCAGTAATTTGCACATGGTGGTGCAATTCGTAACGTTCTTTCAGGCCACGCAGAATCGCAATGGTATCTTCAACGGAAGGCTCGGCAACAAACACTTTCTGGAAACGACGTTCCAGCGCAGCATCTTTTTCAATGTACTGGCGATATTCGTCAAGCGTCGTGGCACCTACGCAGTGCAATTCACCACGCGCCAGCGCCGGTTTCAGCATGTTTCCGGCGTCCATTGCGCCATCGGCTTTACCCGCGCCGACCATGGTATGTAATTCGTCGATAAACAGGATGACGTTGCCTTCCTGTTTGGCAAGATCGTTAAGCACGCCTTTTAAACGTTCTTCAAACTCACCGCGATATTTCGCCCCAGCCACCAGCGCGCCCATATCCAGCGCCAGTACGCGGCGGCCTTTCAATCCTTCCGGCACTTCGCCGTTGATAATACGCTGCGCCAGACCTTCAACGATGGCAGTTTTACCGACGCCGGGTTCACCAATCAGTACCGGGTTATTTTTAGTACGACGTTGCAGCACCTGAATGGTACGGCGAATTTCTTCATCACGACCAATCACCGGATCGAGTTTGCCCTGTTCGGCTCGTTCGGTAAGGTCGATGGTATATTTTTTCAAAGCCTGACGTTGGTCTTCAGCACCTTGATCGTTCACGCTTTCACCTCCACGCATTTGTTCAATCGCTTGAGTAATGTTGGCGGTGGTCGCCCCTGCTGCTTTCAGGATGTCGGCCAGCGTGCCGCGAGACTCAAGTGCCGCCAGAACGAACAGTTCTGACGAGATAAAGTTATCACCACGTTTTTGCGCCAGCTTGTCGCAAAGATTAAGAACGCGCACCAGATCCTGTGATGGCTGGACATCACCACCAGTACCTTCAACCTGCGGTAAACGATTTAATGCCTGATTGATATCTGTGCGCAACTGGCCAGCATTGATGCCAGCGGATGTTAATAAAGGACTAACCGATCCCCCTTCCTGATTCAGCAGGGCGCTCATTAAATGAAGTGGTTCGATAAATTGGTTGTCGTGCCCGAGTGCAAGTGATTGGGCATCGGCAAGAGCAAGCTGGAATTTATTAGTAAGACGATCCAGACGCATAACTCCTCCCATAACGGATCAAAGTTGCTACTGGAGATTAAATGAGGTCATCCCTCAATTATTCAAGGTTATTGACCAGATTAATGTGAAAAGAAAATCACGCGTACCGGATCGTCTTGATTCTTTAGGTTATATCAGCCAAATGAAACTTGCCATACGACCGGTGGTCTTGTCGCGACGATAAGAGAAGAAAGTCTCATTTTCCGTATATGTACAACGGTCGCCGCCGAAAATTTGCTCAACACCCACGTTCGCCAGACGCTGCCGGGCAAGCTGATAAATATCCGCCAGATACTTATCACCATGCTGAATGAAAGCTGCACTTGCTTTAGCGTCTACTGCCATAAACGCCTCGCGAACCTCCACCCCCACTTCGAACGCGCGTGGACCAATTGCCGGCCCTAACCAGGCGAGAATATTTTCCGGATTATCAGCAAAACAGGAAACCGTCTCTTCCAGCACGCCTGCGCACAGTCCACGCCAGCCAGCATGAGCGGCGGCGACTTCCGTTCCCACTCGATTGCAAAACAGCACAGGGAGGCAGTCGGCAGTCATCACTGCGCAAACCGTGCCAGGCGTATTGCTATAAGAGGCATCAGCTCGTTTTGAGGCATAAGGTTCGCCAGTAAGCTTAAGCACATCTTTGCCGTGTACCTGCTCAAGCCAGACCGGTTTAGAAGGCAAATTGCCCGCAGCAAAAAGTCGCTTGCGATTCTCCTCAACGTGATCCGGGTTATCGCCACAATGGGCACCGAGGTTGAGTGAGTCATACGGGGGCAAGCTCACGCCGCCGATACGAGTAGAGCTACAGGCCGCAACACCTTTTGGCAGCGGCCACTGCGGGACAATCAGCTTACTCATAACCAGTCCACTTCATCCTTATGCTCTTCGAAATCGGCGCGCATCACCTCAATCAGCTCCACCATATCTTGTGGAATAGGCGCATGCCATTCCATTTCGATGCCGGAGATCGGGTGATAAAGACGCAGCATGGTTGCATGAAGCGCCTGGCGGTCAAACTTACGCAGCATGGAGATAAATGCTTCCGAAGCACCTTTTGGCGGACGCGGACGGCCACCATAAACCGGATCGCCCACCAGCGGATGAGTGATATGGGCCATATGCACGCGGATCTGGTGCGTACGTCCAGTTTCCAGACGCAACCGCAGACGCGTGTGCACACGGAAGTGTTCCATGATGCGATAGTGAGTCACCGCCGGTTTGCCCATCGGATGCACCGCCATGTGAGTACGTTTGGTCGGGTGGCGGCTGATGGGTTCATCTACTGTACCGCCAGCGGTCATATGACCAATCGCCACCGCTTCATACTCACGAGTAATTTCACGCCGTTGCAAAGATTCGACTAAACGCGTCTGAGCCGGAACGGTTTTTGCCACAACCATCAGGCCAGTGGTGTCTTTATCCAGACGATGGACGATGCCCGCACGTGGTACATCGGCAATGGGCGGATAGTAATGAAGCAACGCATTCAGTACCGTGCCATCCGGGTTACCCGCGCCAGGATGTACCACCAGGTCGCGCGGTTTATTAATGACGATGATATCTTCATCTTCATAGACGATATCCAGCGGGATATCCTGCGGTTCAAAACGCGCTTCTTCTTCAATCTCAGCATTGATGGCAACCTGCTCGCCACCCAATACTTTTTCTTTCGGCTTATCACAAACTTTGCCGTTTACCAGCACGCGCTGGTCGAGGATCCATTCTTTTATTCGCGAACGTGAATAATCCGGGAACATTTCGGCCAAAGCCTGATCTAAGCGTTGACCGAGTTGGTTTTCGGACACCGTTGCAGTGAGCTGTACTCGTTGTGCCATATATACTGCTTCTTCGTTTATCGTTGGGGTTTTACGGCTTTGCCGTTTAATATAGTGTGCTATTGTAGCTGGTCTTAACCGGGAGCAGGAACAGAGAATCTCCCGTATTACATTTTGAGGAAAGTCAAAACGTCATGACGCGCATGAAATATCTGGTGGCAGCCGCCACACTAAGCCTGTTTTTGGCGGGTTGCTCGGGGTCAAAGGAAGAAGTACCTGATAATCCGCCAAATGAAATTTACGCGACTGCACAACAAAAGCTGCAGGACGGTAACTGGAGACAGGCAATAACGCAACTGGAAGCGTTAGATAATCGCTATCCGTTTGGTCCGTATTCGCAGCAGGTGCAGCTGGATCTCATCTACGCCTACTATAAAAACGCCGATTTGCCGTTAGCGCAGGCTGCCATCGATCGTTTTATTCGCCTTAACCCGACCCATCCGAATATCGATTATGTCATGTACATGCGTGGCCTGACCAATATGGCGCTGGATGACAGTGCGCTGCAAGGGTTCTTTGGCGTTGACCGTAGCGATCGCGATCCTCAACATGCACGAGCTGCGTTTAGTGACTTTTCCAAACTGGTGCGCGGCTATCCAAACAGTCAGTACACCACCGATGCCACCAAACGTCTGGTATTCCTGAAAGATCGTCTGGCGAAATATGAATACTCCGTGGCCGAGTACTATACAGAACGTGGCGCATGGGTTGCCGTCGTTAACCGCGTAGAAGGAATGTTGCGCGACTACCCGGATACCCAGGCTACGCGTGATGCGCTGCCGCTGATGGAAAATGCATACCGTCAGATGCAGATGAATGCGCAAGCTGAAAAAGTAGCGAAAATCATCGCCGCAAACAGCAGCAATACATAACAGAAACCTGAAATACAAAACGGCAGCCCTTGAGCTGCCGTTTTTTTATTCTGTTAGTTGTGAAACTGAAGCGATTTAGTCACTATCGATCTCATCAAATATGGCTCGCTTTGAGATATTCCTCAAGTAAAAAAACACCTCTTCCTGCGATTTCTCACAAAAAAGATTCGTTGACAAAAAGTGACAAAATTATGAGATTCCCATCACACATTTTGACATCAGGAGCGGTATGCTGAATTCACCAAGACGGGAAGACAAGAGGTAAAATTTATGACAATGAACATTACCAGCAAACAAATGGAAATTACTCCGGCCATCCGCCAACATGTCGCAGACCGTCTCGCCAAACTGGAAAAATGGCAAACACATCTGATTAATCCACATATCATTCTGTCCAAAGAGCCACAAGGGTTTGTTGCTGACGCCACAATCAATACACCTAACGGCGTTCTGGTTGCCAGTGGTAAACATGAAGATATGTACACTGCAATTAACGAATTGATCAACAAGCTGGAACGGCAGCTCAATAAACTGCAGCACAAAGGCGAAGCACGTCGTGCCGCAACATCGGTGAAAGACGCCAACTTCGTCGAAGAAGTTGAAGAAGAGTAGTCCTTTATATTGAGTGTATCGCCAACGCGCCTTCGGGCGCGTTTTTTGTAAAGCTAACAAATTGTTTCTATTAGCTTATTTCTTATAAACATCCACAAACTGTCCACATCAGTAATGATATACAAGCCCGCAAAAAATGCGGGCTTTGTCTTATGTAGCCGAAATGGTTGTGGTAATAGTCCCCCGAAGCCGCTGCGCTGCTACCTCAAAATAATGATCACTGGTTTCTATACCAATAAATTTTCGCCCTGCTTTCAGTGCAGCCACACCCGTTGTCCCTGACCCCATAAAAGGATCAAGGACTGTTCCGCCACTATTCACAGTCCTGACCAGTTCCGCCATTAGTTCTTCTGGTTTTCCGGTCGGGTGCATTTTCTTTGACGGGATAACCGGGTACGTCATGCAGCCGTCGAACGGCCCCGAAGGCGATTTATCTAAATGGCCTTTGCTGCCCCAGACGATGTATTCGCACTGATGCCTGAAATACCCCGTATGGGGTGTTCGTGACCCCCTCCCCTTGTTCCACGCAATGATGCCGCGCCATGTAAAGCCGCTGGCCTGAAACGCATCGGTTAAAGCTGGTAGTTGTCGCCAGTCAGTAAATACCAGGGCATAACCGCCCGGCCTGACTGCGCGGTGTGCCTGTGCCATCCATAATTGTGTCCAGTAAGCCCACGAACGGGCGTCCATGTTTTCACCCGCGAACCCATCAAAGCGGTGAAGGTTCTCGCCGTTCAGATATTTTGCATGGCTGCCTTGGTTGGTGCGTCCGGCCTTGTGTGTCGCACCCGAACTGTAAGGCGGGTCAGTGATTAAGGCATCAATGCTTTCTGGCTCAATCAGCGGCAATATTTCCAGCGCATTCCCACGACAGAGCGTGGCATTGTCAGTCTGATAAACCTTAGTGTGTTCCGGTGTATGTGCTGGTTGGTGCTGGATTGCGATCCCCACGGTCATAACTCCTCATGTGTGTGGGGTGCTCGATGGCTCTCGTTATCTGGTTAAGTGTTTTGCAGCGCGGACATTTTATTTCAATGTAGTGAAATGAGGCGCGGGCAAGTAGTTTGTTGCAATTTTTGCATCGTACATTTTGCGTCATTTGCGGCACCTCTTGTGTGGTTACTGCTGCCGATATGATAACAAATCGATCGTTTTTATCGATCGGATTTATTGCATCGATCTGTTATGCCTATTACTTATGAGTGGTGTTACCCTCATTTGTGAGGGTGACAAAAAGAAAACCCGCAGTTTTTACGCTGCGGGTTTGTCATTCTGATTCGCCCACTAGGCATTAGCCATATTTGCGGGCAAAGTCTTCATCAGAGGTGCATAGATAGATAAAAAACTCAATAAATGCCACGATTGCCGGAATGAATGTCCAGCAAAAAATAAGGTAAAGGAATCCTTGCCCCACTTTACCTAAATAAAATTTGTGTGCACCAAGACCACCTAAAAAGAAAGCCAGTAGTGCGGCTGTCATTCTGCTTTTTGAACTTGCTGTTCTTTGAGGTGCTCCACAATTGGGGCAGGATGTGGCATCTTTATGTATTTCCTTGCCGCATCCGCGACAAAATACCATTTCACTCATAAAGAGTTCCTTTCAAATTTAAATAAGCGTTAAACCCACCACTCTTACTGGTGGGCCTCAATTTAAATTTGGGTGCCACTTCGACCATACCCTGGCAACCGATTGACGGGGGATTGCTCCCCCGTCGCGGTTTCCTTACTGCTTACACTGTAAGAACGCCGCAAACTCCGCTCCCCAGAAGCTCATCCGTATTTCGCACAGCGAACCGTGCAGCATCCAGATGATGAGGATTGCCGTCACGCAGAACGTGATGGCCGTAAGCGATTTTTGCGACATAGCGCTTGCTCCTTTTTCAGGGAGGCGCTAACCTATCACTTGCTAAGGTTAGACGGTTAGGGCCTCGGTTAAACAGAAATGTTTTCCGGGGCCTTTCCACATCTGGCCTTCGGGTATTCCCTCCGACCATCAGCCGAAAGGCACCCGCGCGTAATCTATCGCTTTTTTGTTACTCCGGCAATTCTGCCTGTTAATTCTGAGATAAAGGCAAACTCATCTGATTGTTTCCCCTGTGTGAAGCTGGCAACTCATGCCACGGGATACCTTCTGAAGAGTGAACGCCGGGGGCGTGTTTCGATGTGAATTTATGGAAAGCTTCCAGTGTTGAGAAACTTATGCCGCATTCCAGGTTGTTACACTGGTAATATTTTTTCCGTACGGTGTTTGAATCATTTTCCGAACGACTGGTGCGGATACGGGCAGATGCGCCACAAAGCGGACAACGGAACATAGCGACCTCCCTTAACGTGGTGCTGCTGCTATTCTAAGTTGCTCATTCTGTTTCTGCTATCCATTCCGGGATTTTTGCTTCAAGCTCAAGCTGTGTGGTAAAGCCGCTGTTATCAATGGTGTGCTCGGCTTTTGCAATAATCCAGTCCTGATTATCAATCTCGCTTTTAAATCCTGTTACCGCGCCATGCATTTCGGGGTAGAGTTCTGCGCGTCCACGCGCCAGCGTGATGGAGAATGATGCGGCTCCGCGTTGTAGCTGCTGCCACTTTGCCGCTGCTGCACGTCTTGCTGCCTGCTCGTTCTGATAAGTCTTGCGTAACACAAACACGTTGCCTTCCGCACCTTCCATATAATCGCCTTCCCGACTGCTGCTTTTCTCCTTTTTCGGTTTGCGGCGTTTCACGCTGACTTTTTTCTTTTTCCCGTAATTAAGATCAAGCCAGTAGGCGCGCACCCCCGTATACGCCTCGCGGTCAGCAATGCGGAACTGATGGCGATCGCCGCTGCTGCGTGTAATGGCGAACGATGGCAACGGCTGGCCCTGTGCGTTCACGCCACCACCTGGCATGATGAATAACAGATTGCCGCTTTTTACCGTGGTGATTGCGCCCAGCATTTCCGCCATGCGCGTAAGGAAGGACATGTCGCTTTCTTCGGTCTGGTCGGCGTGGTCGATTTCGATATCCATCAGCATTTCGCTGATTTGCGGTTTCAGACCATACCGATGAGCGATGGCGGATACCACACGCTCAACGGTCACATCATGCCAGGACACCTCACGTTTAACGTTAAATTCATCCCGAAAATCTGCGCTTCTGGCCGAAACAGTCAGCCTGTCCGGCGGTCCTTCGTGAGCGATTTCATCAACAATGTAAGTGCCTTTTTCTGTCAGCGGTTCGCCTTTCCAGCCAATGAGAACCGTCAGGCGCGCGCCCCGTGGCGGTAGCTGCAACTGACCATCCGCATCATCCAGCGTGATGGTGAGCTGGTCTGCCTCAAATCCCCGGTTGTCGGTCAGCGACAGGCTCATCAGGCGCTCTGCCACGCCGGACAGCGTTTTACCCTCCGCGAGAATATCAAAATCCGGCATTTTTACAGGGTCTGTGCCCTGACTGAGCAATTGCATGGTGGTGTCGGTCATCTGTTCCCTCCCTGTGCGGCATGGTCGCATGTGCGTGCGGAGTGGGTTACTGCTTTTTGTTGTCGCCGTGACGGGAGAATAGCGCAGGGGTGAGATTACGCGCGTGGTGGGTGATGATTGTTGCTGAATCATTTAACGGATACAAGGGGCTGAAGCTATGAGTGAAACTCGTTTTCATGGTGCCCGTGTTACGGAAAATACCGACCTGGTAACAGCGATTAACGATGTTGATTCCAGCGTTATCGGTATCGTGGCAACGGCGGATGATGCGGACGCGAAGCTGTTCCCGCTGAACAAGCCCACACTGCTGACCCGCGTCAATGACGTGCTGGGGAAATGCGGGACAACGGGGACGCTTTATCGTGCGCTTAAGGCCATCGCAGACCAGGTGAGCACAAAGGTGATCGTCGTTCGCGTGGCTGAACACAAAGAAGAAGACGAAAAGACGCAGGATCAACTGGTTATCGGTGGTTCTGAGGATGACGGCAGCTATACGGGGATGTATGCGCTGCTTGTTGCAGAGCAGGATGAAAGCATCGGATACCGTCCGCGTATTCTGGCCGCGCCGGAGCTGGACACGGAGGCGGTGACAAAATCCCTGTGCGTGATTGCGGGTAAACTGCGCGCATTTGTGTATGCCTCATGTCACGGCTGTAACACGATGGCTGAAGCGATTACCTACCGCCAGAAATTCAACGAACGTGAGGTGATGCTCTTATGGCCGGACTTCATCGCCTGCAACCCGAAAAGTGGCAAAAACGAAACGTTCCCCGCGCCTGCCTATGCGTGCGGCCTTCGTGCGTACATTGACCATGAGCAGGGCTGGCACAAATCGCTGTCCAACGTTCCGGTTAAAAATGTGCTGGGGATGTCCAGGCATGTGTTCTGGTCGTTGCAGGCCGAAGACAGTGATGCCAACAGCCTCAACAACAAAGAAATCACGACCATTATTCGTCGCAACGGGTTCCGCTTCTGGGGCAACCGCACACCGGAAACGAACGCCTACATCTTTGAGGTGTATACCCGAACCGCACAGGTGCTGGCTGATTCAATTGCGGAAGCGCAGTTTGAAACCATCGACAGTCCACTGACGCCTGCGAACGTGAAGGATGTTATCAGTGCCATCAGGGCAAAACTGGATTCACTGGTTACTGCCGGGAAACTGATTGGTGCGGAGTGCTGGTATGACGTGGTGGATAACAGCACCACGGATTTACGTCAGGGGCGTGTGCGCATTCGCTACAAATATACGCCCGTTCCGCCACTGGAAGACATGGAGCTTTACCAGACGTTTACTGATGAATACTTTGAACCCGCATTTGCGGTGCTGGGAGGTGCCTGATGGCTGTGCCAAAACATCTTCGCTTTTTTACGCTGTTTGTGGATGGTGAAAACGAAGTGGGTAAGGTGACGTCCGTCACTCTGCCTAAGCTGACGCGCAAAACCGACAGCTACCGGGGTGGTGGCATGATGGGGGCGGTAAGTATTGATCTCGGTCTGGACGACTCCGCGCTTGATGCGAGCTTTGTCATGGGGGGCGCAGTTCGTGAGCTGTTCCTTAAGTATGGTGGCACGATTGACGGCACGCTGCTGCGTTTTGCGGGTGAATATTACACCGATGCAGAAAGCGACCTGTATGAAGTCGAAATGCGCGGACGTGTGACGGAAATTGATATGGGGGAAGCCAAACAGGGCGAAGCCACATCACACACTTACGCCATTAAAAACACCTACTACAAGCTGAGTGTTAACGATCGCCCGTTGTGGGAGATTGACCTGCTGAACTTCATTTACCGGAAGGACGGCAAGGACATTGTGCCCGATCGCATCCGTTCCGCGCTCGGGCTTGGCTGATAAGTAATATGCAGGCGGCGCAGTGCGTCGCCTCTGACTGAAAGGAGTTTCCTGATGAAAGAGACGAAAAACATCGATACCGAAAACACGGTCGTTGCTGACACTGTGAAAGAAACCAGTGAGCGTGGCGTAAAACTTACCCAACCAATTGAGCGAGGCGGCGAAAAAATCACGTATGTGGAGATCACCGGAGCTATTGAGCAGGCTGGATCTCTGCGAGATTTGTCGCTGTCTGATGTGCTGAGTCTGAAAGCGGAATCCATGTTTACGCTGCTGTCACGCGTGACATCACCGCGACTGGATGAAGTGACGATCAAAAAAATGGCATCCCGTGACTTTATTCAGTTATGTGTGGTTGCCGTAAATTTTTTGAGCGGTGCGGACTCTGGCGGGAAGAACGAACAGGCGACGGAAGCCTGATCACGGTTGTGTGCTTTGAGCACATAGAAGACTTTGTGGCAGATATTGCCGTTATTTTTAACTGGTCGCCCGCCGAAATCTTCATGATGACGCCCGGCGAAGTGGTTAGCTGGCGTGAGCGGGCGGCACTTCGCAGCGGGAATGCAGACAATGAAGACTCTTGATATCCGGGTCGCTTTCAGCGCCGTTGACAGGCTGACCCGACCTGCCGAAAACGCACGCCGCCTGATGGGGCAGTTTGGTGACTCCATCCAGCGAACGCAGGGGGCGATCAAAAATCTCGAGCGTCAGGCGCGTTCATTTGAGCGCGCCCGCGACGCTGTCAGTAAAGCGGATGCGGGTATCGTGAAAGCACGACGCCAGCTTAACGCCCTTAATCAGTTACAACGCACGGGTACAGTGCTCAGCGAAAAACAACAAAAGCTGATGCAGCAGTTAAGCACCCGGCTTGAACGCCTGAATGAATCGCGCACACGGGAAATTCAGAAAATGCGGGAGCTTGGCGGAGAGCTGAAACGCCACGGCATTTCCCTGACAGGCAGCGATAACACCATCCAGCAGGCCATCAGACGCACCGAACAATACAACAACCAGCTTGAACGCGAACGGCAGGCGCTTGCGCGTGTAACGCGGGCGCGTGAGCGGTATTCGCGCGCGCAGGAAACAGCGGGAAAACTGAAAACAGGTGGTGCGCTGGCAATTGGTGCGGCAGCGGCGGGCGGCTATGCTGCCGGGCGTTTTTTGCAGCCTGCGATCGGGTTCGGGAAAGAGATGTCCCGCGTTCAGGCACTGACGCGAATCGACAAAAACAGCCCGCAGTTTAAGGCGCTGCGTGAGCAGGCGTTAAAACTTGGCTCTGAAACGCAGTTCACCGCAGGCGATGCCGCCAGTGGGCAGGCATTTCTTGCAATGGCTGGCTTCACACCGCAGGCCATTCAGGCTGCGCTTCCGGGCGTGCTGAGCATGGCAACGGCTGGCGGTATGGACCTTGGCGAGACGGCGGATATTGGCTCAAATATCCTGACGCAGTTCGGCCTCTCCGCTGACCAGATGGACCGGGTCGGTGACACGCTTACAGCAGCGTTTACCCGTACTAACACTGACCTTCGCGCGCTGGGCGAAACCATGAAATATGCAGGTCCGGTGGCGGGTAAGCTGGGAATATCGCTGGAGCAGGCCGCAGCGATGGCGGGCGTGCTGGCGAATATGGGTATCAGAGGGAGTGATGCCGGGACGGCAATGCGTGCCAGCCTGGCTCGTCTGGCATCACCGCCAAAGGCGGCAGCAGAGGCGCTGAAAGAGCTTGGCGTGTCTGTCTCGGATGCCGGGGGCAAAATGCGCCCGATGGAGGATGTGCTGGCTGACCTTTATAAAGCTACCCGCAAATACGGGGAAGTTGACCGGGTATCGTTCTTTAAGGACATTGCCGGAGAAGAGGCTTTCACATCATTTATGGCCCTCGTTGATGCGGCAGGTGACGGCTCCTTACCCAAACTGAGAAAAGAACTTGAAGGCGCGCGCGGTGAGGCTGAACGCACGGCAAAGGTTATGGCCAACAACCTTGACGGCGATCTGAAATCACTCAGCAGTGCATGGGAAGGGTTGCGCATCCGCATTGCAGATCTGATTGACGGTCCGCTGCGTTCTGTCACGCAGTGGCTCACGCGTGTGGTATCAAAGGTGACGGCGCTGGCGCAGGCCCATCCCGCACTGACGCGCCAGCTACTGATTGCAGGCGGCGCACTGCTGGCAATGACTGCAACGGTTGGCTCGTTGTCGCTGGCTATTGGTGTGCTTGCTGGCCCGCTGACAAAACTGCGTCTTGGTTTTTCCCTCCTGACCGGATCAATGAATGCTGTCAGGGTTCTGCCAGCACTATGGGGAATGGTGACGGGTTCCGTTTCTTTACTGGGAGGCGCTATCGGGGCGTTGTTCAGTCCGGTTGGTCTTATCGTGGCTGCGCTTGCCGGAGCTGCCGTTCTTATCTGGAAATACTGGGATCCCATCAGGGCATTTTTTGCCGGGGTGTTCAGCGGGATTATGGAAAGGCTGACCCCGTTGCGCGAAACCTTTGAACGGTTTGGTCCTGTTTTTGACGCAATCGGAAGCGGGATCAGCCAGGTGTTTAACTGGTTTAAATCGCTGCTGTCACCGATGGAGTCCAGCAAGGAAACGCTGGATAAATGTACCAGTGCTGGCGAGATATTCGGTAACGTTCTTGGCGGTGCGTTACAGCTTGTTCTGACACCTGCAAAAATGCTACTGGATACGCTGGCGTGGATACTTGAAAAACTTGGCGTCCTTCCGGATGAAGCGGAAAAGGCGCGCAAGAAAATCGAAGACGCACAGCGTGCGGCCATTCTTCAGGACAAGGTTGCCTTGCTTCAGGGGGACCTGGCGAAAATCAATCCGCCGAAGCCTGTGGAAAATGGCAATGGCACCGGAGGTGATAAACCCAAAGACAACAAACCGCTCACAGACAGCAATACCGGGACGCTACGCAGACTCAGCAAAATTGCTGATAACACAGGTAAGCTGGTTGATGAGACGAAAAAACGCATTGGCCCCGGCGATATTGTCTTTAAGAACCTGCCCCGCGCACTGGCTGTTCGTGGGGAGTGGCAGGAGCGGAAGATTGCGCAGGTCAGTAAGCCTGCCCCCGCAATTAATATCACACCCGTGGTCCCGGCTCCGCTGCCTCCGGCGCTGGTCACTGTTGTTGCGGCCAGCTCCCGCCCGGTGGCGGAGGCTATACGATCTCCAGTGGCATCAGTTCCTGTAACTTCCCGTAACCGGGAGCCTGTTGCCTCCGAATTTGGTGGTGAAATTCATGTTCATCTGCATAACGTTGTTACGCAGAATCCCCGCGAACTGGCGAAACTGGTCGGTGAAATGGTCAGGGCAGAAGTGGAACGGCGCGCCCGTGCCGGGCGTGGCAGTTTTTACGATAAAGATTGAGGAGTCATGGCCATGATGATGATCTACGGCATGTTTGTTTTTGAGCTGCGCACATTGCCGCATCAGCAGTTACAGCAAAACAAAAGCTGGCGGCATGTGAAAAATGAACGCGTTAACCGTTCAGCAAGCTGGCAGTATATCGGTGCAGGTGATGATCGCATCGTTCTTTCTGGTGTGCTTTATCCTGAAATTACAGGTGGCGAAGTGTCGCTGTCGCTGCTGACCACGCAGGCGTATACAGGACGACCCTGGCCTTTGATTGATGGCGTCGGGCAGATTTACGGCATGTATGTGCTGACTGAAACGAATACGACCCGTTCCGAGTTTGATCGCTACGGTAAGGCGAAAAAGATAGAATTTTCACTGACTCTTGAACGCTGTGATGAGGATTTGCGGGAGCGCCTGCAATCCTCATCGTTCAGTGATATGCTGTCCGGCTTCAAAGATAAGGTCACATCATCCCTTAACAGCGCGGCCAGCTCCGTTAAAGGGCTGTTTTGATTAACGCAAAACCGCTAATGGTCAGATTAGCGGTTTTTTATTTTCCCTGAGTCTGCCCGGTTGTTTCTTCAGCCTGTATATCGCCTACAGGGTGATAACGATAAATCGTCGATATACCGATGTCGTAAATGATCGCCAGTTGTTTTCTGTCATGACCGTTTTTAATCAGCCTTTCTATTTGCTCATGTTGTTCTTTTGTCAACTTCGGGCGACGTCCGCCAATGCGTCCTTGTGCGCGTGCTGCTGCCAGCCCGGCCAGTGTACGCTCTACAATTAATTCACGTTCCATTTCTGCTAAAGCTCCCATGACGTGAAAAAAGAAACGCCCCATGGGTGTTGATGTGTCAATGCTGTCCGTCAGGCTACGGAAATTAACACCTTTTTCCCGCAATTCCTCAATAAGCGTGATCAGGTGTTTCATACTCCTGCCCAGCCTGTCCAGCTTCCAGACAACCAGCGTATCTCCTTCTGATAGCGTTCTGAGCAGTTTTTTCAATCCCGGTCTGGCTGATTTCGTTCCGCTGATTTTATCTTCAAAAATCAGTTCACATCCTGCGCAGTTCAGTGCATTGCGTTGTAAATCCGTGTTCTGGTCATTTGTTGATACGCGAACATAACCAATAAGCATGAGCATCCCCCTGAATAAAAACCGGAGATGATGCCAGTTACCCGTTATCTCTGCATTTCCACAAACGTTGGTTTGGGAGAAGCGGCAAAACGGAATGTGGGCACAGGAGATAATCAGATACCGGATATGGGAGCATTCGCTTCTGGTTCGGGATGGTTCAGGCTACCAGGTGGATATATTGTTCAGTTTGGCACTTTTTCAGGAAACACGACCCGCTTTATCAGTGGACACTTCCCTATACCATTCCCTAATCAGCCGATGGTTTCAGTCAGTGTTATGTCTGATGCCGTTCAGTCAGACCCGTCGAATCCTGCCACGCAGGTTTTGTCTGTAAATTTTGAACATATCAGTAATTCAGCGTGGCGTGTGGCAACCAGTGATATCTCACAGCAATACAGATTCAGTTATATTTCGATAGGACGGTAGAAATGCAGAAATATATTTTCAGTGCCGATAAAAATGCGTTTTTCCCTGTGGAGCTTAAAATCGCTTATCAGGAATCCGGTGAATGGCCCGATGATGGAATCGAAATTGACGACACTGTTGCCGCCGAATTTATGAAGGAAGCACCAGAAGGAAAATACAGAGGTGTCATCGACGGAATGCCTGCATGGATTGATATTCCACCGCCAACTCATGAGGAACAAATTGCCGCAGCCGAACTGGAAAAGCAGCAATTGATTAATCAGGTCAACGAATACATAAACAGTAAGCAATGGCCTGGTAAAGCGGCGATTGGTCGCCTGAAAGGTGAGGAACTGGCGCAATATAATTTGTGGCTGGATTATCTGGACGCACTGGAACTGGTCGATACTTCCGGTGCGCCAGATATTGAATGGCCTACGCCTCCGGCAGTTCAGGCCAGATGACGTCCGGCGCTGTGCTGGTATCTGTTGCCGTCACCGCGTCAATATAATCCAGCACAGCGTTAAGTCGGGTGTTTTCTGGCTGCGTCAGCTTCCGCCCGGCCTGTAATTTCAGTTGAATCAGACTGATGGAAGCCATTGCAGCATCAATCAGCGACTGGCGCTGTGCTTCTGCAGCTTCTACTGCGACGCTATGCTGTGCCTCGGTATCCGTCACCCATTTCTCACCATCCCATTTATCGTATGGCGTTAACGGTGAAAGCGTGACATAACCGTCTTTGATGGCACCGATATAAT
>OMGO01000570.1_pt1 | contig 16776 bp, 15 predicted proteins | sample 1645901 | NCBI WGS metagenome assembly OMGO01 (sample SAMN05578592, study PRJEB25193) | human gut metagenome | biome: Human Microbiome; feature: human-associated habitat; material: feces | host: Homo sapiens | place: USA:Birmingham
CGCCCTGTTTACGGGGCGTTTTTCCGTCAAAGGCTTTCGCCCTCCCGGTAGGAATAATCGGGTATCTTTTGCTTTGGTGCTTTCTTTGCTTCATCATCAGCCGCCCAGCGCCGGATAGTGGCGGCATGGTTCTTGTATTTCTTCCCGCTGGAAGCGATGTAGCCGGATAAGCGGTCAATGTAATATTCCCACTTGCCGGGAAGCTCCGTTTGCAGTTCTGCAAGCTCTTTTTCTGACAGGAATACGTTTTTATATCTGCCAAAAGGGGCGCGGGCGGTCTGTCCGGGTTTTATCTCTCCCTCTCTCTTTATCTCTAACTCTATATCTATCTCTTTCTCTATCTCTAACTCTCTCTCTGGTGGACAAATGTCCGCGGCATATGGTGGACATTTGTCCGCCACGGCTTCCGGCAATGCCTTTTGCTCCTGCAAAGCCCGCCTTGCGCGGCGTTTGCGCTCCCCCTCGGTAGAAGACTGCCCGATTAAGAGTTCAATGTTGCTCATGTACAAAGCCCCGTTCTGCAAGGGTTCTACAAGCCCCAGTTTCATAAAAATCTGCAAGGCTCTTTCCACTGTGCCTACCTGCTGGCGGGTGATTGTGGCTATCATCTGTGCGGTGTAGGGGATATTCTCGTCAAGCTGGAGCTTTCCCCCGTTCTTCAGCGATTTTAGGTACAGCTTCAAGAGAATGTTTGAGTAGAGTACGCCGTCCTGCATACTTTCCAGCAGCACGATAGCGTCCTCGTCAAAATAGCTCTCTTTCAGCTTTAGGTAGTAATATTTGCGGTTGTCTGCCATTCGTTCCTCCTTTGGTCTGTTTTGGGCTTCTGTTACGCTTTAGGACGCTGTTTTCATGGGTAAAGGATATAAATATCGCCTACCCGTTGAGGGCGGTCAAAAAAGCCTTGATTTACGGGCTTCTTTCATAGCCTAAATGCGTAGAAAGGTGGTATCTTTTCCGCTGTCTTTCTGTTTTCTGCCGCCTGTGAACTCTGGCGGCGCAGTCCGGGCAGTATTTCCCACGGTTTGACTTGGGGAGAAAATATCCGCCGCACTCGGTACAGCGTTTCCTGTCTGCCCGGTGGAACAGGGCGGCTTCCAGTTTCCCGTCCAGCGGCAGCACGGCGGCAGTAAACCAGCGGCATAAAAGCGAATAGCTGATACTCTGTACACATACACAAGGCTCGCCGTTATCCAGTAAGATACAGTTGCCGTTATCGTAGTTGCAGCACTCATGCACAAGGCGGCACGCCGCCCGGTGCTGTAAATAGTCCATGTATGGGTGTCTACCGTTCATTATCCCGCCCCTTTCCGCGCTCCGGCGCGCGCCTTAAAATCTGTTCAATCTTCCCCTTGACTGTCTGTAATTCCTTTGTTTTCTCCCGCTTTTCCCGGTACTCGTTGTAAAGCGTGTTTTTCTCCCTCATAAGCTGCTCAATCTCCGCTTGCAAGGTTTTGGAAGCTGGAAGTTTGGTAATGCCGTTTGCCTTAAAATACCGGGTGGCAGCTTCGGCTATCATAAAATCGCTTTCGTGCTGCTCCCGGTAGTTTTTGCGGGCTTTCTCTGTTTTCTGTGCTTTCAGCCCGTCACGGGCGGGCTTGGTCTTGGCGTAGGCAAGTACCTGCCGCTGCAACTTCTTTTTCCCTTGCAGCTTCGTTTCCAGTGCTTTCAGCTTGCCGCTGGTCTGGCGCATTTCCTGATAGGCGGTATCAACGGCGGCTTCTAACTGCTCCGGGGAAGTAAAGCCGTATTGCTGGTAGACGGACAGCGTTTTGGCGGCCTGCTTCAGATTGTGTATCTTCGCCCAGCGTTCATAGCCCCGGCCTTTGCCCTCGGCCATTTTCTGCTCAATGTCCACAAGCCGCTGCACTCCGTCCTGTTTCGGGGCGGCTATCTCGGCTCTGGCAACCTGCAAGCGGTCTTTTATGGTGCGTGGGGGATCGGGGGATCTGGCTGGCGCTTCGGCTGCTCTGGCGGCGTTTTGCTCTAAAACGGCAAAGACAGCGGCGCGGTCAAAATCGTCGCCCAGCTTCCGGGCGGTAATTGGCTTTGTCCTGTCCGGCGTGAGGTAGGAAAGCCGCCCCCGGCTCTCCTTGACGGTCACACCCTCCTGCAGCAACAGAGAGGAAAACTCGTCAAAGCTGGCGGCGGTGGCAAGGGCTTTCCGTAGGGTCTGCCGCAGCTTCTCCTTGTTCGTTTCAAACTTGGTCTGCCGGGGCGTGATACCGCCTGCAATCATGGGGGCGTTCTGCTTGTCCAGCGCGGCCTGTCCCTTTTTCTGCGCCCAATACTCCCGGTCGGTGACGCGGTTCTTGCTGCCGTTCAAGAGGTCGATTTGATAAAGCCCCTCCCGGTGGCACATCTCCATGACTTCGGATTTGAAGTAGCGCAGGGCAGCGTCGGTACATCGGTGCTTGCAGCCGACTTTCGTATCGGCCGGCCTGTCCATGTAGGGCAGGAACGGCACTTCCTCAATCCGCAGGCTGTTTATGACGATATGCACATGAATGTTGCCGCTGTGGTTATGCCCGTCCGGGTGGGTGCAGACAAGGGCCTGGTGGCCGGGAAAATGCTCTTTACAGAATTGTTCCCCCAACGCCTGCGCCCGGTCTACGGTCAGGCCGTTGTCCGGCCCGTCCCGCGGGTCAAAGCTGATGATGTAGTGGTGGCTTTTCACATCTTCCCGCCGCTGGTTTTTCTGATAGCGGAGATTGGCCCGCATACACGCAACGGCAAAATCCTCCCCGTCGCAGTTCAGCGTGGACAGCCGGTAGTCCTCGCGGGGGATAAGCCTGCCGGTTTCATCAAGGACGGGCTTCATGGTAAACTCGTCATGCTCAAAGAGAAGATATTGCTCGGCGGCTCCGTAGTCGGCGTTTTTAGAGTTGATATGCTTGAGTGTTGCCAACCGCGTCACCTACTTTCTTGAGGACTTCATACTTGAGGACGGCAAGGTCGGATATGGCGGCGCGTACCTCGCCGGAAAGGGTGTTGTAGGGTACGCCGTATTCGTTCAGATACCGGGCAATCTGATTGAGGTTGCCGCCGATCCTGCCGTACTCGGCTGTCAGCTTCCCGACAGCGGAAAGCAACTCGTCATTGACCGACGACACATGGACAACCGGGCGTATGGTCGCCCGCCGTATCGCCTGCCGGAGAAATTCGGACTGGCTGATACCATAGGGCGCAAGCCGCGCTGTGAAGTCGGCGTATTCATCTTCGGACAGCCGGGTTTTCACAACGCGGCTGCGGTGGGGTGTGTTGTATTTCTTTCGCATGGTCGTGACCTCCTTTCTTGCCGCATGAGCGCGGCGGGGATAAGCGGCGCAAGCCGCATAGCAGGGTTTGGGGAAGGCACTCCCCAACAAGTTTCCCGCGAGGGGCAAAACCGCAGAATTGCGGATTTTGGCACCGTGGTAGAAACTTGCTCTCCGTGACTGCAAACTTTCTCTCACTTCCGTCCGCCACTTTTTTGGAAAACTGCAACCACAAAAGTTTGTTTCTCTTTTTCTGCTACTACTAATCCTGTAAAGGGCATTCCTGCCCGCTTTCGCTAAAATGACACCGGACGCAGTGGTTTCTACCCGGTGTTGGAGAAATCCTTTCTCTTTGCCCTCTACTACGGGTAAATGCTCCAAATGCCAAACACCAGGGCAGAAAAATTCCCTCCTCGCTTACTACTACAACCGGCAGGGGGCAAAATGGCCGGGAGCGGAGCCGGACAACAAAAAAAGCAGTAAATCTTTTTCAAGACTTACTGCTTTCGCTGGCCGCGTCGGTGGCGGCTGGTATTCAGTTTTTATGACTTGTCCGGTGGTTCGTCAAGCCGGAACTTGAATTGACAGTCAATTAACCGCTGCTTTACATAGTCCTCCACCTCGGCGTTGACCTGCCCGTTCACTTTTGAGAAATAGCGGATATATCCGGCGTAGTGGAGCAGGACAGCGTTCACGGCTTCTGGGTCGCCCTCACGGGCTTTGAGGATTGTTTCATAGGGGAGAAGTCTACTCATACCGGCTCACCCCCATTTCTTCGCGTAGCCGCTGCAAGGCAAGCTGGATATGCCGCCCCGCTGTGCTGCGTGACCGGCCAATACACGCGCCGATCACGCGCTGCGGCTGGCGCAGAAAGTAATAGCGCAGGATTTCTTCCCGCGTCTGCTCCGGCAAAACAGAGATCGCGTCGGCAAGGGCGGCGTTGCAGAGCAGGACGGTCTGACCGCAGACGGTAAATGGGTATTCCTCGTCCGGCTCCGACGCGGCAAACTGGACAAACTTCTCGTTCATCAGATAGTCAAGGGAAACTTGCCGTTCCCATTGCCGTTTAAGCTTCAAAATCTTGTCCAAGGCGGCACAGCGGATAACAGTCTTGCAAAAGGCGTTGTACCTGCGCTGGATATATTCTTGATAGGCTATCTGGTCGGTCATGGAAATTCCCCTTTCTGAATAATAGTGCGGGGCGGTGGCACTTCTTGCTGTCGCCCCTTGATTGCCTACCAGCAAAGGCGGGCGGGGCTGTCAACGGCTGCGCATATGCGCCGTTCATCTTGACCGTTGACTGGCTCGGCTGGGTTTGCTATTTACCCGACAAACTTGAATTTATTTTAAGCTATCACGTTTTACCTTCTTAAGCCTTACTATCATTACCATAGGAATTTCTTTGTTGGTTTTGAAACATTCTTCATAAAATCCATCAATGACAAATCCAGCTCTAAAACAAAGGTTAAAAATATCTTGTATGGAACGATGATAATAAATCTGCTCTTTCGGTTGCCCTTCAATCGCTATATCATAGTAACTGTGCGGTGTCATATATTTTTCAGTCAACGTGACAAAACAAGGGTGTTGCGTTGCAAAGACAAAAATTCCGCTTTCCTGCAACAGTTCATAAACAGCCATAAGAAGTGGTTCAATATCCGTAATATCCATAATTGCCATATTAGAAACTGCTTTCGTAAAGGCTCGATTTCTTTTTAATTCTAATATACTTTTTCTATCGGTCGCATCCGCCACACAAAATTCAATTTGTTTTGCATATTGTGATTGCCGTCTTTTAGCCAATTCTATCATTTTTTTGCTGTAATCAAAAGCGACAACCGAAGCGCCTCTTTGTGCAAGATACGAAGAATAATTTCCATTGCCACACGCAATATCCAAAATGTAATCCGCAGGATTAGGAGATAGAAGTTCCGTTACTTTGGGACGCACTACCTCTCTGTGAAATTCATTAGATTCGTCACCCATTGCATTATCCCAAAATTGTGCGTTCTCCTCCCAGATTTTTTTACTTTCCTCTGTTCCCATGTTCTCTCCCACTCCCCAAATTTGCTTTTTTGCTTCCATTAAATCTTCCTTACTATATTCCATTGTTACCCTCCATAACTTCTGATTGTTGCCGTCTTGACGATTATGTATCTTTACATTACCTTCTGAAACATATGGCGCACCTTGTCCAGGCGGCTGTTTGGACGGCGGGGCTGGATGACCGGCTGACCGACAGCGGCCTGATATCCTTTCAGCTCTGTAAGGCATACGCTCCGCCCGTTGGTGTAAAAGGCCAGATCAGTACGGTATGCCTGTATACAGCGGGCGGGAATCTCGCCAGTAAAGACAACTTCATCCTTTTTTACCTGGGCCGTTTCGATGGTGGCACAGTATTTCGGTGCATCATGATAAGCCCTGGAAAGGTATTCCTGGGGCGCATAGAGGATGAAGGAGAGATAAGGTTCCAGCAGCTGCGTCCCCGATTCCTTCAATGCCTGTTCCAATACAATCGGGGCCAATGAGCGGAAGTCCGCCGGCGTGCTGACCGGACTGTAATAAAGCCCGTATTCAAAGCAAATCTTACAGTCCGTTACGTTCCAGCCGAACAAGCCCTGCTCCAGCCCGTAACGGATACCATCCCTGACAGCGTTTTGAAAACTCTGGTTCAAGTATCCCAGCGAAACCCGGCTCTCGTATTGTACACCGGAGCCAAGCGAGAGTGGTGTAACAGACAGTCCTATGGATGCCCAAAACGGGTTGGGCGGCACCTCGATATGGATGGTGTGGCTGGCTGCTTTGAGCGGCCGCTCCATATAAATGACGGAGGGTTCCTTTACCACTGTTTCAAGCTTGTATTTTTCCGACAGCAAAGCGGAAACAACCTCCAACTGCACCCGGCCCAAAAAAGAAAGAATGATCTCATGGGTGATGGAATCCACTTCGCAACGCAAAAGCGGGTCAGTATCCGCAAGTTGCGTAAGAGCGTCCAGCAGCCGTTCTCTTTGCGCTGCCGTTTTCGGCGCAATCGTCGTCCGCAGCATGGGGAGGGGGTCCTCGCGCCACCTTTTACGAGGGAGCCGGGTTTGGTCCCCTAATACATCGTTTAACCTCACGCTGTCGCTGGGAAGGATAACAATTTCACCCTGATAAGCGGTGTCTGTCCGAACAATTTCCCCTTTGGATGGAATACGCATCTCTGTGATTTTCAGCTTTTCTCTCCCGGCCAGGGCCACCGTATCCCGCAGGCGCAGCGTTCCGCTGTATAACCGTAGATAGACACGCCGCTGGCCGCAATCGGTGTACTCAACCTTGAAAACGCTGCCGCATAGGGCGGCGCCCCCCTGTTCCCCAATCGGTTGGAACAGCCCTGTCACCGCATCCATCAACGGTTGAATGCCAAGGCCATTTTTGGCGCTGCCATGATAGACTGGGAACAGGGAGGCGTCTTGAACCCGCTGCTGTTCCTCCCGCGCAAGTTTTTCCCGGCTGATTGGTTCTCCTGCGATATACTTTTCCAATAATTCATCGTTATTTTCGATGACCGCATCCCATGCTTCTATGTCGGTATTTTCCTCCAGGACTATTTCCGGGGACAGCGACACCGTCTGCTTGATGATAATATCGGCGGAGAGCTTATCCCGAACAGACTGAACCACGCTCTGCAAATCAACGCCAGCCTGGTCGATCTTGTTGATAAAGATAACGGTGGGAATGTTCATTTTCCGCAGGGCATGGAACAGAATACGGGTCTGGGCCTGCACGCCATCTTTAGCGGAGATCACCAAGATGGCCCCATCTAAAACAGCCAAAGAGCGGTACACCTCCGCCAAAAAATCCATGTGGCCGGGCGTATCCACAATGTTAACTTTACATCTGTGCCACTGGAAGGAAGTGACTGCCGCTTGAATGGTAATCCCACGCTGCCGCTCCAAAAACATGGTGTCCGTCCTCGTTGTCCCTTTTTCGACGCTCCCCGGTTCTGAAATGGCTCCGCTGGCATATAGCAGGCTCTCCGTCAAGGTCGTCTTTCCAGCGTCTACATGGGCAAGAATTCCAATATTGATTATTTTCATGTGATTGTCCTCCCTTTACAGCCCCAAAGGGCATAAAAATCCCCAGCAGTAAAATACTTTTACCACTGGGGATTATAAGTTGCGGACATACACATATACAGCATACACCTGTTTGTGATTGCTGTTTTTGGGGATATGTCAAAATTGATAAGGCAAAAGTATTCTTAAATTGGGTACAAAAAACTAAGCCCCTACAAAAGGAGCTATCATAATCCTTTGTTCCCACTATTTGATTATAGTTTTATTTAAGAATACCTTGCCGCATATTTTTTACTCCTTTTCTGGATTAAATCATTGTATCACATCAGTTTTAGGAAAGCAAGTACCTAAAAGAAATTTTTCTTCCCCTTACCCGCCCCGAAAACGCCTTGTAGGGCGTTTCTGGGGCGTTTACAGCCCTTTCTTAAATTCCTCCACCAACAGATCGCTCAAAGCCTGTGATGGGCGTATTTTGACCGTTATATGCCCCTCCGGTACGGTGTCCCACCATTTGCGGATCGTTTTCGGATCAAGTCCGGTGTCCCTATGACAATCGGCCTTGCGTCCCTCTGGATGCTCCTGCCGCCACGCATAGACTTGCGCTTTCTTTTCTTCTGCCCCTTTTCTTCTCCATGTGCCGCCAGGATAATCCACTTCCTGCACCGCCCTTGCTCTTTTCAAATGCTCTTTCTGTGATCTACCATTCCTCTTGTTGCGCTCGATGCGAACATCGGTCAGAGCTTCAATATCGGAAATCGTGAAATTGTAATACTCCTTGTCGTAGGCTTCCAGCGCACTCCGTATATCTTCCTCGGTCAATGCGTTCTCATGCTTCACCATCTGCAGATCATCAAAAGCCTCTTTCATATCCTGCCGGAGCTGCTGCTTCGACACACCGCATTTGTAAGCATAGATAGCAAGGCACATCAAAAAGAAATACCGATGCCCGCCCTTTATCTCTCCGATCTGCCGCAGCCACCAATGGTAGAGCGCATACGGATCATCACCATGCACCTTTCCGGCAATATCCCACTTCTTGCGTCCTTTCTCGCCTCTCACAACAACACGCTCATACCACTCCGGATATGCCTCCCTCGCCTCAGCTCGTGTCATTTTGGATGGGCTGAAAGGCTTATTGACATCCACCCTGTTTTCTGGCTTTGCGTAGGCGTTCAGATAATCCAGCGTTACCCGTTCTCCGGTACGGAAAGCGACCAGCTCCGTCCCATGCTTGTCATTGATGCTGCCCACCATGCGGAAGCTCTGATTGATGGATTGATACTGGATCGCCTTGACCTGCGAAGTGCTGCCATACTCCCATAGCCGGAAAGTGAGGTCATATTTCAGACTTTTAAGCTGAATTTTTATATTCGGGTATAGGTCAATCGGCTGCTGGAAAACATAGTAGATATGCAGCCCTGTCCCCGACAGAACAAGGAAAGTCGGCATCGGCAACCGGCGCACTCGCTCCGGATCGCCGCCAAAGCGCAGAAAGAGGTTGCGCAGCTCGGCAAGACCTACGCCATCCAGATCGAAGATCAGAGCATACATCCGCTGGGCGTTCTCCAGCCTGTTCTCCTTTCTGCGATATGCAAGACCGCTGCACAAAGTAAGGCTGTTCCCCTCGACAAACTCCATGTAATCCTGTTCCCATGTGTCGTTATACATCTTCCTGCGCCGGAGCTTCTTATCCTCGCTCTGTTCGTCCCGATACAGATACACAGCGTTCGGATGGGAAAAATCCGTGTGCCGTTCTCCGGAGTTCTCATTGTCCGGAAACAGCTCTTTATAAAACTCATAGCCTCCGACCTCCGGATATTGTGCGCTCAAATACTCGTAGCAGCCTCGATAATTCTCGGTCATATTACCACCTCACAAAAGAAAAAGTACCAAAAAGAAAATCCGCTGCGGCGGGGATCGCCTGCGGGCGGGAAGGGGGAAAAGGGGGAGCAAAAGAGCGGCGGCTACGCCGCCTTAAAGAGAAAGTCACCTCCCCCTTTTCCCCCTCGCTGCGGGGCATTGAAAGTGCCGCCACTATGGAAAACCCGATGGGTTTACCACAGTGGCTTGGAAAACCTCTAACGAGGTTTACCACACTTCCAACACCCCTCCGCTCACCCCCCTTTTCCCCTCCGACTTTCTCCCTTTCAGAGAGAAAAAATATAGGTTGGGAGTACCCTTCCAGGGGGCTTAGATTATCAATACAGCAATTCCCTATTTTCAGTTGTTATTATAGCCTGTCCGAAAGAGATTTTCAAGCCCTCCGGACAGGCTTCTTTTACAGCTCCATGCCGCCCATTCCTCGCTGGTGCTGCTGTTGCTCCTGCTGCTGTCCAATCTCCGGATCGGGCAGCAGCTCCCTCGCCTTTTCAAGCAGAGGACGCAGACGCTCCGGCAAGTGTTCTTCCAAGAAGTCCAGCATCCGACCGATGCCGTCCGTCAGACGCTCGGTGAAGCTGCGTTCCTCCTGCAGCTCGGATTGCAGATAATAGTTTTCATCGCGCAGCCTCCGGTTTTCCTGTTCAAGCCTCTGCTGCCGCTGCGCTTCTTCCAGCCGCTTCTTCATGGACGGCACCTGTGACCGCAGACGGGTGTTTTCCTCCGTCAGCTCCTGTACCTTGTGCCGATCCGTCACGCTGCGCAGTGCCATTTTCTTTAGCTGCTCGACCTGATCCACCGTCACGCCCTTTACTGCCCCTGTGAGCGTCTTTTCCGGCTGAATATCATGCAGGGGTGCATTTACCCTGTCAGCCTCCTTTAAGAGCCGCACAGTGCCTTTCAGAGCGTCCCGCTGCCGTTCCAGCTCAGCAACCTCCCGCTCTACTGCCGCTGTCTGCTGCTGCACCGCTTCCAGCCTCGCAGCCGCTTCCTTGAACTGCGGCAAGTCCATGTGCGGTCTGTTCGTGCCGAGAGAGATAATTTCAAAATCGTGCCGCTGGGCGATCTCCGTCAGAGCTTCTTTCTCCCGTTCCATCCACGCCGCCCATTCGGTCTGCTTTCTGCCGACACCGACAAACCCCTGCTGCTTCAATGCCTGTTTCATAGATACCCTTGTAGAAAGTCCTCTTGACTGCTCCGTTGCCACAGGGATAAAATCGACATGGAGATGGGGCGTTGCCTCGTCCATGTGCAGCACCATATTGAACACCCGCAGATGGGGGTTGCGTTCTGCAAAAGACTCCGCAAAATCTTTCAGAGCTGCCGCCGCCCGTTCTCCGTCCGGCGTACCGCACCCACAGTCGCTCATGTTGCCGATCTGGAAGATCGCTTCATGGAACAGCTTTTCCTGTTTACTCTGCCGGATATGCTCATAGTAGTCCGGTATCTTATCTCTCGTTTTGGTTTTCTTTGCGTTGTAGGCTGCGAGAGCTTCATCAAAGACCATATGATAGACCTGCTTCAGATCCTCGTTGCAGAAAACAATGTTCTGCTCCGTCCGGCTCCGGTCTACATTCGCCGCTGAGAAGCTGCGGTTGTTGTGCCGGATGCTCCCTGCACCTGTCATACCCGAAATCGTAACTCCCATAAAATCGCCCCCTTTCCGCTTATTCTTCCGTCCTCTATTTTATCATAAATTTCCGCTAAAAACAACCTCTTTGTTACTTTCTGGTGAGAAAGTAACTCAAAAGCACTTTCACACCGCCACCCCATCGGTGCAGCGGTGTGAAAGTGCTTTGCGCCCCTAAAGGGGAGGGGTTGCCGGAGCTGCTTCACTGCCGGCTCGTGCCTGCTGCTCTGCCAGCTCCGGAGGGGCGCTGCCCCTGCCGTCTGCGGACGGCTCCCCGACCTTCATCCCACCGATAAACTGAAATTTAATACTCAATGACAATTTTCTTGCACTTCTCGCAGAGCCAAGCCTCCGCAGACGCTCCACCAAAAGGTCCACCGATTGACTTTTCATTGAGTTTGATTGACTTGCCCCCACCAATGTTGAGGGCCGCAATAACTCGTTCTTTTTCGCTCCAATAGACACCATCTCTGCATTGAATACAACCAAGTTGCATTTCTTCACCACAATACGGACATTTCATTTTAATCACCCCTACAAATTCCCGATTTGTCGTTCTGTTTAGTCCCCAAAGAACCTACTAAACCAGCTACGCTTTTGAACCGGTTCTGTCTCACGCTCCGGCTGATCGGCTCCGGACTTGCCGGAAAGAAGCTGCTGATGCATTGTCCCAGCATGGAGAGCCTGGGCCGCTGCCGCAGTCTGCTGTGCCGTCACCAACGCCGAGCTGACCTCCGCCAACCTTGCGTTCAGTTCCTCGATCTGCTTGTCCTTTACAGCAAGTTGCTCGCTTTTCCGGTCTAATTCTCCCTGCAGCATAGCGATCAAAGTGGTTTCGCAAGTTTCGCAACTTGCTTTCGCCTGTTGCGAAACTTGCTTTCGTTCAACACCTAAATAATGCTGATATATGGCGGTTTTTTGACTTTCGCTGATTGCGAAACTTCCTTTCGCATCTTTCGCAACATGGTTTCGCCTACACCATGCACGAACTGCCTGTTCCGACACGCCACATTCTATTGCAATTTCCGTTATTACACCCGCCAAATATCATCACCACTCTTTCATCCGGAGTTAATCTCAAAACAAATCGCTATGAGATCCCGTCCTTATCAATTTCAAAATCAAAGTCTGCCGAACAACTTTATAGACCAACAGCCAGTCCGGCTCGATGTGACATTCTCTCATGTCCTTATAATTTCTGGAATTAGTGAGAGCATGATCTCGATACGCCTCCGGCAACGGCTGCTCGTTACACAACAGCGTGATCACTTCCTCCAACTTCTTCGGATCGCAGCCTCTCTTGATCGCAAGCTTGTAATCTCGTTTGAACTGCCCCGAAAACTCCGGCTTAAGCATTCAGCGCCTCCATCAGATCTGCAACGCTATCAAACGGACCATACATATCCTCTCCCTTTTCTGCCGCCTCCATCGCCGCATAGGTAACAGCATTCGGCTCGTCAACCTTGACTTCAAAGGGAAGTCCATGACACCTAAGTGCCTGTCGATAAAAAATACCCGTTGCCGTACTCAAATCCATTCCGAGGGACTTAAAGAGAGCTGCCGCCTGTGCTTTCAGCTCCGGCTCCATTCTTATCGTCATATTTCCTTTAGCCATAATAGCACTCCTTTCCTCGTCATTTTTAGCTTGCACTAATATTATATTCAATATTCGTGACATTTGCAAGTGCATTGCAAATGTTTTTTTGCAACTTTTCTATGAACAGTGCTTTCTATATGCTAACACCGCAGCGTGTACATTTAGGGGGTGAAAAAGCCTTATTTCGCGCGGTTTTCAAGCCTCGTTTTCGGTGGGGTAATATAAAAACCCTTATCTTTACATTACCTTCTGAAACATATGGCGCACCTTGTCCAGGCGGCTGTTTGGACGGCGGGGCTGGATGACCGGCTGACCGACAGCGGCCTGATATCCTTTCAGCTCTGTAAGGCATACGCTCCGCCCGTTGGTGTAAAAGGCCAGATCAGTACGGTATGCCTGTATACAGCGGGCGGGAATCTCGCCAGTAAAGACAACTTCATCCTTTTTTACCTGGGCCGTTTCGATGGTGGCACAGTATTTCGGTGCATCATGATAAGCCCTGGAAAGGTATTCCTGGGGCGCATAGAGGATGAAGGAGAGATAAGGTTCCAGCAGCTGCGTCCCCGATTCCTTCAATGCCTGTTCCAATACAATCGGGGCCAATGAGCGGAAGTCCGCCGGCGTGCTGACCGGACTGTAATAAAGCCCGTATTCAAAGCAAATCTTACAGTCCGTTACGTTCCAGCCGAACAAGCCCTGCTCCAGCCCGTAACGGATACCATCCCTGACAGCGTTTTGAAAACTCTGGTTCAAGTATCCCAGCGAAACCCGGCTCTCGTATTGTACACCGGAGCCAAGCGAGAGTGGTGTAACAGACAGTCCTATGGATGCCCAAAACGGGTTGGGCGGCACCTCGATATGGATGGTGTGGCTGGCTGCTTTGAGCGGCCGCTCCATATAAATGACGGAGGGTTCCTTTACCACTGTTTCAAGCTTGTATTTTTCCGACAGCAAAGCGGAAACAACCTCCAACTGCACCCGGCCCAAAAAAGAAAGAATGATCTCATGGGTGATGGAATCCACTTCGCAACGCAAAAGCGGGTCAGTATCCGCAAGTTGCGTAAGAGCGTCCAGCAGCCGTTCTCTTTGCGCTGCCGTTTTCGGCGCAATCGTCGTCCGCAGCATGGGGAGGGGGTCCTCGCGCCACCTTTTACGAGGGAGCCGGGTTTGGTCCCCTAATACATCGTTTAACCTCACGCTGTCGCTGGGAAGGATAACAATTTCACCCTGATAAGCGGTGTCTGTCCGAACAATTTCCCCTTTGGATGGAATACGCATCTCTGTGATTTTCAGCTTTTCTCTCCCGGCCAGGGCCACCGTATCCCGCAGGCGCAGCGTTCCGCTGTATAACCGTAGATAGACACGCCGCTGGCCGCAATCGGTGTACTCAACCTTGAAAACGCTGCCGCATAGGGCGGCGCCCCCCTGTTCCCCAATCGGTTGGAACAGCCCTGTCACCGCATCCATCAACGGTTGAATGCCAAGGCCATTTTTGGCGCTGCCATGATAGACTGGGAACAGGGAGGCGTCTTGAACCCGCTGCTGTTCCTCCCGCGCAAGTTTTTCCCGGCTGATTGGTTCTCCTGCGATATACTTTTCCAATAATTCATCGTTATTTTCGATGACCGCATCCCATGCTTCTATGTCGGTATTTTCCTCCAGGACTATTTCCGGGGACAGCGACACCGTCTGCTTGATGATAATATCGGCGGAGAGCTTATCCCGAACAGACTGAACCACGCTCTGCAAATCAACGCCAGCCTGGTCGATCTTGTTGATAAAGATAACGGTGGGAATGTTCATTTTCCGCAGGGCATGGAACAGAATACGGGTCTGGGCCTGCACGCCATCTTTAGCGGAGATCACCAAGATGGCCCCATCTAAAACAGCCAAAGAGCGGTACACCTCCGCCAAAAAATCCATGTGGCCGGGCGTATCCACAATGTTAACTTTACATCTGTGCCACTGGAAGGAAGTGACTGCCGCTTGAATGGTAATCCCACGCTGCCGCTCCAAAAACATGGTGTCCGTCCTCGTTGTCCCTTTTTCGACGCTCCCCGGTTCTGAAATGGCTCCGCTGGCATATAGCAGGCTCTCCGTCAAGGTCGTCTTTCCAGCGTCTACATGGGCAAGAATTCCAATATTGATTATTTTCATGTGATTGTCCTCCCTTTACAGCCCCAAAGGGCATAAAAATCCCCAGCAGTAAAATACTTTTACCACTGGGGATTATAAGTTGCGGACATACACATATACAGCATACACCTGTTTGTGATTGCTGTTTTTGGGGATATGTCAAAATTGATAAGGCAAAAGTATTCTTAAATTGGGTACAAAAAACTAAGCCCCTACAAAAGGAGCTATCATAATCCTTTGTTCCCACTATTTGATTATAGTTTTATTTAAGAATACCTTGCCGCATATTTTTTACTCCTTTTCTGGATTAAATCATTGTATCACATCAGTTTTAGGAAAGCAAGTACCTAAAAGAAATTTTTCTTCCCCTTATATGTAACAATCATACCGGCTTCCTAGCGTTCAGAATGTTTTCTGCTGTCTGCTGTGGTGTTTGGTTGGAATTGTCCAACCAAAAGCCGATCCGTGGTGTTGTCTGCATTTTACTAAATACAAATTCAATGTATACAGAAAGATATAAGGAGTGGGAGGGATTCCGCCGTAGTTGGCATTGTAGGAAAATCCAAAAGTTTAGATTTTCCCACAATGCTTATCTTTTGGTCTTTGGTTCGGAATAGTGTAGTGCTGGCGGTCTATCTCTTGTTTTCGGTTGCTTGCTTCCTTACCGTACATGAGCATTGGAAGCAGGGTTGTCCTGGCCGTAACCTTCCAGAAGGTTGATAACGCCCCAGATACCAAGACCTGCGCCCAGGGCCACCACGAGAGTCTGCAAAACACCAACTGCGCTGTTGAAAAATTCCATAAAATAATCCTCCTAAAAAATGTTTTTGATTTTGGGTTAAGTTGTTGCGTCAATCTCGTACACATCGAAGCTGTCCGTGGGCTTTACCACGGCGCGCTGCTTCTTCATGTACCGTTCCATGTCAAAGACATTTTTAGGGTCGGCGTCGGCCGTGTATCTGTAATTCGGATGCCGGGTGAGGTCGTACTTGTCCGAAAGAAACGGGCGCACGCCCCGCAGCATGAAGATACACTTGCCGCCGTCCATCACTGCCAATTCGTCCTGGGTCATCAACTCCTTTCCTAATTTCTGATAACTGAGGCCGTGAGAAACCTGACTGCCCCGGTTTTCGGACTGGTTATAGAGATCAATCGTCTCTTTCCCCAGCAGCTCCGAAATTTCCTTGAGCGTGGATTTCTCTTTGCCTCCCAAAAACAAGGTGCTGTCACAGTTACCGACGATGGTATCTGCCGCGTCCTTGTAGATGGTCTTTAACTGGCTCTGCGACTGCAAAATAATAGAAGCCGATATCTCACGGCTTCGGATGGTGGCGATCAGCTTATCGAAGTTCGGTATCTGGCCGATGTTGGCAAACTCGTCCAGGATCAAACGGACATGGACGGGCAGCCGCCCGCCGTAGAAGTCGTCCGCCTTGTCGCAGAGCAGATTGAAAAGCTGACTATACATGAGGGCGGCCACGAAATTGAAAGTGCTGTCCGTATCTGACAGGATCACAAACAGCGCTGTCTTTTGGTCGCCCAGGGTATCCAGTTCCAGTTCGTCATATTCCATCAGGTCCCGCAGCTCCTTGATGTCGAAGGGAGCAAGCCGGGCACCGCAGGAAATGAGAATGGATTTTAAGGTTTTGCCAGAGACAAATTGTCAAGGACTTTTTAATCAAATTCACAAAAAAGCCACAAAAAAGTGCCAGAAGCAGATTTTAGCTCCTGACACTTTTGCGGATGGGTTATTTGCTCCTGCTTAACAGTTCGTCGCAAAGGTACGCATATTCCGGCAGTTGGCCGATATAGGGTTTCCAGCGCCGCTTAATCTCGGCCAGTTCCAGCGGATCGGCGTCCTCGAAGTCATGGTCGTTTCCGGTCATTCCAAAAACATCCAGTGCTATATCATTCAAGCACTCATAACAAAGGCCAGCAGCGGACTCTATCCAGTTGCCGGTATCAATATAGACTGGGTCGATAGATATTGCCAGCCACACATAGCCGACCTTGTCCGACCAAACCAAATCATAAGCAGTCATTTGTTGGATGTGTTTCTCGAACACTTTACGGACGCGCTCAATCTCATTTTTCTCTTTTTCTGTGTACAGCATTTTCATGTCCTCCTTGGCTAAAAGTTTTGGCGTGTACCATCATCAGTTTAACACAAGGCGGCTTCGTTTATCAGTCTGTCACATCTGCTGAATTTCATTTTTGAGC
>OMGO01000590.1_pt1 | contig 16041 bp, 12 predicted proteins | sample 1645901 | NCBI WGS metagenome assembly OMGO01 (sample SAMN05578592, study PRJEB25193) | human gut metagenome | biome: Human Microbiome; feature: human-associated habitat; material: feces | host: Homo sapiens | place: USA:Birmingham
AAAGCCGGAGCTTTTTCTTGTGTTTTTACACGCCCGAATAGGCGGAGAAGCCGCCTTAGACACGTCGGCAGAAGTGAGGTCTGCAAATTCGAAGATCAAGCCGAGCCGCTGGAGAACATCTTCGATTTTCTCCGGCGTAAGCTGTTTGCGCATGATGTAGACCAAATTCGCAAACGTCAGCGCAGAGATATACCCCTTTGCCTGCTCAGTTTCGCAGAGCTTCCAGACAAGAGAGGATTCTTTGACGAACTCGGGACGGTTCAGCAGAACATCCAGAATGATATTTGCGTCAATCAGTAACACCATACTTTTCTGCCAGCCTTTCCGATTTTGCTTCGTCAAGCTCAATATCGCCGTGCAGGATGCCGGTCAAAGAGTCCGTCAGATAAGACACCGCAGCCCCCTTCGGGATGAAACGCCCAACTTCGCGCCCGTTTTTCGTGACGATGATTTCCTGACCGTTCAGAACCAGATTCAGGTAGCGTCCAAAATTATTCTGCATTTCCGTTGCAGTAGCAGTTGCAGCAACCATAAAGGCACCTCCTTGTTTTAGCTATTTTTAGTATACCCCATAATAGCTAAAATATCAAGAGAACGTGCAAAAAAAGCAGGGAAGAGAGCGGCGGTTCGAATGAACAAAAAATAGAAGTGCAACCAGAACATAAGAAAACCGCCCAGATCCTGACGGATCTAGGCGGTTTTTGGTGGAGCGGGCAATGGGAATCGAACCCACCTCCTCAGCTTGGAAGGCTGATATACTAGCCGATGTACGATGCCCGCATATTCTGTTTTGCCGGGATGCAAGCAGTATTATAGCATGCTTCGCGGCAAATGTCCAGCATTTTTTGCCCAAAGTGCAGAAGGAGAGGAAACCTTTGCCGCTGAGCTGGCGTTTGCCTGTTTACTTTGGAGCAGTTTTATTGTAAAATAGACAGGAGATAAAACCGGCGGCGCACAGCGCGGCCAAATCTGATACAGGTGGTGTATGTTATTATGGCATTGAAATATCAGCGTATCCTTCTGAAGATCAGCGGCGAGGCCCTCGGCGGCGAAAAGGGGACCGGTTTCGACGAGCCGACCATGGACGCGATCTGCGGCGGCGTAAAGAAGGCCCATGAGCTGGGCGTTCAGATCGGCATCGTCGTGGGCGGCGGCAACTTCTGGCGCGGCCGTTCCAGCGGCAGGATGGAGCGTACGCTGGCCGACAAGATCGGTATGCTGGCAACGGTGATGAACGCTCTGGCTGTCTCCGACAAGCTGGAGCAGCTGGGTGTGCCGACCGAGGTGTTCACCTCCATCACCATGCCGCAGGTGGCCCCGGCCTTCACCCGCAAGGACGCTCTCCGCGCAATGGACGAGGGCAAGATCGCCATCTTCGGCGGCGGTACGGGCAACCCCTTCTTCTCCACCGACACGACCACTGCCCTGCGCGCCGTTGAGGTGAGCGCAGACATCATGTTCAAGGCCACGATGGTGGACGGCGTCTATGACAAGGACCCCCACAAGTACCCCGACGCCAAGAAGTACGAGACCCTTACCTTTACCAAGGTGCTGGAAGACCGTCTGGCTGTTATGGACGGCACTGCCGCCACCCTCTGCCGGGACAACAAGCTCCCCATCCTCGTGTTCGATCTGGCCGACCCCGACAACATCGCCCGCGCTGTGCAGGGCGAGAACGTGGGTACACTGGTCTACGAGGGCTGAGCATACCGCCCCGCTTCCGACAATAGAATATCCCAGACGCCTTTTTGCGGCTGGTGAGAATTGATAACAAACAGGAGACAAGGACAATGAGCAGCAACACCAAGGCATTCGAAGACAAGATGAAGAGCGCAGTCGAGCATCTGGAGCGCGAGCTGAAGACCGTGCGCGCAGGCCGCGCCAACCCCGGCGTTCTGGACAAGGTGACCGTGGATTACTACGGTTCTCCCACGCCCATCCAGCAGGTGGCTTCTGTGGCTGTCAGCGAGGCCCGCACCCTGACCATCACCCCGTGGGACCGCACCCTGCTGCGCGCCATCAGCAAGGCCATCCTGGCCAGCGATGTGGGCATCAACCCCATCGATGACGGCCAGACCATCCGTCTGAACTTCCCGGCTCCCACCGAGGAGCGCCGCAAGCAGCTGGCCAAGGAAGTCTCCAGGATGGGCGAGGAGGCAAAGGTCGCCGTCCGCAACGTCCGCCGTGACGCCATGGATAAGGCCAAGGCCATGAAGAAGGCCGGTGAGCTGACCGAGGACACCCAGAAGACCATGGAAGAGGACGTCCAGAAGCTGACCGACAAGTATGTGAAGAACATCGACGCTGCCGTGGAAGAGAAGCAGAAGGAGATCATGTCCGTCTGATTCCGACTGCAGGCAAAGCAGGGAGGTGCCGTGCGCTGAAAGAAGGTGCGCGGCACTTTTTGCCAGACGAGACGTAGAGGAAGAAGAGCATGGAGCATTCAAAGGATTTTGCGAAGGGACTGTCCATCGGCATCATCATGGACGGCAACGGCCGCTGGGCCAGGAGCCGCGGCCTGCCCCGCACCGCCGGCCATAAAAAGGGCGCACAGGTCTTTCAGGACATTGCGGACTACTGCGATGAACTGGGCGTAGAGTCGGTGTATTTTTACGCATTCTCGACCGAAAACTGGAAGCGTCCCGCCGAAGAGGTAGGCGCGATCATGCGGCTGTTCGGCGAATACCTCATCAAGGGCTTCGACTACGAGAACCGGAACGTCCGCATCTGCTTCATGGGCGACCGCACGGTGCTGGAGCCCAAGCTGCAGGAGCTGATGAACAAGCTGGAGCGGGACTCTGCCTGCAAGACCGGCCTGACCATCAACATCGCCATCAACTACGGCGGACGGCCTGAGATCGTCCGGGCAGCCCGGAGCCTCGCGGCCAAGGCGGCTGCGGGCGAGCTGAAGCCTGAGGACATCACGGAAGAGGCTCTTTCGGCCCAGATGTACACCGCCGGCCAGAAAGACCCCGACTTCATCCTCCGCCCCAGCGGAGAGAAGCGGCTCTCCAACTTCATGCTCTGGCAGGCGGCCTACTCCGAACTGGTGGAAATGGACGTTCTGTGGCCTGATTTCACCCGTGATGACCTCGATGCCGCCATTATGGAGTTCAACCGGCGCTCCCGCCGCTTCGGCGGACTCTGAGAGCAGCGACCGATACGCAAGATGCCGCGCAGCGTGCGCGGCCCCCGGAGAGCGCCCGGTATTTCCTCGGGCGCTGACGCTGCAGACCCTGCCGGAGCAGGGGAGCGGCTCCCGGACGAAACAAAGGAGAACATGAAACTATGAAAACACGAATCATCACAGCCGTGGTGGGCCTGATCGTTCTGGCAGGCGTCCTGTTCACCTTCGATACGCTGGTGTTCAATCTGGTCATCGCGGCCATCACCCTCATCGCCCTGCATGAAATTTACTCTGCGCTGGGTTTTGAAAAGCGGGACTGGCCGCTGCTGGCTGTTCTGGTGTCCTACACACTGCTCATCATGCTGTCGAGCTACAGCGTCTGCCGGGCGATGGTGATGCCCGCTTCCTTCCTCGTGGTGCTGTTCTATGCCATCTACCTTGTAGTGCGCAACGGCGTTATCAGCTACCAGAAAGCCAGCGGCCTCGCCATGTTTTCGGGCATTGTGATCTTCTGCTTCTACTCGTTCATCCGGCTCAAGGAGATGCTGCCGGTGGAGGAGTATGGCTACGACGCCATCTTCTTCATCCTGCTCATCCTCTGCTTCGCCTGGGGCGGCGATACCTGCGCCTACTTCGCGGGCCGCGCCTTTGGCAAGCATAAGCTCTGCCCGGTGGTCAGCCCCAAAAAGACGGTGGAGGGGGCTATTGGCGGCGTGCTGGGCACGATGGTGTTCGGTGTGCTGGTCACGGTCATCTACTCCATCGCAGCAGACCGGATGGAAGAGTTCACCCGCTCCAACATTGGCGTATCCATGTATGTTATCATTGCGCTGCTGGCCTGTGTGGCTGCGGTGCTGGGCATCTACGGCGACCTGTTCGCCAGCGTGGTCAAGCGCCAGTGCGGCATCAAGGACTACGGCACCATCTTCCCGGGCCACGGCGGCATCCTTGACCGCTTCGACAGCGTGATGTTCATCGCGCCCTTTGTCACCATGGTGGTCATCGCAGCATTCTACAATTAAAATCAGCAGGAGATAGATTCTTTATGGCTAAGAAAATCACGCTGCTGGGCTCTACCGGCTCCATCGGCACCCAGAGTCTCGATGTCATCCGCGCTCAAGGGTATGAGGTGTTCGGCCTGTCGGCTCACAGCCAGACGGATAAAATTTTGCAGCAGATAGAAGAATTCCACCCGAAATACGTCTGTATGACCAGTGAGGCCGGTGCCGAAAAGCTTTCGGCTGCGCTGGCCGGACACGCCGATGCACCCAGACTCCTGACCGGCCCGGAGGGACTCAAGGCCCTCGCCGCGATGGACGGCCCGGACGTGGTGCTGAACAGCGTGGTGGGCATCGCGGGCCTCGGCGCAAGCCTTGCCGCCATCGAGAGCGGCCATGACCTGGCCCTCGCCAACAAGGAAAGCCTCGTCACCGGCGGCCATCTCGTCACTCAGGCCGTGGCAAAGCACGGCGTCAAGCTGCTGCCCGTGGACAGTGAGCACTCGGCCATCTTCCAGTGCCTGCAGGATAAGGAGAGCGCCAAGAGCCTGACCAAGATCCTGCTGACGGCCTCCGGCGGCCCCTTCTTCGGCATGAAGACCGAAGAGCTGCGGGGCAAGACCAAGGCCGACGCCCTCAAGCATCCCAACTGGAACATGGGCGCAAAGATCACCATCGACAGCGCTACCCTGATGAACAAGGGCCTCGAGCTCATTGAGGCTGTGTGGCTGTTCGGTCTGCCTCCGGAGAAGATCCAGATCGTTGTCCAGCGCCAGAGCATCGTCCACTCGGCGGTGCAGTACAGCGACAATTCCATCATCGCCCAGCTGGGTGTGCCGGATATGCGCATTCCCATCCAGTATGCACTGACCTATCCGGCCCGTGTGCCGGGCGTCGTGCCGGAGCTGGACTTCACCACCCTCAAGCTGCTGACCTTCGATGTGGCCGACGAGGAGACGTTCCGCTGCCTCGCCGCCTGCAAGAAGGCCATCCGAAAGGGCGGTCTCGGCCCCTGCGCCGCCAACGGTGCCAACGAGGAGGCCGTCAAGCTCTTCCTCGAGGATAAGATCGGCTTTCTCGACATCGGTCGTCTGGTGGAGGCTGTCGTGGACAGCGACAGCTTCGGCGGCGGCTACAGCCTCGCGGATGTGTATGAGTGTGACCGTATGGCCCGCGCATTCGTGAGAGCACACCTGTAATATAGGAGAAATAATGTCAGTTTTCATCACCTTTGCAGCCGCGCTGCTCATCTTCGGCGCAGTCATCGCCATCCACGAGTTTGGCCATTTTGCAGTGGCAAAGCTCTGCGGGGTCCAGGTCAACGAGTTTTCCATTGGCATGGGTCCGACCCTCATCAAGACCTATCGCAAAGGCACACAGTATACCCTGCGGCTCCTGCCCGTAGGCGGCTTTGTGGCGCTGGAAGGGGAGGAGAGCCCCGAGAGCGAGCAGGCCGAGGGCGGAAGCGGGGACGATGACGGCCCGGACATCCCGCCGGAGGTGCTGGCGCAGCGGACAGGCAAGCCGCTGAACGAGGCGGCTGTCTGGCAGCGGATGCTGGTGATGGCGGCAGGCGCGGTGATGAACTTCGTGCTGGGCTTCGTGGTGCTGCTGCTCCTCATCTCACTGCGCAGTGAACCCATCACCAGCAAGGTCATCTATGCCGTGGAGGACAACGCCCTCTGCGGCCAGACCGGCCTGCAGGCCGGCGACGAGATCGTGGCCGTCAACGGGCGGCACTGCTTCGTGGCCAACGATATGCTCTACGAGCTTATGCGCACCGAGAGCTACCGCGCAGACTTCACCGTCCGCCGGGACGGCAAGCTCGTGGAGCTGCCGGACGTCCAGTTCGACACCTGGCAGGATGAGCAGGGCCAGACCCACATGACACTGGGCTTCACAGTCTACGGCCTCAAAAAAACACCGCAGAACGTCCTGAAAGAGTCGGCCAACAGCGTCATCTACTATGGACGCATCATCTATACCTCGCTGGCCGACCTTCTGCGGGGCCGCGAGAGCATCAACGACCTGTCCGGCCCGGTGGGCATCGTGACCGCCATCGGTCAGGCCGCAAGCTACGGCTGGGAGGATGTGGCTGAGCTGCTGGTGCTTATCACCATCAACCTCGGCGTCTTGAATCTGCTGCCGTTCCCGGCGCTGGACGGCGGAAAGATCGTCTTCCTGCTCATCGAGGCAGTCACCGGCCATGCAGTGCCGGAAAAGATCCAGGGCAGCCTGACCGTCGCAGCCTTTGCGCTGCTGTTCGGCCTGATGCTCTTTGCAACGTACAATGACATCGTCCGGCTCGTGACCGGAGCAGTTTGAAAGAGGTAAAACCATGCGGCAGCTGAAACGTGAAGTGAAGATCGGCAATGTGACCATCGGCGGCAAGAATCCCATTGCCGTGCAGACCATGCTGAACATCCCGGTGGAGGACATCGAGGGCAATGTGGCGCAGGCAAAGCGCTGCGAAGCGGCAGGCTGTCAGATCTTGCGCGTGACCTGTCCCAGTGCGGCAGACGCCAAGTGCATCGAGGCTGTCAAGAACGCCGTGAATATCCCCATCGTGGCGGACATCCACTTCGACTACAAGGCTGCCATCGCCTGTGCCGACGTGGGCGTGGATAAGATCCGCATCAACCCGGGCAACATCGGCGACGATGACCGCGTGAAGGCGGTCGTGGATGCCTGCCAGCAGAAAAATATCCCCATCCGCATCGGTGTCAACGGCGGCAGTCTGGAAAAGCACATCCTCGCCAAGTACGGCGCACCTGTGCCGGAAGCGATGGTGGAGAGTGCTCTGTACCATGTCCGTCTGCTGGAAAAGTTCGACTTCAACAACATCGTCATCTCCATCAAGAACTCCAACGTCCCCCGCATGATGGAGGCATACCGCCAGCTCAGCGCTGTGACCGACTACCCGCTCCATGTGGGTGTCACGGAGGCCGGCACTTACCAGATGGGCCTGCTCAAGAGCGGCATGGGCATCGGCGGGATGCTGCTGGAGGGGATCGGCGACACCATCCGTGTCTCGCTGGCCGCTGACCCTGAGAAGGAAGTGGAAGCAGGCTACAATATCCTGCGCGCTGTCGGCTTCCCGGTGGCCGGCCCGGAGGTCATCACCTGCCCGACCTGCGGCCGCACCCAGTACCCCTGCACCGAGATCGCAAATGAGGTGGAGCGCCGACTCCAGGGCTGCAAAAAGTCCATCAAGGTGGCTGTCATGGGCTGCGTCGTCAACGGCCCCGGCGAGGCCCGTGAGGCTGACATCGGCATTGCCGGCGGCAAGGGCGAGGCGGTGCTGTTCGTCCACGGCGAACCCGTCAGGAAGCTGACGGGGGATAATATCCTCGACCAGTTCATGGAGGAGATCGATAAGCTGTAAGCTCAAGAACAACCTGCTGCCACGCCCTTTTCCGGGGCGCGGCAGTTTGTGCTGTTATCGGATAGAAAAGGAGTACCACTGTGACACCACTTGTTTCCCAGCTATGGCCGCAGTTTATGGCGGACCCGGACTTTGCGGCCTGTTTTGGCCGCGTGGTCGTCGAGCACGCCCAGATGCTGCGGCAGGAGCGGCAGGTCATCTTTACGCTGCGCAGTTCTGCCCCGCTGGACAAGGGGCTGTGCGCCCGGCTGCTGGCCTCGCTGGCACCGGATTACGAGGGCTTCGAGCTCCGCATCAACAATCTTTTCGGCTATGCGACGCTGGATGAAGCCGGTCTGCGGGAGCTGATGGAGGAGATGAAGCGGGACGGCGTCCCCATCAACGGTTTTCTCGACCGCTGCCGCATCACCATCACCGGTCAGAACATCACCATCGGCGTCTGCCACGGCACGAAGTTTTTGCAGGAGATGCAGTTCGAGCGCCTGCTGGCAGAGCGCATCGCCGCCCACACCGGCGTAAAGCCCAGAGTGACGCTGGAAAGCAGCGTGGGCGAGGCCGAACAGCGCCAGATGGAAGAAAAGCTCGAGCGGAAAATTGCGCCGCCTGTCGTCAAGTTTGAGAAAAAGAACACTGCTCCCTCCATCAAGGTGGAGGGCCTCGACCTTACGGACAAGCCCGTCACCATCTTCCACGGCAAGATGTTCACCCCGAAAAATCTCACCCCCCTCAAGGATCTGGGCGGCGAGGGCGGCAAGTGCATGATCTGGGGCGATGTCTTCTTCACCGAAGTGAAGGGCAGCTTCCGCAAGATATACACCGTCTCCATCACCGATTACACCGGCTCCATCAACCTGAAGATCCGTGCGCAGGAAGGGGAGGACTGCTCCAAGTGGGAGTCCATCCCCAAGGGTACGACGGTCGTGGTGCGCGGCGACTGCTCCTACGATAAGTACGAGCACGACTATATCGTCTGGCCCTACGACGTCCTCTTTGTCGAGCGCAAAAAGCGGGAGGACAACGCCCCCGTCAAGCGGGTGGAGCTGCATCTGCATACCAAGCTGTCCAGCATGGACGCCTTCTGCGATCCCGGCGGCATCGTCAAACTGGCCCACCGGATGGGCCACCCGGCCATCGCCATCACCGACCACGGCGTCTGTCAGGGCTACCCCGAGGCCATGCTGGCGGCGGACGCCATCCACAAGACAGACCCGGACTTCAAGCTCATCTACGGCTGTGAGGCCTACTTTGTCGATGACATGATACCCTGCGTCTACGGCGTGAAAGACGAGCCGCTGAACGGCGAGTTCTGCGTCTTCGACACTGAGACGACAGGCCTCGACCCCGGCGTGGAATATCTGACAGAGATCGGCGCGGTCATCGTGCGGAACGGGGAGGTGGTGGAAGAATTCGACACCTTCGTAAAACCCGGAAAGCCCATCACCTCCAAGATCACCGAGCTGACCGGCATCACCAACGAGATGGTGGCCGACGCCCCCGGCGAGGCCGAGGCGCTGAAAGCCTTCCTCGACTTTGTGGATGGCCGCATCCTTGTGGGCCACAACGCCCACTCCTTCGACATCCGGTTCCTCCGCGCCGCCGCCAAGCGGAGCGGCATCGAGTTTGAGCCGACCTATATCGACACCCTGACCATGGCTCAGGCCATGTACCCCGGCCTCCACAACTACAAGCAGGGGACCATCAACAAGCATCTGGAGCTGCCCGCCTACGAGGCCCACCGCGCCTGCGAGGACTCTGCCGCACTGGGCCGCATCTTCTGCGTCATGCTGAAAGATCTGGAGGAAAAGCAGGTCACCGCCGTCAGCGGCATCAACACCGGCCTCGGCGGGAACCGCGAGGTGCTGAAAAAGAAGTATTATCACCTCATCATCCTCGTGCGCAGCCAGATGGGCCTGAAAAACCTCTATAAAATCGTCAGTGAGGCCCATGTCAACTACTTTTTCAAGAAGCCCCGCGTCCCCCGCAGCCTTCTGAACAAGTATCGGGACGGCCTTATCCTCACTTCTGCCTGTGAAGCAGGAGAACTTTACAGGGCGATCGTGGAGGGCCGCTCCTACGAAGAACTGAAGAAAATTGCATCGTACTACGATGTTTTGGAGGTCCAGCCCCTGGGCAACAACGCCTATATGGTGCGGGAGGGCAAGGTGGAGAGCGAAGAGGTCATCAAGGACTTCAACCGCACCGTCATCAAGCTGGGCGAAGACCTGCACAAGCCCGTCATCGCCACCGGCGACGTCCATTTCACCGAGCCGGAGGACGCCATCTACCGCTCTGTCCTGCAGGCGGGCAACGGCTTCAAGGACGCGGACAACCAGCCGCCCCTGTTCTACCGCACCACCGAGGATATGCTGAACCAGTTCAGCTACCTGCCCAGGGAAAAGGCCTACGAGATCGTCGTGACCAATCCCCGCAAGATAGCGGCCAGCATCGACGGCAACGTCCGCGCCATCCCGCGCGGCACCTACCCGCCCGGCATCGAGGGCGCAGAACAGCAGCTCCGGGATGCGACCTGGGAACACGCCAAGCGGGACTACGGCGACCCTCTGCCCGAGATCGTGGAGAAGCGCCTGCAAAAAGAGCTGGACTCCATCTGCGGCCACGGCTACGCCGTCCTGTACGTCATCGCGGTCAAACTGGTGGCCTATTCCAACGCGGGCGGCTATCAGGTGGGCAGTCGTGGTTCGGTCGGCTCGTCGGCTGTGGCCCACTTCTCCGGAATCTCGGAGGTCAACAGCCTGCCGCCCCATTACCGCTGCCCCAAGTGCAAGTACAGCGAGTTCATCACCGATGGCAGCGTGGACGACGGCTTCGACCTGCCCGACAAGAACTGCCCCCACTGCGGCACCCGGATGCTGGTGGACGGCCACGACATCCCTTTCGAGACCTTTCTTGGCTTCTACGGCGACAAGGAGCCTGATATTGACCTGAACTTCTCGGGCGAATACCAGTCCAACGTCCACCGCTACACGGAAGAGCTGTTCGGCAAGGCCAACGTCTTCAAGGCCGGCACAGTCTCCGGTATTCAGGACAAGACGGCCTACGGTTACGTCAAAAAGTATCTGGACGATCGGGGGAGAACGGTCAACCATGCCGAGGAGAACCGTCTGACGCTGGGCTGTACCGGCGTCAAGCGTACCACCGGCCAGCATCCCGGCGGCATGGTCGTCGTGCCGGACACCTATGAGATCTACGATTTCTGCCCCATCCAGCACCCGGCGGACGATGTGGCGGGCGGTCTGCTGACCACCCACTTCGAGTTCAAATATCTCCACGACACCCTGCTCAAGCTGGACGAGCTGGGCCACGATATGCCCACCTTCTACAAGTATTTCGAGGAGTACACCGGCATCCCCGTGGACAGCATCCCCATGAACGACCCCAAGGTCTACAGCCTGCTCACCAGCCCGGAAGAGCTGGGTGTGACGCCGGAGCAGATCGACAGCCAGACCGGCACCTTCGGCATCCCCGAGATGGGCACCAACTTCGTGCGCGGAATGCTGGTGGAGGCCCGTCCCAAGAATTTCTCCGAGCTGATCCAGATCTCGGGCCTGTCCCACGGCACCGACGTCTGGACGGGCAACGCCGACGAGCTCATCCGCAGCGGCACCTGCACCATCGCGGAGGTCATCGGCTGCCGTGACAGTATCATGCTCTATCTGCTGCGCAAGGGCCTCGAGCCCAAGATGGCCTTCGACATCATGGAGGCTGTCCGTAAGGGCAAGGTGGCCAAGGGCGGCTTTGCGCCCGGCTGGGAAGAGGCCATGCGGGAGCACGATGTGCCGGACTGGTACATCGAGAGCTGCCGCAAGATAAAATATATGTTCCCGAAAGCCCATGCGGTGGCCTACCTGATGTCGGCCATCCGGCTCATGTGGTTCAAGCTCTACCACCCGCAGGCGTTCTATGCGGTGTACTTCACCGTCCGGGGCGATGACATCGACTATGAAGCCGCTGTGGGCGGTGCGGCGGTGGCCCGCGCCCACATGAATGAGGTGAAGCGCCGCCTCAAGGAAGAAAAGAACGCCAAGGATGAAGATGTGCTCGTCTCGCTCCAGCTGGTCAACGAGATGCTAGTGCGCGGCTACGAGTTCCTGCCCATTGAGCTGGGCAAGAGCCGGGGCTCGAAGTATGTGGTGGAGGACGGCAAGGTACGCCTGCCCTTCTGCTCCCTGAAGGGTCTGGGCGGTGCCGCCGCCGATGCGCTGGAAAACGCCACCCTCCATGGGCAGGAGTACCTCTCCATCGAGGAGCTGCAGCAGGCCTCCGGCGTTGGCAGCAGCATCATCGACCGCCTGCGTCAGGTGGGCGCTCTGGGCGACCTGCCCGAGAGCAGTCAGGTGAGCTTTTTCTAAAATTGCAGCAAAAAACGACCTCTGCAGCCGGATGGACCGGAAGCAGAGGCCGTTTTGTTATACGATCAAGTTTCTGAACAGGGGAGCAGCTTACTCCACGCTGATCATATAGTAGTAGACCGGCTGACCGCCGCGGATGTGGCTGACCTCAACGTGGTTGGGGCATTTTGCCTTGACGATCTCGGTCACCTTCTCGGCATCCTCGTCGGAGACGTCGCAGCCGGAGATGATGGTGACAAAGCTGGAATCCTTCTTGCACATACTGCGGGCCAGACGATAGGTGGCCTTGGTGATGTCGTTGGAGGTGAAGACGATCTTGCCGTTCTCCAGGGCCATGATCTCGCCCTTCCGGATCCGCTTGCCGTCGTACTCGCTGTCGCGGGCGGCGTAGGTGATGAGGCCGGTGGAGACCTTATCGGCGGCAGACATCATGTTGATGGTGTTGGCCTCGACGGTAGCAGAGGGGTCGAAGTTCAGCAGAGCGGTGATGCCCATGGGGACGGTGCGGGTGGGCAGAACGACCACCTGACGGTCAGCCAGCTTTTGGGCCTGCTCAGCAGCCATGATGATGTTCTTGTTGTTGGGCAGGACAAAGACGGTCTTGGCCGGGACGCTCTGGATGGCGGCAAGGATGTCCTCGGTGGCGGGGTTCATGGTCTGACCGCCGGAGACGACAGCGTCAGCGGCCAGGTCGGTGAAGACAGACTTCAGGCCCTCACCGGCGGCGACAGCAACGAAGCCATAGTCGCGGCTGGGGTCAACGGCAGCGTAGACGAACTCGCTGGCGGGGTCGGGCTTCTTCTCGGCGGAAGCCTGCTTCTCGAGGCTCTTGCCCTGCTTCTGGCGGGCCAGGAACTGCTCGTGCATATTCTCGATCTTGAAGTTGGTGAGGTAGCCGTACTTGATGGCCTCGCTCAGGATCTTGCCGGGGTCGGCGGTGTGGACATGGAGGTTGATGACGTCATCGTCTTCGATGCAGACGACGCTGTCGCCGTTGGACTCGGCGAAGGCGCGCATCTTTGCGGCGCTTGCGCCCTCGTTCTTGTTGATGAGGAACTGGGTGCAGTAGCCGTTCTTGATGTCCTCGACCTTCATCAGGTCGTCGGTAAAGACGCCCTTGCCGGCGTTTTCGGTGGAGAGCTTGGCCTTGTTGGGGACAGCCTCGCCGCCGGCCACGATGTCCTCACCGTGGAAGACCTTGCCCATGCCCTCGAAGATGATCATGATGCCCTGGCCGCCGGCGTCCACGACGCCAGCCTTCTTCAGGACGGGCAGCAGGTTGGGAGTGTCCTCCAGAGCCTTCTGACCGGCGGTCATCACGACGTCCCACAGCTCGGCCACATCCTCTTTGCCGCAGGCAGCAGCTTCCTCGGAAGCGACGCGGGCGACGGTCAGGATGGTGCCTTCGGTGGGCTTCATGACAGCCTTGTAAGCGCCCTCGACGCCCTTCTGCAGTGCAGCCACGATGTCGGCGGCGTCAGCCTCCTTTTTGCCCTCCAGAGCTTTGGAGAAGCCGCGGAACAGCAGGCTGGTGATGACGCCGGAGTTGCCGCGGGCGCCGCGCAGCATGGCGGAGGCGGCGGTCTTTGCGGCCTCGCCCACGGTGCAGCTGTCGTCCATGGCCTGCAGCTCACGGACGGCTGAGCCGACGGTCATGCCCATGTTGGTGCCGGTATCGCCGTCGGGGACGGGGAACACGTTCAGCTCGTCCACGCGGGAGCGCTGGTTGTTGATGTTGTTTGCGCCGGAAATAATGGCGTCGCGCAGGATCTTACCAGAAATCATTGCTTTTTACTCCTTATATCTTCCCGGTACCCCCGGGCGGGCTTTGTCTCATCAGGCAACCACGTCATCGACCGATACGACCACGCGGGCGACTTTCAGGCCGGTGGCCTGCTCCACCTCGTCCTTCACGCGGTGCGAGATGGAACGCGCGGCGGTGGAGATGTTCAGCCCGTAGCTGACGGCAATGTGCAGCTCGATCACGAGACGGCCCTCTTCCTGTGTGACACGGACGCCCTTGGCCGAATCGTCCACGCCGCGCACGGCGCTGCGGACACGGTCGGTCAGATCACGGGGGGCCATTGCGGCCACGCCGTAGCATTGTTTGGTTGCCTCGCCCACGAGCGTGGAAAAATACTCGGCTGAGAAGCTGACATCTCCCAGCGGGAAACGGGAAGTGATCATAGTCGCTCTGCTCCTTTTATTCATTATGATACCCCGGTCCGCACGGCGGCGGGGCGGTGCGCGGGCCAAAGAAGGCGGCGTACCACTTTTATTATACAACTTTATGAGGAAGCTGTACAGCATATAATTGCTGACAGAAAGAAAAAAGTCAGGCGCGGCTTACCCGTCTCGGTCTGTTTCGACACCGCAAAGCCGGTATACTGAAAGACAAAGCCGCAAAGGGCCGCGTTCCTGTTGTTAGTATAGCACAAAATCCTTCGCAGTGCATCCATTTCGTGAATATTTATCCGACAAAACAAAAGATGATTGTGAATAAAATATAAAAGATGACGCAGGCATCTTTATCTTACTATGAAAAAGTGCTAAAATCTAAGGTGGCAAGAGTAAGACTGTATCCGGCACAGGATGCCGGGGCATTCGGCTGCCAAGGTGCTGAAGACAGGAATTTGCTGCGGCTGCACAGGAGCTGCGGCCCGGCGGTGGAAAAGTTTACAATAGGAGTTGTTTTCATGAATATTCTGTTTTTCCTTTCCCCCAAGCAGGACCTGATGTATGTGTACGATGACTTCACCCTCCGCCAGACGCTGGAAAAATGGGAGAACAACCGCTACGCATCCATCCCGGTGCTCAACCGCAAGGGAGAGTATGTGGGGACCCTGACGGAGGGGGACATCCTCTGGGGGTTGAAAAAGTTCCACGGCCTCGACCTTGAGGCGGCAGAGGACATCCCCATCCGGGAGTTTGACCACAAGCGGGACTACAAGGCCGTCACGGTCACCACGAGCATGGACCAGCTCATCGAGGCGGCCATGAACCAGAACTTCGTCCCCGTCGTGGATGACCGGGGAATGTTCATCGGCATCGTCCGTCGTCAGGCCATCATCCGCTACTGCTACGACCGCTCCCGCGCTGCCGCCGCAGAGCAGCAGCACGTCGACGGCGCCCTCCATCCCGTCCAGGGCGTCCAGCGGATACACGGGTACGCCGGGCGTCTGGAGTGTGAGGCTGGAGGGCGGGCGTCGGGTAAACACGCCCACCAGCGCCATGTCCGGGTTCTGCCGCAGCGCGTATTCCACCCCGCGCCCCAGGTTGCCGTAGCCCACGATACCGATTCGGATCTGATCCATATGCTCTCCTCCCCCGGCGGCGGACAGCGCCGGTTTGATTTGGCGGCGGGAACCGTCCGGCTTCCGCCATTCTATCCTATGCGAGACAGGGGCCAAAAACGAGGGCTGCCGGGGAGAAACGGAAAAAACAGACTGCGCGCGCCGCCTGTCTCTCAGGCGGCGCGCGCAGTCATTTTTGGAAGGGAAGCTCAACCGAGGTATCTTTGGAGCATGACGGCGACCTCAGCCCGGGAGGCAGTGCCGCCGGGGTCCAGAAGGTTCCCCTTCTTGCCGGTGATGACGCCCTGCTCCACGGCCCAGCTCATGGCCTCCGCAGCCCAGGAGGAGACCGCCTTGCTGTCGGCAAAGGCGCTCAGCTCCGCAGAGCCGGCGTCAGCGCCGGACGCGCGGTAGAGCATGACGGCCAGCTGCTCGCGGGTGATGGAGCCGTTGGGGGCGCTTCCGTCGGAGATGCCGTTTTCCTTGGCCCAGGCCATGCCCTTTTCATACCAGGTGCCGCCGCCGGAGGTGCTCACGCCGTCCTGGCGGGCCAGAATGGTCATCATCATACCCCGGGTGGTTGGGGCGGCGGGGGCAAACGTGGTGTGGGAGGTGCCGGTCATGAGGCCGTTCTCCACCACATAGGCGATGCCGCCGGCCGCCCAATGGCTTGCGGGGACATCGGTGAACCCGGCGCCGTCGGCGCTCATTTTGGCGTAGATGGCATTGGTCACATAGCGGTAGTCGTCCTGCTGGTGGGCGCGGTTGTTGACGGAGTTGGCAAAGATGGTGAGATCCATGCCGTCCCGCTCCAGGGCGATGGCCTCCACAAAGCCGTCAATGGGAGTCCCGTTCTCGTTGAGGCAGC
>OMGO01000616.1_pt1 | contig 15371 bp, 7 predicted proteins | sample 1645901 | NCBI WGS metagenome assembly OMGO01 (sample SAMN05578592, study PRJEB25193) | human gut metagenome | biome: Human Microbiome; feature: human-associated habitat; material: feces | host: Homo sapiens | place: USA:Birmingham
CTCTATTTTCTCTTGCAAAGTCATTTTTGTTACAATGTCCTTCGCACGTTGTTCGACTTGGGGAGTGATTGTCTGTGCACAGGTTAATATACTCCATGCAAGCATACATAAACCTATGCCTCCTATTTTCTTTTTCATGGTGATTCTGTGTTAATATAGCATGTGTAAAAAACCAACTTAGCTATCAGCTCTTCACACACTTTTGTTCTTTACATTTTTAGTCTATCAGTTCTATTTTAACGGTCTGTCCTTGTACCAGAATATGATATTCGCCGGCTTCAAGGAAGCGTTTACCATCCTCATTGACAAAACCGAAATCACGTTCCAGATCGATGTCGAAACGGAAAGTCTTCGTTTCTCCGGCTTTGATAAGTTGTTTCTCAAAGTGTTTCAGTTCTTTCACCGGACGGGTGATAGAGCAATAAGGATCGGAGATAAACCAATGAACAGTCTCTGCTCCATCGCGGGCACCGGTGTTGGTAACGGTCACTTCTGCCGACAGTTTATCGCCACGCTTCACCTTAGTAGCAGAAGGGGTAACAGTGCCATACTTAAATTCGGTATAACTTAATCCATGCCCGAACGGATATAACGGATCGCTTGTTATATCTTTATAAAATCCCTGATGTCCGCGTCCGCTCTTGCGGCGATTATAATAAATAGGAATTTGTCCTGTGGAATAAGGGAACGTCATGGCTAGTTTACCGGAAGGGTTGATACGTCCGGATAAAATTCCTGCCATCGGCAGCGCACCATTCACACCCGGTTGCCAGATTTCCAGTATAGCATCGGAAACCGGTTCCAGACGATTCAATTCCAGCGGACGTCCATTCACCAATACCAGTACGACAGGCTTTCCGGCTTTCTTTAGTTCTTTCACCAATTCTTCCTGAATCTGTGGCAAAGCAATCGTAGAACGGGAAGCATTCTCACCACTCCAGGTAAGCATCTCGCCCAAACAAACAATGACTACATCAGACCAACGAGCAACGTCCAATGCGCCAGCAAAACCTGAACGGTCATTGCCCTGCAGTTTGCATCCCATTGCATAACGTAATTCGGCATCTCCTCCAAACTCGGCAGTCAACCCATCATAGAGCATTTCCACATCCGTATCTTTTCCATGTCCGCACCAGGAACCCAATAAGTCCCAACCATTTTTTGCCATTGGACCTACTACGGCAATCTTTTTTTTGTTTGTAAGTGGTAATATCTGATTGTCATTTTTCAACAACACCATTGATTCTGCTGCCAGTTGAGCGGCCACAGCCATACTTTGCGGACGGAAAAAACGATCCTTCTCATTAGTAACCGGAGTATAAGGACGTTCGAACAAACCCAGACGAAATTTTACACGCAATACCCGACGAACTGATTCATCAACTTGTGCCATTGTTACCTTACCTTCCTCTACAAGCTCTTTCAGATGACGATCGTAGGCATGAGACATCATATCCATTTCAAGCCCCGCATTAAAAGCATACCGAGCAGCATCTTTCTTTGTAGCGGCTAATCCCTGATTCTTTAACTGTTCCACAGCCCCCCAGTCAGACACAATGAACCCGTCATGTTTCCAGCGTTTCTTTAATATCTCGGTCATGATATAAGGATTAGCTGACCCGGGTACTCCACTGATGTCATTGAAAGAACTCATCAAAGTGGCCGCACCAGCTTTCACTCCCATCTCATAGGGCAGTAGATAAGTATCCCAAAGAGTTTGAGCTGAAATTTCGGTATAAACATAATCTCGCCCAGCCTCCGAAGCACCATAACCTACATAGTGTTTCAGACAAGCAGCCATACGGTTCTCTGCTGACATATCATCTCCCTGATACCCACGCACCGAAGCAGCGGCAAACACTCCATTTGTATAAGGATCTTCACCATATCCTTCGGCTACACGTCCCCATCGAGGATCACGTGCCACGTCGATCATGGGAGAAAAAGTCCAATCAACCCCAGACATGCGGGCTTCTTGTGCAGATACCGCACATGCTTGTTCTACCAATCCCGGATTCCATGAACAGGCCTGCCCCAACGAAATAGGATATATGGTGCGAAATCCATGAATAGCATCGTAGCCAAAAATGATGGGAATACCCAAACGAGATTCTTCCATCGCTTTTTTCTGCATACTATTACGCAATTCTGGATTTATATCAAAGTATATCAAAGAACCAATCTCTGACGGTACTTTTTTCACTTCTTCGCCAACATTATTCACATTGTTATTTCGTCCCAATGTATATTGGTTTAGCTGCAAAATCTTTTCCTCCAATGTCATACGCGATATTAAATCATCAATACGTTTTTCAATTGGAGCTTTGGCATCCTTATACAAAGGAATACTCTTTTTATCTTTTGACGAAAGAGAATGTGTGACTCCCAATAGGCACAATCCCAAAATCAAAACTTTTTTTCTCATCAATGTTTTCGTCAGTTAATTATTATTTCTAGTTTTCAGATGTATATCAGGCAATACGTAAGCAGATACTTATTCCAGCCATTCCATGCACTTATCATTTAGCTAAGTACCAGTCACTTACAATCAGTTCATTGGAGATATATGCCCAACACGTTGGATCTATAGATCCAATATGCAGCATATATAGATCCAATACGTAGCATATATATGGCTAGCATCTTGGAAATATATCCCCAACGAACCGGAGAACTATGACCTGTCAATACACTCATTACCAACAATTAATGTATCTCGTAGCAATTGACTATGACTTACCGAGCGATAACTTCAAATAATTTCAACCAGCCGGCAGATGTTACATTGTTCTTTACAGCAAGGTGAATTCCAATCTCATTCTGCTTTGCCGTGTCAACAATCCCAACAGCCCACATGTATTTACCTGCCTCCACGCCTTCAACCCGGGTTGTAAACGTATATGATTTAGCCGTACCTTTCACCCAATCACAAGCTTCCGGTTCTCCATCAACAAATACATACTTCGGTTTATCATTCTTGGTGTCCAATAAAGCAAAAGCCACTTTATATTTATTCTTCCACTGGGGAATATTCGTCGGACAATATCCCCAACCAAAATTATTCCAACGGTGCGCTATTTCAATCTGTTTACCATTAGAGATAGTTGTAGGCAAAGAAATTCTGTCCGGAAATAAACGGTAGCTTCCTTCTGTACAGAATTGTTTAACTAATTGGAAAGCTTCATTAAACCATGAATAAGTTTCTCCATTGCGAAAGTCTGAATTATAGCGTAAATCCATCATATTGACGCAGGCTGTTTTAGCCTCATCAAACTCACCCTGACGTACTTCTGCATAATTGGCATATCCATCTCCCTGAATCGAGTTTCCATGAGAATTTTTCACCCAGCCACCTTCCATTACTACAGGAACGAGATACTTCCACTTGGCTATAAAATTGCGTTCCCAAGTAGAATAATAAGTTTTCATACCAAACGCATCGTGACGTAATGAATATCCTTTAGCTACTGCTTTTCCTATTAATCTTTCAGTATCTTTATCATAGTTATTGCCGTCCCATTCTTTACTTGTACCTATCCAACGATGATAATTTACAAACACAGGAACTTTATCAAATACTTGAGAATATAAATCTGTCACCCAATCGAAAACAGCCTCACGAGTCGGCAGCTCCGGTTTTCCCAACTCACGCACCTGATAGTACCATACACTATGATATTCTCCCCATTTTCCAAATCCTGAACCACTTACAAACTGTACTTTGTCGGGATCATTAAAATCCTTAGCCAAAGCCCTGATAAATTTCTCATAATATTTCTGGAAAATAGGATCATCCGGATAGGGAGACCATACTTTTACTGAACCTGTTTGTGTTTCATATCCTTTCGCGCCAGCCTCTTTTACAAAATTCGGAGTAAAATTATAGTGCTTATCACGACTATCCACCACAAAAGTAAAGGCCAATTTCATATTTCTTTGCTTAGCTCCCTCTATCAACATCTTCAGTCGCTTAGCCGAAGGGGTATCACAATCGGAGTTCCATGCATATTTTCCTTCTTCAGGATTAAAATCAGCCCAGGCACCACGAAGGTATAAGGTATTTGCATAATCAGAGACCTTTACAGTGCCTTCCGATGACGGGAAATTATCATAATCCTGCCAGAATGTGGAAGATAAACCATCACCAATACCCGCATATAATACCCATCCGGAAAGAGGATTATGCAAAATGATATTTCGATTCTGCTTTACCGTGACAATGCTGTTTCCAGGAATAGAAGTATCTTCTACCAAACCATCATCACCATTATCACCTCCTTCTTCATCATTATCACTGCCACAAGCGACTAATGATATAGCCATAGAAAAAATAAGCCCACAACTTATTTTTCTCAAACTGCACATATTTTGAAAATTAATCTTCATACCTATAGCTCTTATTTTTTTATGCTTACTTTCGACAATTTTAACCAGCCCGAATCCAATATATCCCCTTTGGCGGCAATATCCAGCCCTATGAGATCTTTATTACTCCGGTCAACCAAACCCACAGCCCAAACATAAGTACCCGTTTCAACTTTGGACATATCCGGCTCAAATACATATTCAACGGGACTTCCTTTTATCCACTTCGATAAATCAGTATTCGTATCCACAAATGTATATCGCACCTCATTCGTTTCAGAATCGAGCAAAGCGAAAGCTACTTTATATTTTTGATTCCATTGCGGAATATTAGTAGGACAGTACCCCCATCCCAAATTGTTCCAGCAATGTTTAATAGTCGGAGTTGTTTTTTTAGAGACTTCTAGCGGCAAAGAGATTTCACTGGGATAGAGCCTATACCCCCCCTCCCGAAGGAATCGGCGTACTAAATCAAAAGCATCTTTAAACCAGGACTCTGTATCACCAAAACGGAAATCCATCATATTGACATGTGCCTCTTTGCTGTCATCAAACTCACCGCGTCTTACGTCCTCGTGTGAATCCTTGCGATATCCTCTAGGATCCTGCCAATAACTATGTGATTTGACAATCCAGCCACCTTCCATAATAATGGGGCAGATATTACGATATTTTTTTGCGAACCTACGCTCCCAACTGCCATAATAGGTTGTCATGCCAAATGCATCATGACGCAATGAATATCCTTTCTTGATTGCTTCTTCCAACATTTCTTCACTGTCAGCAGCAAAATGTTCATCATCTACCCAATCTTTTCCCGCACCAATCCATCTATGGTAGTTAATTACTACTGGAACTTTATCAAAAACTTGAGAATATATATCTGTCACCCAATCGAAAACTGCTTTCTTTGGAGTATCATCACCTGTTGAATAAATCATTGTATGATATTCTCCCCATTTCCCAAGTCCGAATCCATCTATAAATTCAACTTTCGAAGGATCGTTGAAATCTTTAGCCAGGGCCTTCACAAATTTAGTATAGTACTTCTGAAAAACTGAATCATCAGAATAAGGTGACCATTTACCTTTATTCATAAATCCTTTTGCACCGGCATCTTTTACAAATTGAGGAGTAAATTCTGTTCTCTTATCACGACTGTCAACTACAACACGAAATGCCAAACGCATATTCCGCTGATAAGCTCCTTCAATATATGCTCTTAAATTAGAATCAATTTTCCAACCATATACATCTTCCTGTGGATTAAAATCTGTCCAACTAGCGCGAATATAAAGCGTATGAGCATAATCTGTCACACTAACATTGTGTCCTAATTCAGGAATATACATATGGTCATACTGTGCCCAAAAATCTGCAGCATCCACTCCCATACTTGCATAGAGCACCCATCCTGTAAGCGGGTTATGAAGAATACGCAAAGAATCAGGCTGAATCGTAACTATGTTATTCTTCGGTAGTTCCTTATCAAATGAAACGGCTGAATTCTCGTCTCCGAAAACAGGAGATAAAAGGAACATAAACAGACAAAGAGACACAATTACTCTATAATAACTAATCTTTCTTATAACCATACTACTAATTGTTTTTTAAAGAGTGCTATATCATTGTTCTCTTTATTCATATAAAAATCACGAAATTGATATAGCACTCTTAATTTTATCCTGCTTGATTATCTCTTATCAAAGAATACTGTCAGTTCTTTAATATCTAATTCTATGTAATTAACTCCTACAGGTACACTAAAGAAGGCATAGCGGTTGTGAGATTGCCCTCCGACTACAGTCTGTTTCTGATTGTAGTCACTCTCTGCAATATCAAGGCAACCGTCATAAGATCCTCTGATGGCATCTGCTGTTGAGCCAAAGGTATAGCAACCTGCACTTTGCGGTCCGACTTTAAAGTTCAATCCACCCGGATGTGCATTTCCATCTTTGTCTTTAATGGAATTCTTTCTGGGTAACTCCGCTCCTTTGTATATAAACAAATAAGGATTTGCCAAACTAGGTGTCATAGAATGAGCCATAGTGAATCCTGTATCACCAGTGCCATCTTTAGCCCATCCATCGTATGGTCCCCAAATAAAGACTCTTTCAATAGTGGTAGTCACCGTATTATTGTTCCATGTCCACGAAACAACCATTGGTTTAGGATCTGTTTCGGGGGAGTAAATCGTAACCTTTTTAGTATTTATGTTAATCACAACACGATAGACACCCGCAGTCTTGATATTCCAATGATAAGCAAGTGCAGCTGCTTCCGGACTCATTGTCGAGATATTCATTGCTGTACCATCTGTAAAATCGCCCGATTCTTCGGGAGCAATAGCCATATCTTTCTGTCCATTAAACAAGATCGGGAAATAAATAGTACCAGGTTGCAGTTCTGCATGGAACGCATATTGATTTTCATCTTCTATCGTGCGAGTCATCTCTACATCTGCACTAACACAAGTTCCGGCAATATAGATTTTATCAGCTTCTATAAAATTACTAGCCAAACCTATAGTAACGGTACGTGTTTCAAAATCTACCACTACACGATACTGCCCATCTTCAGGAATCACCCAATATCCAGCATTATCTATCCCCTTAATTTTAGCTTCCATTGCTCCATCAGTAATCTGTTGTTCTGCAGCAACTGGTGAGATGGCATTAATCTTATTTTCATCTTTCCAAACAATCGGGAAGTGAAGATTACCTGCCTTCAAGTCACAAATGGAAACATAACGCTTCGGCTGACTTTCCATTGGCAAGATTTCAATATCTTCACCATCAACAGCTGTGCCTGACATATAAAGATGGTCTGCTACAAAAGTCTTTTCAGAATACATCTTTACTTTTATAGTAACTGTAGAAACTTCCGGTTTTACAAACTTAGGCCCTTCTACAGAACCGATAATACGGGCTTGTAACTTTACTAAATCACCAGGCTGCTGCTTCCACTTTGACACCAATAAACTCTGCAATTCTTTATGAGTATAACTTTTAGAAAAATCATCATCAATATACTCCCTTATCATTGTGTTTGTTCCAAAACTGTTATTTTCCATATCCATTTTATAAAGATAGGAAATATAATAGTCAGAGCCTATTGGGTCAGCTTCCGTCCAGTTTAACGTCAATGCAACCTCATCCGGGGTATCTTCCTTGAGTTCTATTTCATAATCAGAAGGAGTCAGAACTAAACTTGTACGATTATCGAGCGAATTAGTAGCATCGTCATCATCATTGCATGCTACTATGAAACACGAAGCAAGTGTCAGGAAGAAGAACCGTAAAAGGTTCTTCTTAAATATATATCCGTTTTTCATATCTATATTCAATATATTAATATTATAACTATTTATTGGTTTCCGACGGTCCAGTCAGGAGTTTGTACCAAATTCCAATTCTTATCAATATCGTCCTGTGGAATAGGCCACCAATAGCTTATAAACTTACGTGTCTGATATACTGTACGAGTATAATATTTATTTCTATAGTCCGCATCGGATACTTTAATATAAGCATTCATGCCATAAAAATCACCATCCAATACTTTCTCGGCTAATTTCCAGCGACGCAGATCATTAAAACGAAGTCCAGATTCACAATTCAATTCCACACGCCTTTCTTGACGAATTAACTCGCGCATTTCTACAGGATCTGATGGGGCTGTTATCTTGCCTTCTTCAGCTGAAACACTATATTCGGGAATACCCGCACGCTCACGAATCAAATTGACATATTTCAGAATCTCTTTTTGATTGGCAGTATAAGTGCCCTTCTCAATGCTATATTCATTCAACGCCTCAGCATAACTTAAATAGATCTCTGCTAAACGACATAATGCACCATGACGGTTTTTATAATCTCCACTACCTTCTTTGGGATTTGCAGATGGATCTACTCTCTTACGTACCAGATAGCCGCTCCATGGAGCGTCATGAGAAGGACCACCGTCTTTACCATCCATATAGAAATCTGTATTTCTCTTACCACCAATATGCCATTGTTCGTTATGCAGTACTGAAATATAAAAACGAGGCTCGCGGTCACAATACATTTTATAGGTATTGGCATCTACAACTACATTTTCATCTTTATTACGATCTCCTTCTGAAGACCCATACTGCCACTTTGTAGAATAGGTCTCTTTTTGCGTACTAAAGCCTGTCTCTGAATAATTAGCATCAGGGTTAACTTTAGGAGAACCATCCGAATTATAACCTATAATAGGTCTTTGACCGTTTCTCATGAAAAAAGCATCAACCAAAGATTGGGTTATTCCGATCGCTCCCACTCCATTAATACCCAAACCACGTGGAATACAGTTTTTATCATACCATCCACCGGAATCCATTGTGCGAACAAACAGTAATTCTCTGTTAGCTTCGTTCCATCTCTTCATCACTGCATTCTGATAAGAAAGAAAAGGATCAATATCACCGTTATCCAAATATTCATAATGCAAATGATAGCCAGCGGCTTCCGCCTCATCGATAACCAGTTTACAAGCATCTACTGCTCTTTTCCATCGTTCCGGATCATGTGCAGAATTAAAGATAGGGGTTCCATCAATGTTTTTTATATTCGCCAATGCAGGATTACCATTCACCAAGTCGCTAGCAGCAAATAATAACATACGAGCACGCATTGCCAAACATCCAACAGAAGTCACACGGCCATATTTCTTATCTTCAGTTTGAGTGGCAGGCAATTGTTTTGAAGCTTCCAGCATTTCTTGATCTGCCCAATCAATTACATTATAAAACGGCTCTTGTTTCAACATCAGATCATCAGCCGAAGTACTTTCACTAGCCTCGCGAATAATAGGAACTGAACCATAAGCTATAGCCATCATAGAATTATAATAAGCTATAAAGAAACGGCATTCAGCTTTCATAAAGTCTACTTCTTCAGCCGGTACAGCCTCCAATGGGTGAGCATGTTTTATAAACAAATAAGCAGAACGAATATATTTGGGATAAGTATTCCAATAAGCAATTACCCCGGGATTGTCTGCTGTCCAGTTACCTTTTTGATATTGAATGGCTTTAAATCCTTGCGCTTCCCAACCAACTGAAGGAATCAGTTCATCAGCTATGGCATCGGGACCATCATAAGTATAATATTCGGGCAGGCCGCGATAAACATATGCCAGCCAACGTTCCATATTCTTTTTATTCTCAAATACTGATTCTAAATCCAACTGGTCATCCGGTTGCTTATCCAGATAATCAGAACAAGAAGAAAAAGTAAATGTCGTAATAATACTTAGTACTATAAATTTTAATATGCTATTTTTCATATGCGCTATTATTAGAATTTAATTTCAAAACCTGCAGATAACGATTTCATAATTGGGTACGCAGCCCCTGTAGTATTTTCGACTTCCGGATCCCACAAATCAAATTTTGAGAATGTTAAAAGATTTGTTCCTCTCACGAAAAGACGAATGCCTGATATAACTGTAGTATTTCTCCACAAATTCTTTGGTAAGGAATAACCAAGTTCAATGTTTTTTAAACGTAAAAAACTCATATTCCGCAGCCACCATGTAGATGGTTGGTTATTATTACTATTTATACCGTCATCCAATCGCGGATAAAATACGTTCTGACTTGGGTTGTCTACAGTCCAACGATCATTTGCATTAGTAAACATATTGCCTGTCACTCCTCTATTGGCACCCGGAATAATGCTTGATCCTAAAATATTCCAACTACGACCTATTCCTTGAAAGAGAGCTCCAAAATCTAGATCCTTATATTTCATATTCAGTCCAAAGCCATATACTATCTCCGGATCTTTTGTTCCTCCGATTGGCGATTTATCAAATACGTCCACTTTACCATCACCATTGACATCCCTGTATCTGATATCTCCCGGGCGGAGTTTGCTTACAAAACTTTGAGTCGGAATTCCTTCTTTCAGTTTACCTGTACTTACGTCTTCAAAATCGTCTTCTGTAAACAAACCTTCTGCTATATAGCCAGTTAATTGCCCTACCGGATGTCCTGTTTCAGCACGGTTAGTACCAACTACTGCACTAGGTTCATCCTTTTCTGTTATTTCATTATGAGCATAGGTAAATGTTCCCATTAAGCTGACAAATAAGTCTTTGCCAAACTGTTTATTAACATTTAAGGAAACTTCTACACCCTGATTAGTCACTTTTCCAAAATTCTTCCAAGGCTGCTTCATAAATCCAGCCGTCATCGGAACAGACTCACGTGGCATAAATATATCTTTACGGCGTTCGTCGAAATAATCTAATTGCAAATCAATCATACCATTCAGGAAACCTAGCTCAACCCCCAAATTCATCTTATTAACAATCTCCCACGTCAAATCTTGTACAGCAAACTCACCTTCCGCCATACCAGTTAAACCATAACTACTATCCAATCCCCATTTATACATGTTTAATGTATCATAGTCATCGGTAATTGTAGAAAGGTACGCAAAACGGCGTCCACCTAAATTAGCATTACCTACCTGACCATAAGACGCACGCAATTTCAATTTAGATATGACCTTACGCAATGGTTGCATAAATGCCTCTTCCGATACAATCCACCCAATTGCTCCTGAAGGGAAAAAGCCATAACGTTTACCTTTGGCAAAATTTTCAGAGCCATTATAGCCAAAATTAAATTCACCTACATATTTACCCGAATAGGTATAAGATGCACGTCCTGCCAATCCCTGATTACGGTAAGGCAACTTGCTTCCATCATCATAATTACGACGATTAAACAATAACATTGCAGCAACGGAATGTTTCTCTGCGAATGTACGGTCATAAGACAAAGTTGCTTCCATATATACGCTCTTATTTCCATAGTCACCGCTTTTTGAGTAATCCAGGAAATTAGTACCATTGGATTTTGATGCTATAATCAAATTACCTTCATCATCACGTCCTGTAGCAGGTACATAATAATCCGGTGTCTTTCCACGAGAAACAGTACCTGAAGAAAACCTGTCAAATGAGAATGTACCTTTTACTTTCAATCCCGGAAGTAAGAATTTCAAATCTTGTTCTACAGAAAACAGTGTTTCAATCTTACTGTCACTTCTTCTTTTATATCCACTTTGAGTAGCCCATGCCCAAACGTTTGGCTCCTCTGTTGTCGGTATCTGTCCACTGGAATACTGTGCAGGGAAAGCATGAGGTACAGCAACGAACGCTTTCTGGAAAATTTGAGATATATCTTTCGTTGTAGAATTTCTATCTTGCAAATATCCACCAATATTAAAACGTAATTGCGTAGTAGGACTTAATTTCAAATCCACATTAGAACGAACGTTATAACGTTGCAATTTAATAGTAGGATCCCAATCATAGCTTTTATCACGTTTCAAAATACCACGTTCATTATACGCAGCAGCAACAAAAGAATAACGTAATGTCTCTGTACCACCAGAGATATCTACTGTTACACGCTGATTCGAAGCATAATCATTTGCAATTGCATCCATCCAATTCACGTCCGGATATAAATCAGGATCATAACCTGCACGAGTTTTTGCAATACGATCTGTATATTTAGGCTGTTGTCCTGTATCCATCAAGATATCATCCAAAACCTGCATATAATCTGCCGCACCCAAATACTCGGGAAGTTTAACAGGCTGTGTAGCTGCAAATTCAGCCTTTACAGTCACACGAGGTTTACCAACTTGTCCGCGTTTTGTATTAATTAAAATAACACCATTAGCTCCCCGCACTCCATAAACAGCACTTGCAGCAGCATCTTTCAACACAGAAAAAGATTCTATCTCTTCAGGATCAATATTATTCAAATCGCGTTCTATACCATCAATCAAAACCAATGGGTTTTGTCCGGCATCCTGGAATGTACTAATACCACGAATCCAGAAAGAAGAATTATCATATCCCGGTTCACCAGAACGTTGCACAGCTAATACACCGGCAACTGTACCAGCCAAATTATTACTTATTGAACGAGTAGTAGAAACCTTTAACTTAGCAGGTTCAATCGTTGTGATAGAACCAACAACAGACTCTTTCTTTTGTGCGCCATAGGCAACCACTACAACCTCATCTAATTGACCAACATCTTCTACCATTTGTACATTAACAACCTTCCGGTTATTAACTACCTCTTCTTTAGGAACAAAACCAATATAACGGAAAGAAAGCACAGATTTTCTTTCAGGAACAATAATACTATAATTACCATTCATGTCTGTCAATGCATGCACTGTGGAATCATTTTTCAAAATGATTGTTACACCAATCAAAGGCTCACCTTTTTCATCTGAAACGTTACCTGTTACCTTAATACCCTTTTGTTGTATAGTTTGTTGTACTTTAGGAGCTTCTGGCACCGAAATAGTAATTTGTCTTCCCGACATCTTATAATTCAGTCCTGTCTCTGAGAACAACTCTTTTAATACAGCATCTATTTTCTTATTGGAAACTGAAATGGAGACTTTGTTATTCAGATTTTTCTGAACATTAGCAGAGTATATAAAAATATATTTACTATGTTTTTCGATATAATCTAAAATATCTTTAACTGTAGCATTCTCATACTGTACTGAGAATAGATCTTCTTCGGAATTCCAACTAATAGAATTAGCACCGAATGAAGAAAATGGAATCATAAAAAAGACGTTTATAATGCAAAAAAGCTTAAGTCTTTTCTTTAAGTGTAAAAAAATACTTTTCTTTACCATAAAAATTTCTTTTTAGGTTAACAATTTTGGATTTATTGATTTAACTAGGGAATTACTATCGGGTAAATACGGCAATATTTATCCGATTTTTTTTGTCATAATGGCAGTCTGTTCTTCATAGGCAAACATATTAAAAGATTAATTAAAAAAATTATTTATTTAAATATATACTAGTATCACTTTTTTCGATCGTGAATGGCAGGGTTTGCTGAATACATTCAATCACCTCGTCTATATCATCTTTCAAATCTAATTTCCCATACACTTTTTCTTTACCAATAATTGGATCACATTGAATAGATATACCATAGTAGATGCTTAGTCTTTGAATGATCTGCGACAAATCATTACCATTCAATAACATGATCCCCTCTACCCAACTAATATACTCTGCTACATCAACTTGCTTCTGATAAGCAATTGTACCATTTGCTATATTCAACAGATCATTAGGATTCAAACGTGCTTTCTTTTCATTCTTATCAGTAACTTCTACCGCACCTTCCACCAATACAATATTAGTTGTTCCTCCTTTATAATTCGAGATATTGAACTTCGTTCCTAACACTTGCAGTTTAAAATCATCAGACTCCACTATAAAAGGATGTTTCTTATCATGCGCAACTTCCAGGAAAACTTCTCCTTGGGCATAGATTTTACGAATGTCTCCTTTAAAACAACGAGGATAAATCACTTTTGACTGGGAATTAACGACCAGCCGAGTCCCATCAGACAATTCTACTCTAGCCCTTTTCCCCGCAGGAACAAGTAGCTGATTATATTCTTGTTCCTCTTTGGTTTTCTCTTCTTTCTCTTTTATCACTTGTGAATTGACAGCAACTTTCCCCTCTTTCGAATACTTAATGAAAACATCTTCATCCAAATTAAGCTGTTCCTTGGAAGTAATAAGAGTCACTTCCTCAACAGATTGGCTATCCATTTCTTCAGCAATAGCCTGAAAGTCTAAATTAACACTTCCATTCTGATTTAAAAAATAAATAGTTGAAATGCAAATCAAAAAGGAAGCAGCAATAGAAGCTGAAGCAACTAAGAAATATTTCTTTCTGCGCTTCATAGCATCTTTTCGCATCTTTCGTTGAGTCTTCTCTATGATAGAAGATGAATCAATCTTTTCCTGCACACAATTTTCCCAAAAGAATTTCAACTTCTCAGCATCAGGCATAGAAGTAAAATCATCCTCAATATTTTCTTGAGAATTCAATTTACTAAATAAATCTGCGAGACGATGGTATTCTTTCAAGCTCATAATCCTATTTTAATGTTGTTCTATAGATAAAGACGCAACTAAAAAAAAAATCTCCCAGTCAAAAATGATTTTTTTTCATTTTTCGGGTAAAAAGAATAAAAGTGGAGTTAGCTATGTGAAAAAATAAGGCATTAATAAGCAGGAGAGTAAAAAACTTAGCTCTTGCGAGATTTCATATTCAATCTTTTAGCAATTTCATCTAACGCAAAAGCAATATGGTTATTGATAGTCTTCACTGATATGTTCAACATATCTGCAATATCTTTATAAGGAAGCCCGTCTATTTTTGCTAAGAAAAAGACATGTTTACACTTGGGAGGAAGTTGTTGAATGGCGTCATTAATTTTAGCCATTTCTTCCTTACTAATCATCTCCTCGGCTGGAGATTGAACCGGCTCAAAAATAAAATCTTCGATATCATCAAATGACAATTCATACTTTCCAGTTTCCTTCCGCAAAAAAGAAATCGCTTTTCGATAGGTGATTGTCTGGATCCAAGCATTCATATTGCCAATTTCAGCCAGACTTTTTCTATTTTTCCAAACTTCAAAAAAAACATCACTCACAATCTCTTCAGCTGACTCCTTCTGGCCAAGTAGCGCAAATGTATAGTGATATAAACGCGAAGAATAATGCTCCATAAAACGATTGAAAGCAATTTCATCGCCGTCTACTATTCTACATATTTCATTATTCTCAAGTTTCACAGAAGTATTTATAGATTATTTCCAATTAACAAAATTGAGCCAAATATAGCAGTATCGTATCAATTACGAAAATAAAACACCATAAAAAGGAATTAAAAGTTATCAATTATAGAAAAATGGCTATAATAAAAACATTACCATTTAGCTATAAAAGTCTCTTACTTAGATAACGTACAGGATACCATACGGAGAGAAAACCAACGGCTAAAACTGTGATAAAGATTAATACGACATCCCAAGCGTGAACGCTGACAGGATAGGCATCTACAACAAAAGTACCACCACCGCCTCCCAATGAAATTATACCGAATTTCTGTT
>OMGO01000623.1_pt1 | contig 15205 bp, 20 predicted proteins | sample 1645901 | NCBI WGS metagenome assembly OMGO01 (sample SAMN05578592, study PRJEB25193) | human gut metagenome | biome: Human Microbiome; feature: human-associated habitat; material: feces | host: Homo sapiens | place: USA:Birmingham
CCCTTGAAATGAATTGGGGGCCTGAAGGTGAGGTTATCACCGTTGAACTTGGGGATTTTCAGAAGAATTCCCAAAAGGTTTTCGGTTATGCGTACACAGCGGATGAACTGAAGCCTATGCGTGAGATTTTCAAGCACGCTAAAACGGTCCACTTCTTCCGCCTGAATTTCGGCGGCGCAAAGGCCGCTTGTACCTATGCAACGGCCAAATATCCCGGCACCCGTGGCAATGATCTTCGCATTGTCATTGAAGAAAACGAAAACAGCAAACCGGAAAGCAAGCTGTATGATGTTTCCACCTACCTTGGCACCGTTCAGGCAGATATTCAGAAGGGCATTTCCGAAATGTCTGACCTGAAGGACAATGACTATGTGGACTTTAAAACAGAAGCCGCCCTTGCACTGACGGCTGCTATACCGCTTACTGGTGGTTCGAACGGAAGTGTGGAAGATGCAGCCTATCAGACCTATTTGGACAAGATGGAAGCCTACACCTTCAACGCTATGGGTTGCCCTACCAATAAATCCGCGATTGTTGAACTGTTTACTGCGTTCTGTAAGCGCATGCGTGATGATGTAGGCAAGAAGTTTCAGGTGGTTTGTTTCCGCAATCTGGCCGATTATGAGGGTGTTGTGAGCATAAAAAATGGCCTTTCCGATTCTTCCAGCGTTTCCGCTATGGCCGGGAAAGCGGTTGTCGACCGGTCCGTGCTTGGGATGGCCGGCGGAAGCGAAAGCCCTGCTTTGATTCCTTGGGTAACAGGTGTTATTGCTGGAACCGCTATAAACAAGTCCGCAACGAACATGGCCTATGACGGCGAATACGCTATTGATACCGACTATACCCAAAGTGAATTGGAAGCTGGTATCCTGGAAGGCTCGTTTATGTTTCATTTGGTGGATAACCAGGTAACGGTTCTACAGGATATAAATACTTTTATTTCCACAACGGATGAAAAGTCCGCCGATTTTTCCAGCAATCAGACCATCCGGGTTCTGGATCAGATCGCCAATGATATTGCCGTTCTGTTCGGTAAGAAATACATTGGCAAGGTTCCCAACGATGCTTCCGGGCGGATCAGCCTGTGGAATGATATTGTCAAGTATCACCAGGAACTTCAGAATATCCGGGCTATTGAGGGCTTCAATCCAGATCATGTGACAGTCTCGCCGGGCGATACCAAAAAGGCTGTAGTGGTAACGGATTATGTGATGCCTGTAAATGCAATGGAGCAGCTTTATATGACTGTCTACGTACAGTAAAAAAGGGGGAAACAGACATGAGTACTGTAATGAATGCGCGGGACGCAGTTTCAGGTTCTCTTGCAGAATGTTTTTTAACAATCGGAGATAACCGTTACAATTTCATGCAGGCGATCAACCTTGAAGCAAACTTCGAAAAAACAAAAACGGAGATTCCTATCTTGGGTAAAACCGGAAAAGGGAATAAAGCTACTGGTTGGAAAGGGACAGGTTCCGCCACTTTTCATTTCAATACATCCATCTTCCGGGAAATGATGAAGCAATACAAGGATACCGGCGAAGATGTGTATTTTGACATCCAGGTTACGAATGAGGACCCCACATCTTCCGTGGGACGGCAGACAGTGATCTTGAAAGATTGCAACATCGATGGAGGCATTCTTGCCAAGTTTGACGCTGATGCAGAATATTTAGATGAAGATATGGACTTTACGTTCGATGATTTCGAGATGCCCGAAACCTTCACCATGCTTGCGGGAATGGAGTAACACCAGCAAAACCCGATCCATTTGGTAATATAGACGGTTTTTTCAATTTTAAAGTAGGAGGATTTTAACAATGAGCTTGACTGCATTTCTGGCGAAAAACGCTCTGAAAGTTGAGAATGTGAAGTTTGCGGTTTCCAAACGTTTTGTGGATGAAACCACCAAGAAGCCTATGGAATGGGAAATCAAGACCATTACTGGTACAGAAGATGAAGCCATTCGGAAATCCTGTGCCAAGCGGGTTCCTGTTCCCGGAAAGAAGAACCAGTATCAGAAGGAAACCGACTATGATATGTACCTTGGCAAGCTGGCTGTGGCTTGCACCGTGTTCCCCAATCTGAACGACAAGGAACTTCAGGACAGTTACAAGGTTATGGGGGCGGAAGCCCTCCTGAAAACCATGCTGACCCCTGGCGAGTATGCCGATTATCTGACCAGGGTCCAGGAGGCCTGTGGATTTGATACCAGTTTGCAGGACGAGGTGGATGAAGCAAAAAACTGATTTGTGAAGGTGATAGTGAAGCAAATATTGCTTATTATTGCCTTCACGAATTTCATTTGCTTCCATCCCAATTTTATAGTCTTGACCGTCAGGAAAGGGCGTTTGTTATCGCTGCAATTGATATCCGGATTGAGAGGGAAAAGAAAAAGCAAAAAGAACTTGAACGAAAACAGCGCCGGGGCCGCCGTTAAAAGACGACGGTCCCGGCCATTTTTTCCAAAAAAAAAGAAGGCGATCTTTATTGGCAACTATTAAAACGGCAATTCAAATCTATGATAAAATGACGCGACCCCTTCAGGCAATGAGCCGGGGGTTGAATACTCTCATCAATGTTATGGAAACGGCCCAAGGAACTTTTGATCACGGGTTTGATCCAACTGTCCTTCAGCAGATACGGGAAGATATAGCGGAAGCAACCGCAGGATTTGACCAGATGGAACAGCAGATCAGGCAAGCAGATAATGCCCAGAATCGTTTTAATGACCGCATTCAGGAGGGTTCTGATAATGCCGGCGGGTTGCTTCAGCAGATCAAGAATATTGCTGTAGCCGTTGGCGGATTGACCGCAATTAAAAAGTTGGTTGATCTATCAGATAGTATGGCAAGCACAAAAGCTCGATTGGCCCTGATTGTGGATGATGGCGGGAGCGTTGCAGACTTCGAAAAGAAAATTATGGCTTTGGCCCAGCGTTCAAGGGCTTCTTATCTGACTACTGCGCGAGCAATTTCTCAAATGGGACTAGCGGCCGGTGATGCCTTTTCCAATAATGATGAACTACTCGCCTTCACAGAAACGCTAAACAAACAGTTTGTGATTGCAGGAACCGGAGCGCAACAGATAGAAGCCGCAACCCTTCAGCTTACCCAAGCACTGGCTTCTGGTGTTTTGCGTGGCGATGAACTAAACAGCGTATTTGAAAACGCGCCGCTGATTGTTCAGTCTATTGCAGATTACCTGGGTGTTTCCATTGGCGAAATTCGTTCTATGGCCGCAGAGGGAAAATTAACTGCTGATGTGGTAAAAAATGCTGTCCTTTCTTCGGCTGATGAAGTCAACAAAGCCGTTGAATCTATGCCCATGACTTGGGGCCAAGTTTTCATAATGGCTTCTAATATTGCCCTTCAGGCGCTTCAGCCATTGCTAAACGGGATCAACTGGCTTGCCAACAACATTTCCATCATCGGCCCTCTTGTGCTTGGATTGGGTGCGTCTTTTGCTGTGTTTCAGATTGCCGCCCATTGGACACAGATTGCTGCGGCGGCAACGGCCATTTACCATGGTGTAGTGAACTTCCTTTCCATTGGCTTTGGCATTCTTACGGGCAACACGGCGGCGGCTTCAGCGGCGGTGTTTACATTCAATTCCGCTCTATTGGCTAATCCCATTGTGTGGGTTGTTATGCTGATCGCTGTTCTGATTGCAGCCCTTTATGCTGGTGTTGCGGCCTATAACAAATTCACCAATTCCGCTGTATCTGCTACCGGTATTATCGGCGGGGCCTTCGCCGCTTTGGGGGCGTTCATCCTGAATACCTTCATTATTCCGTTGCAAAATGCTTTTGCCGCCATTGCAAACTTCTTTGGGAATATATTCAATGATCCCGTGGCGGCTGCAAAGGTGCTATTCTATGATATGTGCCTGACGGTTATTGGATATATTCGGAATCTGGCCCAAGGTATTGAAGATTTGCTCAATAAAATCCCCGGTGTAACGGTGGACATTACAAGCGGCCTTGATAGCTTTTATGCGGGGCTGGAACAGGCCCAGCAGAAAGTTAAAGATGAAGCCGGTTGGGTTGAATATGTTCAGAAGATGGATTTCATTGATTATTCTGATGCCGCTTCCGCTGGTTACAAATTCGGAGAAGGAATTGCAGATAAAATTTCCGGAGCCTTTAGCCTTGATAGTACAGATGCCTTCAATCTTGGCAACACCTTTGATGGCATCTATAACAACACAGGTGAAACGGCTGCGAACACGGCGGCGTCGGCGGATTCATTGAACCTGAACAACGAGGAGCTGGAATGGATGCGCGATCTTGCGGAGCAGGAGGCGATCAACCGTTTTACAACGACGGAAATCCGTGTGGATATGGGCGGCGTAACGCAGAACGTGGCGTCATATCTGGACGCTGAGACGCTGACGCACCGCATGGTGGAGGCCATCAACAATGGCGCGGCAATGGGTGTGGAAGGAGTGTACGCATAAATGCCGTATACATTTTATCTGGATGGCGTACAATTGCCGGTGACGCCCGGCAAGCTGCAAGCACAGATTGGAAACCAAAACAAGACCTACAGCCTCATCAGCGGCGACGAGATCAATGTGCTCAAGACCCCCGGACTGATGGAGCTGTCGTTCGATATGCGGCTGCCGCAGACATCCTATCCGTTTGCGCGTGACGATGACGCGGCGCCGTACATCGACCGGCTTGAGACGCTCAAGGAGAGAAGAAAGCCGTTTCGTCTGATCATTACGCGGACATTGCCGGGCGGACGGATGCTGTTTGATACAAATATGCGGGTTTCGCTGGAGGATTACACGCTCAAGGAGGATGCGGACGAGGGGTTTGACGTGATAGCCAGCTTAAAGCTGAAGGAATACCGGCCGTATGGAACCAAGACCATCCCGGTGCCTGACGATCTGCTGGCCCCGCCGGACAGCGGCGCGCCCCGGCCGGGCGACAGCCCGCCGGCGGCGGGGACGCACACGGTTGCGGCGGGCGACTGCCTGTGGAATATCGCGCAGCGGTATCTTGGAGACGGCAGCCGTTATCCGGAGGTGTACAGCCTCAATCAATCCGTTATAGATAAGGGCAACGAAGGCACGGGCAACCCGAAATATACGATTTATCCGGGACAGGTCCTCAAGCTGCCCGCGGCTTAAAGGGGGCGCATTATGGATGCAAAACTGCTGATCCGCAACGGCGGCCTTTACTATGAGCCGGCGGTTGAAGGAGCGGTTTCACTCGATTTGGAACGGCGCGGCGCGCCCGGAAAGCTTACGTTTACTGCCATTGACGACAGCGCGCTTAAAGTGGAGGAGGGCAACCGCGTACAACTGACCGTCGATGGAACGGAGGTCTTTTCCGGTTTTTTGTTCTCACGGCAGTACGATCAGGACGGCCAGGTCAAAATGACGGCGTATGATCAGCTGCGCTACCTGAAAAACAAGGATATTTATAATTATGAAAATCTGACGGCAACGCAGGTCGTGGAGATGATCGCGGACGATTATATGCTTCAAAAAGGGGTGATGGAGGACACAAAGTGGGTGATCGCAAGCCGTGTGGAGGACAACCGGTCGCTGTTCGATATTATCCTGTCGGCGCTTGATCTGACGCTCCAGAACACGGGGCGGCTGTTTGTCCTTTACGATGAGTGCGGCAAGCTGACGCTGCGCGATATCGAAAACATGAAGCTTGACTTGCTCGTCGATGCGCAGACGGCGTCCAGTTACGATTACACGGCCAGCATTGATTCTGATACATACAATCAGATCAGCCTGGTCTATGACAATCAGGACGCCGGCCGGCGCGAAGTCACCGGCGCGCGCGACGCCGGAAATATTGAACGGTGGGGCGTACTGCAATACTTTGAGAAGGTTCAAAAGGATGAGAACGCCGAGGCGAAAGCGGCGGCGCTGCTCCAGCTTTATAACCGCACGGCCCGCAGCCTGACGGTCAAGGGGGCGCTTGGCGACGTGCGTGTGCGCGGCGGTTCGTCTGTAATCGTGCGCCTGACGCTCGGGGATATCGCTGTGAGCAATTACATGGTGGTTGAAAAGGTCAGCCACAAATTTGACACGCAGTTTCATACGATGGATTTGACGCTGCGGGGAGGGGAGATCAATGTATAACGAAACGGACCTTGCGGCCGCTATCCGCCGGCTGGCGATTGGGGCGGTTGAATACGGGAAACCGAGCGCGCTGTGTTACGGTACGGTGTTGAGCACCGCGCCATTGCGGGTGCAGGTGGATGAAAAGCTTGTGCTCGGTTCTGCACAGCTTGCGCTTTCCTCGCTCGTGAGCAATTTTTCAGTTGAGATGCAGGTGCGGCACGAGACGGATGAAGCGGAGGGACACAGACACGCGTATGAGGGCAAAAAAGAGTTTACTGTGCTGATGGGGCTTGCGCCCGGTGAAAAGGTCGCTTTGCTGCGCGCGCAGGGCGGGCAGCAGTATTACATACTGGACCGTGTGAGGTGATGGGGAATGCTGCCGGCAACAGGTGGATTTGAAAACTTGAGGACAAAAACGCGGCGGGCAAGCCGGACCTGGAAGCTGAATACCGGCGCGGGGACGATTGCCGGGACGACGGACGAAAAAGACGCGATGATGCAGGCGATTTATCTGATCCTGTCGACCGAGCGGTATCAATACCTGATCTACGGGTGGGATTACGGGATTGAAACAGGCGATTTGATCGGCCGGCCGCCCGATTATGTGCAGTCGGAATTAAAGCGGCGTATCCGGGAGGCGCTTATGTGGGACGACCGGGTTACGGCGGTCGACGGCTTTTCGTTTACCGTTTCACACAATCAGGTGAGATGTACCTTTACGGTTTCGACGATCTTCGGCGATGTAAAGGCGGACAGGGAGGTGACGGTTTGAATGTTTGAGGAACAGACGTACGAAGCGATTCTGCGGCGCATGATGGCCGCGGCTGTCGAAGGACGGCCGGAGGTGGACACGCGCACGGCGTCAATTTTGTTCAGCGCCCTGGCGCCGGCGGCCGTTGAGCTGACAAATCTGTATATCACGGCGGACAGCGTGCTTGACGAGGCGTTCGCGGACACACAGTCGCGCGATTTTCTGATTCGGCGGTGCGCCGAGCGCGGGATGCATCCGTATCCGGCAACAGCGGCGGTGTGGCGCGGACAGTTCAATAAGACGCCGCCGGTGGGCACGCGCTTTTCTCTGGAGGGATTAAACTATGTCCTGACGGAAAGCATCTCGGAGACGGATGCGCGGCTGGAATGCGAGACGCCGGGCGAAGCCGGCAACACGCTTTCGGGGCGGCTGATACCGATTGAATACGTCGCGGGCCTGACGAAAGCGCAGCTTGTGGAGCTTTTGATCCCCGGCGAGGATGAGGAGGACACGGAGCATCTACGCGAGAGATACCTTACGTCGTTCCGGTCGCAGGCGTTCGGGGGAAACGTACAGGACTATCTGGATAAGGTGGGCGCGATTGCCGGCGTGGGCGGCTGCAAGGTGTACCCCGTTTGGAACGGCGGCGGCAGCGTGCGCGTTGTGGTGATCGACAGCACCTTTGCGCCGCCCAAACAGACGCTGATCGACGCGGTACAGGAGGCGCTTGACCCAAAGGGTTCGTCCGGGCAGGGGTACGGCATCGCGCCGATTGGGCACACAGTGACAGTGGACGGCGTAACGGCGGCACGCATCGATGTGAAAACCAGCCTGACCTTGCGGGAGGGCTGGGCGTTCGAGGATGTCAGGCCGTATGCGGAGCAGGCGGTTGACGCGTATTTCCAGGAGCTTGCAAAGCAGTGGGCCGGTTCGGACGCGCTGGTTGTGCGCGTGTCGCAGATTGAAACGCGCCTGTTGGAATTGGACGGCGTGATCGATGTGGGCGATACGGCGCTTGACGGCGTACAGGGAAACAAAATGCTTGGGGTGGATGAGATACCGGTGCGGGGTGATGTGGTTGGGTAGGAAGCTGATCGATTATCTTCCACCGGTACTACAGCAAACGCGCGAGATGCAGGCGGTCATGGAGGGCGAACAGCCCGCGGTGGCTGGGTTGTGGGACGCGTGGAAAACGGTGCTGGACGCGCTGTTTGTCCGGTATGCAAACGAACAGGGGCTTGCACGGTGGGAGAGGATGCTTGGAATCCGGCCGCGCGGGACAGACAGCATGGAAGTGCGGCGGGTTGCGGTATTGGCCCGGCTCAATGAACAGCTCCCGTTTACCGAGCGGACGCTGCGCCTGATGCTGGACGGCGTCTGCGGGCCGGGCGGGTACACGCTGGAGATCATTTATAGGGAGTACCGCGTGTTTGTACGCGTACATCTGTGGGAGAAGCGGGCGATGGACGAGGCGGCGGCGCTGCTCGGACGTGTTGTCCCGGCGAACATGGTCATTGACCTGGGGCTGCGGTACAACACGCACAGGATGCTCCGGCCGCGGCTGCACAGGATGCTGCGCGGGACGACACACCGAGCGCTGCGTGAGGAGGTGCTTGCTTGAGAGAAAGCAAATGGTATGGGCTTCGGATTCCGGAGCAGGATGACGAATACAATGTGGACGATTTTGGAGCGGCGTTCGACAAAACAGACGATGCGCTGCACCGGCTGTCCGCAGCGCTGGAGACAGAAAGCGAGCTGGTGCGTATCGATCACGGGCTTGGGACATATCCGCAGGTGATGCTCGGCGCGCTGCAATACGGGCTTGGCGTGGTGGGGCTTGACGAAGGCCCCTTAGGCGGCACGGACACCGCGCAGTATCCGGCGCGGGCGATTTATCACAGCAGCCGGTCGCTGACCGTGATGACGACAAAAAGCATTGCACAGCTCGGTACAGAACCAACGCTGCACAAAATGAACGACCGCGAATATACGGTCACATGGCCGGACAACCAGACGGACAGCCTGTATATCCGGCTGATATAGGAGGGATTGACTTTATGGGCTTTGAGACTTTCACCAAGGGGATGCAGGACGCAAACGAGGTGCTCAACCGCAATTTTGCCGCTGCAGAGACGCAATTGTCAAATAAGGCGGAGGCAGAGCCGCCGCAAAAGTTTGAACTGCCGCTGGCGGAGGGGTGGACTAAATATCAGCAGCCGTACTATCAGCGAAATGCATTCGGGGAAGTGACCATATGGGGAGCAGTGAAAAAAGATTCTGCAATTGCGCAGGGGGATGTAATCACAACAATGCCGGAAGGATTTAGGATACCGGTATCGGCAGAACTTCCGGCAATCAAACTCCTCGAAGGAGCGCCTGCTGCCGCAGCTGTATTTGTCCGCAGTTATGGAGACATTACAGCAGCAACAACATCGACAGGCAGCGCGGTCCTCTCTTTTGTAATCACATATGCGGGCCAGTAAAAGGAGAAGATCACATGACTTATAAACATTACTGCATCATCGACGCGCAAAACAGATACAAAACCCTTGTGCTGGTAATTAATGAACCGGGTGAAACCGGCGAATTGCAGGAAAAAGTCCAGTACTACACGCTTTTGGAAGGAGAACGGCTGATAGATGCAGCGCCGCCTGTGATGCGTCCATATATCGGTGCGGACGGGTTTATCAAGCCTGCCTGGAATGGCTCGGCGTGGATAGAATCCGCCACGAGCGAGGAAATCACAGAATGGGAGACGGAGCACCCCACACCGCCTCCTACCCCACCCGCTGAAAGTGAACGCATTGCGTCTCTAGAAACGCAGATGACAGCCGCACAGATGGCGTTAGTTGAGGCATATGAGGCGGCGGACGAACAGGCAACGACGATCATGCTGGCGCAGGCCGAAGCGTATGAGACGGCGGACAGGCAAAATACGGACGCCCTGCTCGCGCTGGCCGAAGTGTACGAATCCATGCTTGCGCTGCAAGCGCGTGTGACGGCACTGGAGGGAGGTGAAGTAAATGGCTAAAGTATACGCGGAGCTGATTCGCAAGGACTTAAAGGCAATTGGGGACGTACCCAAGACCCTGCAGGCCGAGGTCAAGGAGCTGCTCGAAAATGAGTAGCTTTTTTCTTTTCCTCGCAAAAATATTCTGCCGGAGGGAGGTGCGCATAATGGCAGTTGTTTACGCGACGCTGATCGTGAAAGGCAAAAAGACGCTGGAGGACGTCCCGGCGCTGCTCAAGGAGCAGGTGCGGGAAATTCTCTCCGCTCTCGATGTGGAAGTGCAGTAACATATGATGGGGCCGGGCTGGCGTAACAGCCCGGCCCTATATTTTGCCCAGGGGGTGTAAGTAATGGCGGATGAGAAATGCATCGTAGACCCGCAGCGGGATTGCCTTGGCCTGCATAAGGCAATCGCCCTAGAAAAGCAGATGTCGGAATACCGCACTCAGGCGCGGGAAACACACGCCGAAATGTTCCAGCGCATTTCAGCGTTGGAACGGTCCGGCTCTGCACAGGAGGCGCGCTATCAGGCGATCATGGACAAATTGACGGAACTGTCCGTCCGGCTCAACGAGGCGCTGGCAACTATTGCGGCGCTCAAAGAAAAACCGGCGAAACGGTGGGAGAGCATTGTCGACAAAGCGATATGGGCCGTGCTCGCGGCGGTGATCGCCTTTGTACTGGGACGGATGGGGCTGTGAGACTGGAGGGAGTACAAATGAAAATCAATTGGAAGGTACGCATTAAAAACCCGCTGTGGTGGGTGCAGATAGCAGCGGCGCTGGTACTGCCGGTGCTCGCATACTTCGGCCTAGCCTGGGAAGATATGACCTCCTGGGGCGCGCTGCGGGATGTGTTTCTGCGCGCGGTGCAGAATCCCGTTGTGCTACTTGCTGCGGCAGCCAGCGTGTTTAACGCTGTGACCGACCCGACAACGGCCGGCGTTGGGGACAGCAGGCGGGCGCTTGAGTATAAGACGCCGAATCGTGACGAATAAATTATCAAGCCGCCAGTCATCTGACCAGCGGCTTGACCAACTAAATATTAATGATAAAAACAGTTAAAAAATCGCTTGATAATTGTACTTATATTTAAGATTTGGAGGTTATGAGGTGGGACAAGTCATAAAAGGTATCGATATTTCGTCGCACCAGGGGGACATTGATTTTGAGCGCGTGAAGGCGGATGGTGTCCGCTTTGTGATCATCAAGGCCGGGCAGGGACTTCGGGAGATGGGGACGTTCCGTCAAAAATATCTGCCCGCAGTGCTGGCCGCGGGGCTTGACTGGGGCGCGTACTGGTGGAGCGACGCCGTGACGATCGCCGAAGCTCAAAAGGAGGCGGCGGCATTCGTCAGGGCGCTCGACGGCCTGCGCCCGACCTATCCGGTGTACATGGACCAGGAATACGAATCTCCCTGCGGTAACGCCTGGGGAGTGGGCAAGGGAAAGCAGCTTCGCACCGACATGGCAAAGGCGTTCCTGAAGGTTCTGGAGGACGCCGGGTACTACGCGGGGCTGTACGCTTCGACAAACTGGCTGCAATACTGGGTGGACGACAAACAGCTTGAAGCATATGACAAGTGGGTTGCACAGTACGCCGAAAAATGCACCTACACCGGCAGTTACGGAATGTGGCAGCATCATGGGGACGCGCGGGGCTTTGTAGGGCGTGTGGACGGCATTTCCGTACCGGTCGATATCAACGCCTGCTATCGGGATTATCCGGAGATCATCAAGGCAAACCTGCTCAATGGCTGGACGGATAGGGATGAACCGGGTGTACCCAAGGACGAGATGATCTCAATTTTAAAACCGGAGTTGGAAAGGCTGCGGGATGATCTTGCCGCAGCGCTTGGGGCCGTGAAACAACTGTTGGGGAGTGACTAAAAGCATATTGAGCTTGCCTAAATAAAGCACTTGTGATATGTGGTTACTAGTTTGTTACTATCGGACCCGATTTGCCCCCTTTTCTATGGGCTGAAATGTTCAGTATTTGGGCGTTTCGGAGCGTTGCAGAGCATACTAATTTATGATACAATAAAAACAGATTAGGCGGGAAGTCCCGATTTTCCGGGGTTTCCCGCCTTTTTTGTTACTATCGTGTTAATAGTTCAGTGTTCAGCGGCCTATAATGTTCACCACTTTGAACGGCCCCTATTGACATTTCAAGGGCTTTGAATTATACTGAACATAGAACGAGGGTGCTACCGGCAAACGGTTAGCCCCCTACGAGATGTTTGAAGTAATCGCCGATCTGTGAGAGGGTGCGGCGATTACTTCTTTTTATTGGCCTGCATGAACAGGGCAATAATGCCAACGATTAAAATACCTGTCTGGATCAGATCAGAATATGTAACCATTTGACAGCCCCCCTTTCTATGAAGATCAGGGGGCAAGAAGCGCCCCTGATCTGGTCAGGGGAACTAACCGCTTGCCGTTTATCGGTAGCACCACCAAAAGAATATCATAGGATTTGACAAAATTCAAGGGCTTACTGAATTAGTTCAACCGTTGCTTTGAGTTCGTCCAAGGTCTTGTGATTGTAAACCCGGTTTCCCGTGTCCTTGGACACATGTCCCATGAGAAGGTCAATACATTTCCGGTTTGCCCCAGCGCTGTCCAGTTGGGTTTCAAAGGTGTGGCGGCATTCATGTGGGGTGTGATTCATCTTCAGAGCCTTCATAATATCCGCCCAAAACCCCCGGTATCGAGTTTGAGAACAGGCCCTTCCATTGTAGCAGATCAGCCGAGGGCCACCTTCAGCAAGACGGGCTTCCACCAGGGGCCTGATTTTGGAATGGATAGGAACCACACGATCTTTACCGGCCTTGGTCTTGGTTCCGCCCTTCATTGTCCCATCCTGAAGGTTTATATCTTCCGGTTTCAAATTCAGAAGTTCGCTGATCCGCCACCCGGAATAAATCAGGATCAGGACGGTATCAACCCAAGGTTTTTTCTGATGTTTCCAAACCGTAGTGACTTCATCCCGACTGAAGGGAAGGCGGCTGGTGGGCAGGACTGGATCAGAAGTCAGCAAGTTCGAATAACAATGGGTGATAATGTCCAATTCCAAGGCGAACCGGTCAAGATGGCCCCACAGGTTTTTAATGGCCGCTTGAGTACTGTACCCCCTCCCGCAATCGTCAATGGTTTCTTGCATTTGGTAGGAGCGAATTTGTTTGTAGATCTTATCCCATAACACGGAACAATACTTGAACGCTGAATACAAAGATGAACGGCTGCATTTCCCCAGTTTGGGGGCCTTCTTTTCTTTCCAGAGTTCAAACAGTTCTTTCATGGTGATCTTGGCCCGATCAACATCCCAGGGATTACGGTTGTATTCTGCCAAGAGCATATTCCCGGCTTCACGGGTTTCTGTGTAGCCCACAATATCATAGATGGGATGGCCCTTGTTATTCCAGCCAATCACTTTTTTCACAATGAATGGGCGGCGGCGATTGCCTGACAGCTTCGCCACAGTCCCATACCCATTGGGATTCCGCATTATATCACCTGTCCTTTCAGGAAAATGGGTATGGCAAAGCCAAACCCGATGTGATATAATGTCCAATGGGGATTGAAACATTAACTTCAAACGGGTTTTGTTTCGCCTGACCGCTTCCGGTGTGCAAGACCGGGGGCGGTCATTTTTTTTGCTTATCTGTTCCACATCTGTACTGTGGGAAAAGCCTTGAAACAATAGAAGGTTAGGGTTCAGATAGAACACATCACAGATGTTCTATATTTTTTCAGTTTTTTCAAGGAAAAAAATATAAGAAGAAAAAGGAATAATATCTGTGATAGGGAAAATATCTGTTCTATCTGTTCTAATCAGGGTTCGCCAAAGATGCTTCCATAAGTGATCTTTGCCATTGTAATTTCGTTTTCAGTATATTCCAGCCAAATATCATGAACCCCACAATAGAAGGCACGATAATAAAAGTTCGTATCATTGATTTCAGTGTTAGAATACCGCTTCAAGTTAAACATGGGAAGAAAATCGTCTTTACTCTTATACTGGAATTTATCATAAAGGGTGATCCGCTGAAGTTTATCGTCATTGAAGTTATATTCATTCGCCCCATAATACAAGGTTCGGATGGGGTAATACTTTCCACCGCTAACTTCATAATTCCATTCTTCAACCTTGTCAGGTTCCCCAAGCTGATTTATAAGTTCGGCTTCAGTTATGTTTTTTCCGTCCTTCACTTCATATTGGAGAGCGTCAAAAACAACCGGAACATTTTCAGAAGTTTTTTGGAATTGTTCAGGGTTTTGAACCACTCTTGAAATTCCAAAGACTAACGCCCCAACAAAAATTATCCCAAAAACGATACCTATTTTCTTTTTCATACCTTTTAACCCCTTTCATCTGACATCACTTTGGAAAGCAACGGCCCTTCCAATAATTCTGATCTGGTTCAGTTCTTCACCTACAAAGCGCATGGTTTTATATTGGGGGTTTTCAGCGAACAGCTGAAGAACCCCGTTTTCCCGATCATAATACACCCGCTTCAAGGTTGCTTCATCTTCGATCAGAACGGCGGCAATTTCACCATCTTCCACCATAGGTTGTTGTTTGATAAAAACAATGTCCCCATCATAGATTCTGGCCCCAATCATGCTATCGCCCTTGGCCCGTAAACAGAAATCAGCTTGAATATTGGCCCCAGCTTCTACATATAGTTCTCTTTCTTCATTAGCAAAGATGGGTTCCCCACAAGCGATATTTCCCAGCAAGGGGAATTTCTTGGTTTCGATTCTGAAAAGGTTATCCAAGGTGATTTCCCTGTGTGGTTCATCAATCCATCCCATTAGGTAAGCCGGCGTGGTGTGCAATGCTTTAGCAAGGGATGCAATCTTATCACGGCGCATATTGGCAATCATGCCCGTTTCCCATTTTCTGACCGTACTTTTTCCCACACCAACTTCATTGGCAACCTGTTCTAATGTAAGATTCTGTGATAAGCGTAAATCCTTGATTTTTTGAGCCATATCCTTTTCTGACATGATTACCGCCCCTTTCTGGTGTTACTACCACTATACCATATATGTGTCCTTTATGCAACACTAAAATCAAAAAAAATAAAAAAGTTTCTTTTAGGAAAAAAAGGGGGTTGACACACAACATGGAGTATGGTAATATGAGAGTGTCCTAAAAGACACCAATTCCAAAGTTAATCCTAAAGCAGTTCGGAACCCACCAAACATGAAAGGGAGTGAAACAATGAACAAGGCACGGTTGGAATATGAAATGGCGTTGCACAAAGTCAGCAAAACTGATATGTGCGCCTTACTTGGTATTTCTCGATCCGCCTTCTATCGGAAGTGTAATGGTGAATCTGAGTTCAC
>OMGO01000635.1_pt1 | contig 14828 bp, 16 predicted proteins | sample 1645901 | NCBI WGS metagenome assembly OMGO01 (sample SAMN05578592, study PRJEB25193) | human gut metagenome | biome: Human Microbiome; feature: human-associated habitat; material: feces | host: Homo sapiens | place: USA:Birmingham
CGTCCACCGGGCGGGGCCGGCAATATCCGGCTGGACAGCCTGGGGGACGGCTATACCGAGGCGGACCTGAAAGCCCGGTTGGAAGCCATCCGCACCGGCCAGCCAGCGCCGCCCGGACCGCCGCCCCCGGCGTCCCCGTGGCGGTCCCCTGGCCGGAAATACCGGGTCCGGGGCGGCTTCCCGCGCCGTACCCCCCGGAAACTGCATGGGTTTCAAGCCCTGTGTTTCAAATACCTGTATCTTCTCCGCTCCTTCCAGAAGGGCCGTCCGCAGACACGGGCGGCCTTTTCCACGCGCCAGGAACTTATCAAACTGGACCGCTATCAACGGCAGTTTCGCTATCTCTACCAAAATCATATTGAAACAGCGGAGCAGTTGTCCATGCAGTACGACGCTCTGCAAGCGGAGATCGACTTCTTCACGGACCGGCGCGGGGACCTGTACCGTTTGCGGCGGTCCGGCCATGAGGAAGTATCGGAGGAGATCGGCCATATTACGGCCCAACTGCGGGCGCTGCGCCGCGACCTGAAACTGTGCGCCCGCATTGAGGGCGATATCCCCCGGTTCAGGGAGGCGTTGGCAGCGTCTGAAACGCAAAGGAGCATCGACCATGAAAAGACTGATAAAAGCAGACCTGGGCGCGATCATAAGTCTGGTGCCGCACTATTTTCCCGTACCCAAAAATCTCGTTGAGATGGACATAGCAAATTTGAGCCGGTACGGTCAAACAGATTACCTTTTTCTAGTTCGCCGTGAAAAATGCTGGCTTTTTGATTATGCCAGTGTTTACACGCCCGGAAGTTACGCCAACCTGACCTGGACCTACGGCCAAATCATGCCCCATCTGCCTGCGGCCGCACTTGCCCTCCGTGTGGATCAATACAAGGATGGCTGCCCATGGGGAAGCGTTACTCTTTTGGATTACCAAAAATCTATTCTGGATGTAGAGCAATTTTCGCGGTTGCCCCCCGCCCAGCGGGAGCGGCATATCCGCCTGATGATCAGGCGGTACACCCGGCACGCCAAGTATTGCAGCGTCCGGGAAGTCATTGAATATCTGAAAACCGGGGAGGTGAAATGAATATGGACACCAGCGGCGAAGTGGCCGACCTGATGGTAAAGGAGAGCATCCAGCTCACCGAGGCTGCTGTTAAAATGCTGGCGGCTGGGAGCAAAAACCTGGCCGCCTTCCTGCTGGCCCTGTCCCAAAACAACAAAAAACTCTACGGCAAGGCCAACATGGCCCGGCTACTTCAGACGGGCCGGGAACTCAAGACATTTCATATCAAAGAGAGCGACCTGGAGGACTTCCGGGCTTACGCCAAGAAAAATGTGCTGTTCTCCGTGATTAAAGATACCCGTTCCACCAGCGGGATCGTGGACCTTGTGACCAATGTGGACTATGTGCCGTTGGTCAACCACTATCTGGAGCAGAGGGGCTACCCGGCCCCCGCCAAAGAGCAGGAGGAAGAAGCACCAAAAAAAGCCGCCCCCCGCGCTCGGCCAGAGCACTCCTCACCACAGCGCGGGAGTGGCTCGACAGCCAGGCAGACGAGGAGTACGGATACGAGGACGACGGAGACTACTGAGAAGCCATCCGTCAAGTCCCGCCTGGAAGCCCTGCGGGCGGCGTCGGAGGGGATGCGGGAGACCGGCAAGGCCCCGCAGGCCAAGGGAAAAACCATGCCAAAATCAAGATGAATATTTTTTAGGAGGTAATCAATATGGCAAATTTGGAAGCGATCATCGCGGAAAAGTCCCAGCAGGACACCCAATGGAGGGCTGAAAAACAAGCGGACCGGGAGAACACCATCGCCATGCAAGACGCCGGAGTGGAGGAGATCACCAGCAACCCGGAACTGTATGTGAAGTACCTGGATATGCAGGGGGATAACCCCACATACAGCGCGGGCAATATCGCCCTGGTCATGTTTCAGGACCCGGAGGCCACCGTATTCGGTACGGCGGAACGGTGGAAAACCCTGAATCGGGGCGTGATAGACCAGGAGCGAAGCAAGGGAGTCAAGATTTTTGCCCGGAATACCCTGGGCCGGGGGTATCGCCTCACGGACGCCTATGACATCCGCCAGACCCAGGGGCGTGACCTGAAAAAGGTTCAGTTGAAGGATGACAGCAAGGAAATGAGCATCGCCCTGCGCGCCATTCTCAACTACTCCGTTGTTCCCGTGGCCACCGACCACGACCTGCCCGTGGCCGCCTACTATGACAGCAAAAATATGGAGCTGGCCGTCAATCCCGCATTCTCAGACAGCGAGGCATTTGCGGCCATCGCCGCTGAGGTGGCCCACTCCCGCATCCACGCCAAGGGGGCCAACCCAAACTATGACCATGAGGAGGTGGACCTGGACGCCCAGAGCATTTCCTACATCCTGTGCCGCCAGTTTGGCATCAAGCGGGACACGCCGGACCTGTCCCGTCTGGAGGAGCTGTACGAGGGCTGGGACCCCCAGCAGCGGCGGAGCGCCCTGGACCAAATTCAGGGGATGAGCAAGCAGTTCGGCGGCTCCATTGAACGGAACATCACCCCCCAGCAGAGAAGCCGCATCCCGCCCCAGCGCCACAGCCGGTAAGGCCGCAGACCGGGGGCGTCTCCCCGTGGGGGAGACTAATCCGCCCGCCGTCCCCCGTCAAGGCCGGGCGATTGCCGGGGCAATCGCCCGCGAGCCGCCCAGTCTGCGGACTGGGCGGGCCTTGACCGGGGCCGTCCGCCGGATTATGCGGTCTCCAAGGGGAGGACGCCCCAAAAGCCGCCTAACGGCGGCTTTTGCCAGTGTGGGGAACGGGTGCGGCTCCCGCGGCCTCTCCGCAGACGGGGCTCGCCTCTCAAAAGTCCCCTCAATTTGAGGGGACTTTTGGCCCCCAGGTTTCCCGTTGCCTGTTTCCACTCCGCATGATATAATTATTCTCATAGAATTTATCTCATACAATTTCTCTGAAAGGCAGGTGACTGCATGAGCGGAAACGCTTTATTAGACCGTATTGACGCATACGCCCAGGCTATACGGGAGCGCCGCCCCCTCACCCCGGACGAGGTGAAGGAGCTGGACGCCTACTTCCGCATCGGCATGACTTATACCTCCAACGCCCTGGAGGGCAATTCCCTCACCCTCTCTGAGACCAAGGTGCTCCTGGAGGACGGTATCACCGTGGGCGGCAAGCCCATCCGGGACTGCTACGAGGCCACCGGCCACGCCAGGGCCTATGACTATATGCTGGAGACCGCCAGGGGCGGGCCCCTGCAATTCCAGGAGGAGGATATACTCCACCTGCACGCCCTGTTCTACGGCGGCGTTGACCCGGAGCACGCCGGACGCTACCGGGAGGGCCAGGTGTTCATCACCGGCACGGAATATATCCCGCCCACGGCGGAGGAGGTGCCGGGCCTTATGGCCGGGCTGGTAGAGGATCTGAACAAACGGAAGGACGCCACGCACCCGGTCCTGCTGGCCGCCTACGCCCACCGGAGGCTGGTGGACATCCACCCCTTCCGGGACGGCAACGGGCGCACCGCCCGGCTCCTGATGAATCTGATCCTGGTAAACAGGGGCTACTGTGTGGTCTCCATCCCGCCCATCCTGCGCCATGACTACATTACCGCGCTCCAGCAGGCCCAGCGGGCCCAAGGCCCCAGCGACGCCGCCTTTATCAAACTCATTTGCGAGTGTGAACTGGAGGCCCAGAAGGACTACTGCCGGATGTTCCGCATCAAACTCCCGGAGCGGAAGAAAGACGCCCCGGAGCGATAACCCGTAAGTCCCCTCAATTTGAGGGGACTTTTTTCTTTGCCCGGAAACTCCCATCAATTTGATGGAAGTTTTCGGGCCATTTTTGATCGAAGGAGTTGACCCACATGAAGAAACGCGCCGTGCCCCTGTTTCTGGCGGTGCTGACCGCCTGTGCCCTGGCCTGCCCGGCGCTGGCCGCCGAGGCGCCCTCTCCCGAAGCCACCCCCTCCGTACTTTACCCAGTAGAGGTTTTGGAGTACACGGAGGGAGACCGGGCCGAGCCCAGGATCAGCAAGACCTACGAACTCTCGCCCATGGATGACCCGGCCCTCATCCCAACCGGGGACTTTGAGCGGTCCGGCTGTCTCTATACTCTGCTGGATATTGTCAAGGAGGACCAGACGGAGACGGACAGCAAGTATTACACCGAAACCGTGACCCTGGACAGCAAGAGCAAGGACATGGAGGAGATCATGCCCCTGCTGGCCGCCACCTGTGAGGCCGTCACGGAGGACGGCTATACCGGTGTCCTCACTCTGGACACCGCCAGCATCCAGGTGGAGGCGTCCGGCTATGCCACGTCCACCCGGAACGTCTCCGCCACCCGCAGTTATCCCAATCTCTCCGAGGCGGATGTGTCCCTGGTGCCCAAGTCTATTGAGGACAGCGGGCGCACCCTCACCCTGGCGGATGTTCAATGGCAGGAGGCCGGGGGCTTCTACAACGCCGCCGCCACCTATACCGGCACCGCTTCCAGCAAATACGCCACCGGCTACACCGTCACGGCGAACTACGCCGGGGAAGTGACCAAGACTACCAGCGGGACCGTGCTCTATACCGCCGTTTTCGGCCTGGCAGAGGAGCAGGAGGCCGTAACCGCTATCCCACAGCCTGCCGCGGAGGGCGGCGGCTTTGACTGGCGCTGGCTGCTGGTCCTGCCCGCCGGGGCGGGCGTTGTCGGCCTGGTATTCCTGGGCCACTTCCTGCTTCAAAAGTACAGATCCAAGAAAGAGTGGAAGGAGTACAACAAATGAGGTTGAAAACCCTTTGTCTGGCCGCCCTCATGCTGGCGGCTGTCTGCATCACTCCGGCCAGCGCCCTGGAATACACCATGGACGCCCCGGACGATTACCTGTTTGCCCGGCCCACCAGCGATACCACCATCTATGAGCATGAGGACCCCAACGTGGACCGGAGCAAAAATACAGCCCTGATCCCGCCCGGCTTCGGCACACCCACCAGTTACCTCCCCGGCTCCGGCACAGCTCTGACCCCTAATCTGGTCCCCGGAGCCCTGGACGGCGGCGGTTTGGTCTCCCAAGTGGGGAGTGTCACATACCCTGCCGTTGATACGGGCTCCGGCTGGACCGGGACTACCGCCACAGGCTGGACGGATGTGACCAGCGATCTCTATTACTCCGGCGGGCACCTGGGCACCCTCAAAATTCCCGCCATCGGTTTGAGCGTCAAGGTTTACGAGGGCACGGACAGCAAGACCTTAGCCAAGGGCGCGGGCCACTTCGAGGACACCAGCCTGTGGGATGGCAACTGCTGTATCGCCGGGCACAACCGGGGCGTCCGGGATGACTTTGGAGACCTGCACACTCTGGAGCCAGGTGATACCATTACCTGGACTACCAAGCTCGGCACCCGTACCTATGAGGTGGTCAGCGTCCAGAAGGTAAAGGAGACGGACACCAGAGGCACCGCCGCCACCACGGATAACCGCCTGACCTTGTTTACCTGCGTCCGGGACCAACGGGCCTACCGTTGGCAGGTCCAGGCCGTGAAATTTGAGGCGTCAAAACTTCCCTCAATTTGAGGGGAGTTATCAATAAGAAACCACAATATGAAGGAGGAAAATGACTATGGCAGACCCCAAGAAAAACCCTTTGATCGGAGCGTTCCGCGCCCCGGTCCCCGGCGCGCCGCCGGACACACCTGCGCCTCCAGAGGCGGGAAAACCGCCTGCCGCTGGAGCCGCCAAGCCTATCGACGAGAAGAAAGGACAGGAGGCCCCCAAGGCCCCTGTGAGCACTACTCCCAAGCCCGCTGATGGGAAGAAGGAGCCGGAGGCCCCCAAGGCCCCTGCGGACACCTCCGCCAAGCCTGCCGACGAGAAGAAGGGACAGGGAGCCCCCAAGGCCCCTGCGGACCCCTCTGCCAAGCCTGCCGACGGGAAGAAGTCCCCTGTGTCTGATCCCAGTAAGCCCAAGGACGAAAAGGAGCGGGAGCCACGATCCCCCGATCTGCGTTTCGTTGCCCTCTCCAAAATCAAGCCTTTGCCCGGCACCTACGTCAAGGACGAGCCCCGGAAGGATTACAGTGGCCTGATCGCAGATATTAAGAAAAACGGCCTGCAAAAGCCTATCATTCTCCGCCAAAGTGAGAAAGAGGGCGAGTTCCAGCTGGTAGACGGCTTCCATCGCTGCAAAGCGCTAGAGCAGGCGGGGATGCTGGAGGTCCGGGCAGATGTGTACGAAATGACCTTAACTCAGGCAAACGAATACCGCAAGGGGCACCGGGATAAGCCGCTCATGCCGGTCCCCGGCAAGCTGCTCCCCTATCCCCCGGAGGAGCCCGCCAAGGCAGACAAGACCCCGGAGCCCCCTGCTGGGAAGGAGCCGGAGGATGAGGAACTGCCCAAAGACCTGAAAATCCCCCTGACCAAGGAAGGTCAGCCGGAGACGGTCACGACCATGAAGGTGGCGAATATCCGGCCCTTTGAGGGGCACCCCTTCGCGGTCCGCGACAACAAGGATATGTGGGACCTGGTGGACAGCATCAAGAAATTCGGCGTGCTGGAGCCGGTCATGGTCATCCCCCATAAGGACGGCGGCTATGAGATGGTCTCCGGCCACCGCCGTATGCGCGCCTGCCAGTTAGCCGGAATCGAGAATATTCCTGTTATCGTCCGCAATCTGGACCGGGACGAGGCCATCATTTCCATGGTGGACTCCAACCTCAAGCGGGAGGAGATCAGCCCCATGGAGAAGGCCCGCGCCTACCAGATGAAAACCGACGCCATGAAACGGAAGATGGGCCGCCGCACCAAGGAGGAGATCGCGCAGGACGAAGCTATGGGTATCAAGCGCATGAGTGCCGACGAGGAGCTGGCCCAGCAGGTGGGCGAGAGCCCCGCCACGATCCAGCGGTACAAGACCTTGAATAAACTGGTCCCGGAACTCCAGGACCTGGTGGACAAGGGGAAGATCCCGGTCAACACCGGGGCGGATATTGCCCAAATGAAGCCCAAGGAGCAGAAGGTATTGGCGGACGCCATCCAGAAGGAGGATAAAGTCCCCTCCGGCACCAAGGCCAAAGAGTTGAAGAAGGAGAGCCAGGCCGGCAGTCTGACCACTGAGAAGATCGAGCAGGCCGTAGCCCCCACCAAGCGGGAGGAGACACCTCCGCTGAAGGTCACAATGCTGGAGGAGGATCTGCGGCCCTTCTTCCCTGACAAGCGCACCACTATCCCGGACGTGAAACAGGGCATCCTGGAGGGCTTGAAACTGCGTCAGACGGTCATGGAGCGCCAAAAGGCCAAGGCCGCGGCGGGAAAAAACGTAAAAAAGGCTGAGACGCCGGTGAGGTGAACAGGATGAGCGGAAAACGAATGTGCCAGAGCTATGAGATCATCGACAGCCGCCGGGTGGGAAATACCGAGGTAGTGCTGGGGTACAGTCCCACGGAGGTCTCCCCCTACGTCACCTGGAAGTGTTACGCCTACGATAATTTCCAGGGATACAACTTTGGCCGTTACTTCGGTGACGAGCAGGCCGCCCGGAAGAATATGAAACAGCGGGTGGATGAACTGCGGGAGGAGCTTCCGCCCGGACACCCGGACTGGAAGCCCCGGCAGCACAGGAAAGACCCCGGCATGGAGCGGTAACGTACCATGTTCGGGGCTTTTTTTATATTCAAATGTTCCCTCAATTTGAGGGGACTTTCCAGGGAGGTGTGAAAAATCGACTTTCAAGAGCGTATGGAACGTGTGCGGGCGCTGACGGATCAACTGGAGGCCGGTATCACCGACCTGTTCCAGAGCGACCAGTACGCGGCCTATCTGCAATCCCTCTCCAAACTGCACCATTACAGTTACGGCAATATTTTTCTCATTAAGCTCCAGTGTTCGCACGCCTCCATGGTGGCGGGGTATGGGGACTGGAAACGGAAATTCGGCCGTCATGTCAAGGCGGGCGAGACCGGCATCACCATCCTGGCCCCTTGCCCTTACTGGGCGCGGGATGAGGTGGAGGAGACCGGCCCGGACGGGCAGACCATCAAGGAACAGAAATGGGTGAAAAAAACTGGTTTCACCACGGCTATTGTGTTTGATGTCAGCCAGACCGATGGGCGGGAACTCCCCAGCCTGGGCGTTGAGGCCCTGACGGGCACCGTGGAGGGCTATGAAAAACTGCTGTCCGCCTTAAAAGCCATCTCCCCCGTCCCTATCAGCGAGGGCCTCCTGCCGCCGGGCGTCCATGGGGCGTACTACCACGCGGAACAGAGGATCACCCTCAGCCCCGGCATGAGCGAGGCCCAGACCATCAAAACGCTGGTCCATGAGATCGCCCACGCCAAGCTGCACGCCCTCCCGGTGGAGGGCGGGATCATTGTAGGGGCCCATGAGAAGGACCGGCGCACCCGCGAGGTGGAGGCGGAGAGCGTGGCCTATACCGTCTGCCAGTACCTGGGCCTGGACACCAGCGACTACTCCTTCGGCTACATTACCGGGTGGAGCAGCGGCAGAGAACAAAAGGAACTGCGTGCCTCTTTGGAGTGTATTCGCAATACCGCCGCAGAACTGATCGACGGCGTTGAGAGCCGCTGCCTGGACCGTCCGCCCCCGGAGCCTGTGCCGCAGAGCCAAAAGAGGTGTACCAAGGGCAGGAAGAAGCGGGCCCGGACCTCAAAAGTCCCCTCAATTTGAGGGGAGATTTCCAAAACCATTCGAGGAGTGAAGCAGCATGGAACATAACAGCCGGATGAAGGAGATCACCGGCAATCTGAAACAGGATGTAAAGGATCTGCTGGGCGAGAGCGCCAGCCTGTTCACCGGCTTTTTCAAACGAGGAGCCTGTACGGTCCGGGCGGTGGCGGACAAGTGGAAAGCATTTGCCCACGATATTTCCGCCGCTGTGGACGACCTGATGAAGCCGCCCTTCGCGGAAGGCGGCCCGGAGGCCCCAATGGTCAACCTGGATTCGGAGGGCGAGCCTATTGTGACCATCACGGAGAGCATGGATGAGCGTTTCCCCACCGGCAAACAGATGTCTCTCTCCCAAGCGGAGGAGTATGTACGCCAGGTGGATCAGGAGTACCGGGAGGCTGAACGGACGCCGCAGGCGGTCAAGGTGAAAATCGACTATATGAAAGACGGCCGGACAGACCGCTACTGGCTCCCTCTGGAGATCGGGGCGGGCGGCTCCCTGCTGGAACAGATGCAGACCCATATCAGTGCATACCAAGACGGGCGGGCACGGGTAAACCAGTTATTTCAGAGTGTGCCGCAGGAATACCGCACGGTTTTACAGGAAGAATTGACGCCTTTTATCCATCAAAGTGTCGATGAGCTCTCACTCGGCCTTCTCCCCTGTTTCCAGCGCCATTGTCAGGCGGCGGATCTGGGAAAGCAGATGGAGGAGCAGGCGGCCCTTCTGCCGGAGGGGGAGCAGGAAGCATTTCGCTCCGCTGTTCAGCAGATCATGAAACGCCTGCATGAGTCCATCAATATGGGAAAAACGCAGGAACAGCCCGCAGTCCAGCGGGAGGCCCCTTCTGTGGAGAGCCTATTGTCTCCGCAGGAGGACATGACGCAACCACCCCAGGAGAGGGAGGCGGGACCCGCCCCGCGCAGCCCGTCCGTAAAGGTCCGTCTGCAACAGCTTAGAAAAGACAGAAGGCCGGCACCCGCTGTTACACAAGTCGAAATGGCTCCTCCTGAGCCCGGCAGACCTGCCAAAAGCGAGTATGACGCCAGACGGATGCAATGGGAGGCTCAGGAACGGGCCACCCCAAAGCCAAAGGCCAGGCGGCCCAAACCGCGAAAAGGCCCGGAACGTTGAGGGCAGAGCGATGGAACAGCAGGAACTTTACCGCTATTACTCCACCCAGCGGCCCGTGGACATAGGGACCTATCCCAAGGACCCGGATAACCCCCTGACGGGCTTCCTTAATTACGACGAGCGTACCAGCGTGGAGCACGGCGCGTTCCGGGCCTGGGGGGAGGTCATTTACCGCTCCCCCCTTACCCCGGATCAAATATATCAGTATGAACTGCGGCCATCCAGGGATAACCCCGATGTGCGCCGGACAATGGCGGAGTAGGCCCAGGTGGTGGGCACCTGGGAGGTGCGGAATCATATCCCGGAGAGCAGACGCCTGGCCCAGTATGTCCATCCCGGTAAGTTTGTCGCGGGCAAGCGCGTCACCCCGGAGGCGCTTGCCAGACAATACCGGCTGGCCCAAGACTATCCCTTTGTTTACACCCGCGGCCTGCGGCCTAAAAAGTCCCCTCAAATTGAGGGAAGATAACAGGAGGACGTTATGTATCACATCAACGCAAGCAAGGAACGGCTCAAAGCCGTGGAAATTCTGACGGTGCCCGGCCTGTTCACGATCCATCGGGTGGACCGTGCCACACTCCCCCCGTGGATGCACCTCTATGAAATGCAGAGCGACCCCAACGACTGGAGCCAGCCCTGCCTGCTGGGGCGGCATATCACGGTGGAGCACTTCGGCACCGTGCTCACCGCCAGCCCTCTCCCTCTGCCGCCCAGCGGCTATCTGGACCTGGCCCCCGGCGACTTTGATGACCGTCATGGCGAGGAATACCTGACAGCGTGGGAGTTTGAAGCCAAGTATCTGGACCCGGACTACCAGCCGCCCCCGGCCGTGCGCCCGGAACAGCGGCGGCACAGCCGGGCAAGGATGGTGCAGCCGGTAAGATGAAAGAGGCAAATATTAAATTGTTCCCTGTTTTGGACAGATTGTGCGGCCAGACCACCCCCTCCACCCCCGCCAGTTTCCGCCCGGACCTCTGGACACTCCAGGCGGCTGTGTCGGAATACGAGATGGAGGAGCGGACCTTCTACTGGCTCCCCCGTTCCGGCGGAGGTCTGTGTGTCCGGGAACGGGATGTATTCCTGCGCGGCACCCACGATCACCGGCTATGGATCAGCCAGAGCCCGGAGACTGGAGAGAAAGCATACTGTGTTGTCCTCAAAGGCAGGGATCGGGACAGCCACACGGGGGATATACGCTCCTTCGATTTTTCCGCACACCTCCGCCGGTTAAAAAACACGGCGATGGAGGCCAAAGCCGTGGAACTGGTCTTTTATTCTGGGCGGCGGTTTTCCATGGAGCCGGAACGGTACAGGGCGGCCATGGAAGATTTGTTTTGGGCGTATGGGACGCTCCGGCACATCCGGTATCTGCCTGAAAGTGAGGAAGCCCTGGTCCGCACGATCATGCTGGAGCATCGGTATCAAAAGGGCTGGACGCCGAAAAAGGACCGGGCGCCGCCCAGCGGCCAGGTCAGATAGGGAGGTGAATTGCAGTATGGCAAAAAAATCGTTTTATGAGATCGGTCCCAGTGAAGGATATCTTCGGAAGGGCTCTTACCTGGAGGTCAGGCGGCAGATCAACTACCGGGGCGACAGGGCCGACTTCAAGCCGTTCCTGAATGTCCCGGTCAAGGACCTGGAAAAGCAGTTAAAGGAAAGCCAGGCGGAGGAAAAGAAAGTCTTTGAGGAGATGAAGAAGGCCGTCACCGCCTGGGATGAGCATGGGGCGCAGACCCTTCTCCTGCAAAAAGCAATCGAATATCTGAAAACGCCGGAGGTCACGCACACCCGCAATGAGTGGCAGAGGCACAAGGACGGCTCCTGGGAGATCAGCAACCTGGTCTATAAAATGACATTCAACATCGTCAAGTCTGGTGATGAATGGAAATTGACCTGGGAGTTGTCCTACATGGCCCCCGGTCTGTCCCAAGAGTATTGGGGCTATACCCGGAGCCCCAGGGAACGCATTGAATACGAGGGAAGCAAGAAGTACAAGACGATGGAGGGGGCACAGAAGTACATCCAGAGCAAGTTTGACCAGTATGCGCCGTGCTTTGAATCCCTGTCCCCGCCCATCCCGGCGGAGGCAAAGGAGTTGTTTTGTGTCAACGGCCAACTCCTGCAAGGATATTCGCTCCAACCCCCGGTCCCGCAGAAGGATAAGGTCACGCTGGAGGACCTGCTGAACTGCCTGGAGGACGGCGATATGGCCGGACCATCGGAGGCGCAGCCCGTCTCCGGTGAGCCGGCCCCTCCAGCGGAGGAAAAACCCCAGGCGGGGCCGCCCCTCCCGGTCCAGGTCCAGGCACAGACGGCGGACGGGGGGAAACAGGAGCCGCCTCCGGCCAAAGCCACCCGCCCAACCGACAGGAAAAAGACGCTGCATAAAAAGCGGCTGGCTATGGCGCGATAGGGGGCGGCTATGGCATATACGCATATTGATCCTGGACGGGAAATTGAAATTTCTACCCGCCTGTATTCCAGTAAAGACCAGGACCGCATTACGGAACTGGTCAAGCTGCCACGCACAGAGTTAGGAGAACTGGAGGAGGCCAGTGTGGCGCGGGAGAAAGCGATCTTCTCAAAATTCTCCGAAATTGAGGCCGAATGGCTGAAACAGGCGGCGGAGACCGCCGCCATCCGCAAGGCAAAGCAATATCTGATGGCCCTGCCTGTCAATCATACCTCCAATCAGTGGAAAAAAGACCAATATGGAAATTATGAACGCAGCAACAGGGTCTATAAGATGACGTACCGCTTCTATGACCGCACCCACTATGACCGGATCAAGCAGGAGACCGTGACGGACGCATGGTATTTATCCTGGCATCTCCATTATAATACCATCTGCAATCCAACCCCGGACCTCACCGGGGACGGCTGGCAGCTCGCCGGGCAAAGCGACAAGAGATTTACCGAGAAGGCGGATATGGAGCGTTATCTGCAAGGCAGGATCAAAGCCTACGCCCACCTGTTTACGGAGGTCTCCCCGCCCATCCCAAAGGGACAGGAGGGCCGTTTCTCCGTCAATGGCGTATTACTCCCCGGCTATACGGTGGAGGCTTCCCTGGAAGAACGGGTGGAAGAAATGCTTTCCTTTCTGGAGGACGACCCGGCCCTGCTGGAGGAGCCGCTGTCCTCCGGCCATCAAGACACACCACAAGAGGAGGAGCCGACTATGGCACAGAAGCTGCATACCACGCCTTTGAATCAGCACCGAAACCGGGAGAGTGTTCAAAAGCTGGAGACCGCCCGGAAGGGGCCCAAGAAACCGCCCCGCCGGAAAACGGCCCCGGTACGGTGACAGCGGCACAAGCGCCGCTGTCCGCGCCAGCATGGCATTTTGACAGCAAAATGCCGCTGGTCAGGGGCTCCGCCCCTGATACCCCCACGCCGCCGAAAGTCCCCTCAATTTGAGGGGACTTTTTTCCGGGGGCACAGCCCCCATCCCCCGCACAACACCAACGCATATCCATTTGATATGCGCTATTTGATACCTGAACTGGAGGTGAACAGATGATTGATAAAAAAATGTACGAGACCCGGCTTCTGGAGTGGACCCTGCAACGCCTGTTTGGTGAAACGTCCTATCATGTGGAGAGAAGCCCGTGCCGGGGAAAATTCCGGGGCCATAACGATTATTCCATCGTGTTCGGGAGCGGACGGAAACTGTTTATCAGCCAGGACCAGCGGAATTACCTGAGCGGCCTGCGGAAACAGGTTGGCCTGATCCAGCATTTCCGTGACCACCAGGCCGAGAATACAGAAAAAATCAAAGCCGCGCTTGCCGCCCACGACACCCCCTTCTGTGATGCCGCAGTGGAGATCGTTCCATACAACGGCTCGACCGATTTGGTGGTTTATGGCGTCGTGATCCTCACCCACCAGAGCGGCGCCCAACTTCTTTACCGGGAGACTGCAATGCACTTCTATCTGGTGGATGGAGAAAAGCATGGATATTCCTTTGACAAGTGTATGGCCCACCTGCTGAAAGACGCCTGTGGAGAGCGGGCTTATTGCAAGGAGTTTCCCCTGAAAACTCCCCTGCCGGAGTCGGAAAAGAGGCCGCAGCATCGGAAAGGAGGCCCGGTCCGATGAAACCCTATAAAACCATCACCCTGCGGCTGGATGCCGCCCACTACGTCCGGCTGACGGAGACCGCCCGGACTGCTGGGCTCAAGATCGAGCCCATGCTCCGTCAACTCATTATGGGCGTCAATCTCCGCCCACGGCCCCCCGATACCTACGCCGCCCTGCTCCGGGAATTGAACGCCATCGGCAATAATGTGAATCAACTGGCTTATCAGGCCAACGCCAGAGGCGAGGCCACCCAGGAGGAGATACGGGAGGCGGCGCGGCTGGTCCGTCAGGCGGTCCGGCTGGTCCGGGACACGCTGTAATGGCCTACACCAAGATTTTAGTCATTCACAACCGCCTGGACAAATGCGTGGGCTATACCCAGGACCCGGAAAAGACTTCCCTGGAGGCCGCCATCGACTACGCCCTGGACCGGGAGAAAACGGAACAGACCTGCTACGAGACCGCCATCAACTGCGACCGGGAGAGGGTCTATGCCGACATGATGGACACCAAGCGGCGCTGGGGCAAGGAGGGGCGGAAACGAAAGGGCTACCACATCATCCAGTCCTTCGCCCCCGGCGAGGTGACGCCGGACCAGGCCTATGCCGTGGGCGTGGAGTTTGCCCGGCGCCTGCTAACATGGAACGGCTGGCAGAACGCTTTGAAGGGATGACCTCTGATGAGTGTAAAAGTGTTCTGGATAAAATACAGGATATGAGCAGGCAGATCGGGCGTTCCATCGATTTGAATATTGAGGCGGAAAAACGCAAAAGCCGCACTGCCGAGCGCCGCCCCGTGCGATAAGTCCTCGATGTGGGCGTCTCCCCTTGATGGAGACTAATCCGCCCACCGTCCCCAGTCAAGGCCGGGCGATTGCCGAGGCAATCGCCCGGCCTTGACTGGGGACGTCCGCCGGATTATGCGGTCTCCAAGG
>OMGO01000639.1_pt1 | contig 14783 bp, 15 predicted proteins | sample 1645901 | NCBI WGS metagenome assembly OMGO01 (sample SAMN05578592, study PRJEB25193) | human gut metagenome | biome: Human Microbiome; feature: human-associated habitat; material: feces | host: Homo sapiens | place: USA:Birmingham
ACTCTTTCAATTACTGGATAATGTTTAACCAGTCCAACTTTTGGGGTACACTTCAATATTATGAATAAAATAAAACCAGAGATAAAGGATAACATCGCGGAGACCTTGTTTATTCCCTTACTATCACGCGCTCACGAAAGTCACCGGAAAGATGCGATATTAAAAGACCCGATGGCATGTGAGCTTGTTGAGAAAATAGATTATGATTTCGCCAAGTTTGGTAAAATCACGATGAGTACTACCGGAACCGCTATCCGCCTACGTCATTTCGATCGTTTGGTCCAGCGATTCATCGACCGTAAGGTAACTGAAGATCCGGTAGTGGTATCAATCGGTTGCGGATTAGACAGCCGTTTCCAACGTGTCTCCAACCATAACCAAGCGACCTTCTACGAACTAGACTTACCTGAAGTAATCAATTTGCGTGAAAAGCTATTCCCTGCCTCCGCTAAAGATCTCACGATCAAAGGCTCTATGCTCGAGACGGACTGGATGGATATGTTGAGACAAAAACATCCTCACGGCCGCTTCCTTTTCCTCGCGGAAGGTGTAATGATGTATTTCAATGAGGAACAGGTAAAATCTGTTATCCAAAACCTCGCCCAACGCTTTCCCGGATGCGAGATATATTTTGATTTCGTCAATAAATGGGCCGCCCGCAACTCCGACAAGCATGAATCGGTAAAACGGACAAAAGCCCGTTTCCATTTCGGACTAAACGATCCGCACACAATCGAGCAATGGTTCCCCAAGCTCAAACTGATCGAACGATTCTATTTCATCAGCGAAGAGAAAAAACGCTGGGGACTACCCGGCCTGATCATGTGGTTAATCCCGGCGCTACACAAATCTTTTGGAATCGTAGGTTATAAAGTTGGAGAAATAAGTAAATAGGTTATCTACCAAATAAAAAAGCTAGTTCTGTATTCGATCATGAGTTTTGGTATTAAATAGAAGACCTCCACGTAGTTTATCAGAAGGACTTTCCGACAATTGTACCCCCTTTTTGTTTTTCGGGGAAGGGGGTACGATTTGGATACTCAACCGTATCTTTTCGTGCGCCTTTTTGGGCTTTCAAGCAAGACTAAAACATAAAAAAGTCCCACAATACGTTAATATTGCAGGACTTATCTCTTTTAGCTTTGTTCTTATGTGATCCGCCTGGGATTCTCCTTACAGAGTTACCACGCTGATATTTAAAACTTTATATTTTTAGCTTCAAGCATATCCCATGATTTATCCCACTAATTTGCTACGTGCTTTTGCAGTAGTTTGCTCATTGAGAATACTGGGGGTAAAGATAAATCTTTTCTTTAGATTTGCAAAATCAAAAAGTGAATTCATATAACGATTAGCAATAGAATAATAATCGTATATTTAATTTATAGTCCCAATCAGTTTATATACAATAGTTGTTTAGTATCATTTCATCTTCTATTTACATGATTAGGAAAGCAAAGATAGAAAATCATCTATATTGGAATTGCTTTTCATTTAATAATTTAGATACCTCTAACTAGTTATAAATTTGCAGGTTAAATTTTACTGCTACTTACACAGTAGTGGGAAATTATTGTTCCTAGAAAAGTATCTATAAACATAAATCAAGAAAAATTGTTGCCAGATTCCAATTTTCACCTATCTTTGTAACAACCGTAACCGTTATAGGCATTACGATAAATAGAAAAATCTCTTTTTAATATTATAAAAAACCAATTAAGAATATGGATGCGATCTCAATGCTTGCTATAAAACCTATGATTGATGGTATTATTTCCAAAATAGTTGTCCCAAAATTGGAAATATTGTCTACACGAATTGGATTAGAATATAATAAATTGCTAATCCCAAGAGGAGAGCATTTTTCTGAATATTTTTACAGAACTTATAAAAGGTATAGTATCGTTAATACGTTAGTCTTTAAAAACAACCAAATGCTTTTAAAAGATATATATATACCTTTAACTTTGTCTGTAGAGAAAAATTCCGAAAACAAAAATGTAAAAATCAACAGTTACCCTAAAGATTTAGTTGGACAATATCAGAAAATACTTGTAACAGATACAGCTGGAATGGGGAAATCGACTTTGTCCAAGCGAATGTTTTTGGATGTTATTGATAGCGGTAATGGCATACCTATATTTATTGAATTAAGAAGATTATCAAAAGAGAGAAAAATATTACTTGAAATCCAACAACAATTAAATTCATTATCGAAAACATTTGACTCCCAGTTAATGCTTGAATTTATACAAATGGGAGGATTTGTGTTTTTTCTAGATGGATATGATGAAATTTCATTAAGCGAAAGAGAAGATGTAACAAGGGATTTGCAAGATTTTATAGCAAAAGCAAGTGATAATGTCTACATATTAACTTCTAGACCAGAAACTGTTTTAGCCTGTTTTGGGGATTTTCAGAAAATGTCAATCGAACCCTTGAAAAAGAAAGAGGCTTTTGAGCTGTTAAAAAAATACGACAACCAAGGGGATACTTCCAGAAATTTGATTGATAAATTGAAAAGTCCAGAATATAAAATGATAGATGACTTCTTAAAAAATCCTCTATTAGTCTCTTTACTGTTTGCTGCTTTTGATTATAAACAAACTATTCCATTAAAAAAACACATATTTTATCGTCAAGTATATGATGCTCATTTTGATAGTCATGATTTATCCAAAGGCGATGGCTATATTCATGAAAAGAAATCGAAACTTGACATCGATGATTTTGATAAAGTGCTTAGGTTTATAGGTTTTGAATGTCTCAAGCAACAAAAAATAGAATTTTCAAAGGATGAGCTCTTGATAATAATTGAAAAAGCTAAATCTTTCTGTGTGGGCTTAATATTCAATGCCTCAGATGTTTTTTACGATTTACTAAGATCTGTTCCCTTGTTTTGCCAAGATGGGGGCTATTATAAATGGGCTCATAAATCATTACAAGAGTATTTCTCAGCACAATTTATATTTAAAGATGTAAAAGAAAGTCAGGATCAAATATTATCTGCAATTTATAAAGGGAATAATATTGAAAAATATTACAATATGTTAGATTTATATTATGATATAGATATTTTTGGCTTTAGAAAGAATATTTTATTGCCTTTACTTAGAGAATATTTGCATGATTTTGGGGATAAAGAGTCTGTATATGATATTAGCATTAGGAAGGGGCTGCTCTTTAAAAGAGAAGTGTGCATTCTTTTGTCTAATAGCGATCTGAATTTCAATGAAGTCATAAAATATATTGGAGATAAAAACAGTAATTTTTCAATTCGTGAAGTATTGAGAATGAAAAGTAAGGGATATTATATTTATTGTTTTGGAGCGTTTGTAAAGGATGGACAAAAAAGATTATTGATGAATATTTTGTATAACAAAAAAGTTAACTTCTTATCTACTTATTCCCACAATACCAATTTTGAAAGTATTTTTCTTTTAGAAAATGGAAAACCTTATATTATTGATTCGAATATTGATAATCCTATAAATAAATATAGCCTTTGGAAAGAAATAAATTCTATTTTAGCATCAAGTGCTGATTTTTCCAATCATTTATATTTTGATATAAATGATTGTGTTAATGAAATTTGCAAAATTGAAGAAGAAATAAAAATGAAAGAAAATCCGTCAGGCTTATTAGCTGGATTATAAATCATCTTTATCTTGGTATATTTTAGGCTAGAAGCAATTCATAAATAAGAAGCTCTTCTGCCGTTCTATAGCTTGTGCCTCATCTACATCTGTGGAATAGAAGCGTAACTTGTCGGCATACTCAATGTCAATACACTTGAATCCATACTTTCGGGCTACTGCTGTTAGACATTTGGGAAAGTGCGTACCGTATCCTAATCGTTCTTTACTAAAACTCAATCGGGTAATAAGGTGGAAATTGGCTTTCAATTCTCCTGATATGCAAATACAAGTCTATCCGACTATTCTTACAGGGGTTGATTATCTTATCTACTGTCAGGTAGACAAGCGATTAACGATACTTAAACGCTCCATCAGATAGTAGTCCATATCGACTCTTAGTTCTTCGTTTTCAATCATCTTCTTATTCCTTTATTCTTTTTCTTCTTGCGTTTCTGTGCTTGTAATTCCTCTGCCTGTGTAGCATCGTAACTGTTGCCATCGTCCAGTGAAAAGATAGATAACAGAGAATTACCGCCACTATTATTTTGTTGATTGTAAGCGTATTTGTTTTCCATCTTGCTATCAAGATTATAAGTAGTCATGTTTTCTTTTTCACTGGATTGGAATATCTCTTTTTTCTTTTCGCTAGTAAAAGTTTGTGTCTGTATTTCAAGTTGTTCGGAGATAGAGCCGTTTTTCATCGTGTTGTGGTAATCAAACGATTCGGATTGTTGACGGTCGTAGTCAAACAGTTTATCAAAGCCCTGTTCCGCTTGTTGGAATAGGTTCACACGGTCGAAACCACCTTTGATTACTCCATTTTTGGTGTTCTTGTGATTGGTTAGCGGTGATAGTTTCTTTTTGTTGGATTGGTCTTTACGGCTGATTATCAAATGACAGTGCATATTTAGTTCATTTTCGGAACAGTTGCGGTCAAAATGGATTTTGCCGTAAAACTTTATATCTGCTTCGGATAGTTCTTTGTTGAAGTTTGTGGCATATTCAGGAATAAACACCTCTCGGATATAGCGCTTCATTGCTTCGGCTTGCTCTTGCTCGGTAGTTCCCATTGCTCGAAGTTCGTTTTCCGATGGGCTGACATGGATAGCGTAAAACTTAGCATCCGTTTTCAATAGTTGTCCTATATTACTATCTATATCTTTTATAACCTTTGATTTATAGATATTATCATCTGTCAGATTGAAAAAGCCTTCGCTATAGATACCCTTCTCCATTCGTTCTAAATCTTCATGTTCCATGTAATTAGCTAGCTGACGGCAGCTTCCAGCATTATTATATGTTCCGTTTGATGGCGGGGCAAAGTCTATGTGCATAATCCTATGTATTTATCAAATTACTGATTTCTGCTTTCAGATTCTCTTTCCTTTTGCTATCCATCACACCGCAAGCAGATAGTTCCGAATAGAGTTGTATTAGGTGAAGTAGCTTCTTATAATCTCGCTGGTGTATCTGATAGAGTGCATTAATCTGTTTGGATTGATTGTTTATAACATCGGCATGATTACCAAACTGTTCACTTAACTTTTTAAGCACGGCTGTTTGTCTCTCCTGACTGGCTTCCAGTTGAGAGAGAATAAGAGTTTCCAATGTTTTGCCGATAGCGTCGAAACGCAAAGCGATAGAATTTGTTGCCCGTATCATGGGATTCAGTTGTTCTTCTTCATAGTGACGGATAAAGCGGATAATATCATCTTGTCTCTTATTTATTTTCGCCAGTTCTGATTTTACAGATTCCGGTGCTTCGGATGGGTTGATATGTGCCTTGTCTATATATCCAAACGCCAGTTTTGCAACTTCACTCTTTTTTAGTGAATAGCGTTTGCATATTTTCTCTACCAAAGCTGCCGTTTCCTTGTCTATGGAAATAGTAGTGAATATCGTTTTTCGACTGCTGTTTGGCATGGTAATTACTTTTTTATAGAAATATGAATAGATAAATATCTGATAATAAGCATTGCAAAGAAAATGCTTATTACAGGTGTCATTACAGCGTGTTCTTGTAACACGCTAAAGCCGAAGGCTTTGCCCCGCAGGGCAAGAGGGAAGAACAGGACTTGTCCAGTTCCCTCTTGCTCGATTTAGCGAAACGGGCTGAACCGATAGGTGAGGCAGTTTGTGCTAAATCGGGGTGGCGGCACAAAGGAATAGCCTGAACACAGGCTTCTTTCCTCTGCTACTTTTTGCTATCAGGGCTGATTAGCCAACTGATTGGCTTTTTCAAACTGTTTGTAGGTTTGAGAATCGGCATATTCACGAACAAAAGCCCGGATGTCGCTGGCTCTATAGTACGTTTTTCGCCCGATGGTAAAGTATGGAAGTACACCTTTTGCCCGATAACGTTGCAAGGTTCTGAAAGATGCTTTCAACAGAAAGGCTAAGTCTTGATTATCTAATAGCCTTTCGTTTTCATCGAACACAGTATCAATATTGATAAGGGATTTCAGATCTTGCCCGATCTCGGTGAGTTTCTTGGATAGCTTTTCCATCCACTTCTCGAAGTTTTCGTTGTCTATATACATTTTGCTTCAATTTTTAGTTCAACATTATTGTTTTCAATCGATTGATGAAGCAAAGTTCTGCAAAACAAGGTTGCAGAAAAAGAGGAGTAGTAACCTACTCCCCGAAAAATGGTTTATAAACTGCTATAAATAAACAATTTGCAGAATCATCTTTTCTAATCTTTATTTATTCTTCCGTTTACGGTCTTCTCTACCAATAGCATTTCGCAAAGCGTCTAATGTTTTAGTAAGATTGTACGGTTTACGAGTAAACACTTCACCAATCTTATCGTAGATACTACCGAATTTAAGATTGAAAAGCTGCTCAAAGCCACGAGCTAAACAAGCCTCTGAAACAGGTTTTCCATTCTTTCCGGTAATCTCTCCTTGAAGAAACAAACCAAGTACAATTTCAGCAATACCAATAATTCCCAAGTCTTTTGACTTAGGAATTACATACAGGTCTGATTTGAACTCTGTAGACACAGGCGAATTAAACTGTTCGGGATGGGTAATTTTTAGGTTGAGTAACTCTAATTCTGCATCAATCAGGGATAATGCTTTATGAATGTATAGATTTTTAGGCGCATTTTTCCCCCTGCCCATCCTGATGCAACCTCTTTAAAGGGGCTATCTCAATACGGGTGAGATTCAGCATTCGGAAGATATGAGTGTAATCTTCTGAATTACTAATTGTTACTATTTGCTTCACAAAATCTTCATAAGCATCTTGCATTTCTGTGTTAATAACTTCTTGTGAGGTGCCAGCCAGTAAGATGAAAAACCTCGTTCTCAATAAATCATTCATAGGCATAAAATTTAATTGTGAATAAATTATATATATCAAAGCACTAGCTTTGTATGCTGAATGATTTCTTGTTTTGTTTGTAGTTCCTCTGCTAATCAGAATGATTCAAGGGGTATTCAGCCTTATTGGTCGCAATTCCAGAAATGGTGAACTTCAAATTCCTGCTTTTTACAAATATAATCCACTGGCATGAGTTCTAAAATAGCGAAATGTAGCTATACAGAAGAACTGAAACTTGCATCAATCCTTGTCAATCGTTTCTTTATACAGTTCATAATCTATCTTTCTTCGTGGCAAGTAATTCATCTAGTTTACCCTCTGCAATATAGGGCAAACACTGACGGATCTTATAGGTAGACCAATCCCACCATTTTAACTTTAGCAGTTGGTGGATCATCTCTGTGTCAAAGCGTTTTCGTATTTCTTTGGCAGGAGTGCCGCCCATAATCGTATAAGGCGGTACATCTTTCGTCACTACGGCACGTGCGGCAATAATAGCACCGTCACCGATATGAACCCCTGTCATAATCACAGCTTCGTAGCCGATCCATACGTCATTGCCGATCACAATATCTCCTTTGTTGTCCCATGCAGTAGTAATATTCGACTTCTCCAATTCCCATTCTTCATAGAATAGAGGGAAAGTATAGGTAGACAGAGACTTCAATGTATGATTCGCACAATTAAACAGAAACTTCGTGCCACAGGCTATAGAGCAAAACTTACCAATGATTAACTTCTCCCGATGGATGGGATAATGATAAAGTACATTGTTCTTCTCAAATAGCAAGGGATCAGCTACAAAGTCATTGTAAATAGTATAATCGCCCACCTCAATTTGTGGATCTTTAATCACGGCATTCAGATAGACTGTTTGCTTATCTCCGGTGCGGGGATATATTTTTGTCATCATAACTTGATACGTTTTAATAATGTTTACTTTTCAGATAAAAGATAGATTGCAGAGCTAGTAGAATCACAAACAGATATTCTGCTGTCAAGTAGAGGGGTAAAGATGCTTCTATACAGAAGCTCAACCAGTAGAGATATACTAAATACAAACAGGTAGTTGTCACCTGAAACAGAAAGGTGATTTTGGTTTGCCCTGTTCCCCCGACTGCATTAAGATATACATAGCCGGGTAGTGCAAACGTGTAATTCAGTAGCATCACCACGAAAGGAGCAAATGCTAATTCCACCAATAGTTCGCTATCGGTGTAGAAGCCCACGATACAACGATTACAAAGCAACGCAATTCCTACCAATGGAAAGCCAATGATATATCCTAATTTCAGAACCTTGTGACAGATCGGGAAAAGCTCGTTTCTCGCTCCTGCTCCAATAACATTACTCACTAATGAACCCGTAGTGACAGCAAAGGAATTGGTGATTACGAAAAAGAGAGCCGATACGCTTCGGGTGATATTGGAAATAGCTAACTCTGTTTTCCCTAAATGCTCGATTGCCACGAAAAATAGAAACCAAGGGGCTACGCTGATAAAAGCATGAAGCATACTCCACACAGACAGATTCAGGACTTTGATAAGTAGCTTTCCATCATAAACGGGCTTCAATCCGTATTTTTCTTTGTCTATCTTCGCTCCTGTGTAGATACAAAGCACAATCAAAGAACCCATTTCCGCTAAAGATGAAGCGATGGCTGCTCCCGAAATACCTAATTCCAGTGTAAATATTAAAAAGTAGTTCAGCGGGATATTAATCGTCACCGCAGTAACAGCCGACCACGATAAGGCTTTCGTGTGCGTTATTCCAATGAAGAAAGACCGGATAGCCAGAAAAGGAAATGAGAATAACAGTCCGAAGCTGCGCCAATCCGAATAGCGGACTACCGCCTGATAAATCTCCGGTGAGGAAATTAATCGTTTCAATAGATAAGGAGAAACTGCATGAATCAATAGGCAAAGCAAGACGGATAATCCCGATAAAAAGAATAGTCCCTGAAAGAAAGTCTTTCCGGTTGCCTTATAATTCTGTTCCCCGTTTCTGCGGGCAATCATCACTTGAAGTCCAATACTGAACCCGAAGCCCAGCATATAGACCGCCAGATAATAAATTCCGGCAATAGCGGATGCTCCCAATTCTACCTCGCCTACGTGACCTAAAAAGACAGCATCCGTTATATTGATTAACTGCTCCATTAAGATGCTCATCATGACCGGAAAGTTGATGAGCCATATTTGTTTATATGTATAATTCATTGCTCAACTGCAAAATAGCACGACACAAGCAGACTGCATAATATAGTCTGCCAGCTCGTAAATTCATAAATAAAAGGATATAAAATCTCTGTGGCAAATAAATCGTTATTTGTCAAATAGCTGAATAGCTTTCTTGAAGGGGGCTATTCGCAGGAGCGTAGCTATATACAGAGTTTCATAAGAAGTGAATACTATTTGTTAGTTGATATAGCGCAAATGTATGAAAAACTAAGAAATTCAACCTATCAATTCATGGATTTCTTTTATATGCAGGTGCAAATGTCCCAAATATCCCTCTATCATTTCTCTTAATGTAACCTTTGCTCCTGTAAAATCACACCAGTAACTATCCAGCCTGTTCTTATCTACCGAGTTGATTACTTGGATGATGTGCAGATTGTAACACTTCCACAACTGGATTAAGTTAGCCCAGTCTGCATTCTGATAATCTTGCAGAGCTATCCATAAGTCATTATCCTGTGTATAATCGGGGAAGAAAAGCAGGTCTTTGCTATATTGCAACCGAACCATGCGTTGATGATTGTTGGATGCCGAATCAATCAAATGACCGAGAATTTGCTTGATGGTGCGATTTTGCGTATTTCGCCTTTGTGTGATAACCTCTATGGGCAGACTACTTAACAATTTCTCTTCTGTTTCAATAACCTGTGCAATACCAGTGGTTACGTGGATAAAATTATTTTCTTGCATAACTTTCTAATTTTAAATACTTCTGCAAAAGTAAGTTCTTTGCCTATCATCCACTTGTAAAAAACTGACTTTATCACAAATGACTACGCACGACTATGCGATTTAATAACATTCAGCCTGCAATCTTCGGAAAAGAATGTAGAATATGGAGAACGGGAAGATAGATATTGAGTAGGCGAACAGCCTGTAAACTCTTTAAAGTCTTTCACCAAGTGCGAAGGATCGTAAAAGCCACACGAATAAGCCAAGTCTACAAACTCCATTCCCGGATGATTCTGCAACAGATACAGTGCTCGCTGAAAACGAACTACCCGATAATATTCTTTAGGGCTCATTCCTATATAGTTGGTAAATACTCGCTTGAATTGCCTATATCCCAAACAAGCACTTTCAGCAAGGGTATTCACGTCAATTTGCGGTTGATTGATGATTTGGCAGATAGCGTGATGCGTTCTTTGGTAGTTACAATCTGCATCGACCAACCGTTGCATGAAAAAGCGTTCAATCAACCGGATGCAGGTTTCAACGTCTGGTTCGGCAGAAATATTTCGTTTCAGGTGATTCAGTTCAATATCTTCCAAATCTTCTACATCTATATAATGGTTGTAAAGCTCACTCATAGAACACCGCACAAATGGATTCAGCCCTAAAGGATGAAATATAACGGCAAGCATATCAATATAACCCTTTGAAATCAAACTCCCATAAGTTGAGAACTGTCCCCGAATGAAATTCTTTGGCTGTAAACCTTTTGATTGGATATTCAGATTCTCACCCCGATGGAAAACAAGATGTACGCACCCCGATGGAATAGTCTGTACCATTATTGGCTCTACTACATCGGTTTTTAGTACCCAATAGTATTTTATGTACTGGGAAAGTACGGGTGATGGATATAAAATCTTGCTTTCTCTCATCGCTATTTCGTTAATCTGCTGTGCGCACGGCGGTAAATATAGAGGTTAATCTCCGCATGACAATAAAGTAAGCCGAAAATTTAGATGAATGGCATGTGCTTTGTTCCGCTATAGGTCAGCGTTAAACGGTGCATCGCCCTCGTTACCGCCACATATAACATACTCCGGTCGATCTCTGAATGATAATTCTTATCATCCACCTGTGGGATAATCACCTCATCGAATTCCAACCCCTTTGCCATGTGGGCAGAGGTGATAACGATACCCTGTACAAAAGCCGAACTTTGGCTTGACAGGAAATGAATATCGGGAATTTGTAATTTATCTGCCAACTCACGAGCTTGCAATTCAGTTTTGCAGACAATCCCCAGTGATTTATAGGCGGATGCCTGATAAATGGCAATTAATTCTTTAATAGCAGATAGTTCTCCTTTCTCATTATTAAATTGTAATACTTGCGGTTTCTCTCCGTGCCGTGCAACTGGTTCAAGATCCCTATTTGTCCGTATTTTCTGTGCAAAATCCGTGATCTCACAAGTAGAACAGTAACTTTTGCATAACTTCATCACTTCACCTGTGACAAGAGCTTTCTGAATCATATCCGCAGTAGACGAGCCGTAAGGATTAACAGACTGGCTGGCATCGCCCAACACCGTTTTCCGGCAAGGGAATAGCTTTTGTATTACTTTGTACTGGATTGGAGAATAATCTTGCATTTCATCTACCAGCAAATGTTTGACACAATTCTTTGTATTGCCTTCCAAAGCGATATGCAAATATGCCAATGGAGCTATGTCGGCATATTCGAGCGTGCGATTCTTCCGCATTTTAAACAGTTCCGGCTTATCCATCCATGCAAAGAAATCTTTATAGATTTGCAGATCATTGTTTCCGGAAAACATTCGCTTGATCTCTTTTTTAAGGAAATTCCGTTCGGCAGTCGTCACCGTGAAAGCGTACTGTACTTTCATCATATCGAGAATATAATCCGTCATTGCCTCGAACCGTTGGCGCATGGGGTAGCGGTTGAAACGGTGGAATTGCTCTTCGATAAATTCAGCCGGGACGGTGATATGTTTGGTTAGCTTCACATCTTCCGCTCTAAAATAGTGGTTTTCGATGTGCAAAATAAAGCGATCCAGACTGGCGATGAAATCGAAAGATGATTTATATTCGATTCGCTCGATAAAGTCTGGTGTTGGTTTTGTCAGCAATTCATTCACTTGCTCAAAAAAACTAAGGTATTTGTATTTGTGATTCAGTACTTCGGAAAGTATCTGCTCCATGCTGGTTTCGGGTACGGTTTCTTCACCCAGTTCGGGCAGGACGTTAGAAATGTAATCGGCAAACACCTTGTTCGGGGAAACGATCAGGATGTCTTTTGATGAGATACTACCCTGAAAAGCATACAGTAAGTAGGCGATGCGGTGCAGGGCAATAGAAGTTTTGCCCGAACCCGCCACACCCTGAATGATGAGCGTCCAGGCTTCCTCATTACGGATAATCCGGTTCTGCTCCCGCTGGATGGTGGCAACGATGTTCTTCATCTTATCATCTGCATTAGCACTCAGTTCCTTTTGCAGAATATCATCGTGGACGGTCAGCGCACTTTCAATCATGAATTCCATCTTTCCAGCCCGAATCCGGTATTGGCGTTTCAACGAAATATTCCCTTTTATCTCTCCCGATGGGGATTGATAAGATGCTTCGCCCAGTTCGTGATCGTAGAACATACTTGAAATAGGTGCTCGCCAATCATAAATCACGGTTGTCCGGCTTTCAGTATCGTGAAAGGTGTGGATGCCTATATAGACAGAGATTATCGGACGGTTCTCGCTCTTCTCTTGAAAATCGATTCGTCCGAAGTAGGGAATATCCACTATTTTGGCAAGCCGTCGGCGCTTGTCAATTACACTTTCACCTATGGCAAAATGATTCAGGATGCTTTCACGCATGGAGCGTATCTCATGCGGATCAATATCTTTATTGCTCCAAAGGTAGTCTTTGTACTCCGCCAATGTATCTACATGATCTTTCACGGACACATCGGTATGGCTGATTATCTGCTTCAGCCGATGGATTATTTGCTGCAAATAGCTTCTTTCTTGCTTCTCTGTTTGATTGAACATCGTAGTAATTTATTGCTAAAGGATGAAAATAGAGTCAAAACGGTGCGCAAAATTACTGCAATCCATTGAGGTAGGAAATGGCTATTTATAGCTATATATGCATAAGTTTTGTATCTTTGCACGCTCAAAATGAACGATATGGATATTCTTGAACTTGCCTTACATAATCAGCAAACCGCTTGGAAGATACTGGAACATACTGGTATTATTCCGGCATGGGAACATATTGGGGCAACTGTTCATCTGGTAGGCTCGCTCAAATCCGGTCTATTGGCAAAGAGTAGGGATATAGACCTACATATCTATACCGATACATTGGATATTGCAACCAGCTTTTCTGTGATGCAGGAACTTGCCGAACGGCTCTCTTTAAAGGAAATCCACTATAAGAATCTGATTCAGACAGAAGAAGAGTGTATCGAATGGCACGCCATTTACGAAGATAAGGACAGGAACACGTGGAAGTTCGACATGATTCATATTCGCAAAGGCTCAAAATATGATGGTGTGGTTGAAAAAGTAACTGCTGCCATTGCGAACCGACTTACCCCTGAAATCAAGCAAACCATCCTTCAGATTAAATTTGATGTTCCGGATGGTGTACAGATTCCCGGCATAGAAATTTATCATGCTGTTTTCGTGGGTGGAGTTCGCAATTATGAAGAACTGGAACAATGGAGAAAAACAAATCCGCTGGCAAATAGCTTGGATTGGTTGCCGTAATCAATAGAGAATACCGAAACTTTCTGTCCGGTTGATAGCCTCGATCACATTATCGACATTCAGTTTTGCCAATATATTCTTGCGGTGATTATTCACCGTGTAAATACTAAGGTTCAGTTTAGATGCAATCTCCTTGCTTAGAAAGCCTTGTCGGATCAATAAGAGTATTTCCTTTTCCCGCTTGGTTAATTGTTGGTCTGCCGGAACAACTGCCGATGCAAGTATCTCACCCGTCTTCCGATTAATAAACGTCCGCTTGATTCGCTCCATAGGCGTTTGGTCAGGTGAAAGATCCATCACCCCCATAATCATCCACGCCTTTCCGTTCTTGTCTTTCTGAATCACTTGGTGACGACTGATTACATTCACATATTCTTGCCGGGCATTCAGCATACGAATTTGGAATATCTGCTGATAATCATTCCTCTGTTCCTGCGGAAGTGAATAGATGAACTGCCCGTGTTCAATCTGGTGTTCGATGAGTTGCGCCCGGTCGTCCGGGTGAATCCGTTCCTCCAATAAATCCCCCTGCTTCCGAATCGTCTTTATCCATGTAGGGTTATATCCGAAGATATTCGCAAAATTATCGGATGCAAAATCGTACCGTTCTTTGAAAACATCTACTGTAAAGATACAACTTTGACTCATTTGTGAGAATGTCTGTATAGATGCTCTGCGTTCATTCCACAAATCATAGTCCACATCTAGTGGGCTGATCTGTTGTTTAGCCCATAGTTCTTCGGGTGTTATCTTGTTGGTAGTCATGCGGCAAAGATAAGCGATAAATCTTTTCGTATCTCTATTTCCAATTGACTTTCTATGTAAATGCGTTCAAAAAACGAATATCTCATTAGTATATTCCAAATGAATTAAGCCAGAGATAGACAGGATATACCACTTTCAGACAGTTTTGAAAACGGCTCTTGATTCTTCTTTCATTTGCCGATGAAAAGAGAATCAACACGTTTTATAAACCATTAAAAAATGAAAGTATGGAAGTAGTAACCATTGAAAAAAGAACCTTTTCGTATGTCTGCGAACGGTTCACCGAGTTTGCCAAACGGATAGAAAGTTTGTGCAGCACTCATACCCAGAAAGTAGAAAACTGGCTGGATAGTC
>OMGO01000663.1_pt1 | contig 14051 bp, 6 predicted proteins | sample 1645901 | NCBI WGS metagenome assembly OMGO01 (sample SAMN05578592, study PRJEB25193) | human gut metagenome | biome: Human Microbiome; feature: human-associated habitat; material: feces | host: Homo sapiens | place: USA:Birmingham
GGACAAAATTATGAATGAACAAATAATAAAATATTTCCAGGGAGAGCTTAATACTACAGAAAGATTGCAGTTTTTAAGACAGGTGGAAACTAACAGTGAGTTGAAAAAACAATTCATTGAATATAAAAACATGCATGCCCTGCTAACTCTTTCCGACCAGTCAGATAATAAAGAGGTAAACAGACAGGGATATATACTATTCAACAAAATCATCCGAACAAAAAAGATACGCAAAATCATATTACATACTGCCAGTTATGCAGCAGCCATCACATTACTGGTTTTGTCTACCTACTGGTTTACCACCAGTCACTATGATATACAACAGTCTGTAGCGGACATTGAGAATACCCTGTATGTACCGGCCGGTCAACGTGTAAAACTGACTTTGCAGGATGGAACTGAAGTCTGGCTGAATTCACAAACAAAATTAACTTATCCCGCTTTATTCTCTGGAAAAGAAAGACGAGTAACCGTGGAAGGTGAAGCCTTTTTCGATGTCGCTAAAAACCCGGAAAAACCGTTTATCGTATCTTCACAGGGAGTAGAAATGAAGGTCCTGGGCACAAAATTCAATGTCCACAGTTATCCGGGGAAAGAGACAATTCAAACAAGCCTGCTTGAAGGAGGGTTAAAAGTATATTTTCCTCATGCCGAATCCAAAGGAGTTATCCTCAAACCGGATGAACAAGTGACAATAAAGGGAAACCAAATGAAAATAGGCTCCCTGCCCCATGCAGATTATTTCTTATGGAGAGACGGGATATATAGCTTTATCAACGAACCGCTTATCGACATATTGAAGAAACTCGAACTCTATTATGACGTAAAGATCATTGTAAAAGATCAATCCATATACAACTGGGAATACACCGGGAAATTCCGTCAACGTGATGGCATCGATCAAATTTTACACATGATACAGAAAATACACAAATTCAAAATCAGCAAAGATGAAGAAAAGAATATCTTCACATTAAGCAGATAACATGTATAATCATTAAAATTAGTATGCCTATGAAGAAACACTTTTAAAAGCAAAAACGGCAGATGCTGTAACATCCGCCGTTGACAATCAAGTAAACACATCAAGTCAAAAATTTTTAGTATTCACTTAATTATTAGCAAAGATATGAAAATAAAAACTTTGTTACCACTCTTTATTGTACATGATCAACACTTTAAAGAATATTTTAGAATCATGAGAGTATCGCTATTTATGCTATTCGTCTGTATTTTTCAACTGATGGCAACAAATACAGAAGCACAGAATGCCATTATGAAACTGGAAACAAATGTGATATCCATCGGGCAACTCATCAATCAAATAGAGAAACAAACAGACTATCTGGTAGTATTTCGCAACCGGGAAGTTGATACGGAACGGACAATACGTGTTCAGGAAAAATCAGGAAAAGTGATCTCATACCTGAAAGACGCTTTCGAAGGCACAGATATCAGTTACGAATTTACCAACAAATACATTTTGTTATCTAAAAAGAATCATTCCGATGCCGTTAATGATAACCAACAGTTAAACAGGAAAATTACAGGTACGGTTAAAGACAATAACGGAGAGCCTGTGATCGGTGCTAATGTATCTGTCAAAGGTACTACGAACGGGACGATCACAGATGTAGATGGCAATTTCAGCCTGGAAAATATATCTGATAATGATATTATCGTTATTTCATACATCGGTTATACTTCACAAGAAATCAAAGCCGGAAAACAAACCAGTTTGAAAATCATTCTGAAGGAGGATACCCAGGCTATCGACGAGGTGGTTGTGGTCGGGTTCGGTACACAAAAGAAAGTGAACCTGACCGGATCAATCGGTACCGTTAAAACAGATGAGGTCCTTAAATCCCGTCCTGTTACCAACGTACAGGAATTGCTGGCCGGTTCGGTACCGGGTATGGTCGTATCGAAAGGAAGCGGTGCAGCCGGTTCCGGTGCAAGCATCAACATACGTGGTACTTCCACTATCGGTAACAGTTCCGGCGTTCTGGTTCTCATCGATGGTATGCCGGGTAATATCTATACATTGAATCCCAATGATATAGAAAGTGTATCCGTATTGAAAGATGCTGCTTCTGCTGCTATCTACGGTTCACGCGCTGCCAATGGTGTTGTTTTGGTGACTACCAAAACGGCCAAAGCAACAGAGCGTCCGACTGTGGAGTTCTCCAGTAATATCGGTATACAAAATCCACAGTTTAAGCTGGACTTTATCGGATCAGAAGATTTCATGCGTCTATACGACCAGGCAATGATCAACGATGGAAAGGATGCTATTTACGGAGAACAGGGCATCCAGGACCTGAGAGCCGGTAAGTATGTAGATAATAAATGGTACAAAGAAATTTATAAGAAAAATACCATTATCAATAATACGCATCTGGCGTTGTCAGGTAAAGAGAGATCGATTGCTTACCGTTTCTCCATATCCAACGACTATCAGGATGGAAACTTACCGAATAATAATTACAATCGTCTGATATTCAAACCGGATATGCGTTTTCAGATATTGAAGAACCTGGAAGCACATGCCAGCCTGCAATATACACAGACAAATATCAAAAATCCGAATGGAGGTACTACAGGATGGCAATCACAGGCTGCCCGAATCTCTCCGATCACTCCGATCAGGAATTCCGACGGTTCATACGCTGCCGGTGGGGCAATGGGAGGCAACCCGATTGCGGGAGTAAACGAATCCGGCTATTCCAAAGAAAGGCATAAAGAAATGATGGCGATCTTCGATGTGACCTATTCTCCTCTGAAAGACTGGAATATTAAAGGAAATATAGCTACTTATTCCCATAATACGACTACCAAAAACCGTGTAAGTACATATTACTTATACGACGAAGAAGGCAATATCGCAAAAACGGAAAACCGGGTATCTTCTCTAAAAGAAACGAATACATACAATTTCCGTACACAGTTACAGTTTACAACCGACTATTCTTTTAAAATCGCATCCGATCATAACTTTAAAGTGTTAGCCGGTTACTCGCAGGAATATTATAAATCCGACGGTTTCTGGGCATCCCGGGATAACATGCCGTTTGATAATGTGGACGTATTAAACACCGGTAGCAGCAATAAACAAAATGGTAGTGCAGACGGTGACGGAAACGAATACGCCAATGACGTGGCGGTTCAATCCTGGTTCGGTCGATTGAATTATGATTATCAAGGAAAGTATTTGTTCGAAGCTAGTTTACGTGCGGACGGTTCTTCCCGTTTTGCCAAAAATCACCGCTGGGGTGTATTCCCGTCTTTCTCGGCCGGTTGGAATTTGCACCGTGAATCATTTATGATTGAAACGAACAATTGGCTGTCCGAATTGAAAATAAGAGCATCATGGGGTGTCCTGGGAGATGCCGAAAAAGTAGGTTACTATCCGACAGCTCAGATATTATCTTATGATCCAAAGATTTATGCCTTCAATGATAAACTGGTAGGGGGTGCATACAATAACATCGCCGTCAACCAGAACATCACATGGGAAGAATCCAAATATACCAATATCGGTTTGGATTTCGGATTGTTTGACCAACGGATCAAATTGTCTGCCGACTATTTTATAAACATGAGAGACAACATCCTGTACAGACCACCCGTTCCAAGCGAATTCGGCTTAAATGCTCCTTACTCAAACTTACTGAAAATGAAGAATCAGGGTATGGATATCATGGCAGGTTATCAGGATGGGAACGGTGATTTCCATTGGGGCATCGACGTTAACCTCAGTTATTCCAAAAACAAGGTGCTGGAAATGGGAGATTCTGAAAGATGGATTGAAAATAATACGGTAACCTATCTGAACGACCGTTATCAGCTACCGTTCGGTTACGAAGCGATCGGCCTGTTCCAGAGCGAAGAAGAGATTGCCAATTCTCCGAACCAGGGAAATGTTCTACCCGGTAATATCAAATATAAAGATCAAAACGGCGATAACATTATCGACGGGGAAGACCGCGTAGTGCTGAACCGGAAAATCCCTCTGAACTTCGGTATGAACCTGTCTTTCGGATACAAAGATTTCGATTTCTCCCTGAATATGTATGGAAAACTGAATACGAAAAAGTATCTGCAAGGATACGAAGGATGGGCTTTCTATCTGACAGACAATGCACGCCCTATGCACCTGGATGCATGGAGCGAAAGTAATCCGGATGCCTCTTATCCACGATTGACACTGACAAACACATCCAATGATTATGATTCACGATATAATAGTTTCTGGTTACGTACAGCCGATTACCTGAAAATTCAAAACGTACAGGTCGGTTATACTGTCCCCCAAAGTGTGTTGGAACGTGTTAATATTAAATATTTGAGAGTATATCTGTCCGGCCAGAATTTAGCTACGATCACAGGCTATGACGGTTTCGACCCGGAAGGTGGATGGTATCCGCTGGCAAGAACATTCTCATTTGGTTTTAATCTTCAATTTTAATAAGTTATGAAACAATATAGTATAGCATTGATATTGGCTTCTGCCCTTACATTCGGCAGTTGTTCGGACTTTTTGGACCGGGATCCTCTTTCCCAAGCCTCAGAAAATACATTCTGGCAAACAGAGGCTGATGCGTTGGCAGGTGTAAGCGCATTATACCCATTATTACCCAACTCCCGTGATTTCTGGAGAGATTGCCAAAGTGATAACTCATTAATGACCAATGCCTGGGGCGAAAGCGGGCTGGGATATATCTGTCAGGGATCACATAACGCAGCTACCGGTTACCTTTCCGAGGAGTGGAAATACGACCATATCCGCAGAATCCTTTATTTCCTGGAACGGTTGGAAGGTATGAACATCGATGAGAGCAAAAAGAAACGTTTCGAAGGGGAAGCACGGTTTATCCTGGCATTACGCTATTATCGTATGACACGTCACTTCGGCGACATTCCGCTAATCAAAGAAAAGCCGATAGACCTGGATGAAGCAGCATTGCCACGTTCGCCTAAACAGGAGGTACTCGACTACGCATTGGAAAACATTAATAAAGCAATCGAATATCTGCCGGAAACCTATTCCGGTGATGATATCGGACGCATAACCAAAGGAGCAGCTCTGACATTGAAAGCCGATATGTACCTGGATATGGCTAGTTACGCAAAATTTCATCACAACCAGGACGGCACAGAGTTATGGAAAGAAGCCGCCCAATCTGCAAAGAAAGTGATCGACATGAACCTGTACAGTTTGGAAGATGACTTTGCAAGCATTTTTAAATCAGCAGCAAATAATAACAATAAGGAAGTTATTCTGGCTTACCAATATAAGGAAGATGAAATCACTCACATGTTACCGATTTTAGCATCTCCGGCCGGAACCGGAATTACCGGACAAGGATGGGCAAGTTTCTGTCCGACCCGCCAGTTGGTCGATTCTTACGAAATGACAGACGGTAAAACCATTTTTGAATCGGATTTATATGACATGAACAACCCGTGGGAAAACCGGGATGCCCGACTGAAGAAAACATTCTTCCTGCCTGGTTATGAATGCTTGCGTCCGAACGGTTCATACGAACCTTATATGCCACATCCGGCTTACAATAAAAACGAGAGAATAAATCATGAAGGAGGCGGTATTACAGGATATATGTATCTGAAATACAATGATCAGGAACTGGTGAAACCCGATGCCTCCTGGACTAATTTCAGCCTGTACCGGTATGCAGAAGTCCTCTTGATCTATGCAGAAGCATTAAATGAATATGATCCGGGAAACCCACAGATAGCATGGGCTGCCAATCAGGTGCGCGGACGAGCAGGTTTGCCTGGTGTGGATCAACTGACAGGGAACCAGGTAGCAATGAGAGAAAAGATACGGGAAGAAAGACGACACGAATTCGTAGCGGAACATAAACGTTACTTTGATATTCTTCGTTGGAAAACAGCAGAAAAAGTTCTAAACGAACCAGGATACGGCATCAATAAGGATGAAAAGGCTCCTATTGGAGATTATTCCGTAGAACAATTCCTGGGACAAAACCGTACTTTTGACGCAAGTAAACATTACCTGTGGCCGATTCCTCAGTCAGCAAGAGATAAGAATCCTAACTTAGGACAAAATCCGAATTGGTAATTATATTAACAAGAAAAAGCCGATCCGAATAAAGTCTGATCGGCTTTTTATACTAACTTTAAAATATGAACAAATTAATATTACTAACAATTTGTACACTCGTTTCCGGAGCCATTGCATCTCAGGAATGGAAGCCACAAGAATGGCCGGTACTGAAAAACTACGACCAGGAACACCTTTACCAGATTGCACTTCCATTAGGAGGCATCGGGACCGGAACGGTATCGCTGGGTGGTCGCGGAGAACTCCGGGATTGGGAGATCATGAATGTACCTGCCAAGAAATACAGTACGGTAACAACCGGAAACAATGCCCCGTTCTTCGCAATCTATGCGAAGCCACAAAATCAGGAAGCCACCACCACTCTACTGGCCGGTCCTTTATACCCTCAGGAATATCTCCATTATGAAGGTCGTCCGGTAAATCATCATGGCTTACCTCGCTTTGCACAGGCTTCATTTGATGCTGCTTATCCGTTCGGACAAGTACATTTATCAGACAAAGACCTACCGGTGAAAGTCACGATAAAAGGATTCAACCCGCTTATTCCGGGGGATGCAGAAGCAAGCGGCTTACCTGTTGCCGTACTTTCCTATGAAGTGACCAATACAACCAGTCAACCGATGGAAATTGCTATTTGTGGCTCCATGCGCAATTTTATAGGGAAAGACGGAAACAAATTCCGTACCGACTGGAAAGGAGACTATATCCCAACCGGTGTAAAAGACAATAAAAACAAATACGTTGAAAACAAAGGAATAAAAGGAATCTATCTCTATTCAGACGGAGTGGATAAAAATGATCCTGCCTGGGGAACAGTCGCTCTCACGACACAGGCTACCAGTGGAGTAAGCTACCGTACTTCATCGAAAGCCGACAACTGGAATAACGGTATCCTGAACTTCTGGGATGATTTCAGTGCCGACGGTATGCTAACCGAGCGAAACAAACAGGAAGATGAAGACCCGATGGCCTCACTCTCCGTAAAAAAGACAGTAAAACCGCAAAGCACGGAAACATTCACATTCTATATCACCTGGAATTTTCCAAACCGGAAAGCCTGGTCTTCGACTGTTGTCGGAAATTATTACAGCCGTCAATATACAGATGCCTGGAAAGCGGCAGAAACAATCATTCCGCAAATTCCCGAATTGGAGAAGAAAACCTTATCTTTCGTAAACGCCTTACTCAATACTTCTTATCCGGATGTTGTAAAAGAAGCAGCATTATTCAACCTGGCAACCTTACGGTCGCAAACCGTATTCCGTTTACCCAGCGGTCATATGATGGGTTGGGAAGGCGTAATGGACCGTTTCGGTTCTTGCGCCGGTTCCTGTACGCATGTCTGGAACTATGAAACAGCTACTCCTTATCTATTCGGAGAACTGGCAAAAACAATGCGTGACGTAGAGTTCAATTACGCAACTAAAGAAAGCGGCCTGATGAACTTTAGGGCCTCTCTCCCACTAAATGAAGCAAATAAAGGAAACAGTGCCGCAGCCGACGGACAAATGGGCTGTATCATGAAGATATACCGCGAATGGCAACTTTCCGGAGACAATGATTTCTTGAAAAATAACTGGGGACAGATCAAAAAAGTACTTTCTTACGCCTGGACTGAAAAGGGTTGGGATGGCAACCAGGATGGCGTAATGGAGGGTTCGCAACACAACACTATGGACGTGAATTACTTTGGTCCCAACCCTCAAATGGGCTTCTGGTATATGGGAGCACTAAAAGCAGCGGAAAAAATGGCTATAGCGATGAAAGATAAAGGCTTCGCTCAAAAGTGCCGAACTTTATTCGAACAAGGCAGTAACTGGATGGACAAAAATTTATTCAACGGCGAATATTATGAACACAAAATAACCGATCCGGAGACATTTGAATACCTCGATATGAATAATCCGAATGTCAAAATTCCATCTTTCCAGCTAGGCCCCGGCTGTCTGGTAGACCAGTTAGTCGGCCAATACATGTCACATTTATGCGGGCTGGGTTATCTCGGAAACAAAGATCATATTCAGACCACCATGAACAGCATCATGAAATACAACTACGTATCAGATTTCAGCCGTCATTTCAACAATATGCGTTCATATGTGATGGGCAATGAATCCGGGCTACTTATGGCATCCTGGCCCAAAGGCCGTCTGGAAGTACCGTTTCCTTATTTTGCTGAGGTAATGACAGGATTTGAATACTGTGCAGCCGTAGGTATGATTTACGAAGGAATGGAAAAAGAAGCACTCACCTGTATCCGGTCCATCCGCGACCGCCATGATGGGGCAAAACGTAATCCATTCAGCGAACCGGAATGCGGTCATCATTATGCTCGATCCATGGCAAGCTGGTCTGCTATCATTGCACTTAGCGACTTTCAGTATTCAGGCATTGATAAAAGTATGAAAATTACGGCACGCCCGGGAAATTATTTTTGGAGTAATGGCTATTCATGGGGAACTATCGACGTCAGCGACAAGGATATCACAATCGAAGTAATAAGCGGTTCTCTCCAATTGAAATCCCTTACCGTCGGTAGCGAAAAAGAAATACGGTTAAAGCATTTTGACCTGAAAGAAGGCAACAAACAAGTCATAAAACGATAAAGCCATGGGTAAATCAAACATTATCTACTACTTACTCGCTTGTTTGTTCCTGAGTGGAGGGTGTATCCCAAAAGAAGCAACCAACCACCACTCCCAACACAAAACAAACTGGCAAACCGTCCTGCAAGACAAACTCCCTCTGCTGGGACACCGTAACTGGATTGTCATCACAGATATGGCTTATCCGTTACAAACCAGGGAAGGTATCACCACTTTATATGCAAACGAGCCTTATACGGAAGTTTTGGGCACAGTAAAAAAGATGGTGGATAACTCTTTGCATGTGTATGCCCATATCTATCAGGACGAAGAACTATCTTTTCTGGAAGAAGGTTTTTGCCCGGGGATAAATGATCTGAAAACAGAGATGGGAAATGTCCTTCCGGCAACTGAAATAACGAGCATCAGGCATGATGACCTGATAGCCCGACTGGATAGCATCAGCAATCTGTTTGAAGTAGTCATCATCAAAACAAAACTGACAAAACCCTATACTTCCACCTTCTTCGAACTCGATTGTAAGTACTGGGACAGCAACAAACAAACGATACTCAACGAACGAATCGCAAATACCGGAACAAATCAACTATAAACAGATCGAGGGATGCCTTCGTTATGGCATCCCTCTGCTTTTTCAGCCAAAACACATAACATTAATATCATTATTGAAACATTATTCTTCTGATTAATAGTTATTTTTGCTTCAATACATATTCTAAACTAATCACCCATGAAAAAACTTTTTACCCTTATTCTATCTGTCTTGTCCCTGTCCATTGCTGCACAGACGAGACAATTATCTCCCGGCCATCCGGACCGCACCGCTAAGACAGACCTGAAGAAAGGTTTTGCAACGCCACCCAAAGGGTATGGTGAAGTACCTTTTTACTGGTGGATGGGAGATACACTAACCAAAGAACATCTTACCTATCATCTGGATCAGATGGCAGCTAAAAAAGTAACCAGCCTACAGGTAAATTATGCCCATTCGGACAAAGGAGGCGTCAGCTATGGACTGACTTTCCCTTCCAAACCGGCCCTGTTCACAGAAGAATGGTGGGACCTGTTCGGATGGTTCATGGAGGAAGCAAAGAAACGGAATATGACCGTCAGCCTCAGCGATTATACTTTAGGAGTGGGACAAGGTTCCTATGTAGACGACGCCCTCAATGAAAATCCCGGACTGACAGGAGCCGAACTGAAATTCGAAAGCGATACGATCCAGGATAAGTATGCAAAAACATGCCACGACCAGCTACTCTCCCTCTACGCCTACCAATTGGGAACAGATGGGAAAATCATCGAAAACTCAGGCATAAACCTGTCCGGAAATCTTACAGGTAACAAAATAGAATGGCAATCACCCACGGAAGGAAACTGGATCGTCACCCAGGTATACAGCGTAGCTAAAAAACCTTCGCTCGACCCGATGCACCCTCTTTCCGGAAAAAGTTATGTCAAACACTTCTTCCAGCGGTTTGAAGACCGTTTCCCGGAACAATCCAAAGGAGGACTGAACTTCTTCTTCTCCGATGAGCTGAACTTCAATCTGCATGGTTATATATGGAATTCAATCTTCAGAGACGAATTCCGGAAACGTAAGGGATACGATATCGTTCCTTATCTTACCGCCCTGTTCACCCATATCGGTCCGATCACACCTAAAATACGGCTTGACTACAACGATGTCATGGTTTCACTGAGTGAAGAAAACTTCTTTATTCCGGTATACCAATGGCACGAAGACCGTAACCTGATCTATGGTTGCGACCATGGCGGACGGGGAAAAGATGTCAGTGAATTCGGCGATTATTTCCGTACCCAGCGATGGAACCAGGCACCGGGTTGCGACCAGCCAAACCTGGGAAAAGACATTATAAAGAACAAAGTAGCCTCCTCCATCGCCCACCTTTACAAACGTCCAAGGGTATGGCTGGAAGGTTTCCACAGCAGTAACTGGGATACCAATACAGCCAATCTGACCGATGCCACCTTTGCCAACTTCGTGATGGGGCAAAACCTGCTCAGCCTGCATGGTTTCTACTACAGTACGATGGGCGGCTGGTGGGAATGGGCGCCTCCATGTAATCATACCCACATGCCTTACTGGGAAGAAATGGGACCGTTCCTGGAATGTACCGAACGTCTCAGCTACATTCTCTCCCAGGGATACCACCGGGCCGATGTCGCTATCCTGTATCCGGTTGAATCAGTTGTAGCCGGCTACGACCAGACAGCTGTGCAAAAAGCATTCAGCCTGGGAGAATATCTATATCGGGAAGGTGTCGATTTCGACTTTATGGATTATGAATCGCTTGCAAAAGCCAGTATAAAAAACAGTAAGATCCATATCTCCGGCGAAGAATTCAAAGTATTGATCATCCCGTCCATGAAAGCAATCCGTCATTCTTCATTGAAAAAAGCCTTGCAGTTCAAACAGAATGGCGGGATAGTCATCAACCTGGGAGAACTACCTGAAGCAACGGAAAAGAAAGGATTGAACGATCCCGAAGTACGTTCGTTACTAAACAAACTGTTCGGGCCCGACAGCAAGAACGCGTTTGTAGCCAAGGAGAACCAAGAAGTACTCGACATTCTCGACACAAACCTTACCCGCGACTTCCGCATCCTGTCGCAGCAACCGCAAAAAGATATGCCATACATCATGCACCGTAAACTCGGAAATAAGGACTTGTATGCCGTATACAATGTTCCTTCCGGTACCGAATGCTTTTTCCGCGCCACCGGAGGAATCGAATTATGGGATCCCTGGACAGGTAAAACAAAAGAAATTACCGCCTCAAAAACAACAGACAAAGGAACTATCATCCAAATGCCGATGGAAAAACAAGACCTCCATCTATTCGTCTTCGATCCGGCCCAAAAGGCTATAATTGCAGAAGTACCTCAAACGAGCGTCTCCAAAACCATATTACTCGACGGTGAATGGTCATTCGACCTCAAACCTTCTTTAAATAATAAATTCGGAGACTTCCACTGGCCTGCAACCGATGAACTGCTGGGTGCTTATATCTATAAAGCCAGATACAACCAGGTCTCTTCCGAAACAGCGGACTGGCAATCTCCCTCCTTCGACGATTCAGGATGGAAAAGCCAGACTTTCACCTACGGAACCAAGTTTATGATACTGGAAGCCACTCCTGAATTATCTGAGAAAGAACTTCTCACCCATCTTCCCTATCAAAGCAACAGGGTTCAAATCGATAATAAGAAATATGCCTGGAAACCCTATGAATATTCATGGCGCTGGGGTGTTGAGAACGATTACGGTCATCAGGGATGGCATGGATTGAAAGCCACTGTTCACGATGAATTTATCCGTATGGGTAAACTCGAAAAAGAGTTTAGGGAAACAGTCCGCGTAGAAGATCCTAACGGAAACAAAAACTATTACCTCTATTCAAACGTTTTGGCTCCCGAAACGGGTAATTACCAACTGATATTCGGAGAACTAAAACCTGCCGATATCTACATCAATGGTAAAACAGTCAACCCCTCCACTTCTACCGTCACTCTTAACCGGGGAACCAATGAAATCGTTCTCCATTACGATACATTCGGGGTAACTTACTGTGTGGTGCGTAAAGCCGGAGATACCCCTCGTATACTGAAAGAAGTTACCGCAGAAAAACCTCTCGCTACGAATTTCCGGGGGGACTTATCCCTTTTGCCATTCGATATAAACAAAACCGAAGAGCCTACTTACGGCCAATACCGCTTCACCTCTGCTCCCGGACTGAAAAAACTCGAGTTTTCGGCCTTCGGTGAGACCAAAGTTTGGGTAAACGGTACCTTATGCAATCTAAGCGTAAAAGAGAAACGTCCGGACGGCCTGACCCGGTATGAAGCCGTAGTGACCAATCCGTCCAAACGGATATCAACCGTAGCCATATCCATAAAAGAACCCTGGGGAAATGCCGGAGGCGCCGCTATCGACGGTCCGATCAAACAAACCTGCGGGGACGGTCTGATTTCCGCAGGAGACTGGACACAGATAGAGGGTCTTTCCACTTACTCCGGCGGTGCCTGGTACCGGAAAAACATTCATTTGGAAAAGAATAACGGAGATAAAGTATATCTGAACCTGGGACAAGTGGTCTCCACAGCCGAAGTCTGGATAAATAAGCAGAAAGCCGGATTGAAGCTCACTCCGCCCTGGCGTTTCGACATCACGGAATATATAAGGGAAGGAGATAACCAGATCGAGATATTGCTTTACAATACCGCAGCCAACTATTACCTGTCTGTCCCGACCATGTACCGGGGTAGTACGAAAGCCGGACTGTTGGGTACTGCATCCATCGAAATAGTCCGTTAATCCGAGACCCACACTGTATAATAAAGGGGCGAGACCATCACGGTTCCGCCCCTCCTCTTTTTAGTACGTAGAATAGAAATTACATAAGTATATATTATGCTTGTGTATTATTCGATTTAGTTGTATTCGTTGTTGTAGTTGTGCTATTTGTATTGGCAGTCTGAGTAGTAGCTGTTGCACCGGCAACAGGAGCCTGTACTTTAGCTTCTTCCCAATGGAAAGGCTCAAAATGTGCATTCGGATCAACCCATGATGCTTTTTTAGAAGCATAGATAATGAATGGAGCAGCCACAACAACAATGGCACCGATAATCAATACGGCAAACCAGACGGTATTACTACCGACAGAAATCTGACTGGGTGGAATAAAGCTCAAGATGAAAGCTAATAACGAACCACAGAAACCAAGACCACCGATAAACCACATCAATCCGTTGCCATGTTTACCGATACGGAACGGACGGTTTGCCTTCTTCATCCGGTAACGCAATGCGATAGCACCGGAGAACATCAGCAGGTACATAACCAGATAAAGGATCACTGTCAACTGTGACAAAATCTGATAGAAACTCTGTACGGAAGGCATTACCACGAACAGCAAGCTCAGTAAAGTAACCGCACATCCCTGTACCAACAGAATGTTTTTCTGAACACCGATCTTATTTGTTTTCTGGAAGAAAGGAGGCAGATAACCTGCTTTACCCACGGTAAAGATACCTTTTGACGGACCGGCAACCCATGTCAATACACCTGCCAGCACACCGAATGCCAAAGCTACGGCAATGATCGGAGATAACCAGGAAGCATGGATAAATTTAAAGTAATTGTCGAAACCGACCAGCAGACTCTGTGTCAGGTTGATATCTTTCTGAGGAATAATAACACCCAGAGAGAAAGTACCTAATACGAAGATAAGAACAGTGATCAACGCACCGATAAATACGGCTTTCGGATAGTTTTTAGAGGGATTTTCCACATCCTTTACGTGGATACC